>Ga0210403_10000434_pt1 | contig 44358 bp, 44 predicted proteins | sample IncBWC19MmetaG_FD_150863 | JGI IMG/M metagenome (GOLD analysis project Ga0210403, IMG submission 150863) | Forest soil microbial communities from Barre Woods Harvard Forest LTER site, Petersham, Massachusetts, United States - Inc-BW-C-19-M | ecosystem: Environmental > Terrestrial > Soil >...
CACGCGCCCCGACGTGGGCTTGATCGCGGCAAGGCCGCAGAAATGCGCGGGGATGCGGATGCTGCCGCCGGCGTCGGTACCCAGCCCAAGCGGCGAGCCGCAGGCGGCGATAATCGCGGCTTCGCCACCGCTGCTGCCGCCCGGTGTGCGCGCGAGGTCGTAGGGGTTGTTGGTGCGGCCATAGACCAAATTGTCGCTTTCGACCGCGCCGGCAAGCTCCGGCACGTTGGTCTTGCCGAGGAAGATCGCACCGGCCGCGCGCAGCCGCGCCACCGCGGTCGCGTCGGCCTTCGGCACATAATTGGCGCGGCCCTTGGTGCCGCCGGTGCAGATCACGCCTTCGGTCTCGAGCGTATCCTTGATGGTCATGGGCACGCCATGCAGCGGCCCCTTGATCTCGCCGCGCGCCAGCGCCGCGTCCGCTTCGTCCGCCTGCTTGCGCGCGGAGTCGGCGGTGAACTGCACGACGGCGTTGAGTTTCGGATTGACCGCAGCGATCCGCTCCAGATGCGCCTCGACGACCTCCTTCGACGAAAGCTTCTTCGCGCGGATGGCCTCAGCCAGTTCATTCGCCGATGACGTGATGATAGGGTTGCTGGTTTCGGCTGCCGCTTTCGCGGGCGTGCTGATGAAATTCTGTCCGGCTGCGGCCGCGGCGCCCACCAGAGCGACCGAGCCCAAAAAGTCGCGTCGCGCGATCTTGTCGCTCATTGGATATCCGATCCTGTGTTGTCCGGCGCGGCTAGAAGATTTTATTTCGCGTGAATGTGCAAGCGCCGCGTAGATAACCGGCGCGTGCACTCGTCGTGCTCAGGCGGATGTGAAGCGGAATAAAAAGATCAAGCCGGGGTCTGGCAAACATCGACCCATTCGGCGCCGACGAGAGCGGCCATCCGCTCGGGCGCGATGCGCACCGCGCTGTGGGTCGAACCTGCGGCCGGAACCACGATGTCGAAGGCCTTCATCGAGACGTCGCAATAGGTGGCGAGCGGCGTCTTCAGGCCGAACGGGCAGACGCCGCCGACTTCATGACCGGTGATCTCGGCGACTTCCTCGAGGCCGAGCATCTTTGGCTTGCCGCCGAACAGCGCCTTCACCTTCTTGTTGTCCATCCGCGAGGTGCCTGACGTGACGATCAGCACCACGCGCTCGCCGACCCGCAGCGACAGCGTTTTCGCGATCCGCGCCGGCTCGACGCCATAGGCAACGGCTGCAAGCGGCACCGTCGCCGAGCTCTGCTGCGATTCGATCACTGTGATGTCGGGGGCTTTTTCGGCGAAGAAGGTGCGAACGGATTCAAGACTCATGGAAGGCGACGACTTTCGGCAGTTCGGACAATGAGCGGATGCGATGGTCCACCTCGACGCCGAGCGCATCCATCTGTGTGCGTAGCGCCTTGTACAGCGTGAGCGGGGGCAGCGTCTCGCTCTCGACACAGGCGAGCGCCATCGCCTCCGGCGTCACCCGCTCGATCCAGGCGACATTGAGCCCGAAGGACTTGGCGCCGCAGGCGTCCCAGGGATTGGAGGAGACGAACAGCACATCTGCGGGCTGAACGCCGAGCTTCTCCTCGATCAGCGTGTAGGCCTCGGGGCTCGGCTTGAAAACCTTGTGTGCGTCGACGCTCAGGGTCGCCGTGAGCATCGTGTCGAGGCCGGTGTTCTTCACCAGCGCATTCAACATGTCCGGGCTGCCATTGGAGAGGATCGCGAGCTTCCTCTCCTCGAGCGATGCGAGCGCGGCCATCGCGTCCGGATAGAGATCGAGATGCAGATATTTGTCCATGAGACGCGCGAAGGTCGCGTCATCATATTGCAGTCCGAGAATGCGCAGCGTGTAGGCGAGCGAGTCCCGCGTCACGACGGAGAAATTCTGGTAGCGCCGCATCAGCGAGCGCAGCCAGGTATATTCGAGCTGCTTGATGCGCCAGACCTGGGTGATGATTTCGCCATAGCCGGGAAACGCCTCCTCGGTGACGTCAGCCACCGATTGCACGTCGTACAGCGTCCCATAGGCGTCGAACACGATGGCTTTGATGGTCACGACGCGAACTTTCCTTGTCGTAGCCCGCATGAGCGAAGCGATATGCGGGGTTTTTATTCCCGGGTGTCGCTTCGCTCACCCGGGCTACGATCGATATCAGATGCCCAAGATCTTCCTTGCGTTCGCCTTTAGCACTTTTGGCCTGATCTCGTCGCGGATTTCGAGCTTGGCGAAGTCGGACAGCCAGCGGTCCGGCGTGATCACCGGCCAGTCCGAGCCGAACAGCATCTTGTCCTGCAGGATCGAGTTGATGTAGCGCACCAGGATCGGCGGGAAATACTTCGGCGACCAGCCGGAGAGATCGATATAGACGTTCGGCTTGTGGGTCGCGACCGACAGCGCCTCCTCCTGCCAGGGGAAGGACGGGTGGGCCAGGATGATCTTCAAATCCGGAAAGTCGGCGGCGACATCGTCCATGTACATCGGGTTGGAATATTTCAGCCGCATGCCCATGCCGCCGGGCATGCCGCTCCCGACGCCGGTCTGGCCGGTGTGGAACAGCGCGATCGCGCCGCCGTCATTGATCGCCTCATAGAGCGGATAGGCCATGCGGTCGTTCGGGTAGAAGCCCTGCATGGTCGGATGGAATTTGAAGCCGCGGACGCCGTATTCCTCGATCAGCTTCTTCGCCTCGCGGACCCCGAGCTTGCCCTTGTGCGGATCGATCGAGACAAAGGGGATCAGCACGTCGAGATTTTCGGAGGCGACTTCCAGCATCTCGTAATTGTTGTAGCGGCGGAAACCGGTCTCGCGCTCGGCATCGACGGGGAAGATCACGGCGGCGATCTTCTTGGCACGATAATAGGTCGCGGTTTCCGGCACCGTCGGCGGATGCTTGTGCGGCGATTTGAAATATTCCGCCATCTGCGCCTGGAAATCGTCATAGCCGTCGTCGCCATGCATGCCGCATGGTTCTTCGGCATGGGTATGGATGTCGATTGCGACCACGCTTTCGATGTCGGGCAGTTTCAGCTTGGGCATATCCGTTTCCCGGCTTGATTGTACGGCTCGGCAAATTGATTATACTATATAACAAATTCCGCAAGGCGGCAGAACGAGATCGCGCACGACGGGAGGACGAGATGGCAGAGGCGGCAGCCTTCGAGACCGATTTCTGGAAAGACGCCAATCTGCGCAAGGTCTGGGACGAGATCATCCCGGGCGAGCCGCGCCAGACCATTCCCTACACGCTGACAAAGGAAGCGATCGAACTCTATTGCAGGGCGGTCGGCGAAACCCATCCGCTCTATTTCGACGAGGTCTTTGCGAAGACCACGCGCTATGGCGGGCTGGTCGCGCCGCCATCGATCCACATCCTGCTGATGTTCTCCTGCACGCCGGCGGACGACTGGATGCGCTCGCCCGGCACCGTCAATGCCGGGCAGTCCTGGAGCTACAACATCCCGGCGCGGCCCGGCGACGTCATCCGGCTCGAGGCGCGCGCGCTCGACAAGTTCATCAAGCGCGAGCGGCTGTTCGTCGTGCACGACAATGTCTTCTTCAATCAAAACAACGAAGTCATCTGCTCCGGCCGCGGCTGGACCATCCGGCCCAAATGAAAAAGCAAATGTGAGGAGGCGCGTATGAGCACAACGTTCGAAAGCCTGAAGGAAGGCGACACTATCGACGGGCCGGGCTTTGCGGTGTCGCGCGAATCCATCCGCCTGTTCTGCGATGCCTCGCTCGACTACAACCCGCTGCATCTCGACGACGATTACATGAAGGGCAATTTCGGCAAGACCCATTTCGGCGGGATCATCATGCACGGCATGAACAATTTCGGGCTGATCTCGCGCATGATCACCGACTGGGCTTATCCGGCCGGCGCAATCCATCGCCGCCTCGAGGCGCGCTGGGTCAAGCCGGTGCGGCCCGGCGACACCATCCAGCCCACCGGGATCGTCAAGTCGAAGCAGGTCACCGCAAGGTCGCGCTGGGTCGTGATCGACGTGACGGTGAAGAACCAGGCCGGTGAAAAGGTCGCGACCGGCGAAGCGATGGTCGAGTTTCCCTGAAGGCTGCGGCCGGTCGACAGTGGCTGAAAAAGCCGTGGCCGGGTTCCGCGGGCCGATTTTTCCTGCGATTTCAGGACCAAAGGGCGGTCGCGCAGAGCTGAATCCGCCGGAAAAGGGCCGCTTTGGATTGACATTTGCCCGCTCCATGGCTTAGAAACCGCGCCGTCCCGGGCGGTTGCCGCCAGCGGGAAAGATCCCATTTTTGCCAGATCCGGCCAGTCAACACGGCCTTCCAACGCAATCAGGATTCCGACAATGAAGGTCCGTAACTCGCTGAAATCGCTGCGCGGTCGCCATCGCGCCAACCGCCTGGTCCGCCGCAAGGGCCGGGTCTATGTGATCAACAAGGTCCAGCGCCGCTTCAAGGCGCGCCAGGGCTGATCGCAAGGGCTGATCGTCCCGACCTGCGAAAATCACAGCTGTTTGACGCGCTGCTGCTTTGCAGCGCGTTTTTGCGCGTCTAGACTTCGCCCATGACATTCCGACTCTCCCAGGCAATCCTGCTCGCCGCGACGCTCGTCGTCGCTCCCTCACTCGCTCTCGCGGCACCGGACAGCCCGAGCGCCGGCAAGCAGCGAAAGCTGCCGGAAGCCCCTGGCAAGCTGCCGAGGGTCGGCCCGGACCGTACCAAAGGGCTGGATTTCCTGTTCGGCGCGCTGAAGGCCGCGCCCGACGACGCCAGCGCCAAGCATGTCGAGGCGCGGATCTGGGCGATCTGGCTGCAGACCCCTAGCGACACCGCGGCGCTCTTGATGGCACGCGCCAAGGCCGCGATGGATGCGCAGCAGGCCGACGTCGCGCTGAAACTGCTCGATGCCATCGTCAAGCTGCGCCCGGACTATGTCGAAGCCTGGAACCGGCGCGCCACGCTGTACTACCTGAGGAACGACTACGCGCACTCGCTCGGCGACATCCAGCAGGTGCTCGCCCGCGAGCCCCGGCATTTCGGTGCGCTCGCCGGCCTCGGCATGATCATGCAGGACCTCGGCGACGACAAGCGCGCGCTGGAAGCCTTCCGCAAGGCGCTTGCGATCAACCCGCATCTGGAAAAGGTGCCGGAGCTGATCAAGACGCTGAGCGAAAAGGTCGAAGGCCGCGACATCTAGTCGGTCATATGACTGACCGACTCATCTCACGCTTGAGCACGATCTAACGCGCGCCTGGTCGGCAGCCGCACCACGGCGAAGCGTCATCGCCACCAGCAACCCCGTGATTTACGGTCTGGACGCGCATGACAAGGCCAATGCTTCGGCGACGGTCCCTACCGGTCGCGCGGCGATGCACCGAGCTTGCGCGCTCGACCATTTCCGCTTGCCCGAAAGAGAAATCCGACGACGAGGAGAAGTGGCGTCGGCCTGGCCGCAACGCTAGTGCAGGACGTCGCTGCCGCGCTCGGCGAAGCCGTAATGCGCGGCAGCTGCATAAAGCTGGGCGATCTCGGTTTCCAGATGCTCGTTGACCATCAACAGCGCCTTCAGCGCACCGCGCAGGTCGCCGTTGCAACTGGCCACAATCTCGTCGATGACGGCTTCACTCGGTCCAAAAGTCATCGATATTCTCCTACTTTCCCTGCGGACTAATTTTCGGCGCCCGAGCCTGTTCCGGTGAATGGCATGGTCAGGCCGGACGACGAACTCCGTTAGTCGCGTACGCCCGACCGTCAGAAAAAGTGCTGACCATGGTTATAAAATGGCCGACGACGCCCGTATGACAGAACCCCGCGTTTCTACGGGAAAACTCCACATTTTTGCCGCGAAACCGGTGCGCCGCGGCAACGTAGTTGTATCGTGGCCCGCATCGTCCGGAAAATCTCAATGATTCCAATTATCATCGTGGTAGCGTTGGCGCTGCTCGCGTTGGCCACACAAACGTGCATTTTTGTAATTGAGCGAGGTTATCCACCGCTCGGAAAAAAAGTTGTGGTGGCAGGCGCGGTCTTGAATGTGGTCGAACTCGGGCCAACAGATGCCGCGGGTCCTCCCGTGCTGCTGCTGCATGGCGCAAGCTGCAATCTGGAGGCGATGCACCACCCGCTCGGCGAACTGCTCGCGCGACACCATCGCGTGATCCTGGTCGATCGTCCCGGCCATGGCGGGAGTGAGCGCGAACGCGAGACGGATTCGATGCCCGCTTCTCACGCGCGGATGATCGAGGAGGCGCTGGAGAAACTCGGCACCGGTCCTGTCATCGTGGTGGTGCATTCGCTCGCCGGCGCGCTCGGCGCGCGGATGGCGCTGGATTATCCGCGGCGCGTCGCGGGGCTCGTGATGCTGGCGCCGGTGACGCATCCCTGGCGCGGCGGCGTCGGCTGGTACAACAGGGCCGTGACCACGCCGCTGATCGGCAAGCTGCTCGTGCACACCGTCACGCTGCCGCTCGGCCTGCTGCTCGCGGAGAAAAGCGCGCGCAACGTGTTCGCGCCGCAGGCGATGCCGGATGGTTTTGTGAAGGATACGGCGACGCCGTTGCTGCTGCGTCCGCGTGAGTTCGTCGCCAATGCGCGCGACCTCGTGACGTTGAAAGCAGCGGTCGCCGAGCAGGCGCCGCGCTATGCCGAGATCAAGGCCCCCGTCACGGTGATTGCCGGCGATGTCGACAAAACCGTCTCGACCAGCATCCATGCGCGTCCCTTTGCGGCGACGGTGCCGAACGCCAGGCTGATCGTGCTCCCCGGTGTCGGCCACATGATCCAGAACGTCGCGTCCGATCTGGTCGTGTCGGAGATCGAGGCGATGATCGCCAAGCTCGCCCCCAGGACCGCGGTGACGGTCGGCGGATAGCTCTTTGGTGGCGCGCACGGGTCATAGGAACAGCGCTTCCCAAGCAAAAGCCCCGGTCAAACGGCCGGGGCTTTTTTGTTCGCGCGTTTCGCTGTGCTATTTCTTCTTCCCGTCCTTGTCGAAGGACGAGAGATAGGCCCAGAGGTCGCCCGCTTCCTTCTCGTTCTTGATGCCGGCGAAAGCCATCTTGGTGCCGGGGATCTTGGCCTTGGGGTCCTTGATGTATTCGAGGAATTGATCCTTGTTCCAGGTGATGCCGGAGTTCTTGTTGGCGTCGGAATAGGAATAGCCCTCCGCCGTGCCGGAATGGCGGCCATCGATCCCGTTCAGCTCCGGGCCGACCTTGTTCTTGGCGCCATCGCCGATCGAATGACACGGCGTGCATTTCTTGAACGAGGTCTCGCCGGCGGCGGCGTCCTGCGCCCGCGCGGCAGAGGTGGCGGCCATGGCGGAGACGATGGCAATGACGCTCAGGGTCAAATTTTTCATGGGATGCTCTTTGGCTGGATCAGAGGAGGGTAGGCACGGCCGTTTTGGCATGGGCCGCGCGGATTGGACAAGCCACGAAACTTTGACAGGTTTCATAATCGCCCGCTTGCCCCAGAGAGAACTTGCTTGCAGGCGGGCATTCGACCTTTGAATGGCCTACCCAAGCCGGCACGGTCATGGTTGATTGGTTGCGGTAAATCGATAGAGCGCGGAGCCGGAGGGGACAGCCATGGCCATCATGATGCCGCAAGCCGATTCCGCCGTGCTGTCGCGGCGCGCGGAGATCGTGGCCGCCCTGCGCGCGATCGTGCCGGGCGAGGGCGTGATCGATGCCCCCGCCGAGATGCGCGCCTACGAGACCGACGGGCTCACCGCCTATCGCCAGCCGCCGATGGTCGTGGTGCTGCCGGATACCACCGAGCAGGTCTCGAAGGTCCTGAAATACTGTCACGAGCAGAACATCAAGGTGGTGCCGCGCGGCTCCGGCACCTCGCTGTCGGGCGGCGCGCTGCCGCTTGCCGACGGCGTGCTGCTGGGTCTTGGCAAGTTCAAGCGCATCCGCGAGATCGATTTCGACAACCGCGTGGTCGTCACCGAGCCCGGCGTGACCAATCTTGCGATCAGCCAGGCGGTGGCGCATGCCGGCTTCTATTACGCGCCCGATCCGTCCTCGCAGATCGCCTGCTCGATCGGCGGCAATGTCGCGGAAAATTCCGGCGGCGTGCACTGCCTGAAATACGGCATGACCACCAACAACGTGCTCGCCTGCGAGATCGTGCTGATAACGGGCGAGATCCTGCGCATCGGCGGCAAGTCGGCGGAAAATCCCGGCTACGACCTGATGGGCATCATCACCGGATCGGAGGGGCTTCTCGGGGTCATCACAGAAATTACCGTGCGCATCCTGCAGAAGCCGGAGACGGCGAGGGCGCTGATGGTCGGCTTCGCCGAGGTCGAAGCCGCCGGCGAATGCGTCGCGCGGATCATCGGCGCCGGCATCATCCCGGGCGGCATGGAGATGATGGACAAGCCCGCGATCCACGCCGCTGAAGCCTTCGTGCACGCCGGCTATCCGCTCGACGTCGAGGCGCTGCTGATCATCGAGCTCGACGGTCCCCAGATCGAGGTCGACGAGCTGATCACACGGGTGGAGGCCATCGCCAAGGGCTGCGGGTCGGTCACCCTGCAGATTTCCACCTCGGAAGCCGAGCGCAACCTGTTCTGGGCCGGCCGCAAGGCGGCGTTCCCCGCGGTCGGGCGGATTTCACCGGATTATCTTTGCATGGACGGCACCATTCCGCGCGGCGCGCTGCCGAAGGCGCTCTCGCGCATTCGCGAGCTCTCGGAAAAATACGGCCTCGGCGTCGCCAACGTCTTCCATGCCGGCGACGGCAACCTGCATCCCTTGATCCTCTACGATGCCAACAAGCCCGGCGAGATCGAGAAGGCGGAGGCTTTCGGCGCCGACATCCTGCGCTGCTGCGTCGAACTCGGCGGCGTGCTCACCGGCGAGCACGGCGTCGGCATCGAGAAGCGCGATTTGATGGGCGAGATGTTTTCCGAGATCGACCTCAAGGCGCAGCAGCGCCTGAAATGTGCCTTCGACGCGCAGGGCCTGCTCAATCCCGGAAAGGTGTTCCCGACCCTGCATCGCTGCGCTGAGCTTGGCCGCATGCATGTTCACGCCGGAAAACTCGCGTTCCCGGACCTGCCGCGGTTTTAGGGCACGCCATCAACGCGCGATGTCCGATGGAGGCTCCGATTCGAGGGAACCGGCCCTTGCAGCGAGCTAGAGCCCACTTTCCGAAGTTCGTACACCATTGCAGCAACCAGCTTTTGCGAGCTTCGGAAAGCCATGGGCACCAGCAAACTCATGATTCCAGTGCCGCTTTTCGATTTGAAGTCCCTGGGTCCATTTCGCCGCTTGCCGTGCAGGGACTTCGAATCGGCGGCACTATGGCACGGAGTTCCCCCCAGGGCTGTCCGATGCGCCCCATACTCTCCACGGTGCAGCCATGCTTTTGTCAAAACTGCATTGAGAGTTATGTGGTTCGCGACATAAGTGGAAGTCCGACCGCCCTCCTTCGGTGACATTTGGAGGGAAAGGAGCGCCAATGAACTCCACACCGAACCCCGCACCCGGTAATCCGGACGCCGTGCTGGCCGCTCGCGCGGATGAACGGCTCGCACATGCCTATGAACAGATCGCGCACGCGGACGAGCAGCTCGCGCGCCTCACCGAACAGCTTTCGAGAATGGAACACGATGCCGCGCACCGTCCTGTGGTGGCCCCGGAGTGGCGGTCATCCCGCGGCAGGCCGGCACTACGTGGTTTCGTCGGTCTTCTCCTGGCAGCGGGCATCTGTGCCGTGGCTTTCGCCTCGCAGTCGTCCCATGGAGAAGCAGCCAGGCTGACGATTGCGCAGTGGGCGCCGCAACTCATGTCCACTTCATCGCCGTGGTTGCAAAAACCAGGGGATTCGGCACAGCTGCGCGCCGCTACCGTTCAGCTGGCCGCGGCTGAGGCAGCACCTGCGCAACCGACATCTCCGCTACAGAGCCCGGCGCAGGACGTCGCGCCGACGCCCGCCCCGGTGCCCCCCGAACTGACGCAATTGTTGCAGAACATGGCGCGCGACATCGCAACCGTGGAGCAGGGGATCGAACAGCTCAAGGCGAGCCAGGAACGAATGGTTGTCGACAATGCAAGAACCATTGAGCAGCTGAAATCGAGCCAGGAACAAATGGCACACCTTGTCGCCAAGCCTTCCGAGCAGGACCTGCGGGGCAAAACGCCGACGCCGACGCCCCGGCCGGTAGCCAACGCCGCCACGCACAAGCCGCCGCCGCCGCAGCAGGCGCCCCCGAAGCAATCGCAGGCCAGAGCGCGTCCGCAGCCGATACAGTTGCAGCCACAAGAGCAGTAGGTGTCGTCGGGCGCGGCCCGCCGCTTCGTGTAGCTGGTGGGGTGTCATCTGCATTTCCTCGCAACGCGAGTCCTGGACCGTTTTGTCATGGTCCGGACGGCGGCTGTCCGGGTGCAGGAAAACGAGTTTGGTTCAGCGCTGAAGGTCGCATAGGCTCCCGAGCGGGCTCGCGGAGACACCGGGGATGGCCGACATCGCGATGGGCGCGACGAGCAAGGCGGCAAGCGGCGCGCCGCGTGCGCCACGGCTTGCCTTCATCGACAACATCCGCTGGTCGATGATCGTGCTCGTGCTCTCGATGCACGCGGCCGACACCTACAGCCCGTTCGGCAACTGGTACTATGTCGACCGCCAGCCGACAGGGCTCGGCACAAAAATCTTCCTTGGCGTGTACCAGAGTTTCCTGCAGGCCTTCTTCATGGCCCTGCTGTTCTTTGTCGCCGGCTATTTCTCCGCGGCCGCTTTTGACCGGAAAGGTTTTGCGCCCTTCGTGCGCGACCGCTTCTTGAGGCTGGGCGTGCCGACGCTGCTCTACATGTTGGTGATCGGGCCGCTGACGCAGTATTTCCTGTCGGGGACCTGGGGCACCGGCGGCTTTGGACACCAGTGGCTCGTGCATCTGAAAGACGGCGAATGGCTGTCGGAGACCGGGCCGATGTGGTTCTGCGCGGCGCTGCTCGCCTTCTCGATCCTCTACGGTTTGGCGCGGCTTGCGGGATGGAAAGAGGCCGCGGTCAAGCCTGGCGGGGCAGGGGTGGCAGGCTTCATCGTGGTCATGGCGCTCGCGACCTTTCTCGTCCGTATCGGCATCAGCGAGGATGCCTCCCTGCTCAACGTGCATCCCGGCGATTTTCCGCAGTATATGCTGATGTATCTCGCCGGCGCGCATGGCTATCGCGGCAAATGGCTGGAAGAATTTTCGGACCGCTTTTGCTTCCGCATCGCCGCGCTGACGCTCTCGATCTCGGTGCCGCTGTTCGCTGCGCTGATCATCTTCGGCGGCGGGCTCGAGGGCGACACCGCGAAATATGCCGGCGGATTCAATGTCGTCAGCGCCGGCAAATCGCTCTGGGAGGCGCTGGTCTGCATCGGCATGGCGCTCTTGATCCTCGCCGTCTTCCGCCGCTTCTTCGATGCGCAAGGGCCCGTCGCGCGCGTGCTCTCCGACAATGCCTTCGGCGTCTACCTGATCCATCCGCCGGTCCTGATCGCCTGCGCGATGGTGCTGCATCCCTTGATGTGGCATCCGATCGCGAAGGCCGCGTTGCTGACGGCCCTTGCGGCAGTCGGCAGCTTTGCGGCCTCCGCGTTCGTATTGCGCAAGTCGCCGTTGCGCGCGATCGTCTAGAGCAACGCGTATTGCGCACGTTCCCGCTTGGCAAGCAGCGGAAGCGCCTGCCCGGCAATGTAGGTCTTGAAGTGCGCGCTCTCCTGATGCGCCTTGAAGGCGGCTTCATCGCGGAACAGCTCGTAGAACAGGAACTGTGCCGGATTTTCCTTTGCCCTGGAGATCAGGAACAGTTTCGCGCCTTCCTCGCGTTGCGCCTCGGGCAGGAAGCGATCGAGAATGGAGGCGACCTTGTCGGCCTCGCCTTCCTTGGCTTCCCACTGCGCGACGACCAGAAGGCCGCCGCCATTGACGGCTTCGCTGACGGTTTGGTTTTCTACTGCATATCGGCCCATGATGATCACTCCTTCGATGATTTGAGAGCAGGGCTTCACTACGCCCGCGCGGAGCGCTGACAATTCGATGCCGGGCGAATGATGTGATAAATGCTTCGACCAGGATCGAAGCGTGAAAACACGATATTCGCAACGGCTCGTGTGCATCGGCGCCCTTGTCTCCGGCGCTTATGACGCTAGAAGGAATGTCGGAGGCGACGGTGCGTCCGCATGTGTCGCGAAGGTTCAAGAAGGCGGGTTGGCGTGGACATCCTGAAAATACGCGACGCCAGGGACGTCGGGCAGGTGGTGCGCGCGGCGATCGCGAACGAGCAGCCGCTGGAGATCATCGGCCATGGTTCCCGGCGCGGAATCGGCCATCCGATGGCGACCAATGCCGTGCTCGATCTTTCCGCGCTCAACGCGGTCACCTCCTACGAGCCGAACGAGCTGATCATCACGGTTGAGGCCGGAGCGACGCTCGCCGACGTGATGTCGCTGATCGATTCGAAGAGCCAGCAATTCGCCTTCGAGCCGATGGACACTGCGCCGCTTCTGGGCGTCGTCGATCCCGGGACCGTCGGCGGCATGATCGCCGCGGGGCTCGCCGGGCCGCGCCGGATCAAGGCGGGCGGGGCGCGCGACCATCTGCTCGGCGCGCATGCCGTCTCGGGCTTCGGCGACAGCTTTAAAACCGGCGGCAAGGTGGTGAAGAACGTCACCGGCTACGACCTCTGCAAGCTGCTTGCGGGGTCCTGGGGCACGCTCGCGGTCATGACCGAGGTGACGCTGAAGGTGATGCCGCGGCCGGAAGCCGAGCGCACGTTGGTGCTGCGCGGCCTCGACGAGCTTGCCGCCAACCGCGCCATGACCGCCGCCCTCGGCTCGCCCTTCGACGTCTCGGCGGCGGCGCATGTGCCCAGTTCCGCGCTGCGGGGCGAGGTGGCGGGCCTCGACCGGCTCGGTTCGCCGCGCGAGGCGGTTACCTTGATCCGCCTTGAGGGCATTCTGGCCTCCGCCAGCCACCGCGCGGCCTCGCTCGCCAGGGCGCTCGAGCCCTTCGGCAAGGCCGAAATCGTGGAAGACGCGGCTTCCGCCGAGGTCTGGCGCGCGATCCGCGACGTGCTGCCATTCGCCGCCAATGGTCCACTGGGGGCCTGGCCGGTGTGGCGGATCGCCTGTCCGCCGGCATCGGGCGCTGCGCTGGGACAGCGGCTTGCGCGCGAGAGTGGGGGCGATGTGATCTATGATTGGGGCGGCGGCCTGATCTGGGCCGCGCTGCCGCCGAAGGCCGACGCGCAGGCGGGCCTGGTGCGCTCCCGCGTCGATGCGGCCGGCGGCCATGCCATGCTGCTGCGCGCCTCCGAGGAGGTGCGGCGCCAGGTCGACGTGTTCCAGCCGCAGGCGGCCGGGCTCGCGGCATTGGGCGAGCGGGTGCGCCAGAGTTTCGACCCGAAGAGCGTGCTCAACCGCGGCCGCATGATCCGGGGGGCAGTCGCATGAAGACCGAATTTTCGCTGGCGCAGCTCGCCGATCCCGACATCAAGGAAGCCGACAAGATCCTGCGCGCCTGCGTGCATTGCGGCTTCTGCACCGCGACTTGTCCGACCTATGTGCTGCTCGGCGACGAATTGGACAGCCCGCGCGGCCGCATCTATCTCATCAAGGAGATGCTGGAGAAGGGCAAGCCGCCGACGAAGGAGGTGGTCAAGCATATCGACCGCTGCCTCTCCTGCCTGTCCTGCATGACCACCTGTCCGTCGGGCGTGAACTACATGCACCTGGTCGATCAGGCGCGCCTGCGCATCGAGCGCGACTATCGTCGGCCGCTGCCAGAGCGGCTGCTGCGGTGGGTGCTCGCGCAGGTGCTGCCGAGCCCGCAATTGTTCCGGATCAGCCTCTGGCTGGCGCGGCTCGCAAGGCCGCTGGCGGCGCTGCTGCCTGTGCCACAACCCTCCGCCACGCCCGGCCTGTTGCGGCGCCTCACGGCCATGCTGGCGATGGCACCGGCGGCCCTGCCGGCGCCGGGGGCAGCCCCGGGCAGCGTGTTTCCAGCGTCAGCCGCGCGGCGCGGCCGTGTTGCACTGTTGCAGGGTTGCGCGCAGCAGGTGCTGGCGCCGCGAATCAACCAGGCCGCCATCAGCGTGCTGACCCGCCACGGAATCGAGGTCGTGCTGGTCAAGGACGAGCAATGTTGCGGCGCATTGACCCATCACATGGGCCGCGATGGCGATGCGCTCGCTCGCGCCCGCGCCAACATCACCGCGTGGCTGAAGGAGGCCGATCGGGGCGGCCTTGACGCCATCCTGGTGACGACGTCCGGATGCGGAACCGTGATCAAGGACTACGGCTATATGCTGCGAGAAGACCGCGATTTTGCTGGTCCGGCCGCGAAGGTCTCCGCGCTCGCAAAGGACATCACCGAGTATCTCGACGGCGTCGAAATGCAGCCGCAACAGCGCCGGCATGATGGCATTGTCGTCGCCTATCACTCGGCCTGTTCGCTGCAGCATGGACAGAAAATCACAGGCCTTCCGAAAGAATTGCTTTCCAAGAGTGGATTCGTGGTGAAAGATGTGCCGGAGAGTCATTTGTGTTGCGGTTCGGCTGGGACCTACAACCTTCTCCAGCCTGACATTGCGACGGAGTTGCGAGACCGAAAGGTCGCCAACATCGCAAGCGTCAAGCCGGACATGATTGCCGCGGGCAACATCGGATGCATGATGCAGATTGCCGGCGGCACATCGGTTCCTGTCGTGCACACGATTGAGCTTCTCGATTGGGCGACGGGCGGTCCGCGGCCTGGACCGAACTGATCGAACGACTCCGTGCGAACCCGCGCGGTCGACTTGAAAGCGCCTGATGGACACTGATCGGCGGCAACAGGAGGATCACGATGGCTAAAGGGAAAAAGAACAAGAAAGGCAAAAAAGACAAAACGAAAGAAATGCTGATGGCGAAGAAATCCGCGAAGAAGACCTCGAAGAAGAAAGCCAAGAAAGCGGCGAAGAAGTACGCGCCGAAGAAGGCTGCAAAGAAAGCGGCCAAGAAAACAGCGAAGAAAGCCGCCAAGAAAACCGCAAAGAAAACCGCGACGAAGGCGGCGAAAAAAACCGCGAAAAAAGCGGCCCCCAAAAAGAGCGCGCCGAAGAAGGCCGCAGCTCCCGCTCCGGCCCCAGCTGCACCGGAACCCGCCCCGGCTCCCGAACCGGCGCCGGCTCCGGCGTCGAGCTGGGCCATGCCGAGCTCACACAGTCCGTCAACGCCGTCCTACGGAGACCATCACTCCTCGACCGGCGGAGACGATCACAACGGCTAGACCGTTTCGCCTGCTCCGAATCAGGCGATCAAAGGCCGCGGCGCTCAGGCACCGCGGCCTTTTTGTTTGGATGCGCGGAAGGGCTCGGTGGCCGAAAACTGATTCGCGACAGCGGCCGTTGCGCCCAACGGCGTGCGTTGGGTACAGGCCTTTTGCGGGTGTCGCTGTGGAGGAAAACGGCCAAAATTGTTGTTGGAATGCAACACACTCCGACAACCTTTCATGGAATCGCCAGAACGCCTAAAAAGTCGGCAGATGCACGCGTTTTTTGCTTCACCATGTCGTCAGCAAACTCCAGATTGCCTTCGGGTTAAGAAAATTTGACTTCAGCCAGGTGTCGCTGCCCCGGGGGGCGTCCGGAAATCAGGCTGGTTCTTGGAAAGTGATGGGGATCGTCATGAAGAAAGTAGTATTGTTGGCAACGGCGCTGGCAATGATTTCGGGTTCGGCTCTGGCGGCAGACATGCCGGTGAAGGCCGTCAAGGCACCGCCGCCGCCGGCCTTCGAGCCCTGGGATGTCGCCTTCGGCAGCGCCATCATGAGCGACTACGTGTTCCGCGGCATCACCCAGTCCAACCACAAGCCGTCGGTCGCCGCCTATTTCGAGCCGCGCTACAACGTCAACAAGGACCTGCAGCTCTATGTCGGTACCTCGGCGGAGAGCATCTCCTTCCCGAACCGTGCCGCAGCTGAAATCGATATCTACGGCGGTATCCGCCCGACCTTCGGCGCCTTCGCCTTCGACATCGGCGTCTGGGGCTACCTCTATCCGGGCGGAACCTGCTTCAACGCCGCCGCGGTGCCCGGTTCGGGCATTCCCGGCTCCGACGCAAGCTGTGCCGTCTCTCCGTTCGGCAACTCCGACCCTGTGACCGGCGGCCTGCCGATCAACGGCAACTTCGCCAAGAAGAACGCGAGCTTCTTCGAAGTCTACGGCAAGGGCACCTACACCATCAACGACAACTGGGCGGTCGGCTTCAACGAGTACTACTCGCCGAACTTCCTGAACCTCGGCGCCTGGGGCAACTACACCTCGGGTACCGTGAAGTGGACCGCGCCGAGCACGACCTTCGGCAGCTCCGGCGTCGGCATGTATGTCTCGGGCGAGTTCGGCCGGCAGTGGCTGGGCACTTCGGACGCCTTCTACGGCACCGTGGTGGCGACCCGCTTCGGTGGTCCGTTCCCGGGCGGTATTCCGGAGCCGAGCTATAACACCTGGAACATCGGCATCGGCTTCACCTACAAGGTCTTCACCCTCGACCTGCGCTACTCCGACACCAACCTGTCGAAGGGCAATTGCAACGCCTTCACCAGCGACTTCTCCAGCACCACCGCCGGCACGGGCTTCGTGACCGCCATCAACCCGGGCAACGGCACCACGGCGTTCGGCTCCAACTGGTGCAGCGCGACCGGTATCGCCAAGCTCTCGGTCGACCTGACGGCGATGACCAATCTGAAGTAAGATTTCAGGTTACAGGTTTGCGGAAAGGGCGGCAGAGCGATCTGCCGCCCTTTTCATTGGCGATGAGGTCCATGGATGGCGGCAGTGGCAGCCAATGTCATGGTTTGGCGCTTTCGCTTGCACCCGGCAGGACGAAATGATCACCCTCGCGCACCAGACCCGTCTTGCGCTGGTGGAACGCGTCCAGCGTGGCGCGATGGCCGATCGAGACCACGGTGGTGGCGGGCAGTTTCTCCTGCAGCAGTCGATACAGCGCGGCCTCCGCGGGTTCGTCGAGCGAGGCGGTGGCCTCATCCAGGAACAGGAATTTGGGCGCCTGCAGCAGCGCCCGTGCGATGCCGAGCCGTTGCTGCTCGCCGAGCGACAGGATCCGGTTCCAGTGTTCCTCGTCCTCGATCCGCAAGGCCAGTTGCGGCAGGCCGACCTCTGTCAAAACCTCCTTGATCCGGTCGGCGCCAAAAGCGGTGGCTTCGCTCGGAAAGGCGATCGCCGCATGCAGCGTCCCGATCGGGAAATAGGGCTTTTGCGGCAGCATCATCAGCGACGCATGAGCGGGGATGGAAATCGAGCCGCTTCCGAACGGCCAGATCCCGGCAATCGCGCGGAACAGCGTCGACTTGCCGGCACCGGAGGGGCCGATGACCAGGAGGCGCTCGCTTGGGCGAATGCGGAAATCGTCGGCGGAGATCAGCGGCGTGCCATTGGGCAGGCGCACCAGCAGCTTCTGCAAGTCGACCTCGTCACCGCCGCCGGGCGCGGTGAGGCGGATCGAATCGCCGCTCTTCTTCAGATGTTCGGCGCTCGCAACCGACATCTCGAAGCCGTCGAGACGGGCCACCACCGCGCGCCACTCCGCCATGGTGCGGTAGATACCCACGAAGAAGGACAGTGCCTTCTGCACGTTGCCGAAAGCCTCTGCGGCCTGCAGCATCGTGCCGATCAGGATCTTGCCGGCGAATAAGGCCGGTGCGACCAGGGCGATCGGGATGATCACAGCGGCCTGGGAGTAGCTCTGGGTGAAGGCGGTCAACCGCTTGGTCCGGCTCATAATGGCGTACCAGTTCGCGACGACGCTGCTAAAGCGGTCCTGCAGGCGGGCACGTTCGGTGCGGTCGCCGTCGAGCAGTGCGATCTGTTCGGAGTTTTCGCGGACACGCACGAGGTTGAAGCGGAAATCGGCCTCGCGGCGTTGCTGCTCGAAATCGAGATTGACAAGCGGGGCGCCGATCCATTGCGTCAGCGCCGTTCCAAAGATCGAATAGATCAGAGCGGCCCAGACGAGATAGCCGGGGATGTCATATGGGATGCCGAACAGACGCAGCGGCGCGGCCTCGGACAGGCCCCACAGGATCACGACGAAGGAAAGGAACTCGACGACGGAGCTCAACAGGCCGACGCCGACATCGAGCGTCCGCTCAACGAATAGCTTGATGTCATCGGACATGCGCTGGTCCGGGTTGTCGGCGGCTTCGCCCTGAAGTTGCATGCGGTAATGGTTCGCGTCATGCAGCCAGTCGCCGAGATATTTGGTGGTCATCCAGTTGCGCCAGCGGATCTGGAGCCATTGGTTGAGATAGAGCTGGTAGACCGACAGCGCGACCGTGACGATTGCTAGCACGATGAAGACGATCATCTCCCGGACGAAACCGTTGTAGTTCACCTCCTGCAGCGCGGTGTAGAAGCGATTTCGCCACTGATTGATCAGCACGTCGGTGCCGACCAGCGCCAGCTCGATCACGATGACAGCGGCGAGCAGCCCGCACCCGGCCCATTTGTCTTCGGATTTGAAATAGGGAACGGCGATGCGCCAGACGATCGCGAGTGTCGCGCGGATGTTGTTCACAGGTGAGCGTCTCCTCGAGAAGGATGCCAAAGGCCTGAATTAACGTGGGAATCGAGCGACTATAGACTAAGGTCGCAAGTATCATGGTGCTGGTCGCCTTGTCCCAGCCGGCGGATAGACCCTAGCATGTAGGTAACGGCGCGAGGCAGGGGACCGACTTCGCGACCTTGTGAGCGGAATTTGCCGCGTGCAAATTCCGCGGGATTAATTCGCACATTGGATGGTTTACCCCTGCACGCGCGCCAAGGCACGAGAACGTGCCGCAAATGCGCGTGGGGGAGAAACGCACAATGTGGAACCAAGTCTATAATCCGCTGGGCAACGCGGCGTTGTCCACCGTCGCCGCCGCCATTCCGGTCGTCACGCTTCTGGTCCTGATCGCAAGCGGCCGGGTCAAAGCGCATATCGCGGCGATCGTCGCCGTGATCCTCACCAACCTGATCGCGATCTTCATCTTCACGATGCCGGCCGGCATGTCGATCCGCGCGTCTCTGCTCGGGATCGTGTCAGGCTTCTTCCCGATCGGCTGGATCGTGCTCAACGTCATCTTTCTCTACCAGATCACGGTCGCAACGGGTCAATTCGAGTTGTTGAAACGCGCCGTCGGCGGCGTCACCGAAGACCGCCGCCTGCAACTGCTGCTGATCGCGTTCTCCTTCGGCGCCTTCTTCGAGGGCGCGTCGGGATTCGGGACCCCGGTTGCGATCACAGGCTCGGTGCTGATCGGGCTCGGCTTCTCGCCGCTCGCGGCGTCGGGCCTGTCCCTGATCGCAAATACCGCGCCGGTCGCCTATGGCGCGCTCGGCACACCGATCCAGGGCCTCGCCACGGTCACCGGCCTCGATCCCTATATTCTCGGCGCCATGGTCGGCCGGCAATTGCCGGTGTTCTCGCTGATCGTGCCGTTCTGGGTGGTGTGGGCGTTCGCGGGCTGGCGCGGCATGAAGGAGATCTGGCCTGCCATCCTCGTCACCGGCGTCTCCTTCGCGATCCCGCAATTCGTGATCTCGAACTTCATCAATCCCTGGATCGTCGATATCGGGGCGTCGCTGATCTCGATGGGCTGCCTGATCCTGTTCCTTCGAATCTGGCAGCCGAGAGAGCTCTGGCTGTCGCCGGCGCTGCGCGGTCGCGATGAATCGGCGGCGACCATGGCGGCCGCCAAGCCGATGGACAAGACGGTTTTGACGCGGGCGCAACTCTGGAGCGCGCTGTTGCCGTGGATCATCGTCTGCGTCGTCATGCTGATCTGGGGGAGCGGTTGGTTCAAGACCTGGGCGAACTCGATCTTTACCTACAACTACCCCGTTCCCGACCTGCACAACATGATCAACAAGGTACCGCCGGTGGCGGCGAAGCCGACACCCGAGGGTGCGGTGTTCGCCTTCACCTATCTGTCCTTTACCGGAACGGGCATGCTGATTGCGGCGATCATTTCCGGCTTCCTGGCGGGCTTTTCGCCGGCACGGATGATGGTGGAATATGGCCGCACCATCCGCCTGTGCGCGATTTCGCTGATCACGATCTCGGCGATGCTTGCGATCGGCACGCTGACGCGTCTGTCGGGGGTCGACGCCACGCTCGGTCTGGCGTTCGCCGCGACCGGCGTGCTCTATCCCTTCTTCGGCACGCTGCTTGGCTGGCTCGGCGTGGCGCTGACGGGATCGGACACGGCCTCCAACATCCTGTTCGGCAATCTGCAGAAGATCACCTCCGAACAGCTCGGCCTTTCCCCGGTGCTGATGGCCGCCGCCAACTCCTCGGGCGGCGTGATGGGCAAGATGATCGACGCGCAGTCGATCGTCGTCGCCTCCACCGCCACCAACTGGTACGGCCATGAAGGCACAATCTTGCGCTTCGTGTTCAAGCATTCGATCGCGCTGGCCTGTCTCGTCGGTCTGTTCGTGATGCTGCAGGCCTATGTCTATCCGTTCACGCTGATGGTGCTGAAAGCGCCGTAACGAGAAGCGCGCGCGAGAGACAGAGAGAGAAAATCCCCGCAGGCCGCAAGGCTCGCGGGGATTTTTTTGCGACATTTTTTCGCCTTCGCGAACCTGTTCAACGTCGCGCGCGTCGAATAGAACGGCGCCCGACCTGCGCTTGTGTGACATTTCGAGGGGGTTTGATGCGTTCAGTCAATTTCGCTTTGCGGCCCGCCAGTCTTGCGTTGATCCTGCTCGCATCGACATCGATGGCCGCGCGGGCGCAGGCCGAAACCGGCTTTCCCTTCGGCATGGAGATGACGCTGGACGCGCTGCCGCAGCCGGGATCGAAGCGGGTGCCGGACCTCGACATCGGCGACAATGGCGAGGTCGTACTCGAACTCTGGTGCAAGGGCGGCAAGGGCCAGTTTTCGATCGCCGGCAATACCGTGATCTTTGTCGCGGGTGAGATGGAAGACCGGCCCTGTCCGCCGGCCAGGGCGCAGGCCGACGATGAGCTGCTCGCGGCGCTGACGGAAGCCACCACCTGGCGGCGGCAGGGCGATGCCGTCACCTTCGTCGGCACCAGGACGCTCAGGTTCCGCCTGAACACGAATTAGGCTTTCCTCCCTCTCCAGCTCTTCGCGGGGAGAGGGAGAGAAGGTGCGCTATTTCCAGATCGACTTGTCGGCGTCAAAGCGCTGGCCCTTCAATTCCTTGATCAGCGCGTCGATCGAGCCGGAATCGTCACGGGTGTCGGCGCCTTCATCATCGCCGGGCGTGTTATCTGTCAAATTGAGCTTGGCGCCCGATCCTTCATCGCTGGTGGTGGTGGAGGGATTGCCGATCCAGAGCATCAGGTGGTCGGTGCCGCCGGGCTTGTCGGATGACACCATGCCGTCGACCTCGATGGCATCGGTCAGATCGAGCGCGGGGTAGACCTGGCTCGGCCGCTTGAAGACCAGCGTCAGCCTGCCGCTGGTCGGGCTCCAGCTCGAACTGGCGAGCTTGGCCGATAGTGTCTTCGACAGCACGCCGGAAACGGTGGCAACCAGCTTGTCGCGGTTGATCTTGCCGCCGTCGCTGTAATCGGCGGCGGGAAAGCGAATGGCGCGATCCATCTCGACCAGACCCGTGGTCCATCCGGCGGCGACCACGCCCGGCACGGCCTTTGCCTTGGCAATCAGCGCGGCGGCGCGGTCGGGATCAACCGAAAGGTTGAGGGTCTGCTGGCCGGACCGCAGCGCATCGCAGGTCACGGTGAGGCTGTTGAGCGCAACCTCGACGTCCTGGCCCTTCAGGCTTTTCAAAAAGTCGGTAGCCGCGTCGAGCTTGATGCGCACGCCGACCGATTCCGGCGAGACCTCGGTGAAATCCTTCGGCGTCGCGTTGATGCCGTCATCGACGGTCTGGCTGTCCTGGAATTCCTTTTCACTGATGTCGGAATTTTCGCTTGAAGCGACCTCGGTCAGGGTCTGGCCGATGGTGATCTGGCCGCGGAAGTCGAAAGTGTCGGCGGTCTGCTTGCGCGTGAGCTTGACCGTGACCGGCTTCTTGTCGATCAGGCTCTGGGTCGTGCCGGTCATGGTCTGGCCGTTGACCGCGAGATTGACGACAAAGCGGTCCTTGCGATCGGAGTTCTTCTCGGCGGGATAACAGAGGTCGAGGGTCGCCGCGTTGACCGTCTTGCCTTGTCGCGTTTCCTTCAAAATGACATCGGCATTGCCATCCATCAATCCGTCGATCGCCGTGAAATACCTGGTTTCGACCGCGTTCGGATCGGGTTTGGTCGACAGCTTCATCTGGGCGAGGGCGAAATCCGGCGTGGCTGCGAACAGACCCGCCACGACAAACAAAAGCGCGCGCATTGCGAATATCCTCGAACGGTGAATCGACTTCTTCGCCCTAAGTAGCAAACCTATATGGCATCCGCCAAAAAGAAGGCCGCCCGGAGGCGGCCTTCTTGCATTTGTTTTGCGGGAACAATTGGGTTTTAGAACCCCATGCCGCCCATTCCACCCATGCCGCCGCCGGCCGGCGAGGGGGGAGCCGGCTCCTTCGGCATTTCGGCGACCATGGCTTCGGTCGTGACCAGAAGGCCGGCCACGGAGGAGGCGTCCTGCAGCGCGGTGCGCACGACCTTGGCGGGGTCGATGATGCCCTTGGCGACCATGTCGACATATTCCTCGGTCTGGGCGTCGAAGCCGAAGGTTTCCGACTTGTCCTCGAGGATCTTGCCGACCACGATTGAACCCTCGACGCCGGCGTTCTCCGCGATCTGGCGGACCGGAGCTTCCAGCGCCTTCAGCACGATGTTGATGCCGGCCTGCACGTCCGGATTGTCGTTGTGGATGCGCCCCACCGCCTTCTTGGCGCGCAAGAGCGCCACGCCGCCGCCGGGCACGATGCCTTCCTGCACCGCCGCACGGGTGGCATTGAGCGCGTCCTCGACGCGGTCTTTCTTCTCCTTGACCTCGACCTCGGTCGCGCCGCCGACGCGGATCACCGCGACGCCGCCTGCGAGCTTGGCGAGGCGCTCCTGCAGTTTTTCGCGGTCGTAGTCCGAGGTCGTCTCCTCGATCTGAGCCTTGATCTGGGCGACGCGGGCCTCGATGTCCTTCTTCTTGCCGGCGCCTTTGACCACCGTGGTGTTCTCCTTGTCGATCACCACTTTGCCCGCGCGTCCCAGCATGTTCACGGTGACGCTTTCGAGCTTCATGCCCAATTCATCAGAGATCAGCTGACCGCCGGTCAGGATTGCGATGTCTTCCAGCATGGACTTGCGGCGATCGCCGAAGCCGGGCGCCTTGACAGCCGCGACCTTCAGCCCGCCACGCAGGCGGTTGACCACCAGCGTCGCCAGCGCCTCGCCCTCGACGTCCTCGGCGATGATCAGAAGCGGACGGCCCGACTGCACCACCGCTTCGAGCACCGGCAGCATGGCCTGCAGGCCGGAGAGCTTCTTCTCGTGCAGCAGAACGTAGACGTCTTCCAGCTCGGCCGTCATCTTCTCGGCATTGGTGACGAAATAGGGCGACAGATAGCCGCGGTCGAACTTCATGCCCTCGACGATGTCGACCTCGGTCTCGAGCGACTTGTTCTCCTCGACCGTGATCACGCCCTCATTGCCGACCTTCTGCATCGCCTGCGCGATCATCTTGCCGATCGCGGCGTCGCCATTGGCCGAGATGGTACCGACCTGGGCGACTTCGGAGGAAGACGCGACAGGCTTGGCACGCTTTTCCAGGTCCTTGACCACGGCGTGGACCGCGATGTCGATGCCGCGCTTGAGGTCCATCGGGTTCATGCCGGCGGCGACCGATTTGCCGCCTTCGCGCACGATCGCCTGCGCCAGCACGGTCGCCGTGGTGGTGCCGTCGCCCGCGGTGTCGTTGGTCTTGGAGGCGACTTCGCGCAGCATCTGCGCGCCCATGTTCTCGAACTTGTCGTCGAGCTCGATCTCCTTGGCGACGGTGACGCCGTCCTTGGTGATGCGCGGCGCGCCAAAGCTCTTCTCGATGACGACGTTGCGGCCCTTGGGGCCGAGCGTCACCTTGACGGCGTTGGCGAGAACATCGACGCCGCGCAGCATGCGGTCACGCGCGTCGCCGGCAAATTTTACGTCCTTGGCAGCCATTTGAGATACTCCTGGATGGTGGGATTTGGTGCGCTCGCCGCTTTCAACTCGTCATTGCTGGGCTTCTCTTCCCCTCTCCCCTTGTGGGAGAGGGTGGACGCGATGCGAAGCATCGCGGACGGGTGAGGGGTTTGTTTCCGCGGATAGAGACCCCTCATCCGGCGCGGACTTTGTCCGCGCCACCTTCTCCCACAAGGGGAGAAGGGAAAAGCAACCGGGCCCACGACCAAACGTGCGGCGGCCGTGTTATTGGGCAATTAAACCAGCACGCCCATGATGTCGGACTCCTTCATGATCAGGAGTTCCTCGCCGTCGAGCTTGACCGCGGTGCCCGACCATTTGCCGAACAGCACGCGATCGCCGACCTTGAGGTCGATCGGGATCAGCTTGCCGCTCTCGTCGCGGCCGCCGGGGCCGACGGCGGTGATCTCGCCCTGCGACGGCTTTTCCTTGGCCGTATCGGGAATGATGATGCCGCCCTTGGTCTTCTCTTCGGCGTCGATCCGCTTGACCACGACACGGTCATGCAGCGGACGGAATTTGGATTTAGCCATGACGTTTCCCTCTACAGGCTCGCTTTACAGATCTGGTCGTGCTGGCAAGGGCGGATCGATGCGGCTATACCGGACGCCCGGAGGGCGCCAACATGAACCGCATTTTGGCAATCACGCCCTCGGAGTGCTAATTGCGCGCCCGAAATATGGCTTGGCGAAGTTCCTGTCAAGCAAGGTGGTTAAGGCCTTATTGAGGCCGGTGTAGGATGCTGTGTCGCGAAACCCGGTTCGAGCCGACGGCGTAGTTATTGCTACGACAGCAGTTTTAGGATTGGCTGCGGGTGGGAGCGGCCACGATCTTGTTCTTCGGGGGAATGCCATGTTCAGTTTCCGCTACGCACGGACCGTTGCCAATCTTTCGGTCGTCTCGGCGCTGGCGATGTTTCTGGGCGCCTGCGGCAGCATGAGCCTCGGTAACTTCGGCTCGTCCCAACCTGCGGCCCCGACGGAGCCTGGGGTCGAGCCGGAAATGCCCGCCACCATCCGCTCCGAGGAACTGGTCGGCAAATGGGGCCTGGCCTCGTTCCAGAACCCCAACGACCGCGCCCGCACCGAGAAGCAGGCCGCGGCGCAGTGCAAGCAGCCCTACGTCATCGGCGCCGGCCAGTCCGGCGGCGTGGTCATGCATCTGGCCGATCAGGCCACCCCGCAGGAACTGCGGTTGAAAGGCAGCCAGAGCGGCAAGAACTATATCGGTCCTGCCGGCCCGCCCGGCGGCGAGCAGGACCGCGAGATCGTCTCCTTTGACGGGCGCGTCCTGATCACCCGCTTCACGGACAAGGATGCCGCCACCCGCTACGGCAACATGGTCTATGTCCGCTGCGGGCCCGCGGGCACGACTGCCCGGAAATGACGCCAATACAAAAAACGCCGGCTCTCGCCGGCGTTTTCGTTTGTCCCCCCTGAAATCGATTAGTCGAACAGGGCGTCGATGTCGTCCTGCGAGGCGTGGCCGACGTCGCCGTCGAGCTTCGGCCCGTTGAGGAGCCGCGCGTCGCCTTCGCGGGTGTCGACGATCGGCGGCGCATGGGCGCGGATCGCGTCGACGCCACCCCAGATTTCCATCATCTGGCAGATGTGCTGTTCGATAAAGCGCATGGTCGCCATCACCTTGGTGATGCGCTGGCCGGTCAGATCCTGGAAGTTGCAGGCCTCGAAGATCGAGATCACGCGTTCCTGGATTTCCTCGCTCAGGATTTTCTGCTGGTCCAGCGAGTTCACCTTGGAGAGCGCGCTCGCCGCCTGGTCGATCGATTCAGCGGCTTCCAGGATCTGCTGGGTCGCATGTTCGGTGCCGCCGACGACCGCGCCGAGCTCGCCATTGACCTTGGCCATCTCCTGGCCGTCAAAACTCTTGCCGTGCAGGACCGCGATCTCGCGCTTGGTGCGGTTGATCGCGTCATGGATCAGGTCCAGCTCGACCTTGAGCTTCTCGCATTGCTCGATCTGGGCGCGATAGGTTTCGAGCAGTGCATTGGCTTCCGCGACTTCGCGCGTGGCCGTTCCTTCGAGGGTTTCCATCGCTGCACTCCTTCCCGCACTGGGGTTTGCCATCTGGGCGCGGATCGCGCGCAGCTCAGCCATGATCTCGCGATGCATGGGGCCGACGTCGCCGTCGGCGACTTCCTGGATCGGCATGATGTCGCCGCCGATGGCTTCTTCGATGCGAAAACGCTTGCGATGAACGGGCATGAGACTCTTCCTGAATTCCACTCCTTCATCTTTTAGACCGATGCGATTTAACACCGAGTTCACGCGAGGAACTTAGCGAGCGCATGGCGCGGTGGCGCGCTCACCGGCGATTAACCATGATGCTTGCGCATTTATTGAAAATAAACGCTACCGGACAAATCCGCCTGCCAAAGCCGACACGGTGAATCGAAACGGCCGATCCGTTTACCAAACCGATCAGGTTTTCGTTGTTTATTCACCACGTGAAGGGGGGCGTTGGTTAGCGCTTCCTGAAGACGCACAGACCAGACGAAACCAGTACAGAGTACGTCGATGTCCAGAAATCTTTCTCTTGCGCTGCTTGCCGGCGCCTCTCTCCTTAGCGTCGGTGTCAATCGCGCCGCGGCCTTCGACGGTGGCGAACCCAACGTGATCTATGCCAACGATCCGCAGGCGAGCGCGGCGCGCACGGCCTACGCCGATCGCGCCAATATGGGCGGCGGCTTTATCCAGTTCCTGTTCGGCGATGGACCGCAGAGCCAGCGTTACTATCAGCAGGAGCCCGGCTACCAGCGGCAGCCTTCCTATCCGGTCTATCAGCAGGAGCCTCCATCATATGCGCCGCAGCGTGGCATGGCTCCGCAAGGCGCGCCGGGCCAGGACCAGGCCTACGATCCGACACAGCGACGCTTTGATCCAAGATTTGAAAAGCAGGAAGTCGAGTATCATGGCAGGGAAGGCGCCGGCACCATCGTGATCGATACGCCCAACAAGTTCCTGTATCTGGTGCAGAGCGACGGCCGCGCGCTACGCTACGGCATTGGCGTCGGCCGTCCCGGATTCGCCTGGTCGGGCACCAAGACGATCTCGGCCAAGAAGGAATGGCCGGACTGGACGCCGCCGCCGGAGATGCTGGCGCGCCGTCCCGACCTGCCGCGGCACATGGTGGGCGGTCCGGAAAATCCGCTCGGCGCGCGCGCGATGTATCTCGGCTCCTCGCTCTACCGCATCCACGGCTCGAACGAGCCCTGGACCATCGGCACCAACGTCTCATCGGGTTGCATCCGCATGCGCAACCAGGACGTCATCGACCTCTATGGCCGCGTCAATGTCGGCACCAGGGTTATCGTGCTCTGATCGACATCGCGAGCTTAAACAAGAATGGCCGCCCACGGGGCGGCCATTCGCTTTTTGGGATCGGGCGCGGCTTACGCGTAATCGCTGTCGTTGTCGCCGCCGAAATCGTCGGAATCGAGATCCATGGCGTCCTGATCGGCATCGGCGTCCTGATCGGCATCCTGTTGGCGATCGATCGCGGCCTGGTCGAGCATGCCGCTGCTGGAGCCGGTGTCGCTGCGGCCGATATCGTTGACCCCGGCGTCGCTGGCGAGCGAACTGCCCGACTGATCGCCCCACGGCCTGCCGCTACCGCCCTGATTGGTGTCGCCAAAGGCCTGTTGATGGCCGCCGCCCATCATGCCGCGGATGCCGTTCAGCAGCAGCGAGCCGCCGACCACGCCGGCCGCGGCTGCCGCCGCCGTGCCCAGGAACGAGCCGCCACCGCCGCCAAAGGGCGGGGCGCCGAACGAAGAGCCGAAGCCGCCGGGGCCTTGACCTTGGCCATAGGGACCTTGGCCATAGGGGCCTTGGCCAGGGGCGCCTTGGCCGTAGCCCTGGCCTTGATCGAAACGGCTGCCGCCCTGCGACTGCTGCAGCACCTGGCCCGAGTTCCAGACCGGGCGGTTCGGGACCGGCGGCGGAACATTGGGCACCGAGCCGCGCGGCTGGCTGTCCTTTCCGAACACCGCATCGCGCATCGAATCGAGGAAGCCGCCGGATTGCTGTTGTTCCCCGGCGTGGGCCTGCTCCAATTCCTGGATGTGGGCATTGGCGCGCTTTAGCGCCTCATCCTGCACCAGTACCGTCTGCACCAGCGCGTAGGTCGCATTCGGCGCCTTGCGCAAACCTTCCTGGATCGCCGCGGCCGCGTCGGAATCGCGCGGCGCACCTTCCACCCGGGCAAGCCGGTCAAAGAGATCGTCAACCAATTGGCGTTCTTGCGGTGTCATGGCGTCGCCTCCTCGCGTAGCCGGGAATCGCCAGCAAAATGTAGGGGGGCTTTGTGTCTCGCCTAGCGCTTCCCCAAAATTAAATTTCTGTATGCGACAGAACGCCCCAAAGCTTGCGCAGCCCCTTAGCGACCCAATGTGACTTTATTCGCCTCCAGTAGCGCCGGAAAGTCATCGCCCGCGAGATAGGCATGCTCGATCTCGCGCACCTTGGTGAGCGGATCGAGGCTGATCAGCACGTCATCGACAAAGCCGGGATGGCACATCACGACGCCGTCTTCCGGCAGCCCATCGAGGAACTCGCGCATCAGCGCAGCATAGTCAGGGATGCGGGAATAATCATAGGCGCCGGCGAAGGCCGGGTTGACCTTGAGCCCCGTGCGCGCGGCGCGGCGTTTGAATTGCGTCGAGAGATAATCGAGAAGCAGCGCCTTGGGCGAAGCGAGCCGCCGGCCGAGCGGCTGGTTGCGCCGGGCCTGACGCACCCAGGCGCCAGGGGCCTTCTCCTTCACCGCGGCGAGAAGACCGTCGCGAACCTGCGGGTAAAGCTGCACATGCTGATGGCCGTCGACGAAATCGGGCGTGCGGCCGAACAGATCGCGGAACAGGTTGAGCTGCATCGCGACTTCGGCGCGGATGATCTCGGGATCGAGCCGGCGCAGCTGACCTGCACGCAGAAGCTTCCTGAAGGGCAGGAACAGCTCGTCCCGGAGCGGACGAAAATGCATGCTCAAGGGTCGGAACGGCGCGGTCAGCGTGACATGCAACCCGACCGCCGCGCCCGCATTCTTCGCCGCAACTTCCTGCAGGCGCGCAACCTCGTCGCGGCCGATCGCTGATGTCACCACCATCACCGAGGTCGCATTGAGACGACCGCGTTCGACCAATTCGCGAATGGCGCGGTTGACGCCGGGGCTGATGCCGTAGTCGTCCGCGCAGAGCCAGATCCGCCTCGGCGGCGCCGCGTTCATTCGGCCGCGGTCCGCTTGCCGGCGTCGGTCACCGTCTCGACCGCCGCCTCGCAATGCTTCTCGCTATGCTCGGCGACGAAGTAGATCGGACGTGCTTTCAATTCGGAGAGGATCTTGCCGATATATTCCCCGACGATGCCGATCATGATCAGCTGCACGCCGCCGATCGTCATCAGGCCGACCACCAGCGAGGGATAGCCCGGCACCTGCTTGCCGGTGGTCCAGACTTCCCAGAGGATCGAAAGTCCGAACAGGAAGGCGCCGGCAGCGAGCAGCACGCCGAGCAGGCTCGCAAAGCGCAGGGGGGCCACCGAAAACGAGGTCAGGCCTTCGATCGAGAGGCCGAGCAGCCGCATGAAGTTGAACGTGGTGACGCCGTGCGCGCGCGGCTCCGGCTCGTAGTCGACACGGATCTGCTTGAAGCCGATCCAGCTCGCGAGGCCCTTGAAGAAGCGGTTGCGTTCCGGCAGTTGCCGGAGTGCGGCCACCGCGCGCGGGGAGAGCAGGCGGAAGTCGCCGGCATCTTCCGGGATCTTCTGCCGCGCGCCCCAATTGATCAGCGCGTAGAAGCCGTGCACCGAGAGTCGGCGCAGCAGCGGCTCGTTTTCGCGATGCGCCTTGGCGGTATAGACCACGTCATAGCCGCCTTCGATCCAGTGGCTGACCAGCTGCTCGACGAGGGCAGGCGGGTGCTGGCCGTCGCCGTCCATGAACATCACGGCGCCGCGGCGGGCGTGATCGAGCCCGGCCATCAGCGCGGCCTCTTTTCCGAAATTGCGCGACAGCGACACCAACTGGACGTCGAGCGCGTCGGCCTTCAGCGAGCGCGCCATCGACAGCGTTGCGTCGGTCGAGCCGTCATCGACATAGACGACTTCGCAGGAAAGCCTGAAGCGCTGCCGCAGGCTCGCCGCGAGCGCGTTCAGCCGCTCATGCAGCGCGGCCAGTCCCGCCGCCTCGTTATAGACGGGGACGACGATCGAAAGCCCCTGTGCCGCGGCATTCGCCGCCGTGGTCGACAGGCTCGAGACATCGCTACCGAGCATCATGTTCAAAAATCCCAGCTCCCCCGGTGAGCAACATATGGCAATCGGTGCGACTTGTCGCCACAGCGGCGAAATTACCGAATTGACATTATTGTCGCAGGAACTCGTCGAGCTTCGCAAACAGCGGGTTCTCGCGGTCCAGCACATAGTCCAGCGAGGCCACCGACACCGTCTCGGCGCCATTGGCGCGCAGGAAGCTGCCGAGCGCGTAGAGCTGCGACGGTGGGCAGTGCAGCGTGATCATGCCGGACGAGGTCGGGCCGCCGAACGGAGACACCACGCCGAAGCGGTTATGAGCCTCGGCCAGCATCGCCGCATCGCAACCGGCAAAGCGGGTGCGCACCTCGCGATATTTGTTGGCACGTGCACGCGCTGCGATGTGATCGAGGATGATGCGCGCGGTTTCGCGCGCCTCCACCGTCCAGTCGGCGTCGCGCGAGGCTACGAGGTTGGCCTGGCTGCGCAACATCACGCCGTCGTCGAGCACCTTCAGCCCGTTGGCGGCAAGCGTCGCCCCCGTCGTGGTGATGTCGACGATCAATTCCGCGGTGCCGGTTGCCGGTGCGCCTTCGGTCGCGCCCGCGCTCTCGACAATGCGGTAATCGACCACGTCGTGCGAGGCGAAGAAGGTCCGCGTCAGGTTGATGTATTTGGTCGCGACCCGCATCCGCCTGTTATGCTGCTCGCGGAAACCGGTGGTGACGTCGTCTAGATCCGCCATGGTGCGCACGTCGATCCAGGCGGCCGGCACCGCGACCACGACATTGGCGTGACCGAAGCCGAGCTGATGGATCAAGAGCACGCGCTTGTCGGCATTGGCGATGTTCTCGCGCACCAGATCCTCGCCGGTGACGCCGAGATGGACCGCGCCGCTGGCGAGCTGGGCTGCGATCTCGCTTGCCGAGAGATAGGCGATCTCGACATTGTCGTAGCCCATCATGGTGCCGCGATAGTCGCGGGCGCCGCGCGGCTTGGCGAGTGAAATCCCGGCATGGGTGAAGAAGGCTTCGGCGTTTTCCTGCAGCCGGCCCTTGGAAGGCACCGCGAGAACGAAGGGCGTGCTCATGGCTTGCTCCCGCGGCCAAGCTCGGTGAGCGCTTCGACCCAGACCGAGAATCCGACGGCGGGGATCGGCGTGGCCGAGCCGAGCTGCGTCATCAGCCCGTCGTAGCGGCCGCCGGCCACCAGCGGCTCGGCCCCGTTGCCGCTCTTGTGCAACTCGAACTCGAAGCCGGTGTAGTAGTCGAGCCCGCGGCCGAAGGAAGTCGAGAAGCGCGCCTTGCGTATGTCGATGCCGCGCGCGGCCATGAAGCCGACGCGGCTTTCGAGCTGGTCGATCGCGGCGGACAGGTCGAGCTTCGCGTCGCTTGCGAGCGCGCGCATTTGCGCCACCGCATCATCAGGGTCGCCGGAGATGGCGAGAAAGCGCTTGATGATGCCAGAGGCGTCGCGCGGCAGCGCACCGGCCTTCAAGGTCGATTGCTCGAGGAAGCGGTCGGCGATCTCGGCAACCGTGCGGCCGCCGACATTGGTTGCGCCCGCAATCGACATCAGGTCGGTGACCAGCGCCAGCGCGGCCTGGCGGTCGCTGCCGGCAAGGGCTGCGAGCACGCCCTCATATTCGTTGCGGCCAGGCGCGGTCTTGAGCGTGAGCTGCTCGATATCCTGAGCGAGATCGATCTTGCGGTTGAAATCCTTGATCAGCCGCCGTCGCCAGACCGGGAACAGCTGCAGCGCATCGATCAGCGCGTTGAACAGCGCGACGTCGCCGGTGCGGATTTCAACATCGCTGACTTCGAAGGCGCTGGTTGCTTCCAGCGCCAGCGCCAGCATCTCCGCGTCGGCCGCGGCGCGATCCTGCCGTCCGAATGATTCGATGCCGGCCTGCAGGAATTCGCTCGGGCGACCCCACCGATAGCGGAACACCGGGCCGAGATAGGAGAAGCCGGCAGGCTGGGCGGCGCGCGGCGAGGCGAGATAAGCGCGCGCGACGGGAATGGTGAGATCAGGCCGCAGGCAGAGCTCCTCGCCGCTGGCGTCGGTGGTGAGATACAGGCTCTTGCGGATGTCCTCGCCGGAGAGATCCAGGAACGGCTCGGCCGGCTGCAGGATCGCGGGCTCGGAGCGCTCGTAGCCGGCCTGCGCAAACGACAATAGCAGCGCGTCCGCCCAAGAAGCAGTTCCAGTGGCGGTTCCGGTCGCGGAATTGGCTGTCGTCGCGCTCATCAACGGTCCAGAAAGGTGAGATGCCGGGGTTCCCCGGTGATTTGGCGCTGCCCTTAGCACGGCTCGGATGAGGTTTCGACAGGCATCCGGCAAGTGCCTTAACGTCTTGTGTCTTAACGGCTTTTAATGGCCGTTAGCGGATCCTTGCCAATCGCCGAGCGCGGCCTGGACCAGCGCCAGTGCGGCGACTGCCGCAGTATCCGCCCTGAGGATCCGCGGGCCCAGCGCCAGCCTCAAGGCTTTGGGCTGCCGCAACAAGAGCGTGCGCTCTTCCTCGGCAAAGCCGCCCTCGGGGCCGATCAGGACATCGATGCCATTCGCATGCGCCGGACCTGCTTTGAGCGCCGCAAGGGGATCGGCGACGTCAGCTGCCTCGTCGCAGAACACCAACAGGCGTTGCGCATCGCGACCAATGAGAAACCGCTCCAGCGGCACGGGATCGGCGACTTCGGCCAGGCTCAAAATCCCGCACTGCTCGGCCGCTTCGATCACATTGGCGCGCATGCGCTCGCCATTGAGGCGCGAGACTTGCGTGAAGCGGGTCAGCACCGGCTGCAGCGAAGAGGCGCCCATCTCGACCGCCTTCTGCACCATGTAGTCGAGCCGCGCATGCTTGAGCGGCGCGAAGACGCAAGCGAGATCGCGCAGGCGATCCTGTGCGCGAGTCTGGCTCTCGATGGTCAGGCTGTCCGGCCGCTTGCGCCCCGCAATCGACGCGCGCCATTCGCCGTCGCGGCCGTTGAACACGAGGACTGTATCGCCCGCGGAAAGCCGCAGCACATTGCCGAGATAGTTGCTCTGCTCGCGCTCCAGCGCGACCGTCTGGCCCTCGCCGAGCAGGGCATCGACGAACAGCCGGGGACTGCGAAAATCGAGTTCAGGCATAATGTGAATGTTCCGATTTCGGGCCGCTTTTAACCTAAAGGTCTAGAATCCGGGGCAAATATTGGTCCCAAATGCGGCCGTGCGCCGCGCTATTGCCAAATTCCGCGGGTTGTTAAGACTCGGCAGGAATCGTAAAAGGACCAAACCGGAAACATTTCCGAATTTTGTTCGGGACAAGTTTGGGCCGTTGATTGGCCCGTTGGAACTGCCGGAGAAACAGCCTTGATGATCCATCGTTTGATCGTGCCGCTGACGCTGGCCGCCCTTTCCGTCCAGGCGCATTCCGCGCTGGCACAGGGTGGGTTCCCCGCGCCGCTGCCGGGCCAGCAGCAGGCGCGCCCGATGGCGAATGATCCGGCCTTTCCGCCCGTCAACGGCGCGGCGCCGAGCGCCTCGCTCGGGTCCGCGCCGGCCTCGCCATTTCCGTCCGCTGGCGCGGCGCCGATTGCCGGCGGTGGGGGGTCGTTTGCGCCGGCTCCGCCCTCGCAGGCGGGCGGTGCGGCCGCTGACGCCTGCATGAAGGGTTTCATTCCGCTGCGCGAGGATGCCGAGAAGAAGGGCAAAGCGATCAAGGCGGCCAGCGACCGGCATGCGACGCCGGAAGAGGCCTGCAACGCCTTCCACGTCTACAGCGCCGCCGAAGTCAAGATGATCAAATATGTCGAGACCAACGCCACCAAATGCGGAATCCCGGGATCGGTGGCGGAGCAGTTGAAGGCCGGCCACAAGAATACCGAAGGTGTCGAGAAGAGGGTCTGCACCATGGCCGAGCAGATGAAGACCCGCGGACCGGCGGGCCCGAGCCTCAGCGACGTGCTGGGCACGGCGAACGCCGCTCCGGAGGCCACCGCCTCGCGCAAGGGCGGCAGCACCTTCGATACGCTGAACGGCAACGTCCTGCAACGATGAGCGACGCGGTCACCCGCGTCGCCGACTCCACCGGCAACTGGGTCGACACCTTGGCGCCGGCGTGGGCGCGGCCCTATCTGCGGCTCGCCCGTCTCGACCGCCCGATTGGTTCCTGGCTGTTGCTGATGCCGTGCTGGTGGTCGGCGGCACTTTCCGCCGGTGTCGCGCATCATCTCGATCGCCTGCCGCTTGATCTCGCGCTGTTCTTTATCGGCGCGTTCGTGATGCGAGGCGCGGGATGCACCTGGAACGACATCACCGACCGCGATCTCGATGCAAAGGTCGAGCGCACGCGCTCGCGGCCGATCCCGGCCGGACAGGTGAGCGTGAAGCAGGCGCTGATCTTTCTGGTCGCGCAGGCGCTGATCGGCCTTGCGGTGCTGCTGCAATTCAACCGCTTTGCGGTCGGAACCGGCATCGCTTCGCTTCTCATCGTCGCCGTCTATCCCTTCATGAAGCGCATCACCTGGTGGCCGCAGATCGTGCTGGGGCTCGCCTTCTCGTGGGGTGCGTTGATGGGATTTGCGGTGACCTTCGGGCGGTTGGACGCCACCGCCTTCGTGCTCTATGCCGGCTCGATCAGCTGGGTGATCGGCTATGACACCATCTATGCCCATCAGGACACCGAGGACGATGCGCTGATCGGCATCAAATCGACCGCGCGGCTGTTCGCCGAGCGCACGCACCAGGCGCTGGTGATCTTCTATGGTGTTGCGGTGGCCGTGATTGGTATCGCGCTGGCGCTCGCCGGTGCAGGACTTGCTGGGTGGATCGGGCTCGCTGTTTTCGCCGCGCATCTCGCCTGGCAGATCCGCCGGTTGAAGATCGACGATCCCGCGCTGTGCCTGCGCGTGTTCAAGTCGAACCGCGATGCTGGATTGCTGCTGTTCGCGGGGCTGTTGATGGATGCGGTAGTGCGAGCCGCTTGATGCGGATTTGCAGCAAAGCATAGGGTGGGCAAAGACGCTCTTGCGGCGTGCCCACCGCCTTCGTCGTAATGAAACGATTTGGTGGGCACGCTTCGCTTTGCCCATCCTACGAAGCTTCAATTCCTTGCGATGATCTCGCGTTCGCCGCGGAAGAGATTCGCGGGGTTGAGCAGGGCGCCGATCCGCCGCCGCATCAGAAATTTTGGCCGCCGCGCGCGGATCGCGTTGCAGCGACGCCGCCGGGGCGCGGGCTCGCGCGCCTCGTCCTGCAATTGCGGCAGCGAGAACAGCTCGCTCCACATCAGCCAGGCGTTGGCGATCTCGTCGTGGTCCTCGCTGACGCAGAGCGGAATGGTGAGCGAGGGGTCGCGGTGCAGCAGCACCAGCATCTGCGACTCCTTGATGTCGCGCAGCGCGACACCGAGGAAATCGCTGACGCGAACATTGACGGCCATCCGCATGCCCTGGACGGCACGGCGCAGCACGACGCGTTCGCGGTGAAGTTCGATCTGCCTGATGCCGCCATCCGCGCGCACGTCATGCGCGTTGAAGCTCACGGGCAGAGAAAGAGGGTCGAGCCGCTGCTCGCGGCTCGACCCGGCGGGATTGATCCCGCTTGTTGCTGTTTGACGCCTCACGGCTTTTTCTCCCCGCCGGGCTTATGCTCCCGGTCGATGCGTGAGACTTTGCCACGGCGATGTCCGTTTCGGCTTAAAAAGGCTGGTTAAAGAGCCGTCACCGGGGTGGAAACGCCTTGCATGATTGACAAGACCTTGGCTTGCATGATTGACGAGATGTTGCCGAGATGCCGAAAATTGCGGGTTTCGCGCGCAGGAAAATGCTTGAAGTCCGCGCCAATCGGGCACATCTGGTGGGTTCATTGATTTGGTCCGCGCCCCCTCAAATGCCAGGGATTTCGTTCGTGAGTTCTTCACCATCTGCTGCATCGACGCTTTCGAAGAAAACCGCTAACGCCGACCTGTTCGATCAAACCGCGCTGTCGGCGCTGGCCGAGCGCCTGGTCGAGGCGGCCAAGCGCGCCGGCGCCGATGCCGCCGACGCCGTCGCGGTGCGCGGCGTCTCGCAAGGAGTCGAGGTGCGCGACGGCCGCGTCGAGGAGTCCGAGCGTTCCGAAGGCGACGATGTCGGCTTGCGCGTTCTGGTCGGGCAGCGCCAGGCGGTGGTCTCCACCAACGATGTCAGCGGCGACGGCGTCGCCAGGCTTGCCGAGCGCGCGGTGGCGATGGCGCGCGTGGCGCCCGACGACAAATATGTGGGTCTTGCCGACCCGGCGCTGCTGGCGCGGAATTTTCCGGATCTCGACCTGCTCGATCCCAGGATTCCCGACGTTTCCGAGCTCGAACGGCGTGCGCAGGAGGCGGAGGCGGCGGGCCTTGCGGTGAAGGGCGTCACCAAATCGGGCGGCGCGTCGGCTTCCGCCGGCATTGGCGGCATGGTGCTGGTCACCAGCGCCGGCTTCCACGGCTCGTATCTGCGTTCGAGCCAGGGCATCTCGATGACCGCGATCTCCGGCGAGGGAACCTCGATGGAGCGCGACTACGACTACACCTCCGCGCTGCATGCGACCGATCTGGCGAAGCCTGAGCGCGTGGGCCGGGTCGCGGGCGAGCGCGCGGTGGCGCGCACCAATCCGCGCAAGGTAGAGACCTGCAAGGTGCCGGTCGTTTTCGACCCCCGCGTCTCCAACTCGCTGGTCGGCCATCTCGTCGGCGCGGTGAACGGCGCCTCGATCGCGCGCAAGACGAGTTTCCTCAAGGACAAGCTTGGCGCACAGCTGTTTTCGAAAAACATCCGCATCATCGACGATCCCCTGCGCAAGCGCGGCCTGCGCTCGCAATCCTTCGACGCCGAGGGTGTGGAGGTGAAACAGCTCGCCATTGTCGATGACGGCGTGCTGACCACATGGCTGATGGATTCGGCGACCGCGCGTGAACTGGGATTGAAGACCACCGGCCACGCGCATCGCGGCGTATCGTCCTCGCCGTCGCCCGGGCCGTATAATCTGCATCTCGAACCGGGCGAGGCGACGCCGGAAGAACTGATCGGCGACATCAAGCAGGGCTTTTACGTCGCCGACCTGATCGGTTCCGGCGTCAACGGCGTCACCGGCGATTACAGCCGCGGCGCGTCCGGCTTCTGGATCGAGAACGGCAAGATCACCTATCCCGTGAGCGAGGTGACGATCGCCGGTCACCTGCTCGACATGTTCAAATCCATGGCGGTCGCCAACAACCTGGAATTCCGCTACGGCGTCAATGCGCCGACCGTGCGCATCGAGGGACTGACGCTTGGCGGACGCTGATGGAGCGCAACGGCTAATCGTCGCGCGCGACGTTCAATTCCTGAAAGATACCGTACGCGAGGCTGGCGCGCTGGCGTACTCGCTGTTCCGCACCGAGCTGAAGAACTGGACCAAGGGCGCCTCGTCGCCGGTCTCGGAAGCCGATATCGCCGTCAATGATCTCCTGGAAACACGGCTGCGGTCCGCGACGCCGGATTACGGCTGGCTGTCGGAAGAAAGCGCGGACGACGAAATCCGCCTTGCCAAGAAGTTCGTCTGGATCGTCGATCCCATCGACGGCACCCGGGGCTATCTCGCCGGCCGCGAGGACTGGTGCGTCAGCGTGGCGCTGGTCGAGGACGCAGCACCCGTGCTCGCCGCCGTGTTCGCGCCGGTCACCGATGAATTTTTCTTTGCCGCGCGCGGGCAGGGCGCCACGCGCAACGAAAGACCGATTTTTGCGACAGGCGGGACCGCGCTCGATTTCGCGCGCGTCGCCGGACCCAAACCGCTGGTTGAACGGCTGAAGCCGACGGCGCAGGACATCACCCTGCATCCGCGAATCGGGTCGCTGGCGCTGCGGCTATGCCGGGTCGCGCAGGGCAATCTCGATGCGGCCTTCGCCGGCGGCCAGTCGCGGGACTGGGATCTTGCCGCCGCGAATTTGATCGTGCAGGAAGCGAATGGTAGGATGACCGCGCTTTCCGGGGACGCGATCCTTTACAATCGCCGGGAAGTGGCGCACGGGGTGCTGGTGGCAGCAGGACGCGATCGTCATGCGAGCATCGTCTCGCATTTTCGAAGCCGTCCCTTGCCGTAATCATCCCTCGCGTCTCCAGAAAATGCTTGCCGGGCACCCTCGTTAAGGAAAGAACGACGACCATGCCAGACAGTGCCCCGCAGCAGCTGCTTCATCTCGTCATCGGCGGCGAGCTGACCGATCTCGAACACAACACCTTCAAGGATCTCGATCAGGTGGAAATCGTCGGCGTCTTTCCCAACTACGCGACCGCCTATGCGGCGTGGAAGGCGAAAGCGCAGGCGACTGTCGACAACGCCCAGATGCGCTATTTCGTCGTGCATCTGCATCGGCTGCTTGATCCGGCGCAAGACACGAAACCTTCCCGTTGAAAAAACTGCTTCGTGATACGCTGCGCAGCAGCTGGTTTCAGCGTGCTGTGGGTTTCCTCGCGGCCGAATGGCTGCGGTTGGTCTGGCTGACCAACCGTTTCACCTTCGAACCGGGCGGCAAGGATGTGCTCTATGCACGGATCGAGGCGCAAATGCCTGCGATCTTCGCGTTCTGGCACGGCCAGCATTTCCTGACGCCCTTCATCAAGACCAAGGAAACCCACAAGGCCAAGGTCCTGATCTCGCTGCACCGCGACGGCGAATTCAACGCCATCGCGGCCGAGCGGCTCGGCGTCGGCACCATCAGAGGCTCCGGCGATCACGGCTCGGCGTTTCATCGCAAGGGCGGGGTCGGCGCCTTCAAGGAGATGGTGCGCGCGCTCGATGACAACTATAATGTGGCATTGACCGCCGACGTGCCGAAGCGCTCGCGCGTCGTGGGGCTGGGCATCATCATGCTGGCGCGAGAATCCGGACGGCCGATCATGCCCTTTGCCATGGCCACCAGCCGCTACATCCAGCTCAGGAATTGGGACCGTACCACGATCAACCTGCCGTTCGGCCGCGGCGTGGTGATGGGCGTCGAGGAAGTCTATGTGCCCCCTGACGCCGACGCTGCCGCGATGGAAGAATGTCGCCTGAAGCTGGAAGAGATCCTGAATGAGGCGACGCGCCGCGCCTATGCGGCGGTCGGTCGGCCCGAGGGGGCCGAACGTGGCTAGTTCGCTGCCGATGACGCTGCGGTTCTACCGCGGCCTGTCTTCGGCAATGGTGCCGCTGGCGCCGGCGCTGATCAAGCGGCGGCTCAAGCTCGGCAAGGAAGATCCGGAACGGATCGGCGAACGCCGTGGCATCACCCGCGATACCAGGCCGCAGGGGCCGGTGGTCTGGATCCATGGCGCCAGCGTCGGCGAGGTACTGGCGGCTGCAGCGCTGATCGAGCGCCTGCGCGCGCTCAACGTCCGCATCCTCCTGACGTCGGGCACGGTGACGTCGGCAGCGATCGTCGCCAAGCGTTTTCCGCCCGACGTCATCCATCAATATGTGCCCTGGGACTCGCCACGCTATGTCGCGCGCTTCCTCGAACACTGGCAGCCGTCGCTGGCTTTGTTCATCGAATCCGATCTGTGGCCGAATCTGATCCTGCAGAGCGCGGCGCGGCGGCTGCCGATGGTCCTGATCAACGGGCGGATGTCGCAGCGCTCGTTCCCGCGCTGGAAGCGGGTGCACGGCACGATCTCGGCGCTGCTGGAAAAATTCGACATCTGCCTCGCGCAATCGAAGACCGATGCGGAACGCTTTGCCGCGCTCGGCTGCCGCAATGTCGCCACCACGGGCAATCTGAAGCTCGACGTTCCGGCGCCGCCCGCCGATCCCCAGAAGCTCGAACGCCTGATATCGCTGTCCCGCGGCCGGCCGGTCGTGGTGGCGGCCTCGACGCATCCCGGCGAAGAGGAAATCCTGATCGAAACCCACAAGGCGCTCGTCGGATTCTTCCCGGGGCTGCTGACCGTGATTGTGCCGCGTCATCCCGACCGCGGGCCGCCGATCTGGCGGCTGGTCGATGCGGCAGGGTTGAAGGCCTCACTGCGCTCGCGCGAGGAAATGCCTGTCGCTTCGACCGACATCTATGTCGCCGACACCATGGGTGAATTGGGCCTGTTCTATCGCCTCGCCGGCGTTGTCTTCATGGGCGGCTCGCTGGTGCCGCATGGCGGGCAGAATCCGATCGAGGCGATAAAACTCGGTGCGTCGATCGTGCATGGCCCGCATGTGTTCAATTTCACCGATGTCTACGAGGCGCTCGATAGTGCGGGCGGCGCGCGCGCGGCCGAGGGCCAGGAAGCGCTGACAAAGCAGCTCGGCCAGCTGCTGGCCAATCCCGAGGGGCGGGAGGTGATGATGGCGGCCTCAGGTCGCGTGGTCGAAGAACTCGGCGGCGCGCTGGAGCGCACGCTGGCCGCGCTCGAGCCGTATCTGTTGCAGCTGCGGCTCGAAATGGGAGCCGCCAATGCGTGAGCCGGCGTTCTGGCACGCGCCGAAATCCTGGAAATCGCATCTGCTCCGGCCGCTCGGCGCGCTCTATGGTGCGATCGCGGCGCAGCGGTTGCGACGCCAGGGTTTTGACGCCGGCGTGCCCGTGCTCTGTGTCGGCAATTATCACGTCGGAGGCGCCGGCAAGACGCCGACCGTGCTGGCGCTGGCCAAGCTCCTGCGCGAGCTCGGCGAGACGCCGGTGGTGCTGAGCCGCGGCTATGGCGGCAAGCGGCGCGGCCCGCTGATGGTCGACCCAATGCGCCACAGCGCAGTCGATGTCGGCGACGAGCCGCTGATGCTGGCCTCGCGTCTTCCGGTCGCGGTGTCGCGCGACCGCATCAACGGCGTGGCGCTGGCACGTTCGCAGCGCGCCAGCGTGATCCTGATGGATGACGGTTTCCAGAACCCGTCGATTGCCAAGGACGCCTCGCTGATCGTGATCGACAGCGACCGCGGACTCGGCAACGGCTTTGTGTTTCCTGCCGGTCCCTTGCGCGCGCCGCTGCAGCCGCAGCTCGAGCGCACCGACGCGCTGATCGTGGTCGGCGACGGGGCGGCGAGCGGGGCGGTCGCCGCCAGGGTTGCGGCGCAGGAGGGACTGGTGCTGCCGGCGCATCTGGAGCCGGATGCGGAGTCGGTCGAGAAGCTCAGAGGCAAGCGCGCCCTGGCCTTTGCCGGCATCGGCGATCCCGCGCGCTTCTTCCGCACGCTGCGCGCGGCCGGCATCGACGTCGCGCGCCAGCGCGCGTTTGCCGATCATCATCCGTTTTCGGAAAGCGAGATCGAAAGCCTGATCGCGGAGGCCAAACGCGAGGGTCTCACGCTGGTGACGACGGAAAAGGATTTTGCCCGGCTGCGCGGCGGCGGCGAGATTCCCGACTATTTGAGCGAGATCGTGCCGTTCAAGGTCGCGCTGGAATTTGCCGATACGGCGCCGTTGCGCAAATTTCTCTCGGACCGCCTGTTCAAGGCGCGCGAGAAAAAATTCAGCGCGCGATAACCTCGGTGTCGTCCCGGCGAAAGCCGGGACTCATACCGCGTGATTTCTCTTTAGGCAGAATGGCAGACGCTCTTCGCCAAAACGAAGGCCGGTGGTTATGGGTCCCGGCTTTCGCCGGGACGACAATAACTGCTACTGTCCCTGCGTCTTCAGCGCGCCGGGAAAATGCCGCTGCAGCACGGCGCTCGGCAGCGCATAGGCCTCCTGCAGATCGACGCTCCAGTATTTCAGCTCGTCGAGCGGAATCCGTGCATCGGTCACCGCGCAGCGCACATAGGTCCCCGGCGAGATCACGCGGAAATCGCCGTCCAGATATTGCACCTGCGCTTCACCATGACCCGAGGGCCCGAATTTATTCAGCACGATCAAGCTCCGATTCAACCATCCCGTCGCGATCTAGCATAAATAGGTGGTCCTGTCCGCCCGCAAAACCCACCGATTTGTGATGTTTTGCGCCAAATGCCGCATGTTAGCTTTTGGTCGGGATGGACGCTCTTTCCTTGTCGCCATAACGGTCGCTTTAAGAACCAGATGCGCCTGAAGTCAGTCATTGCATTGCTGACCTGTCTTGCCGTGACGTGGCCTGTGGCCGCCGCGCCCGTGGCGCCGCGTGAGGTCGAGATTCCCGAAGGCGGCATGACGCTGCATGCGCAGCTCTTCAAGCCCGACGGCGAGGGCCCGTTTCCGACCGTGATTGCGCTGCATGGCTGTGGCGGGCTTTCCAGCCGGTCGGAGCCGGTGCTGCCGCGCTATCGCGACTGGGCCGAGCAGTTCCTGAAAGACGGCAAGGCGGTGCTGTTGCCGGACTCGTTTGGCTCGCGCGGGCTCGGCCCGCAATGCCGGGTCAAGGAGCGCAAGGTGCGCGCGCGCCGCGAACGGGTCGAGGACATCGCGGCGGCGCGGCAATGGCTGATGCAGCAGCCATGGGTCGCGCATGACCGCATCAGCCTGATCGGATGGGCCCATGGCGCCAGCGCGGTGCTGTGGGCGGTGCGTCCGCAATTGTTGTCGCGCGGCGCCGAGCCCGACTTCCGCTCGGCGATCGCGTTCTATCCGGATTGCCGCATCTCCGCAGGCCTCGGCTGGAGCGCGCGGGTGCCGACGCTGCTTCTGATCGGCGCCAAGGACGACGTCTCCTCGCCGCCGGCCTGCCGCCAGATGATCGAGGGCGCGCGCGGGCGCAGCGCGTTGACGCGCATCGTGGTCTATCCCGGCGCCTATCATGATTTCGATCGCGCCAACCTGCCTGTGCATGCCGTCTCCAGCGGCGCCGACGCCGCCGCCGTGCCCGAGCACGGCCATCTCGGCAGCGATCCCGACGCGCGCGCGGATTCGCAGAAGCTGGTCGCGGAGTGGCTCGCGCGGTGACTCTTTCCCTCCAGGCGAGGGTGAAACGAAGCGCCTAAAACAAACTGCCCTGATCGACCGGCTTGACCACGCGCTTCGGTGCGGCGGGCTTCTGCTCGCGCGCCACCGGCTTCGGCTGGTCCGCAGGTGCTTCCGTCGCCGGCGGCCGATCGGCATCCGCGGTCGCGCCGACGTGGCCATCGGCGAATTCGATGCTCATGCGTGCATTCGGTCCGACCTGCGCCGCCGCGTGCACGGGATGGCCGGCGTCATCGCGCACCAGCGCAAAGCCGCGCGCCAGCACGCTGCGATAGGACAGCGCGGCAAGCAATTGCCCGCTGTGGGTGACGCGCGCCTCGAGCCGCTGCAGCGCCGTCGACAGCGCGCGATGGGCGCGGTCGGCTAACCTGAGCGTGCGTTCCCGCTCGCGCGCGATGGCGTTGCGTTGCGCCTGCGCGTTCGCCAGCCGTGAGGTTTTCAGCCGCGCCTCCAGCCCGGTGAAGCGGTCGCGGCGGTTGCGCATGAGCGAGCGCGCGGAATGCGTCAGCCGCTCGCCTGAGACCGTCAGATGCTGGCGCGCCTGCGCGACTTGTCCGCGCAGCACCCGCAAGGTGAGGCGGCCGCTGGTCGCGGCGAAGCGGCGGAAGTGCGCATGCGTATTGGCCCTGAGACCACGGGGCAGGGCGCTACCGGCGGCATCGAGCCGCTGCCGTGGGATCGCCAGCAGTTCGTTCGCGGCGGGTAACGCACGGCTTGCGGCACGCAACTCGTTGCGGCGGGCCTCAAAGCCGCGCTGCCAGCAGACGAATACGCGGCGCGCGAGGCTGTCGACCTCGGCTATGAGATCGCTCTTTACCGGCACCGCCATTTCGGCGGCCGCGGTCGGCGTCGGCGCGCGCTTGTCGGCGGCGAAATCGATCAACGTGATGTCGGTCTCGTGGCCCACCGCGGAGATCAGCGGGATCACGCTCTCGGCCGCGGCGCGGACCACAATCTCCTCGTTGAACGACCAGAGGTCCTCCAGCGAGCCGCCGCCGCGCGCGACGATCAGCACGTCGGGCCGCGGAATCCTGCCACCCTCCGGCAGCGCGTTGAAACCGCGGATCGCAGCAGCAACTTGTTCAGCCGAACCTTCGCCCTGCACCTTCACCGGCCACACCAGCACGTGGCGAGGGAAGCGGT
>Ga0210403_10000435_pt1 | contig 44357 bp, 40 predicted proteins | sample IncBWC19MmetaG_FD_150863 | JGI IMG/M metagenome (GOLD analysis project Ga0210403, IMG submission 150863) | Forest soil microbial communities from Barre Woods Harvard Forest LTER site, Petersham, Massachusetts, United States - Inc-BW-C-19-M | ecosystem: Environmental > Terrestrial > Soil >...
ATTCCACCTCGGCCGCCAACTATCTGGTCTACAACAGCACCACGGCGCCAGCCAACGTGAACGGCGTGTCCGCGCCCGGTTATATGGGACTGTTGCCTTCGCAAGTAACCTACACCGTTCTGGGAACGGCCGGCACACCGGACTACCGGCTCCAAGTCAAAGTCAGCGGCATCCCCGTGTTCAGCTGGATTCCGGGAATGGCGGGCCAATATACCGCTCCTCCCGTCACCGCCACCGCCCCCGCTCAAAGCATGGGCGCGACCAACTAGTGAACTGTCCGGTGATTCGGACAGCGATTTTGCCAAGAATCCGTTTAGCGGGGCCTGGGACGCTCGCAGACGCGTTTTACGAGATTTCCGCACCCTTGGTATGGCGAGTGCCTGTTGAGCCCGTCGATTTTGGTCTATCGAAGTCGCAAGAAGTTGATTCCGTGAACCTTGGCGAAAACCGGCGCGATTCGCAAGCGACCCGGGATCCGCTGTCGAAATCACCGGGACACGCCACTAGCGCGGGACCAGTTTCATTCCTCGCGCAATACTTCGAGCGGCTTCTGGCGCAGGATTCGAACGCTCGCCAGCCAGCCCGAAGCATTGGCGAGCAGGGCTGTCAACACGATCGCGAACAGGATCGGCTTCATTTCGAATTGGAAGTGAGCATTGAGCAGACGTTTTAGAAGCAGACTCGAAAACACGGCCGCCATGATTCCGCCCATCACACCCGCCACCAGCCCCAGGGCCAGAAACTCGACCGAGAAAATCCGCCCGACCTGTCTCCGCGTCGCACCCAGCGTTTTCAGAATCACAACTTCCCGGACGCGCCGGAAACGAGTCCCAGCGACGCTCGCGGCCAGGATAATCGCACCCGCCAGAATCGCAAAACCCGACAGGAATCGGATCACCAGCGCGATCTGATCGATCACCTGTTGCACGATCTCGAGCGCATCGGCGATGTTGACCACGGTCACCGTCGGCATTTTCTCAAACGCGGCGCGCTGGAATTTCGCTACCAGCGGCGGTTTGATTCGTACGCCTCCATCGAAGGCGACTGGCAATCCCGCAAGCGCCGGTGGATTGAAGACGAAGGAGCTAGTGGGCAGAAATCGTTTCTGTTCCCATTCATGCAGCGCCACGACGTGAGCTTGAATGGTGCGGCCGCTGGATTGCATCTCTATCCAATCACCTGTCTTGATGCCGATCCGCTTAGCAGTCTCCGCCTGGATGGAAACCACGGCTTGCGCGCCGGGACGAAGCGCATCTTCTTTCCACCACGATCCTTCGACCACACGGATGTAGTCCGGCTGCAATCCTTCCCACAAGACTGTGGGCGAAAATCGCGCCCGTGGCGGAACGGCTTCACCATTGATCGAGATGAGCCGCGTTCCGATACGCGGAACGAATTCGGGAGCGCCCTCGATGCCATCCTGATGCGCGATCAACTCCTTCAACGGCTCGACTTGGGCCTGCGTGACGCCGACCAGGAACACGTTGGGCGCCCCGGGCGGCGCCGTTTCGATGATTTGCGAGACCAGAGATTCCTGAACCAGATATACCGTCAGCGTGAACATCACGCCCAGCCCGAGCGCGATCAAGATGGCCTGCGCCTGATTCCCCTGCCGGTAAAGATTCGCCATGCCCTGACGTATTAATGACGGAATTCGCCACGGCGATCCATTGAGGAATCCGCGCACCAGCTTGAGCAGCGCCCACGAAACTAGAGCAAGAGCGGCCAGGCTGGTGCTCAGTCCACCCGCGAAATATCCACCGACCCGCGCCGATCCGGCGAGCCATGCGGCAATTCCACCGATGCCGGTCAGGATGAGGAGACCTGCCACCAGCGCGGCGCGCGCTTCTATGATGCGCCGCCTCCAGGGCAGCTTCGCTTCCGGCATATTGCGGCGCATGATCATCGCCGGCCGGATTTTTCGAATCGCCAGCAGCGGTGGCAATGTAAACAGCAATGTCGTGAGCACGCCCACGCCGATCCCCTGCGCCGCGGCCTCGAAATGCCATCCCATCGCAGCGCTGAGGTCGAAATATTTCTTAATCAGCAGCGGAAACACCTGTTCCACGGCGCGGCCCACTGCCACCCCCGCCAGTCCCCCGGCCAGACCGAGCATTAAGGTTTGAATCGAAAAGATCCGGATGATCTCGCCAGAGGTCGCCCCCAGGGATTTCATCACCGCGATGTGATCCATTTTCTGCTGCAAATGCGCGTGCATCGCCATGGCGACGCCGATCGCCCCAACGATCATCGCAATCAGGCTGATCAGACTGAGAAACGTAGTCGCCTGATCCAGGCCATTGGTAATGATGGGGTGCGATTGGCGGAAATCCGCAATCACGGCGTCCGGCAGCGCGCGCCGGATGCTGCGGCGCACCTGCTCCACCTGCGGCGATCCCGGATTCAGCTTGAACAGATAGCGTTGCGAAGCGCGGCTGCCCAGTTGCATCAGGTCAGTGCGCGCAAACGCCTCCCGCGACATCATCAGGCGTAGGCCGATGTTGAGGCTCGCCGACATGCGGTCCGGCTCGGAAACGATGGACGCGATGATCCGGAAATCATGCTCACCGATTTTCACCGAATCGCCGGCGTGCAGATTGAGTCGAATCAGAAGATCTTCGCCGGCGACCACCGTCTCCGGCGTCAACGCCGCTGCCAGCGTAATCGCTGGTTGGAGTTTCATTTCGCCGTAGTAGGGATACTTCGAAGGATCCACGGCCTTCAGCGCCGCCAACACGGGAGTCGCCCCACCCGCGGCGGGCGCGGTCATCGAAACCGTCTCCGTGATCCACGTATACTCCACGTGTTCTGCGGCCAGCGCGTCGAGCATCGCCCGTTGCGAATCGGTCGGAAGCTGGAACTGCCGCGCGGCCAGATCCGCGGCCATTACCGTGCGAGCTTCTTTGCTCAACATCGAATGAAAACTCTGGCTGAATCCACGGACTCCGCTGAGCGCGCCGACACCGGCAGCCACAGCCAACACCACGAAAAGGAATTTCGCCAGCGACGATCGTGTTTCCCGCCAGGCGATGCGGGCAGCGGTGCGGAGAGAAAGATTCATGACGTCCGCGCGAGCGTTTCCTGAGTCTCGTCGGCGACAATCATGCCGTCGCGCAGCGTCACAATCCGGTCCGCATGCGCGGTGAGCGAGCGGTCATGCGTAACCAGCACCAACGTAGTTCCCTCGCGCCGGTTCAAGGCGATCAGGAGTTCCAGCACGTGCGCGCCGTTGACGCTGTCCAGGTTTCCGGTTGGCTCGTCCGCCATCAGGATCGGCGGCTTCACCATGAATGCGCGCGCCAATGCGACGCGCTGCTGTTCGCCACCGGAAAGCTGCACCGGATAATGATCCAGGCGATCGTTCAGACCGACGCTCGCCAACAGTTCACGCGCCCGCGACAAGCCCGAGGAAACGTCACCGCCCGCGAGTTCGTGCGGAAGCAAAACGTTCTCTTCCGCGGTCAAGGTCGGGATGAGCTGGTAGGACTGGAACACGAATCCGATTTTGCGTCCGCGAACCACGGCCAGTTTGTCTTCACTGAGGCCGCTGATTTCGACACCGTCAATGACGATCTCTCCCGAGGATGGCGTATCCAATCCGGCCAGCAGCCCGAGCAGTGTGCTTTTTCCGCTGCCCGAAGCTCCCATGATCGCCACGAATTGCCCGGCTGGCACGCCAAAATCGACGCCGCGGAGAATTTCGACTCGATGTGTTCCCGTATCAATGATCTTAGTAAGACCGCGCGCTTCAATGATCATTCGCCTACATCTATTATGATGGCAGCAGATGCGGTATTTCTTGCTTCTCGGGTTGGCGCTCTCAACCGGCGCATGCTCTCATTCGCACGAATCAAATGACGAATCACGGACCGCGTCCTCGGCTCCACAACCGGTGGCCAGCGATCCACGAAGAATTCTGGCCGTGTTCGGGGACAGCATCAGCGCTGGTTTTGGGCTTGCGAACGGTCAAAGTTATCCGGATTATTTGCAGAAGAAACTGGATGCCGAAGGATATTCATGGCACGTGGTCAACCTCGGCATCAGTGGCGATACAACGGAGGGCGGCGTGTCGCGAATCGATTCGGCCACATCGCTGAAACCTGCGATTGTGATTCTCGAGCTCGGTGGGAACGACGGGCTGCGCGGTCTGCCGCTCGCTTCCACACGGTCGAATCTCGAACAGATGATCGCGGCGTTCCAAAAGGCGGGTGCTCGCGTGGTGCTGGCCGGAATGACGCTGCCGCCGAATTACGGCGCCGAATATATTCACGGATTCGAGAACATATACAAGGATTTGGCTGCCGAGCACAAGCTCACGCTGATCCCATTTTTGCTTTCGGACATCGTGACGAAAGACATGCGCTACCTTCAGCCCGATGGAATCCATCCCACGGCGCCAGGCAGCGAGATCATCGCGGGAACAGTATTCCGCGCGATAAAGCCGCTGTTGAATTGACGAGATGAGTTGACCAAACACGTTCATATTCTCGGAATTTCGGCTTACTACCACGATTCCGCAGCATGCCTTCTCCGCGATGGAGAAATCGTCGCGGCCGCGCACGAGGAGCGCTTCAGCCGCAAGAAACACGATCCCCAGTTCCCTGCCCATGCGGTCGCGTTCTGCCTGCAACAAGGCGGAATCGGGCCAGCGGATCTGGATCATGTGGCGTTCTACGACAAACCATTGCTGAAATTCGAGCGGCTCCTTGAAACCTATCTCGATTACGCTCCTCGCGGTCTCCGATCTTTCCTGCAGGCGCTTCCGCTGTGGCTGAGCGAAAAATTGTGGATTCGCGAAAAGGTCGCTGCCGAGTGCGGGTTCAAGGGCCGCGTGTTGTTCACTGAACATCATGAATCGCACGCCGCCAGCGCATTCTTTCCATCGCCATTCGACTCAGCGGCCATTCTCACCATCGACGGCGTCGGCGAATGGGCCACCACCGGCTACGGATTCGGACGCGGGAATCAGGTTCATCTCACCGGCGAGCTGCATTTCCCGCACTCGCTGGGTTTGCTGTATTCGGCATTCACTTACTACCTCGGATTCAAAGTCAATTCCGGCGAGTACAAAGTCATGGGACTCGCGCCGTATGGCCAGCCCAAATTCGTGCAGCGCATTTTGGACGAGTTGATCGACCTGCGCGCCGACGGCTCGTTCCGGCTGAACATGAAATACTTCGATTACTGCCACGGCCTCACCATGACCGGCGCGGCGTTTGACACGCTGTTCGACGGTGCGCCGCGGACGCCGGAAAGTGCCATCACACAGCGCGACAAAGACCTGGCTCGCTCGATTCAAGAAGTTACCGAAATCGCCATGCTGCGAATGGCGCGTCACGTCCACCAGCAGACCGGCGAAAAGAGCCTGTGCCTGGCGGGAGGCGTCGCACTCAATTGCGTGGCGAACGGAAGAATTCTTCGGGAAGGTCCGTTCGACGATCTATGGATCCAGCCTGCGGCTGGGGACGCGGGTGGAGCGCTAGGCGCGGCGCTCTCCGTGTGGCATCAGTACCTGGACCAACCACGCGTCACGGCGGGTGACCGAATGAAAGGCGCCCTGCTCGGCCCCGAATTTTCCGTGAGCGAGATCCGGAATGCGCTTGATGAGAAAAAAGCGGTGTACGACGAGGAAGGCTCAGAGCACGAGTTGACCCGACGGGTCGCCCGGCTTCTCGCCGATGGAAAAGTCGTCGGCTGGTTTCAGAACCGGATGGAATTCGGGCCGCGAGCTTTGGGCGCACGCAGCATTCTGGGCGATCCGCGATCGCCTGACATGCAATCCCAGATGAACCTGAAGATCAAATTCCGCGAAAGCTTCCGTCCGTTCGCGCCCTCGGTTGTGGAAGAACGCGTCTCGGAGTTCTTCGAGCTCGACCGGCCTTCGCCGTACATGCTCCTGACCGCGACTGTGCGTGATTCGTCGCTTCCGGCGATCACGCACGTGGACGGCTCCGCACGGGTTCAAACGGTTCGCCGTGCAGACCATCCGCTGTACTACGATCTCATCGCGGCTTTTGGCGACCTGACCGGCAGTCCTGTGCTGATCAATACCTCATTCAACGTCCGCGGCGAGCCGATGGTATGCTCACCCCAAGACGCGTACGCCTGTTTCATGCGAACCGGCATCGACTATCTGGCGATCGGGAACTTTATTCTGGATAAACGAGCTCAGATCGCACCGGCCCCGAATCGGCAGGAGGAGTTTCAACTTGACTGAGCGCCAGCCTAAGACGGCACTGCTCGTCGCCGGAGTCCTAGCTGTTCTGTGTGCCTGGCTCAGCTATCGTTCGCGATGGCCGCTCGCCGCGATCGCCGGAGGATTGTCCTGCGCGCTCCTCTTTATCGGATTGTTTTCACTGAAACTGTCGAGCGCGTTTCACCGGGTCTGGATGCGATTCGCCACGGCGATCGCGTACATTAACAGCCGCGTCTTGCTGACGATCTTGTATTTCGCCGTGTTCACGCCATACGGATTCGTCACGCGATTGCTCGGCCGCGATATTCTGAATCGTGGGAGCCCCCCACGCGATTCGTACTGGATGAAGCGATCGGCAACCCGGCAAACTAAGGACCAGTTCGAGCGGCTTTTTTAAATGAACCGGCTTAACCTATTCAAAGAATTGTGGATGTTGCTGCGCCAGCACCGCAAACTGTGGCTGGCGCCGATCATTATTCTGCTCCTGATCCTCGGCGTCCTGCTGGTTCTGGCGCAAACTTCTGCCCTGGCGCCCTTCATTTACACCATCTTTTAGCCGATAATATAGGCATGAACAGGCTGTCCGCATCTCGTCCTTCCGCGGCCCGGCCATCTCTTTTTGGCTCCGACTAGTCAGGTTCCGTTGCGGCCCTCGCCCTCCACCTGATTCTTCAAAGGAGCTCCATCATGAATGCCACGGACGTAGTCCGCCAGGACCTTCCGAATCTGATCACCCGCCTGCCCGGCCCCAAGGCGCAAGCGGTGATTCAACGTGACGACGCGGTGCTGTCGCCTTCCTACACGCGAAGCTACCCGCTGGTCGCCGCGCGAGGCGAAGGCGCGATGATCCAGGACGTCGACGGAAACCGCTTTCTCGATTTCAGCGCCGGAATTGCCGTCGTCTCTACCGGCCATTGCCATCCCCAGGTGGTCGAAGCGATCCAAAGGCAGGTCGCGCAATTGATCCACATGTCTGGCACCGATTTTTATTACGAGAACATGGTGGATCTGGCCGAAAAGCTCGCGAAGCTCGCGCCGGGTGATGTTCCGCGCCGCGTCTACTTCGGCAATTCCGGGACCGAGGCGATTGAGGCGGCCATCAAGCTCGCACGTTATCACACCGGCCGCGGGCGCTTTATTGCGTTTTTCGGCTCATTCCACGGACGCACCATGGGATCGCTCGCACTCACCGCCAGCAAGACCGTTCAGCAGAAGAATTTCTTTCCTGTGATGCAAGGCGTCCATCACGTGCCTTATGCCAATTGCTATCGCTGCGCCTACGGAAAAACCCCGGATTCCTGCGCGGTGGAATGCGTGAAAGTGATCGAGGATCAGCTTTTCCGGCACACGGTTCCCGCCGAAGAAGTTGCCGCGATTTTCGTCGAACCGGTACAAGGTGAAGGCGGTTACGTCGTGCCACCCAAAAAGTTTTTCGACGAATTGAACCGCATCGCCGACAAGTACGATATTCTGATCGCCGCCGATGAAGTGCAATGCGGGATGGGCCGCACTGGGAAAATGTTCGCGTCGGAACATTTCGATCTGGTCCCGGACATCATCGCTGTCGCGAAAGGGATCGCCAGCGGAATGCCGCTGAGCGCGATGATCGCGCGCGCCGATGTCATGAACTGGACCCCGGGCGCGCACGCGTCCACGTTCGGTGGTAACCCAGTGTGCATTTCGGCGGCATTGGCGACCATCGAATTACTCGATCACGAACTGGTCGCTAACGCAGAACACGTTGGCGCGTACATGAAGGCACGCCTCGACGAATTCCCCAAGAAGTTTCCGACGGTCGGCGACGTTCGCGGTCTCGGATTAATGATCGGGATCGAGATGGTGCGCGATCAGGCCACCAAAGAACGCGCTCCGGACTTGCGCGACCAGATTGTCCAGATGTGTTTCGAGCGTGGGCTCTTGCTGCTCGGTGCGGGTCCGAACACGATCCGTCTGTCGCCTCCGCTGGTAATCACTAAAGATCAGGCGGATCATGCAGTCGATACCATCGAAGATTGTTTGAAGGTCATTAATTAACGTTGATGCACGTGAATTAATGGCTTAATTCATTCGTGCCGCAGCGCGACCATCGGATCTACGCGCGACGCTCTTCGTGCGGGAAAATACGCCGCCACGGCCGCGACCACCATCAGTACGATCGCCGCACCGGCGAATGTTGCTGGATCGTTCGGTGCCAGCCCGAACAGCATGCTTCGAATCAGCCGCGCCGCTGCTAGAGCACTACCCATGCCAACGATCAGGCCGACCGTCACCATCCACGCCGTCTCCTGCAGGACCAGCTTGGTGATTTCCCCACGCCTCGCGCCGAGCGCCATCCGAATCCCGATCTCCCCAGTCCTGCGCGCGACCGAGTATGCGCGCACTCCGTACAATCCAATCGAGGCAAGCAGCAACGCCAGTGCGCCGAAAATGCTCGACAACGCTGCGAACAGGCGATCCTGACGAATCAAATTATCGATGGTTTGCTCCTCTGTCGTCATCTCGAAAACCGGCACGTTCGAATCGATCTCCGCGATCGCGCGTCGAATCGACGCCGCAATTGAAATCGGATCGCCCACCGAGCGCACTTCGAACGCCATGTTGCCGCCGTCGTTGGGACTTTGCTGGTAGCTCGAGAAAAAAGTAGGCGGCGCCTGCTCTCGGATCGCGTTGTATTTGCTGTCTCCAACCACGCCTACCACGGTGTAATCCTGCACGCGGATCGCACCCGCTTGGAAATGTCTGCCGATCGGAGATTCTCCGGGGAAGTAGGCTTTCGCAAAGGTTTCGTTAATCACCACGGCGAGCGGCGCTCCGGATCGGTCCTGCTCGGTAATACCGCGGCCCATCAGAATCGGGATGCGCAGCGTTTCGAAAAACTTCGCGCTCACCACATTGGAGAACAGGACGCGCAACCGCGGCTCGCTGGGAATCGTGCTTCCAGGCACGGCAAATCCCCGACCCGAGAACGTCCGGCCCGAACCGGAGAATGGAATGTGACGTGAAATCGAGGCCGATTCGACGCCTGGAAGATGTTCCAGCGCAGTGACGACGCGCCCGTCGAATTCCTGCGCCCGTTGACTGCTGTATCCGGCGCGATCCGGAAGCAGCCGGAAAACCAGCAGCCGCCTTGGATCCATGCCCAAGTCGACGCTACGGAGATTGTGTAGTGTCCGCAAATAGAGTCCTGCGCCAACCAACACGATCAGCGACAATGCCAACTGAGCGACCACCAACCCTCGCGCCATACCGAATCGAGACGCTCGTTCGTTGCGCTGGAGGTTGGGCTGCAGCTCTGCGCCAGCCGTTCGCAGCGCTGGCGCGAATCCGAACAGAACGCCGGTCAAGATCGTGATCCCCACCGTGAATCCCAACACGCGAGCATCCGGATGAACATCGATCACCAGCCCGTTGAACGTCGCGAGCACTCCGCCCGCCCAGTATGCGATGGCGACGCCGACCGCCGCGCTGAACGCGGCTAACAAAATGCTTTCGGTGAGTAACTGACGCGCCAATCTTCCGCGGCTCGCGCCGAGCGCCAGGCGCATCGCCGTTTCTTTCTCGCGCGTTTTGGCACGGGCCAGCAGCAGATTGGCGGCATTCGCGCACGCGATCAACAGCACCACGCCCACCACCGCCATTAACACCAGCAATGGATTGCGATACTGGTCACGCGCGAAATTCACTCCCTCGCCCCGGCGGCTGAGAACCATACTGGGCCCTGGCCCGACAGCCTGTTGCAACAGGACGCCGAATTCCGCCCGCGCACTCTGCGGATCCATATCCGGCTTCAGGCGAGCGGCCATCTGCACCCACCAATTTCCTTCGTCGTCGAATCGCGCCGCCGCGCCGCCTGGAGAAACCGCGCCCACTTGGCGAATCGGAATCACGACATCGGGCGCCGTGCCCGTCGTCATTCCCAGGAATCCTCTCGGCTCGACGCCCACAACCGTAAACGGCGCATTGTTGATCGCGATCTTCTTTCCGACCACGGAGGAATCGAGACCGAAGCGGCTTTCCCAGTAGCGATAGCTGATGGTGCATACAGGCGGCGCCGCCTCGCGGTCGTCCTCGTCGCTGGGTGCGCGCCCCAGCGCGGGGGAGACTCCCAACGCTGTGTAATAGTTTCCGGACACCAATTCGCCTTGCGCGATTTCCGCGTATCCGTCCACCGTCACGCTGGCGTTTTCGAGATCCACAAAGCCGAATAATTGAGAAATGCTGGAAGCGCGCCGGAATCGTTCGAACACCGGGTAGGAGAACGACGTGCTGGAGTCCGTCCCGTTCGCCGCATTGCTGCTGAATGTAGAAAGGTTCCGCATCAGCTTCATCGAAAGGGTGTTCGGCGCGACCCACGACAACGTCACAATCTGCCGCGGGTCCTTCACCGGCAGCGATTTCAGCAGCACAGCATCCAACACCGAGAAGATCGCGGTATTCGCTCCAATGCCCAATGCCAGGGACAGCACGGCCACCGCCGTGAACACCGGAGTCCTACGCATCATCCGCAAGCCGTAGCGAACGTCCTGCAGCACGCTTTCGAGCGGAACCAACCGGATCGCCTCGCGCGTGCGCTCTCTCTGCACCGCGGGATTTCCGAAAAGTAGTCGAGCCTCTCGCAGCGCTTCTTCAGGCGTCATTCCGGAGCGCTCCAGCTCTCGCGCGCGCATCTCGACGTGGAACTGCAGTTCCTGATCGAGCAGATTTTCATTCCGCCCGAACAGAGTGGTCCAAAGCCGACGTAAGAATCGCATGCCAGTCTCCTAGACGTCTATGGGATGGTCCGGTTAGCAGTATAACGTAAAATCGGGAGTTTGCCATGCGCATTCTCGACGTCGGCTGCGGTATCAACAAGAAACCAGGCGCGATCGGTATCGATCGCAACCCGTCCAGCCGTGCCGACGTGTTGGGCGACCTGGACCGTTTCCCCTACCCGTTTCGCGATTCCTCGTTCGACGCGCTGCAGGCCGTGCACGTCATCGAACACGTTTCCGACGTCATCCGCACCATGGAGGAGTTTCATCGCCTGGTCCGGCCCGGCGGCGAGGTGTTCATCGTCACGCCGCACTATACCGACTTCAGCTCCTTTTGCGACCCGACTCATCGTTGGCACTTGAACAGTTTTTCTCTTCGCTACTTCGGCGAGGACCATGCCGGGTTCGGATACTATTCCGGCGCAAGATTTGAGGAGATTTCCGTCCGCGTGAAGCTACTAGCCTTATGGAGGTGGCTGGGGTTCGAGCTGCTGGTGAACACATTTCCGCGTTACCGCCGGTTTTGGGAATACTATCTTTGTTATGTGGTGCGCGGAAAAGTAATCGAGTGGCGGCTGCGAGTCATAAAAAAATGATTGGCACTTTACTAGACGGCTTGCGCCACGCGAAATTGAAAAACGCCGGCCGCCGCGGCGAGCATCTCGCACATCGTTTTCTCCGGCGAAAAAGCTACATCATCGTCGCCCGCAACTACAGGCTCGCCACCGGCGACGCCGAAGCCGACCTGATCGCCTGGGATGGCGACACTCTCGTGATTGTCGAAGTGAAATCGCGCGAAACGGGCGAATACGGTCCGCCGGAACGCGCCATCGGCGAGGAAAAACGCCAGCACCTGATACGCGTGGCCCGCGCCTACGCGCGCAAAATCGATCTCCCCTGGGAGCGCGTCCGCTTCGACGTCGTTACCGTCATCCTGCGCGACCCACCGGAAGTGACTCTGTACAGGAACGCCCTCCCAACATCGCGATAAAACTTTGCGGTCTTTGCGGCGAAGCTTTGCGCCTTTGCGTGAAACCCGGAAACTCACCCCCCAACCTCGACCGCCTCGATCGTTTCATTGCACGCCATTATACTGGAAGGCAATGAAATCGATCCTTCTGGTTGTGACCGCCGCGTCGCTGTTCGCAGGCGATACCTGGCCGCAGTTCCGAGGCCCGCAATCCATGGGCGTCGCCGACGATCCCGCGCTGCCGGACAAATGGTCCGCCACGGAAAACATCGTCTGGAAGACCGCAATCCCCGGCAACGGATGGTCGTCGCCAGTGGTCGCGAACGATCGCATTTTCGTCACCGCAGTGGTCTCCTCCAACGACGAAGAGAAGCCCAAGAAGGGCCTGTATTTCGGCGGCGAACGCAAAGCGCCCACCGATGAGCATCGCTGGATGGTCTACGCTGTCGATTTCAAAACCGGAAAGATTCTGTGGGAGAAAGAAGTCTACAAAGGCGTCCCCAAGACGCCACATCATCTCAAGAACACTTACGCGTCGGAGACAGCCGCGACCGATGGTGAACAGGTCTACGCCTACTTCGGCAACGTCGGCCTGTATTGTTTCGACCTGAACGGCAACCTCAAATGGTCGCGCCCTTACGAGCCGCACAACACGCGCTACGGATGGGGCACCGCCGCGTCGCCGATCGTCTATAAGGGCCGCGTCTATATCGTCAATGACAACGACGAACATTCCTTTCTCGACGTGCTCGACCGCAAAACCGGCACTGTGATCAACACCATCGACCGCGCCGGTGAAGGCACCAACTGGTCTACTCCCTATATCTGGGAAAACTCGAAACGAACGGAAATCATCACCACTGGCACCAAGCGCGTCCGCTCCTACGACCTCGACGGCAAACTGCTGTGGGAGTTCGGAGGCATGTCCTCCATCGTCATCCCCACGCCATTTTCGAAGTTCGACCTGCTGTATCTCAGCTCCGGCTATGTCGGCGACCAGATCCGTCCCACCTACGCGGTTCGCACCGGCGCCAGCGGCGATATCACGTTGAAACCTGGGCAGACCAGCAACGATTCCATCGCCTGGTATCTGGAACGGGGCGGCCCCTACAATCCCACGCCAGTCGTCTATGGCGATTACTACTACACGCTCTTCGACCAGGGATTCCTCACCTGCCACGACGCCAAGACCGGCAAGGAGATTTACGGCAAGCAGCGCGTCGATCCTGCGGCCGGGGCATTCACTTCCTCGCCGATCGCAGCCAATGGAAAATTATATCTGTCGAGCGAAGATGGCGATACGTTCATCGTCCAGGCGGGCGCGGAATACAAACTTCTTGGAAAAAACAGCCTGGACGAAATGATCATGGCCACGCCAGCCATCGTCAAAGGCAGCCTGGTCATCCGGACCGCGTCGAATCTGTACCGCATCGGCAAGAAATGAGCGCGCTATCCCCAAATTCCTCGAGGCCTACGCCTGTAACCAGTTGCAACTAGAGGGCTGAGAAGGGGGTATCGCTCGTGATACACTGTTTTTGGCCGATTGAAATGTCCCGCCCGAGCAAACTCGCCCGCAGCGCCCTTTCAACCCAATAAGGAGTCGTGTGAAGAATATTTTCGTCGGAAATCTCGATTTCGGTGCTACCGAAGAATCGGTGCGCGCCCTGTTTGAAGAATATGGAGCCGTAGAACGCGTCAGCGTCATGAAGGATCGTGACACCGGACGATCGCGCGGTTTTGGTTTTGTGGAAATGACCAATGCGGACGAGGCGGATCGCGCCATCAATGCTTTGAACGCCACGAACTTCGGCGGACGTCCCTTGAACGTGAATGAAGCTCGTCCCAAGGGCGAGGGTGGTGGCGGTGGCGGGCATCGCGGTGGTGGCGGCAACTTCCGTGGCGGCGGCGGTGGACCCTCGCGGCGTCGCGAGCCACGCTGGTAACTTTCAAACAAAAAACGCTTTACGATTCGCGCTGGTGCAGTCGCTCTGCCCCTTGGCGCAGTAAAGTATTGTTGTCTTTACACCGATCTTTTACTCGAGGAGCATCCGCATCCCTCGGAAAGATCGACTCGCCGAAGACCTGACGGCTCTTCATGCAGCCACGCACGAAGACGTCGCCGAATTGCTGCGCCGGATCGCCGCAACTCAACCTGCCGTTGAAACCCTGCGAACCTCGGTGTATGTCGATCTGGATCATACGCTGATCCGCACCGACCTGCTGTGGGAATCCCTGCTCGCCGTCGCACGGCAAACTCCCTGGGTTCTGTGGATGGTGCCGCTCTGGCTCGCCAACGGTAAAGCCCGCTTGAAACACGAATTGGCGATGCGAGCGAAAATCGACGTGGCTACACTTCCGTATTGCGAAGAAGTCCTGACGGGAATCCGCAGGGCCAAGGCCAGCGGAAAACGCGTGGTCCTGGCAACTGCGGCGGCCGAGCCTCTTGCCCGGCGAATCGCCGCGCATCTCGGACTGTTCGACGCGGTATTAGCTACTAGAGCTACCAATCTGAAGGGCCTGGGAAAACTCTCCGCGATTCAGGCTGACGCACGCGGTGACGATTTCGAGTATTGGGGAGATTCGGCATCCGACCTCCCGCTGTTTGCCGCGGCAGCCGCGGCTACAGTCGTTCGCCCCTCGACCAGACTACGCCGACTCGCGCTAGACATCGCGCCCTCCGTTCACATCATCGATCGTCGAAGTTCGCCGCTGGTTACCTGGCTTAAGGCGATCCGGGTCCATCAGTGGGTGAAAAATGTTCTGCTGCTTCTGCCGCTGTTGGCCTCGCACCAAGTCTTCAATCTGCATCTGCTCGGATTGGGACTCCTGAGTTTCGTGCTTTTCTCGCTTCTCGCTTCCGGCAACTACCTGCTGAACGACTTGCTCGATTTGCCCTCGGACCGGCTCCATCCCTGGAAGCGAGGCCGCGCGCTGGCATCCGGTGCAATTTCGATCCCGGCGGCGTTGTGCGTGGCGATAGCCATGCTCACCAGCGCGGCAGCGCTGACGGCGGCGTTTGCTCCTCCCCGATTCTGGCTCTGGCTGGCGGGATATTTCGCGCTGACCAACCTGTATTCGATTCGCCTGAAGCAAATGCTGCTGCTCGACGTCATGGTCCTGTCCTCGCTCTACACCATCCGCATCATGGCGGGAGGCGACATCACCGGCATCGAGCTGTCCGAGTGGCTGCTGGCCTTCTCTATGTTCCTGTTCACCAGCCTGGCCTTCGCCAAACGATTCATCGAGCTGAAGGAAACCTTGACCACCTCCGATGCGCAACTCAGTGGACGCGCATATCAACACAAGGACCTGGAGATGGTCCGCGTGATCGGACCCGTCAGCGGCTACATCGCCGTCCTGGTCATTGCGCTCTATATCAACAGCCCGGCGACTTTGACGCTGTATCCTCATCCCCGGTTCTTATGGTTGATTTGTGCGCTTCTCGCGTATTGGATCACGCGAATCTGGTTCCTGGCCAACCGTGGCGAGATGCACCATGATCCAATCGTCTTCGCACTCCGTGATGTGAACAGCTACGTGGTCGGCGCACTCGCTGTCGCAGCCGCCGTCGCGGCCACGATTTAGCGTCCTTTTGCGCCATCTTTGCGCCCTTTGCGTGAAACTCTTTGGCTTGCCGATCGATAAAGAATCCCCCCGCGCCCTGCGATGCAAAGAAAGAGTCTTTCCGTGCTCCCGATCCGTAAACTCCTCATCTTCGCAGCGATCGCCGGCATGTTCTGCTTTGTGCTGAACAATACCGCCGTCGTGAGCGGGATGCTCCATCCGCCGGCAGGCTACATTCCGAGGTATGTGGTCGCCAATCTCGACGTGCCTATCTACCTCACCTGGATGCAACTCGCGCCGCAGCACTGGCTGCTCCCGAATCTCCATGCACCATGGACGACTAGCGATTCCCTGCTCTCTCCATTGGTCCTGCTGGTCGGCAAGCTATCCGCGCTGCTCGGCATGACTCCCGTTCAGGGATTTCAGGTGTTTCATCTCCTGTTCTATTTCGCCGCCGCCTTCGCACTTGGCACTGTGCTGTGGACCTTCTGCACCAGCCGCCGCCAAAGGATCTGCGCCGCCGTCGCGATCTTCGCCGCCCTTCCCCTCCCTTTGCTCGCGCTGGGCTGGACTCGGCTCTTTGGAAAAGATTTGCCCCTTTTCTGGATTGGACTGATCGAGTATTCCTATGAAACCGCCGACGGCCTGTTCCGCGGCGGAGGCTCGAACAGCTTCACGCTCTCCTTCGGTACCGCAGTGAGTCTTTTCGCGATCGCGCTTCTCACTCGATTCGTGCGGAATCGCCAACGCCGCGATCTCATGCTGCTGGCGCTGGTGACATTTCTCTCCGGATTTTTCCATCCAGTGGAAGTATTCGTCATCACCGCAGCTTCGTTCGCGACGTTTGGAATTCTAGCGTGGCGTGAAGCCCGTACCTCTGTGTTTTTTAGCAACGGCGCGGTGATTGGCAGCGCGGCATTTCTCGGCGTGCTCCCTTATGCGGTGCTGGCCTCTACCAGCGAGTGGGTGCGCGACGTTTCGCGCTTGTATCAATGGAATACGAATTCGGTCTTATGGGTGCCGCTGGTTTTCGGGATTCCTACGATTCTCGTTGTCTATTTACTGCTGCTTCGCTTCCGTCTCCCGACTCCCGGCGATGAAGTTCTGCGCACCTGGTTCCTGGTTACCGTGGCGCTGCTTTTTGTCCCCGGACTGCCGCTGAAACTGCATATGTTCGACGGATTCTCGTACGTCGCCGCTATTCTGCTGGTCAGGCTGTTCGCGGGCAACGCGCAAATCCGATCATTGGTCGCGCGCCGCCCTCGCCTGATCCCCACCACTCTCGCGGCAGGAATCCTGATCTGCGTGCCGGGATACGCTGCGTTGTACCGCCAGGTCTGGATGGACGGCCGCAGCGCCGCGCCGAATCTTCTGCTGAGCGCGGTGCGTCCGAACGAGGAACCCGCGCTGATTGATTGGCTGCGCCATAACGTGCAGCGCGATCAACTCATCCTGGGACCAGGTGAACTGGCTCCATGGCTCGCCACCGTTCCCATGCGGAGCCTCGCCAGCCACGACCTCTTTGGGATCACCTACGATCAGCAATCCAAACTCACAGGCGATTTCTACACGGGAAAGCTGACCGACCGCGAAGCGGAAACATTCCTGAGCGGTTATGGAATCCACTACGTTGTGATGCCGAATCAAAGCCCTGCCCTCAGATTCCTGACCGATCGGAAGGCCATCGGCGCGGTTGGACTTTGGACCATCTACGAAATCCCCGAAGGCCGTCGCCTGCCGTACCCGGGCCTCGCGTCCCTTCGACCCGATCTAGCAGGTCAAAAAGACTTCGGGTCGCTGGTCGCCGCCGCCCGCAAGTTGTGGGGCCGCTAGTCTTAGCGGCGAGCCGGCTTTCAGGCCGGCTTGTCTTTGTCCTCCTCGGTCAATCCTCTACTCGCCGATCAAATGCAGCGGGACGCCTCTCCGGTGTGGTGAACTCCGGTGCTCAAAGAGATAAATCCCCTGCCAGATTCCGAGCGCCATTCGTCCACCGATGACCGGAATCGACAAGCTGGTTTGCGTTAATGCCGTCCGGATGTGCGCAGGCATGTCATCCGAACCCTCAGAGGTATGCCGATAGTGCGGGTCATCCTCCGGAACGGCGCGCTCGAAGTAATCGGCGAGATCCAGCACCACATCGGGATCGGCATTTTCCTGAATCAACAGCGATGCCGACGTGTGTTGGCAGAAAACAGTAAGCAACCCAGTCTGAACCGCACTAGAGGAGACCCATCGCTCGATTTCGCGCGTGATGGGATACAATCCCTTGCCTCGCGTGGAGACGCGCACGACTTCCGTCAATTGCTTCATCCGCTGCCGTTATTCGACGGTGACGCTCTTCGCCAGATTCCGCGGCTGATCGACGTCGCAGCCACGCCGGACCGCAATATGATACGCGAGCAGTTGCAACGGCACCACTTCAAGAATCGGAAGCAGCAGCTCGTTGGTCGATCCGATCGTGATGACGTGGTCGGCCATCTTGGCGACGTCTTCATCGCCCTCGCACGCCACGGCGACTACCCTGCCTTCGCGAGCCTTCACTTCCTGGATATTCGAAAGAGTCTTCTCGTACAGCACGCGGCTCATTTCATCGGAAGGATCGCGCGTCGCCAGCACCACCGTTGGCAGATTCTCGTCGATCAGTGCATTCGGTCCGTGCTTCATCTCACCCGCCGGATAACCTTCCGCGTGAATGTAGGAAATTTCCTTCAGCTTCAGCGCGCCTTCCAGCGCAATCGGGAAATGCACGCCGCGCCCCAGGTACAAAAAGTCCGACGCGCGGAACAGAATCTTGGTCAGATCCTCGTAAATCGAATCGCGGCGAAGAATATCTTCCAGCTGGCTCGGAATATGAAGCAATTGGTCGACCAGCTTGTGCGACGTCTCCGCGCTCAGCGTCTCGCGCGTCTGCCCCAGATACATAGCGAGCAAAAACAGCGCCGTCAACTGCCCTGTGAACGCCTTGGTCGACGCGACGCCAATTTCGGGACCCGCATGCGTAATGATGGTTCCCGCCGCTTCGCGTGTGATCATCGATCCGACCACGTTGCAGATCGCCAGCGTTTTCGATCCCTTCAGTTTGGCTTCGCGCTGCGCCGCCAAAGTATCCGCCGTTTCGCCGGATTGCGAAATCACCACGGTCAGCGTTTCTTTTCCAACGATCGGATCGCGGTAGCGGAACTCGCTTCCGTAATCGACCTCTACTGGAATGCGAGCCAGCCGCTCGATCATGAATTTCCCCGCGAGCGCCGCATGCCAACTGGTTCCGCAGGCCACAATGCGTACCTGGTTGAAGCTCTTGAACTCGCGCTGCGAGATGTCCATCTCGTCCAGAAATATCCGCCCCGATTCCTGACCGACCCGGCCCAGTGTGGTGTCGCGCACCGCCCGCGGCTGCTCAAAAATCTCTTTGAGCATGAAATGCTTGTAGCCGCCTTTTTCGGCCATGATCGGGTCCCACAAAATGTGTGAGACCTGCCGCTTGACTGGCCGTCCGTTGAAATCGGTCAGATGTACGCCGCTATCGGTGAGCACCGCGACGTCGCCGTCGGCCAGAAAAAACATGTCGCGTGTGTGGCTCAGGATCGCGGGCACGTCGGATGCAACGAAGTACTCCTTATCGCCCAGCCCGACCACCACCGGCGGACCCAGACGCGCCGCCACGATCTTGTGCGGATCTTTTCTGGAAATGACACTCAGCGCGAAAACTCCGGTCAACTGGCGCACGGCATCCCGAACCGCATTCTCGAGGTTGCCGTCGAAATATTTTTCCACCAGGTGCGCAATCACTTCGGTGTCCGTCTCCGTACAGAAGCGATGCCCTTCCGCGGCGAGCTGTTGCTTCAACGCCAGATAATTCTCGACGATGCCGTTATGCACCACCACGATATCGCCGTGGCAATCACGATGCGGATGCGCGTTTTCCTCGGTCGGCCGCCCGTGCGTCGCCCAGCGCGTGTGGCCGATTCCGTAGTCTCCCTCGATCGGACTCAGCCGTAGCGCGTCTTCCAGATTGCGCAGTTTTCCCTGCGCCCGGCGCACCGAGAGCACGTCGCCGTCGCCCAGCACCGCGATGCCCGCCGAATCGTATCCGCGATACTCCAGGCGCTTCAATCCATCGATAATGATGGGGACCGCTTTACGCGGTCCGATGTATCCGACAATGCCGCACATAATCTATTCTAGGAACTCGACGCGATAGTCTTCGATCACCGGATTGGCTAGTACGTCCTGGGCAATTTGGTTCATCTCACGTTCAACCTCGGCCCGTTGTGCGCCCGCTGCAATTTCGACATCGAAGAATTTCCCTTGGCGCACATCGGCGATCGATTTGTGACCCAACCCGTTCAACGCGTTGCGAATGGTCTGCCCTTGCGGGTCAAGCACCGTGCTCTTGAATGAGACGAAAACGCGAGCCTTCATACCTATCCATTGTACCGGCATGCCCGCGATCCCGGCTCCTTTACGTCTGCCCTTGATTCAGTTAGAGTTGTTAGACTCCGAACAATAAGTCTATGGAAGGATCTCAAGAAGCGGGACCTTTCGTCGGACGCCGTATCGCCAACTATGAGATCGTTGCGAAACTCGGCGCAGGCGGGATGGGTGTGGTGTACAAGGCCATCGATTTGCGCCTCGATCGGCCGGTTGCTCTCAAATTTCTGGGAGCGCACCTTGGTCTCACCGCGAATGAAAGAGAGCGGTTTCTACGCGAAGCGAAAGTGGCTTCGGCCCTGGACCACAACAATATCGGCACTATTCACGGAATCGAAGAAGCCCCCGACGGCCAGATGTTCATCGTCATGGCTTACTACGAGGGCGAGACGCTGGCGCAGCGGATACGGCGCGCACCGCTGCCGGCGCCGCAGGTGGTCGACATCGCGACACAGGTGGCTCAAGGCCTGGCAGCCGCCCATTCGCGCGGCTTCGTGCATCGCGATATCAAACCGTCCAACATCATCCTCACGACTCAGGGCGTGGTCAAGATTGTCGATTTCGGGCTCGCCAAGCTAGCCGATTCAGTGCAGCTCACCAATACCGGGGCGACGGTTGGCACCGCCTCCTACATGGCGCCCGAGCAGGCGACGGGCCGCGAAGTAGACGGGCGCTGCGATCTCTGGTCCCTGGGAGTCGTCATCTACGAAATGCTGGGTGGGGAGCCCCCATTCCGCGCCGAAAGCATCCCCAGCGTTCTCTATGCCGTCGTTCATATGGAGCCGAAGCCGATCCCCGGCGCCGCCCCCGATTTGCAACGCATCGTCTTCAAGGCGCTCGCTAAGGATCCAGCGATGCGCTATCAGAGCGCCGAAGCGATGATTGCCGACCTGCGACGATTGCAACCCTCCTCGGCGGCGGTTGCCGATTTTTCGCCGACCAGCACCATGGCCGCCGTGGACGTTGAAATCCCGAAGAGCGCTGTCGCCGGGGCCCCCGTCAAGATGACCCGTCGCGCAGTGGTAATCTTGTCCGGGCTTGCCGTCGCCGTGATCCTGGCTCTCGCGCTGGTCCTTTCCCCGCTTCGATCGCGGCTTCCGCACTGGATGGGTGGATCTGCCGCAGTGAAACATATCGCGGTGCTTCCGTTTGAAGTTCCCAGTGGGGATCCCGATACCGCCGCGGTCCGGGATGGCTTGATGGACACGCTCACCAGCAAGCTGACCATGCTGGAGCAGTATAAGGATTCACTGTGGATCGTTCCTGCCGGTGAAGTACGGCGTCGCAACATCCTGGCTGCTCCCGATGCCGTGAAACAGTTTGGCGTCAATCTGGTGGTCACCGGAAGCATGCGGCGTGACGGAAACGCGGTACGGCTCCTGGTGAATCTGGTCGACGCCGCCAGCATGCGGCAGATCGGAGCCGGTGTGATCGAGGACCCCGGCGGCAGCTTCTCGGCGCTGGAGGAAGGGGCGATCGCGCAGCTCGCCAAGTTGCTGGATCTCGAATTGAAAGCTCCCGAGCTGCGAGGAATCAATCCGGAAAGCGAAATCGCGCCCGCCGCCTACGAATCCTATCTGAAAGGATTGGGATACATGCAGCGCTTCGATAAGAGCGGAAACCTGGATGCCGCTGCCACGTTGTTCCAGGGCGCGATTCAAACCGATCCTCGATTCGCTCTGGCTTTCGCTGCACTCGGCGAGGCGTACCGCCTGCACTACCGCCTCGACAAGGATCCGGGCTGGGTCCAGAAAGCTTCGGAAAACTGCCGCCGCGCTCTGGAGATCAACGCCAAGCTGGCGCCGGCTCACGTCACGCTCGGCCGCATCGAGGATGACACCGGCCAGCGCGATCTCGCCGTGGCGGAGTTCCAGCGCGCCATCGAACTCGACCCGCGCAACGCCGCTGCCATCGTGGGAATGGCAACCGCCTCTGAAGGATTGGGACGGCAGAAGGAGGCTGAAGCAGCCTTCAAGAAAGCCATCGCGCTTCGTCCCGACTATTGGGACGGATACAACAAGCTCGGCAACTATTATTTTCGCCAGGCGCGTTATCATGACGCCGAACTCCAGTTCCGCCGCGTTTTGGAGCTGACACCCGACAATTCCGCCGTATACAGCAATCTGGGCGAGGTTCTGCGCAGAACCGACGATCGGGCGGGCGCGCGCCAGATGTTCGAAAAATCGATTGCGCTGAATCCGACGTATGCCGCCTATACCAACCTGGCCAACCTTCATTTCGCCGATGGTCGCTACGCGCTGGCAGCCGATACGCAGGAAAAGGCATTAAAAATAAACGACAAGGATTATCGCGTGTGGGGTAGTCTCGCCGAAGCCCGATACTGGGCGGACCCTTCTGACCAGCGCGCGACTGCGGCGTTCCAAGCCGCTGCACGCATGGCTGAACAGCTCGTCAAGACCCAGCCTGGCGACGCAATGGCGCTCGCGCTGCTCGGCTATTATTACGCCCGGCTCGGGCTACCGGATAAATCCGTTGAACGGCTGCAGCAAGCGCTGGTCCGAGCGCCGGAGGATTTTGAAGTCCTGGCCGAAGCTGGCGAGGCGTACGAAGTTCTTGGCCGGCGTCCCGACGCGCTCCGCTGGCTGGGCGCCGCTCTCCAGCGTGGTTATCCGATCGTCCGCGTGACTCGCAACCCGGAACTGCGAAAGCTCCAGAACGATCCTGCATTTAAGGCAATCCAAAGATAACCTTGCCATTGTTCCAGATTATGTTTTAATATAGCGACTCAGAATTTCAATTCAACCGCAGGAGAGCAAAGCATGCCCAGTTGTGTCCGCTCAATCAACATTGTCAACGGGACTCCCAATCCCAACGCCGCCAGCGCCACTATGTATATCACTTGCACCGCCAGCCACAACAATCAGGCGCAATGGTCGACGGGCGACCAGGACGTAACCTACACGGTCACGCTTCCCAGCAACGCATGGACCCCTCCCACTGGCGGGTCGCTTACGTTTAGCGTCGTCAAGGGTACTCCGTCCGGGATCTATACCATCAAAAGCGACGCCCCCAACGGGTCGAGTGCCTATACCATCACCCCAGCATCTATCACGGCTGATCCGCCCTCAGTGATGATCGATTCTTAGAACAATTCCATTTAGATCCGCCTGTCAGGTGCGGAGAGTCTCACGGGGAGGCTGGGGCGCGCTCCCCTGAAGCACGAATTTCATGAAATCCGATTCGGCCAATCGCGACGGATGCACCTCGCCGCCCAGTCCGAAGAAGCGGCAAAAGCTCATGATCAGCGGACGCCAGCGTGCTGCATCGATGTGCGGCCTTGTGCCATTCTCCACCAACAGCCTTTCGTCCACGTGCAGCTTCACGATATGCACCTCGAACATGTTGGCGCTGACGTTTTTGCCGAACGGACGGAAATCCATCTGCACTGGACACTCGCTCACGCGCGGCGGCTGAACCGACACAGATGCTTGCTGAGGAGCACGTCGAAGATGCAAGCACAGGTATGATGGATGAGAAGGAGACGACTATCGTCCAGATCTCAGTCCTCGCGTCGTCGAGCGCCGGCAACTGTACCTTGATTGCCACGGATCGAACTCGTCTCCTGGTGGACGCTGGACTCAGCCGTAAGGAAACCTTCGAGCGCCTGGCCGCCGCGGAAATCGATCCCGAATCGATCGACGCGATTCTGATCACCCACGAACACTCCGATCACGTCTCCGGTCTGCCCGTCATCGCCAAGAAGCTGGATGTGCCGGTGTTTCTTTCGCGTCTGACCGCTCCCGCGATTGTCTGGAGCGAGTACAGCCCGAAACTGGAACTGTTCCAGGCCGGATCGAGTTTCACCATCGGCGACATCGACGTCACCAGCTTCACCGTTCCGCATGACGCCCAGGATCCCGTCGGCTTCTCCTTTCGCGCGCACGGAATCAAAGTGTCCATCGCGACCGATCTGGGGTATCTGCCCGACTCGATTCGCTTCCATCTGTGCGGATCGGACGTCCTTTTGCTTGAGGCCAATCACGATCTCGAAATGTTGAAAGTCGGCCCCTATCCCTGGTCCGTGAAGCAGCGCGTGATGGGCCGCATGGGCCATTTATCGAATGAAGTCGCATGCCGCTTCATCCGCGAGCACCTGGATACCTCCACGTCGACCATCATCCTGGGCCATTTGAGCGAGCACAACAATCACCCCGCGATCGTGCAGCAATGCGCCGACCAGGCCCTGCATGGCCGCAGCTTATTTACGCGCGTGATCATCGCCGACCCGAAGCAAGCCACCGAATCGATCGTGTACTGAATAGCATTGTTTTCCATTCGTGTGCATTCGTGGCTAGAGTCTTGCGCCCCTGACTCCTGACTCCTGACTCCTGACTCCTGTATTCTGTGTTCTTGATTCCTCGATACACACGCCCCGAAATGGGCCGCATCTTTTCCGACGAAAACCGCTTCGCCCAGTGGCTCGAAGTCGAGTTGGCCACTACTGAAGCCCTGGCCGAAATTGGCGATGTTCCCATGGACGCCGCCCAGGCCCTGCGCGTCCACGCCGCCTTCGACGTCGATCGTATCCACGCTATCGAGCGCGAAGTGAAGCACGACGTGATTGCCTTCACCACCGCCGTCGCCGAAAGAATGGCAGCGGCCGGGAAACCCGATGCTTCGCGCTGGCTGCACTATGGCCTCACTTCGAACGACATCGTCGATACCGCGCAGGCGTTGGTGCTCAAGCAGGCGTCCGCATTGCTGATCAACGGCGCGGAAGAATTGTCCGACATCCTGAAGCGCCGCGCGTTGGAGTTCAAACATACGCCGCAGATCGGGCGCACGCATGGGATCCATGCCGAGCCGATCACGTTCGGTCTAAAGATCGCTCTCTGGTATGACGAGGTGCTTCGCAACGTCACTCGTCTTCGAGCCGCGGCGGAAGATTTGCGCGTCGGAAAGATTTCCGGCGCCGTAGGGACCTTCGGGCACATCGGCCCGGAAGCGGAAGAGAAGATCTGCGCGCGCCTCGACCTCAAACCAGCGCCCATCGCTTCTCAAGTGATCGCTCGCGACCGGCATGCGGCGTGGATCTCTTCGCTGGCGCTGATCGCCGCGACACTCGAAAAGATCGCCCTTGAAATCCGTCATCTTCAGCGCACCGAGGTTCGTGAAGCCGAGGAGCCGTTCTCGGAAGGCCAAAAAGGATCGTCCGCGATGCCCCACAAACGCAATCCGGTGACCGCCGAACAGATTTGCGGCCTCGCCCGCGTCGTTCGCGGAAACACCCAGCCCGCGTTTGAGAATATCGCGCTGTGGCACGAACGCGATATCTCGCATTCCTCCGCGGAACGGATCATCCTGGCGGATTCGGCGATTCTGGTGGACTACATGCTCGCCCGCACGCGCTGGCTAGTCGACGGCATGCGCGTGTATCCGGGGCGCATGCTGCGCAATCTGGATAGTACTCGCGGCCTGATCTTCTCAGGCCAGCTCCTGCTCGATCTGACGGCAGCAGGAATGCTCAGGGAACAGGCGTACCGGCTGGTTCAATCGCATGCCATGCGCGCCTGGGAAACCGAAGGCGATTTCCGTAAAGCAGTGGAACAGGACCAGGAAATCCTTTCCTATCTGTCGTTTGAAAAGATTCAACAGGCGTTTTCGCTGGATCGCCACCTGCAATACGTGGATCGCATCTTTGATCGTGTCTTTTCCTTATAGCCCAATAAACTCAAGGATATAGCTCTCACAGAGCCGTTCTCAGAAATCTCAGGGTCCGAATTCCGGTCTTCTGGGTTAAACTGATCTTGCGTGGTCTTACCCCACTTTGGGGTGGAAACCGAACGGGCCGTTAAGGAAAAATGAGTTCATCTCGTACCGAGTTCGATCTGGCTAGGGTTCTGGTCGTGGACGACGATCCTACCTCGCGCTTGACGCTCAAGACGGTGCTCGAGGCCGGCGGCTACAACGTGGACGCGGCGGCTAGCGCCGCGGAAGCGGTCGGCAAGCTGGATGACGGCGAGTATGAGCTTGTTTTGAGTGACTTACAAATGGAATCTCCAGATTCAGGTTTGAAAGTCATCGCTCATGCCCGGATGATGGACTATAAGCCCGCCACGGCTCTGATCACCACCTATCAGAAAGCGCGCCCTCCGCTGACCAAGCAACAGAAAAGCTCGATGCTGATTAAGCCCGAAGACATCCCTGAACTGCTGGGTAAGGTCGCCGATCTGATCAGCCTGCGGGCTACGCGCCGCCTGGAACGCGAACTTCGAGTCGCCGGCGTCTAAGCGCCGCTTGAATCTAATGCAGCCCCGCAATCGCTTCCTCTAACTGTTCCAGACCGCCCGCGAAGAAATGGTCCTGCGCCTCGATCAGGATCAGCCGCTTCGGCTCGGGGAGTGTGGCGACGATCGGTTCGATTTCCGCTAACGGACCATACTGATCGTGAGTGCTCTGCACGAATATCCGTGGAACGGTGCAGTTGTCCAGGTAGCTGCGATCCTTGAAGATGCTGGGAAATCCCGCGGCGATGATCCGGCGCGCCTCGCCACTGCCGCATCCCAGCCGCAACACGATTCGCGAGCCAAACGAGAATCCGGCCAGCGTCACCGGAAGCGCCGGGTAGCGCTCGCGTAAATACGCAAGACATGCGCGTGCGTCGTCCAGCTCGCCTTCGCCATGGTCGTACGTGCCTTCGCTCAGGTTCACGCCGCGATAGTTGAAGCGCAGCACTACGGCTCCGGCGCGACGCAGGCCGCGTGCGATGCGGTACACCACTTTGTTGTGCATGGTCCCGCCGTGCTGCGGATGTGGATGGCACACCAGCGCGATCTCGCGCGGCGCAAGGTCCTCGGGTTCTTCGAGCAGCGCTTCCAGTCGTCCGGCCGGTCCGGCGACGAATAGCGATTCAATGCGTCGTGGCATTCATTCCGTCAGCAACGCGCTCCATGACTGTCGCGCCTCAAGCATTTGACGATTCCTGATGGTTTGAGGCGCGACAGTGATGGAGCGCGTACTAATTCTATGTCTGCGACTGGTCACTAGTTCGACCGATAGTTGGTGAACTGCATGTCGATCCCGAAATCGCTGCTGCGCAAGAGCGCCATCACCTCCTGCAGCGTGTCGCGATCCTTACCCGACACCCGCACGAAATCGCCCTGAATCGACGCCTGCACCTTCTTCTTACTGTCTTTGATGGCCTTAACGATTTCCCGCGCCTTTTCCGTGGCGATGCCCTGCTGCAGCGTGATCTCCTGACGGACGCTTGAACCGGCGGCGGGCGTCACTGTCCCGAAAGTGAGTCCTTTCAACGGGACTTTGCGCTTGACCATTTTCTGTTCCAGGATCTCGACCACGGCTTTCAGCTTGAACTCGTCGGCGCTGGCGAGCTGGATCTTGTTTTCTTTCTCCTGCAGCTCGATGGAGGAGTGTGAATCCTTCAGGTCGTAACGCTGCTGGATTTCCTTGATGGCTTGCTGGATGGCGTTGCCGACTTCCGGAAGCTCGATTTTCGAGACGATGTCGAAGGTGTTTTCTGGCATATTTTGTTGGCCCGCGAATGAACGCGACTCGACGCGGAAAAACGCGTCAGTGCTTAATCTACCAAACTTTTTTCAGTGACTCACGGTCGCGAGCGGGCGAGGATCGATTAAAGCTGTTTATCCGGCGACGGCGTGGTGCTCTTGGATTTATCGTCGTTCTTCTTTTTCTTTTTCTTGTCGTTCTTCTTCGAGTCCGCCTTCGGGTCCGGGGTCTGCGTGGCGGCTGGAGCCGCCGCGGGAGTCGACTCCGCTGCGGGCGCAGTTGATGCCGCCGGAGCCGCTGTGGATCCCTTGGGAGTTGCTTCCTTCGCTGCGCCCGGCGGATTCAAACGAGCATCCGGTTTTGTGTCGAGCGCGGTCGGATCGGTCACCGGCGCCACCGTCACTTCGCCGCTGAATCCAGTGGAGGCCGCCACAGTCGGAACGCTCGCCGGAATCGACGGCTTGGGATTCTCCATGGTCGGAGAGCCCGACTTTGCGGCGCGTTGCACATCCGGACCGCTCTTGAGCAACCCCGTGACTCGATCGCGCACTCCGGCCTTGGTGCGATTCTCCCGCTCGTAGGTCATGCGAGCCTTCGCCGCCGGATCGGCTTCCGGAACCGGCATTTCGAGCGACTGGAGTCTCCTTTTCGCCGCGTCGGCGCGCGGGCTCAGTGGATAGTCCTTCACCAGTTTCGCGAGCGCATCGCCCTCTTTCTGGCGGAATCGCGGTCCCATGCGGCCGTACGCGCCGGCCTCTTCCCACAGGGATTCGTCAGCCTTGCTGTACAACGGATACTGATCGACCACTCCTCCCAGCCGGTTCGCCGCCGCGGCGTTTGCCTTCTTGGTCACGTAGAACAGTCCGGCGCGAAATTCGGCTTCCGCCAGCACTTCCTGGATCTCGCGTAAACGCTGCTCGGCCAACGGAGCGAACTTCGAGTTGGGGAACTGCGTGATCAGCGTCCGGCATTCCTGCTCGGCGCGAAGTGCATTGTTGGGGTCGCGATCCGCTTTATCCATTTGCCGGTAGTGGATCATGCAGATTTTTTCCTGCGATTCAGCGGCTTCTTCCATTGCCGGATAGAACAGGATGAAATCCTTGTATTCCGCCTCGGCCTGCGCCATGCCATGCGGTCCACCTTCGCGATACCAGCTATCGGCGATCGCCAGCTTCGCCTTGGCCAGGAATTCGCTGGTGTCGTAAGTGTTGATCAGCGTGTTCAGCGTCAGCCGCGCCACCTCGTAACGGCCGTGCTCGATATCGTTCACCGAACGGTCGAACAGGACCTTATCCGGCTGCTGCGTGTCTTTGGTGATGGGGTTGTCGTACTTCTTGCGTTTAAACCCGCATCCCGAAGCGAGCAATGTCAGTGAGACCAGCAAGAGGGCAGTCTGTTTCTGTTTAAGAAGCATACAGAGAATATCCTTATGACTATACCCGAACCGAAGCGGCTTCGCGAGCGATCTGCCGCATTTCTTCAAAGGCGGCCGCCGGATTCACACTGTGAAAAATGGACGACCCCGCCACGACCCACTCGACGCCTGCATTCACTACATCCGCAACGTTTTCTTTGGTAACGCCGCCATCGATCTCGATGGGGAACTGCAATCCTCGTTCCCTTTTCTTCTGAGTCAGCCGCCGGACCTTATCGAGCGCATTGGGGATGAATCGCTGCCCGCCGAATCCGGGGTTGACGCTCATGATCAGCACATAATCGGCGACATCGAGAACTTCATCCAGCAGGAACACCGGAGTCGACGGATTGATCACCACGCCCGCCAGGGCTCCCTCGCTCTGGATCATGCGCAGGGTGCGATCCAGGTGCGGGCAGGTTTCCTGGTGCACCAAAACCTGGTTGGCGCCGGCCTGAATGAACATCGGCGCGTAACGATCCGGATCCTCGATCATCAAATGGACGTCAAAAGTCATCTTGGTGATCTTGCGAAGCGATTCGATAACCGGCGGTCCGATGGTCAAATTGGGCACAAAATGGCCATCCATCACGTCCAGGTGGATCATCCGGCAACCAGCCGCCTCCAGCGCCACGATCTGTTCACCCAGGCGGGCGAAATCGGCGGCGAGGATGGATGGGAGAATTTCGACCAACCCTCAGGCTATCACGATAGCAGCGTAGAACCCATCGCCAGGATCGCGCCCGGGTAGTCGAAGATGGGTCTGGACTACCGGAAATCCAGCCGTAACTTGTTCATTTTCTTCGTACTCTAAAGAGCACGTGGAATACACCAGCCGGCCGCCCGGCTTAAGGTATTCCAGGCCGCGTTCGAGCATTTTTCGCTGCCGGAGTTGAAACACTGGTAGGTCATCAGGCCTTAACCGCCACTTGATTTCGGGGTTGTGCGCCAAGGTTCCAGTGCCGGAACACGGAGCGTCGATCAGAATCCGATCGAACTTCGTTGAAAAAGGCAGCGGCTCCGTCGCATCGAGCACTACACGGGCGGCCTCGGGCGGAACGTCGCGGATTCGGCGCGGAATCCGGTCGGACGCGATCACTCGGGCGCCCGCCGCCAGCGCCTGCGCCGTTTTGTTTCCGGGCGCGGCGCACAGATCGAGAACCGTCATGCCCGCCTCGATCGCTAGTAACGGAACAATCGACTGGGCTCCGATGTCCTGCTGGCGTCCCGTCTGCGGATTTATGTCCGCGGCAGGCTCTTCGAGCGCGGCCAGCGCGATGTTTCTGGCCGCTTCGACGCCGAACTGCTGTTCCCAACGTTCCAGCATCCACAGTGGAATACTCAGCTCAGTCGCCCGATCCGGCCATTTCACCGGCCGTCGATTCACTTTGCGCAGCACTGCATTGACGAACGGAGCAGCCGACCGCTTTTGAGCGCGCTTCACCAACTCGACACTTTCAGTAACGGCCGCGTGCGCCGGCACGCGATCCAGATGGCGAAGCTGATAGATCCCCATGCGTAGCGCGACGCGAACCTCCTGGTCGAGCTTGGGCTGCGGGCGTCCCGAAAAATGGTCGATCAGAAAGTCGAGCTGGCTTTGGTACCGCAAGCATCCGAAGACGATGGATTCGGCGAGCGCCGCGTCGCGAGGATCCAACTGCCGCGTCTCGCGCCGCAACACATCGGACGCATATCCGCCGCTATGAACCCGCTCCAGGACGAGAAAAGCCGCGTCGCGGGCGGGCGAAATTCGATTATTTTGTGTTTGCGCCAAGAGAGATCAGATTCGCGAACAACCGGTACGCGCCCGGAACGCCCGCTGGTAGCTGGCGATAGAATGCGTAGGCCGCATACGTGAAAGTGCCCTTTCCATAACGAGCCTGCAACAGACCGCCTTTCTGCGGATTCTGCCCGCGATCGTGGCACTCCAGCAGCGCCTTGTATTGCGGGTCCCACTCGGTCATGAATTTCGATCCCCGCTCCTCCACCCATCCTTCGAAATCGGATGCAACGATCTTGTTGGGCGCATTGAAGACCGGATTCGATGGTTCGAGAATCGTGATTTTCGCGTCTTCCTCCACCACCTCTTCGGGACGTCGCCCGATCTGGAAGGGGAACGGCCCAAACTGGATTGCATCGAATTCCGAGTCCTGATACTGGACGATCAGGTTGCCGCCGTTCCGAACATATTCCAGCAGCCGGCTGCTGGTTGCGCGATAATCGGGCCGCACCGCGGAAGCGCGAATCCCAACGACGATCGTATCGAATTGCGCGAGATTCCCTCCCGCGAGATCCGCGGGGCCGAGCAACAGAGGTTTCACGCCGATGTGCTCCAGCGATTCGGGCACTTCATCCCCGGCGCCCATCACATAGCCGACCTTCAGCCGCGGGGCGACCTTGACGTCGACGCCGGTCAACGCCATGTCTGCCGGACGATACAGCGGACGCGGTTCGAGATCGGCGTGGACGATCTCCTGATATCCTTCGCGATACAGCTTGCCCGCATACTCGGCGATCGCGTGCACGGCATACGTCTTGCCCGATGCGATCTGTGGAGCGGTCACGCGGAAGCTCGCGGTGATGACTTCGCCTTGGTGCGAAGAGTGAACCGGCAACTTCGCCGGCGTCGCGATCCAACCCGCGGGAAGATCGAGCGCGACGTTCATATCGGCTTCGCCTTTCACATTGCTCAACACATGCACCTTAACGTCGACCGAAGACTCGCGGCGGGCAACTGGGATCACTCCCAGCCGCGGCTCGATCGCGACGCTCACGGGCGGAACGATCCTCACCGGGGCAGGCTGCATCGCGCTGAATCGCACTCCACCGATTCGAAACGTCGCCGTCGCGACCATTTCCGGCGGCGCGTAGGGCAGGTTCACGAACTGCGGCTGGTCCACATTGACGCGCGGGTCGCGATATTCATCCTTGCGCGACCAGTACGAACGGGTATACTCGGCGTCCTCGCCGGCGGCGACTTCAAACTCCTGCTTCACCTGCTCGTTGTATGCGAGCACGTCGCGCTGCGATGGCGTCGACGAGAATTGAATTCGACCCCTTACATTTAGTCCGATTTCGACATTTTCCATCTTCGCGTTACCGCGATTGGTGAACGCCGCCGAAAGCTTGAATTTTTCGCCGGGAGTCGCCGTGCCGCTTGCCTCGACCTCGAACGCGACGCCGGCCAGCAGCGCTCCGGCATGCATGAACTCGTCCTCTTTATTGCGCAACCGGAACAAAAGATCGTACTTCGCATCAGGATCGATGGACGCGTCGCTGACGTTGCGGATCACCGCGCGAAGATTCCGGAGCGCGGGAACGATGTGCGGTTCCAGCACTCGAGAAGGATCGCGAGCATCGAACTCCGCAATCGCCCGTGCGACATCCTTCTCGATTTCCCCCAGCGGAATATCCAGATTCAGCGACGGCGCGAGCTGCGCGAGTCCTGTCAGCGTCGTGTCCAGACCATCGAACAGGCTGGTCTCCTGCCTTTCGGAAACGGCCGGTTCAATCAACGCCACTGCGGAAATTGCCGGCCCGGGATCGGCCCGCCGTCCCGCATGCCCTTGAGAGCGTTGGAAACTTAAACCGGCCGCCGCCACCTGGCGGTAAGACATCCCGATCAGGGGATCGTAAGCCCCGATATCGATTTTGAATGCTCCCGGCTCGTTTTCGCGAACACTGCGATACAGTTTCTTGACTTTCCAGGGACGCAGCCCTTCGCGGAGCTGCTCCGGGAATTGATTGGGATCGGCTGCGGCGCTAAAAACCTCGGTGCTGATCAATCCCGCGGCTTGGTGCTGGCCATGGCCGTCGCGAGGCGCACCGTGGAATCGCGAAACGACGATGTCAGGCCGGTACAGACGGACTACGCGGACCGCATCGCGCAGCAGATTCTCTTTCCCCCAATGCTCCAGCGTCTCATCCAGGCGCTTCGAAAAACCGAAATCGGCGGCACGCGAGAAAAACTGGTCGACGCCGTAGTAGCGGTCGGACGCCAGCAGTTCCTCGGTCCGCACCAGGCCCAGCGCATCGAACAGCTCGGGACCGATCAGGTTCGCTCCACCTTCCCCGCGCGTCAGCGTGAACAAACCTGTGCGCACGCCCTGGGATCGCGCCAGCCATGTGATCAATGGTCCGTCTTCGTCGTCGGGATGCGCGGTGGTGTGCAGAACCGTCGCCGTGGTTCGCAATCGCAGCAAGGCTTCATAAGCGCCCGCCGCGTTGAAATGAAATGGCGGCGCCTGAACCTGAGCATGAGCGGTGAGCGTGAGCGACAGGAACCCGATGTAGCGCATGTTTCCTTGGGACAATATCAGTTGTGCGAACTCTCATTGTATTCTTAGCAGCCTCCGCGCTGGTCTCGGCGCAAAGTCATCGCGCGCAGTCGATCGACGTGAAAGTGCTCTCCACCATGCTGGCCGATGACGATAGCATCGGCGAGTGGGGATTTTCAGCGCTGGTCGTGGTGGACGGCCATCGCATTCTGTTCGACACCGGCGCGCGCCCCGATACGGTGCTGATCAATGCGCGGGCCTTGAAGGTCGATCTAAGCAATGTTCCGGATGTCATCCTGACCCACAATCATGCCGATCACACCGGCGGATTGATGACGCTCAAGCGATCCGTGGGCGCGAACGCGCTTACCACGGCGCATGCCGGCCAGGGAATCTTTCTGAATCGCGGCAATGACCGGATTGAAAAACTACGGTCCGATTTCCAAGCCGCTGGCGGAAAATTCGTGATCCATGATGCACCGGCTGAACTCTTTCCTGGTGTCTGGCTCACCGGTCCGGTGCCGCGCAAATATCCCGAGCGGAACTGGAGCGGCACAGGCACCATCCAGATGCCCGACGGATCGAAACAGGAGGACAACATTCCCGAGGACATGTCCCTGGTGATCGATACCGATCGCGGGCTGGTGGTGATTTCGGGCTGCGGGCACGCGGGCGTCATCAATACGCTGGAGTATGCACGCGCCAAGGTTCGAACCGCGCCGGTGCATGCCGCCATCGGCGGATTTCATCTGTTCGCGCTCGACGACGAAAAGCTTCAGTGGACTGCCGGTAGACTGCGCGAATTCGGCGTACAGAATTTTCTGGGCGCGCACTGCACCGGCATTGAGGCGACCTACCGGATCCGCGAGCTCGCAGGGCTTACACGAAAAACCGCAGCCGTCGCGGCCGTGGGCGCGGAGTTCAAGCTCGGCGAAGGCTTCAAACCGGGAAATATTTCCCGGTAACGGCAGGGCCGCGTATTCGCGATAATAGAGCTTTATGCGTCCTGTTGCTTTTCTTCTCTGGACCGCGGTGGCAACGGTAGCAAGCAGTCAGGATTATGTAGGTTCCGCAGCATGCCAGAAGTGCCACCCCGCAGTCTATGAACGCTGGAAGAAAACCCGGATGGCGAACGTGGTGCGCGATCCCAAGGAACATCCCGACGCCTACCTGCCTGATTTTTCCAAACCCGATCCGCTGCTCACCTTTACCAAGGACGACGTCGCGTTTATCTATGGCAGTAAATGGAAGCAGCGCTACTTCAAGCGCATCGGCGACGATTATTATCCGCTGCCGGCACAGTGGGACGTGACCAACAAAATATGGCGGGCCTATATGGTTCGCGAAGGAACCGACTGGTGGACCGCTTTCTATCCGGCCGACAATTTCAAACGCCCTACCGGTCCGTTGTGCGATGGATGCCACTCGGTCAACTACAACATCCGGACGCATGCGGTGACCGAATGGAACGTGGGATGCGAGAAGTGTCATGGGCCGGGTGCCGCGCACGCACGCCAGCCGTCACGCGCCAACATCGTCAACCCGGCGCGGCTGGATTTCGTCCACGCCAACGACGTCTGCATCCAGTGCCATTCGCAAGGGCGTCCGCTGCAGAACCCGATCGAAGGGAAAGCCTACGATTGGCCGGTGGGATTCCACGCCGGCCTGGACCTGAAGAATTTCTGGCGTCTGGAAGATCACAAACCGGGCGAGACCAGCTTTACCCATTTCGCCGACGGTACCGCGCACAAGAACCGGATGCAGGGGAACGATTTCGTGAACAGCCAGATGTACACGCACGGGGTGACTTGTTTTAGCTGCCACGACGTTCACGGGACAGGGAACAACGCGGATCTACTGAAGCCCGCGAACGTTCTGTGCCTGGAATGTCACGGTCCCCGATCTCCCAACGGCCCCCACGCGGCGTCCATCGAGCAGCACACGCATCACAAATCGGGATCGAGCGGCAATGAGTGCGTCGCGTGCCACATGCCGCGGATCGAGCAGACTCTCGCCGATGTCAACGTTCGCGCTCATACCTTCAAGTTCATTTCTCCGGTGGCCACGGAGCAATCCAAGATTCCCAACCCCTGCACCACTTGCCACGCGGACAAATCGCTATCCTGGGCCACCGAAGAGTTGAAAAAGTGGCCCGGCCAGTCGCCGTGGCGGGTGGCGAATTAGCGCTTGCCTTAGTGAAGCCGCGCGAGTTCCTGGGCGTACAGTGGATTGTGTGGAAACTCCCGAGCCAGTCCACTCAGCAGTTCCTTTGCGCGCACGAGGTTCTTATCGCGAAGCGCCGCCACCGCCAGCAACACGCGCGCGTAAGGCTGCAGGAAATGTCCGCGTTCGGCGGTTGCAGAAAGATTTTCGATGCCCCGCTCCCGGTCCGTCTGCGCTCCACCCATGCGCAGGAACCATCGCAGCGGCGCGGGTTTCAGGCTTAGCAGATAATTTTCGACGCCAATCGCCAGATAAGCGTCCGCATAGTTAGGATTCGCAGCAATCAGCTTCTCCGCATAACCGCGGCCCATTTTCACGTCGCTCAGCGAAGCAAGGTAGCGCTTTTCGATTAGCGCCAGATAATCCGAATGCAACCCGAGGCGCATCAGCGTCGCAAACTGCGCGTTCTGATTCTGCGGATCGCGGGCAAGGGTCCGCTCGGCGAGCCGCTGCGTCAGCCCCAGCGCCGCATCGAAATTTTGCTTGAGTTTTGCATCCGCCACCGGCTTCGCCCGGTTCAAGAACGAATCGTCGTGCATGAAGAATTCGGATTGCAGAATGTGCAGCCGGTCCAGTTCTGAAAACAGATAAGCAGCCGCATCGCAGGCGGGACCCATCGGATCCTCCGGATATTGCCTGCTGAAATCGTGAAACGACTTATGCGCCTGATCGAACTGCAGGTCGTACATCTGCCGGAATCCTGTGTCGAGCAGCGTCGGTTCAGGTATGGCGGGAGGGTCGGCCAGCGCAAGCACGGCGATAGTAAGAAGCAGGACCACGGGTTTCTATGATATTAGACGCTTGCCTCGCTCAGGATGTTTCTCCATTTGCGTGTACACTAGCGTTCGCGGAGTGAATCATGGAACTCAGCGAAAAATTGGACCCTGCTGTACGGCAGTTGCTGGCGGCGATCGAGGCGCAAGGCAATCCGCCGTTCGAAACTCTTCCCGTCGCGGAGGCGCGCCGCTTAGCTGCGGAGAGCCTCAAACCTGTTGAAGGCACCCTTGAACCCCTGCGATCGATCGAAGATATTTCGATCCCTGGCCCCGCGGGCGAAATTCCCATTCGGATCTATACTCCCGACGCTCCCTCACCTTGCCCCGCGATGGTCTATTTTCACGGCGGAGGCTGGGTCGTCTGCGACCTCAATACGCATGACGTCGTGTGCAGCGCGATCGCGCGGCGTGCTGCAGCCGTGGTTGTATCGGTAGACTACCGGCTCGCGCCCGAGCACAAGTTTCCAGCAGCGGTGATCGATTGTTATGCGGCGACCGTTTGGGTGGCGTCCAATGCGCCGCGTCTCGGAATCGATCCGAAGTGGATTTCTGTAGGCGGCGACAGCGCGGGCGGAAACCTTGCAACCGTTGTGTGCCTGAAGAGCCGCGACGAAAACGGCCCGGCGATCGCGTTTCAGGCGCTGGTTTATCCCGTGACCGATCTGTCGTCGTTCGATACCGGATCGTATCGCGAGTTCGCGGCCGGGTACCAGCTCACCAAAACTGAGATGGAATGGTTTCGCGACTGCTATCTCGGGCAAAAAGAGGACGCGCAGAATCCGCATGCATCTCCACTGCTCGCTCGCGACTTGCGGGGATTGCCACCCGCGCTCATCATCACAGCGGAATGCGATCCGTTGCGCGATGAAGGCGAGGCGTATGCGAAACGTCTGGAGCAGGCCGGCGTTCCCATGACCTGCGCGCGATACGCCGGGATGATCCATCCGTTCTTTTCGCTGTCGGGCGCGATTCCACAGGCGCTGGACGCGATCCAGCAGGTAGCGGACGGCGTCGCTGGTTCGAGAGCCCCAACCGCGTCTTGATACGATAAAAATCCATGAACGTACAGAATCTGTTTTCGATTGCCGGCAAAACCGCGCTGGTCACCGGGGGCTCGCGCGGAATCGGCTACATGATTGCAGAAGGATTTTTGCGATCCGGCGCCAAGGTTTATATTTCGGCGCGCAAAAAAGAAGCGTGCGACAAGGCCGCGGCCGAACTGTCCGCGCTGGGGACGTGCATCTCGATTCCCGCCGATGTGGCCACTTCCGAAGGCCGCGCCAAACTGGTCGAAGAGATCAAGAAGCGCGAATCCAAGCTCGACATCCTGGTGAACAACGCCGGCGCGGCGTGGGGCGGGACCATCGCAGACTTTCCCGAATCTGGTTTCGACAAGGTGATGGACACCAACGTCAAAGCCATGTTTTTTCTGACGCGCGATTTGTTGCCGCTCCTCGAAAAAGCGGCAACCAACGCCGACCCGGCTCGCGTGATCAACATCGGGTCGATCGACGGAATCCAGGTGCCGAACATCGAGACATATCCTTATTCGGCCAGCAAGGCCGCCGTGCATCACATGACCCGCGTGCTGGCGGTGCGGCTCGGAGTGCGGAACATCACCGTGAACGCGATCGCTCCCGGTCCCTTCGAAAGCAAGATGACGGAATGGCTGCTTTCCGAGCATGGCAAGGAAATCGTAGCGCAGTGCCCGTTGAAACGAATCGGTCAGCCGTCCGACATGGCGGGTGTTGCGATCTATCTGGCGTCGCCGGCAGGGTCGTACGTGAACGGAGTCGTGATTCCCGTCGACGGCGGCATCTGCATCAGCACACTCCACAATTCACCGATCTAAGACCATTTCACGCAAAGACGCAAAGTTCGCAAAGAGTTTTAGCTTGGCGTCTTGGCGTCTTTGCGTGACATTTTTCTTAAACCGCCGGGCGTAGGTAAATCTGAAAATCGATCTCGATCTCGTTCTTCACTTTGATCGTGCCTCCGCCGACGCTGACTGGTTTGATCCCATAGTCGGTCTGCTTCAGCGTCGTGTGGCCCGAATACGCTTCACCGCTGCGCTTCACCGCGACGCTCACGGTCTTGGTGACGCCGTGCAGGGACAAGTCGCCGTCCACTTTCCATTGCCCGTCGCCGGTTTTCTCGACGCGCGTGGCCCGAAACGCAATTTCGCGATACTTGGCGGTCTCCAGCGTCATCTCTTCCATGTCTTTTTGGATGGTCGCCTGAGTCTTGCTGTCGACTTTCGGATCCGGCTTCACCGTCATTTTCGCCGTCTCGACCGTGAAAGCGACGTGCGGCGTCGCCGAGTCGTTGATCGAACCGGAGCAGATCGGCGCATTGATCCAATGATCGTGACCCGCGGCCGAGAGTAGGCCGGCTTTACCGGCGTGAATGGTGATGGTGCTGCGGCTCACGTCGATCGGAACGTCCTGCGCGAGAACGGGTGCGACCACTGCGAACAGCGCCGCGAAACTACGTCTCGTAGGCATACAGCCTCCTCAAATTGCGCTCGAACAAACGCGCCGGAAGCAGACTCGTGACCAGTCCCCGTCCCGCCACGGCGGCGCGATTTTGCCACTGACCGATATTCCCGATCAGCAGCGATCGATTCTGAATATGCCGGGTCCGCGGCCGGCGCAGCGATTCGTAGCGGCGTAGCGCATGCTCAATCGATGCTCCGCTGGCCACGCATTTCGACAGCACCAGAGCGTCTTCCAGCGCCATACATCCACCCTGCCCCAGGTTCGGCGTGCAAGGATGCGCGGCGTCCCCCAGTAAAGTGATGCGCCCTTCGCCCCAGCGCGGCAGAAACGGAAGGTCATACGCATCGTTGCGGAGAATCGTCGCCGCCGCGTCGATCAATTCCGGAATTGGCTCGTGCCAATCCGCAAACATGTGCTGCAGGCGGGCTTTACGTCCTTCCGGATCGTCGTGGTGATTTTCTGGGACATTCGCCGTCGCGTACCAGGTGAACCGCCCACGCCCCGTGTTGAGGATCCCGAAGCGATGTCCATGTCCCCATGTCTCGCTGTTGAATCCGGTGGGAAGCGCGTCGCCGGTATATTCGGCGATGCCTCGCCAAACGACATACCCGCGATAGATCGGTTTCACCGCGCCTAAGAGCCTCGACCGCACGCGGGAGTGGAGGCCGTCGGCGCCAATCACCGCATCGTGCTCGGCGGACATCCCGTCGGCAAAGTGGAGAACAACCTTGGCGTGGGTCTGTTCGAACCCAGTGAGCTCGCATCCCAATTGCACGCGATCCTCCGGCAACCCGGCAAGCAGCGCTGCCAGCAAGTCCGACCGGCGCGTGCACAGCGCCGGAACGTCGAATCGTCCCAGCGCGATGTTCATCAATGTCTTGCCGCCGCTGTCGCGAACTAGGAAATAGTCATTCGGTCCGCTATGGGATACGACGCGATCCAGGACACACAACTCTTTCAATACACGGGTTGCGTTCGGCCAAAGCATCATCCCGGCCCCGACTTCGCGCAGAACCGGTGCGCGTTCGTAAACCGTTGCGTCCATCCCCGCTCGATGCAGCGCCAACCCCGCAGCGACCCCGCCGATCCCTCCCCCAACTATGCCGATGTTAACCAGGACACTCCTTTAGACGCATGTTGACTGAACTGCGTTGCGTGCTCCTTTCCGCGGATCTCCGCGTCCTCTGCGTGAGTCCGGAAAAAGTTCGCGCAGAGACGCAGAGTCGCAGAGAAAACGCAGGAGCTACTTAGGTTTCTCCGCGTCGATCCGGATCCGCTTTAGCCGGTGCTCATCCGGCGGAAGCTCGGTCCTTCCCGCGGGCAAGGAACTGGCGCTGAGCATGTAGGCCACAATGTCAGCGCTCACTTGTTTGCTTAATGTCCCTGAGCGAGTCAGGGGCATGTCGCGGTGCACTCGCTCGAAGATGTGATCGAGCGTCACGCCGTTGAATTTCCATAGGAACTCGCTGCCGCACAGCGCGGGCGCTTCCACTACATCGCCTTCCAGCTCGTCGCCATGGCATTCGGCGCATTTCGCGTCATAGTGGACCCGGCCGCGGCTGGCCTGCTGTTCGGTGTAGACGCCGTCCCACACGGACTGTAGTTTTTCCTGGGCCAGCGCCGCCAGCGCTGCCAGAGCCAGGATGATCGCCGCTTTTATCACACTGCGATCAAGTTAGCACGACGGGCGCTACTCTTGTCGCAGTGCGATCAGCGGATCGATGGTAGTGACCTGCAACGCCGGAACAAAGCACGCAGCCGCCGCGACGGCCATGAACGCGAGAGCGACCGCCCCAAACGTAGTCGAATCAGTGGGGCTGGTTGCATACAGCAGCGAGCTGAGCAGACGCGTCAGCCCGATCGATCCGGCGATCCCGGCGGCAATTCCCACCGCCACCATGGTCAGCCCTTGCCGCAACACCATGGCGACCACCGATTCGCGTGAGGCGCCTAAGGCCATCCGGAGACCCAGTTCGCTGGTCCGCTGCGTGACCGAAAGTGCGATCACTGCCGCGATCCCGGCCGCGCTGATCAATAGCGCCAGTCCCGCGAACAGGCCCAGAAGGATGGTGGTGACGCGCGGAGTCGCGAAGGATTCCTGCTCCCACCGTTCCAGCGTTTGGACCTGATCCACGGCCAACTGTGAATCGACATCGTGGAGCACCGCACGAACTCCGGCCGCCATCGACAGTGGATCGGCCTGCGTACGAATCACCAGGCTACCCGGGAATCCGGCCTGCAACACCGGCTGGTACACTTCGTCGCCCGGCGGACGATCCAACCCGTATTCGCGAACGTCGCCTGCGATTCCGACGATCTGCGCCCAGTGCTGGCCCTGATCGAAACTGATCCGTCTGCCAACGGGATCCTCGTTCGGCCAACGATGATTCTTCATGGTCTGATTGATGACGGCCACCTGTACGCTGCCGGTGTCGTCATGGTCTGTAAAACTACGGCCCGCGGTGATCGGCTGGCGTATGGCCTGAAAATAGTCGGAGCTGACGATCGTGGTATCCACAAGCGGCGCCAGTTCGCCGGTGGAGACTGGCCGGCCCTCGATCACAAAGCCGACGCTGCCGGGCCCACTGGCGATCCCGCCCGGACCAAACGGAAAATTCGAGGCGAGCGCCGCGGACTGAACTCCACTGATGGAACTCACGCGCTGCAGGATGTTCTTCGAAAGCGCGATGCCCTGTTCCCGTCCTCTTATTCTCGAGAAATTTGGGCTCAATCGCATGGTAAGCAAATGATCCGCGCTGAAGCCTGGGTTCACCTGCATCAGTCGCGCGAAACTGCGAATCATCAGGCCCGCCCCGATCAGCAACGTGAACGAGACCGCCACTTGCGCTACCACCAGGGCCCCGCGCAATCGGTTGCCGCCGCGGCTGACCGTGGCGCGTCCCCCCGCCTGCTTCAACGCTTCCCCGGAATTCTTGTTGAGCGAAAGCGCCGGGGCCAATCCGAACAGGATTCCCGTAGCGAGCGCGATCAGTAGCGTGAACAATAACACCGGAGTATCCAACCGGATTTCGCCGGCACGAGTCGTGAAACGCTCGGCGAATTTCGTGAGCAGCGAGAGCGCCGCCGGAGCCAGCAGCAGTCCCAGCGCAGCGCCTCCCAGCGACAACAGCACGCTTTCGATCAAAACTTGCCGCACCAGGCGTCCCTTCCCGGCGCCCAGCGCTGAGCGGATGGCGAGTTCGCGTCCGAGTTTCAGCAGCCGCGCCAGCAGCAGGTTCGCAACGTTGGCGCACGCAATCAACAGCACCAGTCCGGACGCGGCCAGCAGAACCAGAAACGTGGTGCGCGCGCGACGCGTCAGATCTTCGCGCAGCGGAGCGACGTGCATCGAATATCCGTAGCTCGCCGGATACACGTCCGGGTTGCTTTTTTCCATCTGGCTCGCGACCGTCGAGAGGTCGGCTTGCACCTGTTCCACCGGAGCGCCTGGACGGATTCGCGCGAATGCTGTCATCATGCGAGCCTTGCGATTCGCGATGAATCCGGGCGACGAACGGAATGGGCACCCCGAAGTCGGCATATAAATGTCGTTTTCCACCGGATACTGCGGGATGGGCGGCAGCACGCCGATCACCGTGTGCGGCCGGTTATTCATCTGCCAAACTTTGCCGACAATGTTCGGGTCGGCCCCGTGACGCCCACGCCAATACTCATAGCTCAGGATCAGCACCGCGTCCGCTTTCGGTGAGTCGTCACTCGCGACGAAGTTGCGGCCGAGGATTGGTTTGATTCCCAGGACGTCGAAAAAGTTCGCCGAAACGACCGCTGTATTCACCCGCTCCGCCGAGTCGTTGGCCAGCAGCAGGAAATTCATGGAGTGGTGTTCTACCACCGATTCAAGGGTGTGGCTGAGCGTGCGGTAGTCCGTAATCTCATGGACAGAAAACGGTACATTCGCGGCCCCGCGGCTGGATTTCTGGTGGAGAATGACCAGACGGTCGCCGTCCTTATAAGGCAGCGGCCGGAGCAGGACCCCGTAGACGACGCTGAAGATGGCGGCATTGGCGCCAATCCCCAGCGCGAGTGTCAGGATCGCGATCAGACTGTAACCAGGATTCTTGGCCAGAACCCGAAGCGCGTAACGGATCTCTTGTATCATATGGCGTCACCAGCTATATAGTGATTAACTATAGCATGGGACGCGGTACTCGACATTTCGTTAGTTCCGCAGGCCAAATCTGGACGCCCGCTTCGTTTACACTATTCCACATGCTTCGCCTTTCGCTAATCCTGCTCTCGGCCGTTTCCTGCATCAACGTGTTGAACGCCGCCAGCCCGTTCGCCGGGCGCTGGGACGTCACCATCAAGTCCTCCACCGAAACCTACCCCGACTGGCTGGAAGTCACCGAAACCGGCGGCGCGCTGCATGCCCGCATCCAACCGAAAGACGGGAGCGTCCACCCCGTGACCAGCGTGAAGGCCGAAGGCTCGCATCTGACCGTGGTCTTCTCTTGGAGCCGCCGCGTCCAAACCTGGGACCTGACCGCCAGCGGCGATCGCCTTACCGGGACGCAGAAAAGCGAACCAGGCGGCACGGCCGAAATCGCCGGCGTTCGCGCCCCAGCCCTAAAACATCCCGCCCCGAAAGCCTGGACTAATCCGGAGCCTCTTTTCAATGGCAAGGATCTGACCGGTTGGGAGCCGATGGATCCCACCAAGAACCATTGGGAAGCAAAAGGTGGGGAGCTGGTCAACGTCACGCGCGGCGCAAATCTAAAGACAACTCGCGCGTTCGACGACTTCAAGCTTCACTTCGAATTAAATTGTCCAGATGATGGCAATAGCGGGTTTTATTTGCGCGGCCGCTACGAGATTCAGATCGCCTACGAGAAAGAGCCGGACAACTTCCATAGCATGGGTTCCATCTATGGGATGCTCGCTCCGTCCGTCGAAATGCCGCGGAAACCGGGACAGTGGGAAAGCTTCGACGCGACGCTGATCGGACGCTGGCTCACTCTGGTCCGCGATGGCAAGACCATTATCGACAATGCCGAAATCCCAGGAATCACCGGCGGCGCCCTAGACGCCAACGAGGCCGAACCCGGCCCGTTCTACATTCAGGGCGATCACACCGGCGGCATGAAATACCGCAACATCACAATTTCGGTTCCGTTCCGCTAAATTCCGGATTTCACGCAAAGGCGTGAAATCTTTAGTGGTAGTTGAACGCAAGCCACACGATCAGCCCCACCGCGCCGGGCAGCAGAATCTCCACCCAGTTGCGGCGCAGGAATCGATTCCATGGCGCCCGATCTTTCACTGCATCCGCCGCCGCGTCGCGTTTCGGAGCGAGCGATGTCGCCAGCCGCGTTCGCAACGTCGATGGCAATCCGTTCAGCGCCCGAACGATTTCTTCGCGCCCGCGCCGGTCGGCGATCAGGATCGTCGCCGAATTGAAGCTGTTCGTCGATTCTTCCAGTTGCTTCCGCAACCGCGGCGGTACTTCGTTCACCGAGTGGAACACTTGTGTCCGGCCGCCCTTGGCGATGAAGATCGTCGAGGTCTTCACTGTAAGACGATTCATGATCCCTTTACCGCCGGCTTGTCAATCGAACCGGCCTGCCGCGGAGGCACGCGCACCGGATCGCTTCCGGCATGACTCAACGTCACCTCGATGAACCCCAGCGCCGCTTTTGACAGCGCTTTGTCCTTCCTATAGATTAGTCCAATCTGCCGCTCCATGGGATCCGGTCCCAGCGGAATCGCCACCAGCCGTCCCGCAGCCACTTCTTCACGGCAATGCGCGCC
>Ga0210403_10000438_pt1 | contig 44173 bp, 25 predicted proteins | sample IncBWC19MmetaG_FD_150863 | JGI IMG/M metagenome (GOLD analysis project Ga0210403, IMG submission 150863) | Forest soil microbial communities from Barre Woods Harvard Forest LTER site, Petersham, Massachusetts, United States - Inc-BW-C-19-M | ecosystem: Environmental > Terrestrial > Soil >...
GATTCGATTTCGCGCACCAGTTGGAGAGCCTGCTCTTCTGAACTTGAGTAAGTGAACGCAACTGATGCGCCGTCGGCAGCGAGGCGGCGGACAATGCCTGCTCCGATGCCTCTTGAACCACCCGTGACGAGAGCTACTTTGCCTGTGAACGATTTTGTCTGCATTGTTCCACCAATTTTCTCTCAGCAATCATTATGCTTGTTGTGGACCATTCTGTCCAGAATTAATTTCAATCCGACGGAATAAACCTTCTAGCTACTTCGCCGATGGCCCAAACGCCCGGCGCGGTGCTCTGGAGACGTTCATTCGTTTTGACGTACCGCGCTTGTTTGGAGTTGCAATGAGAAGCAAGCACGGTGAAATGGCGCCCGGCCCGGAACAAAGGCGAGGAGACCCTGACCCGAAAGGGACACCTGGACGGTCCACAAGAATCGATTGTTGACATCCAAGAAGCAGATACATATACTCCCGCTAATCGTTGCTCAACCGATTTACTAGCGGGTGTGGTGCAGCATCCGAAAAAACGAGGAAGGCGAAGGAGTAAGCATGCGCTTTTCCAGGCTGTCCTTTCGGGTGATTTTCATCCTTGTAAGCGCGTCATTTCTTGCGGTTTGTGCGAGCGCTCAATCCAAAGCCAGCCTTCGAGGGGCGGTTGTGGTCTCTGAGGACTTGGTTTCCGCTGTTCCGTTGGAAGTCAGCGCGGTAAAGCGACAAGTCACTCCCATCCCAACTTGGACTGTCCTGCGGCGGCAAGATGCCGGCAGTGCGGCCACAATAACCAGCAAACAATTCGAACCTTAGGCAGGCGTGCAGCATCTTTACCGGCGGGTGGTACGCCGAATTGGGTTTCAAGCCGTATGAAGTGGGGTCAGGTCAGGAGACGGATGTCTCCACGATATCCATTCCGAGGTGAATGATTATGCGAAGCAAGACATTTTTCCTGGTGGTTATGCTGCTTTTTGCCGTTTCGGCTCGCGCGCAATACCGGGCTTCGATTCAAGGAGTGGTGACCGATCCGGAAGGGGCCGTTGTCTCCGGAGCGACTCTGACGTTAACGAACCTGGACACCAATCAGGCGTTGACCGCCACGAGCGACGAGAACGGAGTTTACAACTTCAACGCCCTTCCTCACGCCAAGTTTTCACTCGCCGTCGAGAAGTCCGGTTTCAAGAAGAAGGTACTCGAACAGGTAGGCGTCATCCCGGAACAAGCGAACGCCTTGAATATTAAGCTTGAACTCGGGCAGGTCACCGAAATCATCACGGTGAGCGGCGATTCCACTCCACTTATGGATACGGAGACCGCCTCAGTCAACGGGGTCGTTACGTCGAACGAAATTCAGCACCTGCCGTCCTTTGGGCGGGATGTTACCAAGCTTGCGCAGCTGGCACCGGGCCTGTTCGCCGACGGTTCGCAAGCAGGCGGAGGTGGCAAATTCTACAACCTTCCCGGCACAGCGAGCGGACCGACGCCGTCGGGTGGCTCGACCGGAATCTTTGCGACCGAAAACCTTGTCCCAGGTTACTCCAATGGAGGACAAGCCCAGAATAACGGCGTTTCCATCGACGGCATCAGCACCACGAGCGCGGTTTGGGGTGGTGCAACGATTATCACTCCGTCCGAGGACTCCGTTGAAAACGTGAAGGTCGTCACGAACAGTTACGACGCCGAGGATGGGCGATTCACCGGCGCGCAGGTTCAGGTCACGTCCAAGCAAGGCACCAACGACTTTCACGGGAGCCTCTTTCTCACGTCGCATCAGCCGGGGCTGAATGCCCACCAGAGGTTTAACGGCCAAGGAAACCCGGTAACGAAAGATGCAAACAAGTTCGAACAGTTCGGGGGCAGCGTCGGTGGCCCGATCTTGAAGAATAAACTCTTCTTCTTTTTCAACTACGAAACCGTCCGCCAACCAACCTCCAACGTACAAGCTAACGGCTGGTACGATACGCCGGCGTTTGCTGCGTTAGCGCCTTCCGGAAGCATCGCCGCCAAGTATCTTTCTTTCCCGGGCAATGGCGTAATCGGAACGCTCAATCCCAATGCTACGTGCGCAACTGCCGGCCTGATCGATGCCGCACACGCTACTGCGACGCAACCTGCGAATTGTGCCGAGGTCGCCGGTGGACTGAATGTCGGCACGCCTTTGACAACAGGCCTCGGCAAACAAGATATAGGCTGGGCCAGTAACACGAACCCGGGTTGCGGAGGGGCCGGCACCGGCTGCGGTACCCCTGGCAGTCCTTTGGGCACCACGGCCGACATAGCGAACTACCTCACCATCAACCCGACCAAATTTACGGCCAGTCAGTACAGTGGGCGCCTGGACTACAACCTCACCGGCAAGGACCGCATCGGGTTTGCCATCTATTGGGTTCCTCAGAGTACGGATAACTTCAACGGGAACCGCGCCTACGATATTTTCCACCATACCCAGATAAACAAAGCGCTGTCGGCCATTTGGGACCACACTTTCTCGCCCACATTCTTGAACGAATTGCGCGTGAACGGTGCAAACTGGAATTGGAATGAAATCACCTCCAACCCGCAGTCTCCGGTCGGATTTCCCACGGATCGTTTTGAAGTGACCGGCAACATTAACGTAGCTAACTTTGGTCCGAACGTGGGAAGCGAGCTGAACCAGTGGACATACACCTTCAAGGATGTGGCCACCAAGATTTACGGGCGCCACACGATTAAGTTCGGTGGCGAAGATACGCGGTTGTTTTACCTGCAAGAGTGCGCGGGCTGCGGCGTGCCCAATTACGCCTTCTTTAACATTTGGGACTTCCTGAACGATGCGCCGCATAGCCAAGGCGGAAGCTTCAATCCGATTACAGGGTTTCCCACGACGTTTCGCCAGGACGATCGCGAAAATATCGTGGGCCTTTTCGTTCAAGATGATTTTAAGGTTCGCTCAAACCTGACTCTCAATCTGGGCTTGCGCTGGTCTTTTTTCGGTCCGCTGTCATCCAAGCAAGGGAATATGTTCACGTCGTTTCCCGGTTCGGGATCTGCTTACCTGACGGGCTTGGTCGTTAGGCCCGCCCATTCCTGGAACTCGGAGCAGGATAATTTCGGGCCGCAGATCGGTCTTGCCTGGAGTCCCAAGCGGATTCTCGGCCACGAGTTCGGGAATCGGCTGGTGATCCGAGGCGGCTACGGCCTGAGCTATAACGGGGAGGAGCTCGCCATTTCCTCCAGTATCTTCCAAAACCCCGGGTTGTTCATTTTTCCGGGACTCAGCTACTCCAACCCAACGAAGTGCAACTCATTCACATTGGCGAACAACTGCGGCATCGTCTATGCCCTTTCCTCGAGTCCGAACGCCATTGGCGGCTACCCGTCGAATCCGAACACGGTTACGAGCTTTGGCGGGAACGGGCTGCCAACGACCGGTTCCGTCGGCGCACTACAAATCTTTCCCGCCACCCTGCCTACCGCGCGTACGCATCACTGGTCGGTCGACACGCAATATGACCTGGGGCACCAGTGGGTAGCATCGCTGGGATACCAGGGCAGTTTGTCGCGTAATGCCTTCTTCCACGAGAACCCACAGGCCGTGCCTGCAACGAAGGGTTTCCCCTTTAACCCGAGCATCAGCGGCGGAGACTTCTGGGGCGTGGGCGGCCGCGGGAACTACAACGCTATGCTCGCCGAACTGAAGCACCAGTTCGCGCACCAGTTCCAGGGTGACGCTCAATTCACTTGGTCGAAGTGCATGGACACGAGCTCCACGCCGTATTCGGAGCAGTTCTACCCCTACAACCTCGACTTGAATTACGGGCGGTGCGACTACAACGTCGGCAAGTCGTTCAAACTCTTTGGCGTCTGGCAGCCGCGGTTCTACAATGGCGGCAGCTATTGGATGAAAGAAGTAGCTAATGGCTGGTCGCTCAGCGGCATCTTCAATATGCACTCTGGATTCCCCTGGAGTCCAGTGGTGGACGTCACAGGCAATGCCACCTACTGCTCACAATGCGGGTACAACCTACTCCTCCCCGCCACGTATCTGGGCGGGGCGGGCGGCAGCACGAGCATTGATTCTTTTAAGACTGTCGCACAGTCGAATTTCCCCAATGGAGGGGCGGCGTACTTTGGCCCAAGAACTTACCCTGCCGGTATGTTTGGGGCTACGCTTCCTCCGAACCCCGGTGTCCGCCGGAATTCCCTTAATACGCCGGGTTATAAGGATGTGGACCTAACGCTGGCCAAGGCTTTCGCCATACCGAAAGCACCCGTGCTCGGCGAAAACGCCAACATAGAAATGCGGATCGACGCCTACAACCTGTTCAACAACATGAACTTCAACGAGAACCAGATTTCGAAAGACACTGGCGCCGGCAATTTCGGTACGATTACGGGCGCCCTTGCCGCCCGTGTCGTTACACTGGGGATTCGCTTCAGCTTCTAACTAATCCTTTCCCGGAGGCGCTCCACCCCGGCGCCTCCTTTTGCGCAAGGCGGAAACCTGCCAACGAGTTCCCTACACCCCGGGAAGCTCTCTCGTTGGCAGGTTCTCCTTAACACATTTCGGGTACGCCCCTGGCAGGAGTTCGGCGGAGCAGGGAAGAGTGTTTCCTCAGCGGTGCTTCACGTAGTATGGAAGCCGGCCTTTTGCATTGCGGATTGGGCCTCGGGATTCTTCATGAAGGTGTTCCAGACGAGGCCGGTGCGATAATTTTCCGCCATAACCATGGTGATGCCGAGGTCGATGCCGAGGACGTCGGTGTCGTACCAACCGGTGAGCGGGTTGAAGGCGTCGACGTAACTGTATTTGCCCCAGGCTTTGGCTCCGTAGGCGCCGCGGATGGTGCGCAACACGCGCATACAGTCGGTGTACAAGAAGGGCAGCGAGCCTCCGGTTGCATTGGGAACAATGCTGCCGTCGATCGGCCCTTGCGGCGGCGGGCCGCCCCATGCTGTATATCCCTTCACGTAGTCCGAAGCCGAAATTCCCCAGAGGTCGTCGGAATAATCGCCGAACTGCGATTTCAGCGAGAGGCAGAACAGTTTGTGGGCTTTGGTCGCGGTGATCGAATTATCGAAATAATTTGTGTAGGCATCTTTCTTATTCCGGAAATCGAACCAGGCCTGCGAATACTGGTGCGTGAAGAGCGGGTCGTTGCCGGAAATGTACGTCAAGCCCTGGTAGGTGATCGTCGGGCGCGTCCACGCCTTCCAGCTATCGGCCGAAACCGGATTGGTTGTGGAACCGATGCCCAGCAAATAGATCATCATCAGCTCGCAGTAGTGCTCCCAGCGGGCGGAAAGAAATCCGGACTCCGGCATCCAGCCCATTGAAAACGTGGGGCCGCCGTTCATCATCCAGGGCCAATCCACCCGCGCGTAAATCTTTGTCGCCAGGTCCTGAATCATCGCATCTTGAAAATATTGTCGCGCTGTCAGCACGCCGCAGAGCAGCAGGGAAGTGTCGATCGAGGAAAGTTCGCATTGAGCCCAGCGCTGTCCGGTGTTCATGTCCACAAAGTGATAGTAGAAGCCGTGAACGTTGGGCATCTGCTGGTAAGTGAATTGCAGTGTGTTGCGAACGCGCGTGATGATGTCCGAAGTCTTGGCGTAACCGCGGGAATCACCAATGCAAAGTGCGGTCAGGCCAAATCCGGTCGCGGCAATGCTGGACATCGTTCGGGTGTCGTTGCCGTTCAGGAAAGCGCGGTCCTTCACCTGGCCGGTGGCGGGATTGGTTTCATTCCAGAAAAATTGAAAGGACCCCCGCTGCAAATCGTCCAGCAACTGCGCGTCGGTCCCCTGGAATGGCGTGCCCGTGGAATTCTGGGAACTCTGCGAGCCACTGTTACAACTCAACAGGGAAGCAAACGGCGCCAATGAAAGATAGGCCCCGCACACTCGCAGCCACTCTCTCCGGCCTGGTTCGTGGATTTTCACTGCGGAGTACCTCGCTATTCGACGATTTCCAATTCCGCTGGCAGCCCGCGAGAAGAATCCGGGCTGATCCAGAATTGCGCGTGGCTGGGTTCCACTCTCAGTTTATTCTGCATGTCCCACAGGGAAAAAGCCTCCGCGCCAAGCGGGAAACTTACCGTCTGGCTCTCTCCGGGAGCAAGGGAAATGCGTTTAAATCCTACGAGCTTGCGAACCGGTTCTTCCATGCTGGTGCCCGTCAGCCGGATATACACTTGGACGATTTCATCCACCGCGCGGTTTCCCGTATTCTTCACACTCGCGCTGGCGGTTGCGTGGATAGCGTTATCCGACGCGCTCAGCTTCACCGAATCCACATGCGTCCGGGAATACTCGAGCGACGAGTAGGAGAGTCCAAAGCCGAAAGGGAATTGCGGACTGTTCTGTTCATCGATGTAACGTGAAAGATACTTTTCCAGCGAGTCTTGCGGTGGATGCGTCAGATCCGTGTTTCCCGGCGGCCGGCCGGTGTTGAGAGCGTTGTAATAAACAGGGATCTGCCCGATCGTTCTCGGCCAGCTGACCACCAGCTTTCCGCTTGGCGGAACATCGCCGAAAAGAACCCGCACGAGGGCAGGGCCGGCTTGGATTCCCGGAAACCACGCGGCCACGATCGCGGGCACATGTTCAAACGCCCAGGGAAGCGTCAGCGGACGTCCGCTGAAGAGCAACAGCACGATGGGTTTTCCTGTGGCGGCAACTTTTTCCAGCAATTCCTCTTGCCGTCCGGGCAAGTTGAGATACGCGCGCGAAGCCGCCTCTCCCGATTGCGTGTCGGCTTCCTCGCCCAGGGCAAGGAGAACTACATCCGCTTGTTTGGCCGTCTCAATCGCTTTTTGAATTTCCGTGTCGCTGGCGGTTTGCAGTTCTCCACCCTTTGCGAACCGGATTTTATCGGCGCCGACTCTTTGCTCCAGCGCAGTTTTAAGAGTCACCACATCTTCCGGGCGCCCGCGCCCGGCCCACGGGCCGAGCATATTTCTTGCGTCATCCACGAACGGCCCGATCAACGCGATCGTTCCGGATTCATTGGTGAGCGGCAAAATCGGCCGGGAACCCGCCACGGAATTTTTCAGCAGGACGAAAGAACGCTCAGCCGACAGCCGTGCAGCCTCCACACGTTCCGTCGGAAGCGCCCCTTTGATTTCACGCGATTCGTCTGCGAAAGGATCTTCGAACAAGCCCAATGCAAATTTCACGCGAAGTACATCCCGCACAGCCTCATCAAGCCGGGCCTGGGAAACTTGGCCGCTCTTCACCAGATCGGCCAGGTGCGGATGGTAGGAATCGCTCACCATGTCCATGTCAACGCCCGCGGCGATTGCCTTTTGAGCCGCAGCGGCTTTGTCCCGCGCAATTCCATGGGCCACCAGTTCGCCGACGGAGGTCCAATCGCTTACAACCAGGCCGGGGAATCCCCACTCTTTGCGCAGAATCTGCGTCAAGGTGAACGGATTCGCGGTCGCCGGTAATCCGTTGAGCGTATTGAAGGAACTCATCAGCGAAGCGCTGCCTTCGCGAATGGCCGCATAGAACGGTGGAAGGTAGATTTCCCGCAGCGTGTGTTCGGAAATCTCCGCGGTGTTGTAATCGCGCCCGCCTTCCACCGCGCCGTAGCCGACGAAATGCTTGACGCAGGCGGCGACGCTTTCTTTGTCGCCCAGACTTTTGCCCTGGTAGCCCCGAACGTAGGCGCGCGCCATCACGCTGCCCAGGTACGGATCTTCGCCGGCTCCTTCCACCATGCGTCCCCAGCGCGGGTCGCGAGCAATATCCACCATCGGGGAAAATACCCAGCGCACGCTGGCCGCCGAGGATTCCTGCGCGGCAATCCGTGCGGCCTTTTCGACGATGGAAGGGTCCCAAGTGGAGGCCAGCGCCAAAGGCACAGGGAACGTAGTTCGATAACCGTGGATGACGTCGAGTCCAAAGAGCAGCGGAATGTGTAGCCGGGATTTTTCCACCGCGATGCGCTGATATTCATTCGCGGCGCGCGCGCTATCCAGATTGAAAAGTGAACCAACTTCTCCCCGCGCAATCATGTTCGGATAGTCGGCGTTTCCCGCGCTCGGACCGGTCGGGGCGCCGGAGGAATATTGCGCCAGTTGCCCGACCTTTTCGTCGAGGGTCATCTGCTTCAGCAGGGCTTCCACGCGCGTTTCGATGGCTGGATCCGTCAGGGAAGAATGAGAGAGGGCAAATGGATGGCCGGCGGGTTCAGGGGCTTGGGCAAGGACCAGCTCGGATAGGGCGATCATTACAAGTGCAGGGAGAATCGCCACGATGACAAGCAACTTGAGACGCCGTTGACATGAATTCCAGGGCATGGGAGCCAATCCTCAGCGGAATATAAAAGTGCTTAGGGCGAAATCAGCAGGATCGGACTGTCCGACTCCCGATGCAGGTGTCAGAAGACTGTTCATCCCGGATTCTCATCCTGAAGGCCGTCTGCTAAATCGATTTAGCAGGTGGATTCTATCATAATTCCAGCTTCGGCAACCGGCCTTTCCGTCGAAATTTTGCCGGCCATCCTGTTGTTCGATACACCCCATTATGTCAGACTACGCCACGTCAACCTCCATGACCCGCCCAAAGAATCCGCCCCCGGATCATTCTGAAGAGCCTCCAGGTGGTTCGATCAGCATGAAGGATCTTGCCGGACATCTGGGCCTTTCCACGGCCACGATTTCGCTGGTGATCAACCGGTCGCCGGGCGCCAAGTCCATCCCCCATGTCACCCAGGAACGCATCTGGGCGGCCGCGCGCAAATTCAAATATCGCCCGAATCTCGTGGCGCGTTCCCTCCGGCAAAAGAGGAGTTTCACCATCGGCGTGATGGTGCCGGAAATCAGTGAAGGGTACTCCGCGATGGTCTTATCCGGCGTGGAAGACCACCTTCTTCAGGAAGGCTACTTCTATTTTGTGGTAAGCCACCGTCACCACAAGGATTTGATCGAGGAGTATCCACACCTTCTCCGGCAGCGCGCGGCGGAAGGGATCATTGCCGTGGACACGGTGTACACCGGTCATTGCGACATTCCCGCTGTCTCGATCTCCGGCCATCGCCACGTCAAGGGTGTCACGAACATCGTCCTGGATCACAATCTCGGCGCGCACCTGGCGCTCGAACACCTCCATCGTCTGGGACACCGGCGAATCGCGCTGATCAAAGGCCAGGATTTCAGTTCGGATACGGAGACTCGCTGGCAGGCGATTCTGTCGGTCGCGAGGGAACTCGGAATTGTCATTGAGGAAAAACTCACAGCTCAACTGGACAGCGATTCGCCATCTCCCGAGGTGGGCCATCGAGTCACGAGGAAATTGCTGGAAGGCGATCCTCAATTCACGGCGTTATTCGCGTTCAACGACATTTCCGCAATGGGGGCGATCAAAGCATTGCGTGAAACTGGAAGGCGCGTGCCGGAAGATGTCTCCGTGATCGGCTGGGACGACATTCAAGGCGCGGCGTTTCACAATCCAAGCCTTACCACCGTGCGGCAACCGCTCCGCCAGATGGGCGTCGTTGCGGCGGAAACTCTGCTGAAGCGCATCACCGCTCCGGCCGGCGACGCGTATCCCAAAGAAATAGTGCTGGAACCCGAATTGGTCGTCCGCGAAAGCACCGCGCAAAAAAAAATAGAACGTTGATCTTGAATTAACTCCGTCCGGAGGTCGCGGCCGTTTCTGAAGGCGTATGAACTACATCGCTTCCCCAGTGCGAAATTTTGGCCCGAACCCTGGTTGTTCTTTATAATCTAGTTTCCAGCCTAATTTAAGGAGGTACGAATGCCCGAAGCAAAGGGAATGTGGGAAGGATTGATGGATTTTTCCTTCCGCGTGTATGCGACCCCAAAGATGCTGAGATTCCTGTACGCCCTGCATCTCCTTGTCGGATTGATCGCGGGAGTTGCCTGGGTGGTGACGGCGTTTCAGCAAGCCCCGGTCCAGGGGCTGCTCGCGCTGCTGGCTGCCCTGGGCGGATATTTCGTGTGGTTTCTCTACTGCCGCGTGGCCATCGAATTACTCGCGGCGGTGTTCCGCATGGCGGACGCCATTGCGCCCGATCGCCCGGCGCCACAGCAGAATCCGGGCTACTGAGACCTCTACATTTTAAGATGGGCTTGGATTTCAGCCGGGCAGCCAGCATGAAGGTTGCCCGGTTTTCTTGCCCCTTCCCAAATGTCGATAATTATTTCTTCACGAAAATGGATTTAGGAATCATGCAGTGCACGCCCTTGCGGATGTCCACCACCTGAGAAACGCGGCAATCGCCGACGATGGAAGTGAGCGCATAGGCCTCTTCCCGGGACATCGGCACCATTTTTTGTTCCGCCAGGAAATTCACGGTTTCGCGCACCGCGATTTTCATCGCTTCGTTCAAGTCCTCATCGAATCCCATGAAGATCCAGTGCGTTGAAGTTTCCGCGCGCGGCCAGTCAATGTGCAGGTCCTTGCGCACGATCGGCTCAATTTCAATTTCCTTGTACGAGCATTCAAGCGCGGTCAGGTTCACTTCGCCGTTTCCCTGCAGGCAGTGCGAGTCTCCAGTCCAGATCAACCCGCCTTTCTGAAACACGGGAAAATAGAGCGTCGAGCCCGCCTGCATCTCGTTGACGTCCATGTTGGAGCCGTTCTTCCACGGCCGCAGGGTGCTGGTGCGCCCTTTCGCATCATGGATGGGCGGCCCGGCCTTTTCCTTCGGCTCGTTTGGATCGGGCCCGACGGCAATGGTCCCGGGGAATGGTTTCAGGGGAAGAACAATTCCCGGCTTGAATTCGGTGGTCATGGTTTTCGCGTCGAGCTTGAAATACATGACGTGCCCTTCGGGAAATTCAGCGGCGAGCAAGCCGACCGTGGGGAACTGTTTGCCGGGAAGATTGAAGTTGAAACCAGAGTCCTTGATTACGATCTTCTTGATGCGGATTTCCATGGTGTCGCCGGGTTCCGCGCCATTCACGAATATCGGTCCCGTCACCGAATGCGGCCCGCCTCCGGGATTCGCCAGGCGAAGCTTCGCGATTTCATCCATCGTAGCGCCCGGCTTGATCTCGTCCATCCCGTGGCTCCACGTCTCGATGGAAACGGTGTCGCCGGATTCGACGGCCAGCTTCGGCTTCTCGGCTGGATCGAACCAACCCCACTGCACGGTGTCCTTGTTCGCAGGCAGTGTGTAGTGTTTGCCGGTCGAACTTTTCGCGGCAGGCTTTTCCGATGTGGTTTGCGCGTTCGTTCTCCCGCAAATTGAGCTTGTGGCAAACAAGATGGCAAGGGCCGAAACTTTCCGTGATGAATACATTCTGCGACTCCTTTTCACCAGGATTTCCAGATGGGTGCAGGAAGTATAGAGGGAGAGCGCCTTGGATGTCCTTTGAAAAAATGATGGATACCATCCAGACAGCTGCTGGGGGCTTCAGGCGGCGCGTGGCGGGAGCGAGCGTGAGCGCTTCAAGACATTCCGGGGAAGAGTTCCTGTGGCGGCGGGATTCGCCGAATATCATCCTGTGGACGACAACAGCATCCCGGAAGGCCGCGCGCGGAATCGCCGCATCGACATTGTGATCCTGAATCCTGCGTTACAGGAGAAGTCTCCGTTCGCGACACCGCCCGCCACGCCCATTGTCGCGAAGCCAAACCGGGAAACCCCCCGCGAACCCTGCTAAGTTTGCGGCTTCTATGGCTCCGGCGAGGCAGTAATCAATCCGAACCGTTTGTCAGTGCGTCAGTTGACAGATTCGTCAGCCGAGAGCAGACTGACTTTACCCCCTTCCAGAAATTTGTCCTGAGTGAGCGACCATGCGCCTTCTTGTCGCTGAAGCCGACGCGTCTCTGGCGGAATTCCTCCAGACCCGGCTGCAGCAGGAACACTTCGCTGTACAACTCGCCTCCACGGGAGAGCAAATCTCCAAATTTGGCGAGAAGAGCCTCTTCGATCTAATCCTTCTGGATCTGAATCTTCCCGGCGTGCCCGGCGCGGATTACCTGCGTCAGCTGCAGATCCGCTGGCCCGAAGCACCCGTAATGTTGCTCTCGCCCGCCAGTTCGGTGGAAGAGCGCGTCAAGGGTCTCGACGCGGGAGCCGACGACATCATCATGAAACCCTTCGCATGGTCGGAGCTTGCCGCGCGTATCCGTGCCGTTCTGCGCCGTCGCAATCGTCCGGCGCGCGAGAGCTTTCAGTTTGAGGATTTGGAGGTGAACCGCGTCTCGCATGAAGTGCGGCGAGCCGGCCGCCCAGTCGAGTTAAGTCCCAAGGAATACGCCCTGCTGGAATTCCTGCTGCGCAACCCCGGGCGCCCCGTGACGCGCACTTCCATCATCGAAGAGGTCTGGCGCATCCACGGCGATTCCATCACCAACGTGGTGGACGTATACATCAATTACCTGCGGCGCAAAATTGATTCCGGGGCGGACCAGCCGCTCATACGCACGATTCGCGGCGTCGGCTATCAAATTGGTGGCAACCATCGCGTCGGCTGAGGCAATTTATATGCGTACCAGTACTGTCTCATTGTGAGATTATGGTTCCCCTCCTCCTGCAACTATTTTTCCATCTCCGGGTTTATACCCTTCAGAAAGCCGCCAAGCGTCATACTACTGACGGTTCTTTGGTTTGGATCCAGTTCCGGACCGCAGTTCAGGGGAAACGCTTTATGAAACCCAATCTGACCGGCAAGCGCCTTGTTGCACTGTTCTTCGCATTAGCCGGTTTGCTCTTCCTGGTGGCTCCGGTGATCCGGGCACAGGCACAGGAAAACGTCGCGAATGTAAACCCGCAGGACAACGGCGAGATGGTGCCCAGCGCCGACGACACTCAGGATCCCCCATCGCGCGTAGCGCGCATCAGCTATCTGGATGGCTCCGTCTCCATGCAGCCCGGCGGCGCAGGCGATTGGGGTTCGGCCGCAAAAAACCGCCCAGTAACCATCGGCGACAAGATTTGGACGGACAAGGATTCTCGAGCGGAACTTCAGGCCGGGCAGGCTTCCATTCATATCGGCAGCATGACCGCGCTCTCTTTTCTTAACCTGGATCACAGTGTGATTCAGATGCGCCTGGCCGAAGGCCACGTGAATTTCCGCGTGCGCGAGCTCCGCCAGGGCGATACCTACGAAATTGATGCGCCGAATCTGGCGTTCACCGTCCGCGAAGCGGGCGCCTTCCGCGTGGACGTGAACGAGAATGGCGACTACACCACGGTGACCGTGATTCGCGGCAAGGGTGAAGTGGCGGCTGGCGGACAGACCTATCCCGTGAACGCGGGCGAGCGCGCCGATATCAGCGGTACCGACCAGAATGTGCAGTACATTCCGGGGTCAGCCTCCGAGCCGGATTCCCTCGATCGCTGGGCGCAGGAACGCAACATCAAGGAAGATCAGTCCCCGTCAGCGCGCTACGTCAATCGCGACACAGTGGGCTACAGCGATCTCGACGACTACGGCACCTGGAAGCAAGAGCCGGAAGAAGGAAACGTTTGGGTTCCCAACAACGTCCCACCGGATTGGGCTCCCTACAGCGACGGCAACTGGGCCTATGTCGCGCCCTGGGGCTGGACCTGGGTCGGGGCTGAACCCTGGGGTTTTGCGCCCTATCACTACGGCCGTTGGAACTATTACGGCGGGTATTGGGGCTGGTCCCCGGGCCCGATCTATGCCACGCCTTATTATGGTCCGGCGTTTGTCGGATTCCTTGGTGGCGACTTTGGGGTTGGCGTTGGGTTTGGTTACGGGTTCGGCGGTGGTTATGGATGGTTCCCGCTCGGTTGGGGAGAGCCGTTCCGTCCGTGGTATCGCTGTGGTCCGGGTTACTGGAACCATGTGAACGTGTACAACACGCATTTCAACCACTTCAACAATTTTAACAACGTGAACAACTACCGGAATTTCAACTACCGGTATGCCCGCAACAGCAACGCGGTCACCACCGCTTCGCACAACGCGTTCGTAAACGGCCAGGCGATCAATCGCAGCGCCACGCACCTCTCGGCCAATTCGTTGCGCAACGCGCGGGTCGCCGGTGGCGTCAATGCTTCGCCGACGCACTCCAGTTTCTTTGGCGCGTCGAACACGCATGGCCGCGTGGCAACGCCTTCGGCCAGTATCCAGAATCGCAGCGTGGTGGCGCGGTCCACTCCGGCCGCCGCCGCTTCGCACATGCCGGTTCGCACGATGAATTCAGGTTCGTTCTCCGCGAATCACGGCGGCAACAGCCCGGCAGGGAATTTCGGTCGCGGCGGGAACAACGCGCGGGGTTTTAACAATAATGCGCGGCCCTCGCAGCCCTCGTCCAACCGGCCGCCCTCAGCGACGCAGTCGCAGAACGCGCGCCCCAATGGTTCGTTTAACAACAACGGTTCGCGTCCGAACGGTTCCTTGAACAACAACGCAAACGGTTCGCGTCCGAATGGTTCCTTCAACAACAACGCATCCAGGCCACCGGCTTCGGGTCGCACCTGGAATGCGCAGGGCAATGCCACGGATGCCGGCCGCGCCCCGCAAGGGTTTGGCAGCTCGAACCGTCCGGCTACGCCGCAGACGGCGCGCATGAATTCCAACGATCGTCCGCCCTGGTCTCGCGGCGGCAATAACAGCGGCGGTGCTTCCAATGCTCCGCGCAGCTTCTCCTCTTCCGGTGGCAATTCCGGGGGCAATCCCGGAGGCCGCCCGCCCGCGTCTTACAATGGCGGCAACCGCTCCTACACGCCGCCTTCGTACAACAACAATCGTTCCTCGGGTAATTACAATTCAGCGCCCAACAGGAATTACTCCGCACCAAGCAGCAACAACGCGCCTTCGAACCGCAGTTACTCGGCGCCGCGTTCGTACTCATCCGCCCCGTCATACTCGGCTCCGCGGAGCAGCAGTCCTGCACCGCGTAGCTACTCAGCACCACGCTCTTCCGGCGGTGGATTCAGCGGCGGTGGTTCGCGTAGTGGTGGTGGCGGTGGAGGCGGATTCCACGGTGGCGGTGGCGGTGGTGGAGGTGGCGGATCGCACACTGGAGGCGGTGGAACCTCTCACGGCGATGGTGGCCATCACTAATTCAAACATTCTCTAAATCTCACCAAGCCCGCTCCATTCACCACGGAGCGGGCTTTTCCATTTAAGCCCTTCCAACTCTTGCACTTTTAGGAACGTCGCTGCGAGGAGCCACAACTCTCCGCCTTTCCTCGTGTTAAAAATAGTGAAGCAGGAAGAGTGAACTCCAGGTACCGTTCGAAAGGGATTTCTCAGGTGCGCCCCAGCGGATTCCCTCCGAATGTGGGAGTTCTTCCCGGCCCATCCCAGGCACGACGCGACATCCATGGCCGAAAAGCGTCAGGAGAGAAGAGAACAACATGAAGACACGTGCACTGAAGTGGCTGTTCCTCATCCCATTAATGTTTGTATTTGTTCTGGCGGTTGCGAAACCAGCAGTGGCTCAAGACGATGACAGGGACGATCCGCCCAGCCGCGTCGCCCGTTTGAGCTACACCAACGGACAAGTTTCCTTCAGTCCCGGCGGCACCGATGATTGGGTTTCCGCTGTCGTGAACCGTCCCATGACCACCGGCGACAAACTCTGGACCGACCAGGGCTCGCGCGCAGAACTCCATGTGGGTTCCGCGGTGATCCGCCTCTCCGGCCAGACCGGATTTTCCTTTCTGAATCTCGACGACCGGATGATGCAGATTCGCGTCACCGAGGGCACCATCAATCTGCGCGTGCTTCGCCTCGACGACCAGGAATCCATCGAAGTGGATACGCCCAACCTCGCATTTTCCGTCCTGCGTCCCGGCCGCTATCGCATCAGCGTCAATGAAGCCGGCGACACCACCGTCATCAATGTTCCCGAAGGCGCGGGCGAAGTGACCGGCGGCGGGTCGGCCTACGCCATTCACCCCGGCGACCAGGCCATTTTCAACGGCACCGATTCGCTGAATGCAGACATGGAACCCGCCGATCGTGATGACGACTTCGATCGCTGGTGCAGCCAGCGCGATTACCGCGAGCAGCACGCCGTGGCGCGCCGCTACGTCTCCGATGATGTGATCGGTTACGAGGACCTCGACGATAACGGTGGTTGGCGCCAGGTGCCGGAATACGGCACCGTCTGGTTCCCGCACGTCACCGTCGTTGACTGGGCGCCCTATCGCTACGGCCACTGGGCGTGGATATCGCCCTGGGGCTGGACGTGGGTGGATGATGCGGCCTGGGGCTTTGCGCCCTTCCACTATGGTCGCTGGGTCAATGTTCGCGGCGCTTGGGGCTGGGTCCCTTGCCCGCCGCGCGTCGTCGCTGTTGCCTATGTGCGTCCTGTTTATGCGCCCGCGCTTGTCGCGTGGGTTGGTGGTCCGCACTTTGCCGTTGGAATCGGTGTCGGCGGCGGAGTTGGTGCGAACGTCGGGTGGTTCCCGCTGGGACCGCGCGAAGTCTACGTGCCGTCTTATCACGTCAGCCGCAACTACATTAACAACGTGAACGTTTCGAACACCACGGTGAATCAGACGGTGGTCAACAACTACTACAACACCACCGTGATCAACAAAAACGTCACTAACGTAACCTATGTAAATCAGCGCGTGGCCGGCGGCGTTACGGCGACTTCCGGACAAAACTTCAGCTCCGCTCAGCCCGTCGGCCGCAACATGGTTCGGGTTGATCAACGCGAAGTGGCCACCGCACAAGTTGCCGTCGCCGCTCCCGCCGTCGTACCGCCCAGGCAGGCGGTTCTCGGCGGCGGTGTCGCGACGCGTTATCAACCCCCCGCTGCCGTCCAGGCGCGTGCGGTTGTCGCAAAGACGCCTCCTCCGCCCGCTCCCTTACCGTTCGCTCAGCGGCAGGAGGCCATCAAGGCCAATAACGGTCAGCCCATTTCGATTGCACAGTCCCGCCAACTGCAAGCGCAGCAACCCCACAACAACATAATGCCCGTGCGGATCGCACCGCCGGCTAGAGTGGCCACGACTCCTCAGCCCGGAAACGTTCAGCCCGGAAATGCGCAGCCCGGAAACAGGGGCATGCAACCCAACAACAATCGCCCGCCGAGCGCGAGCGTCAATCCGAACGCGAACGTGAATACCCCGGCGAATAACAATCGTCCGGCAAACGCCAACGTGAATCCAAATGTGAACGCGCCCGTAAACAACAACGCAAACGCCAACGTGAATGCCCCGGTGAATAACAACCGGCCGGCGAACGCCAACGTGAATCCCAATGCGAACGTCAACGCGAACGCCAATGCGAACCCGAACGCGTACAAGGACCGTCCGCCGGCAGCACGGACCACCAACAACGTGAATCCACAACTCGAACAAAAGCACCAGGAACAGATTCAACAGTTGCAACAAAAACAGGATCAGGAATACCAGAAGGTCCAGCAGAAGCAGTATCAGCAGCAGCAAAAAATCCAGCAGCAGAACGTGGATGCCCCCAAGCAGCAGCAAATCCAGCAGAAGCAGCAACAGCAGTTGCAGCAGGTCGAACAAAAACACGACCAGCAGCAGCAACAGTTGCAGCAGAAACAGGAAGCGGAGCACGCGCATTCAGCGCCGCCGCCCAATAACAAACCGGCCAAAAATGAAGACAAAAACAAGGATAAGGACAAGGACAAACCGCCACACCGCTGATTCAGGTAGTTGTAGTTTCCGGATTCAGTTGGAGAAGAGCGCTTCCCTCGGGGAGCGCTCTTTCTTTTTCCTGGTGATTTTCCTTGCCGAGTTCGCCGCCTTTCGCCCCGTTCCGCGCCTGTGTGTTATCTTGAAAAGAAAGAGCCATGGCTATTTCTTCTCTCGATCCCGTGACCTTTCGCCGGGTAGCCGGCACATTTACTACGGGCGTCACTGTAATTACCGTTGAGCGCGCCCCCGGCCTGGTGCATGGCATGACCGCCAATTCCTTCACCTCGGTTTCGCTGGACCCGCTTCTCGTTCTCGTCTGCGTGGATCACGAGGCCAGGCTTCTCTCTTTCCTGAAATCCCAGCGTCGCTTCGGCGTCAGCATTCTTCGCGAGGGGCAGCAGGCGCTCTCCGAGTATTTCGCGAAAATCGATCAGACCCCGGAAGAACATGGCCGCCTGGGCATTCGTTATCGCTGGACCTCCAGCGGAATCCCACTGCTGGAAGGCACACTGGCCGAACTCGCGTGCAACGTCGTCGGCGAACACCCGGCGGGCGATCACACCATCTTTATCGGTGAAGTGGAAACCATGGAATGTCACGACGGCGAGCCATTGCTCTTCCACCGCGGCCAATACCGTCGTTTGGCACGTTAACCCGCTCAAAATTAACGCAAAAAGAAAAAGCCCCGGTGGAAAACCGGGGCTGAGTACTTTTTCGTTTTTTGAGTTCTAGCGCTCGGAGCTTCCGCTCGGCCGCGCAGGCTCCGCGGAATCGCCCAGTTCCTTGCGGTGGCTCTTCACTTCGCGCAGGGCGTAAATCGCCTTGTTCTGCGATTCATAATATGTGCGCGAACTGATTTCCCCCAGCAGTCCCATCGAAATGAACTGGATCCCGCTGACAAACAGCGCGATGGAAAGCAACAGCAGCGGCCCGTGCTCCGTCATGATGTTCTGGTGATAGAAAATCTTGTCGCCCACCAAAAACATCCCGAGCAGAAACCCGCTTCCGGTTCCCGCAAGCCCCAGCATGCCGAAAAATTGCAGCGGGCGGGTTGAATAATCCAGCAGGAACTTCACCATGATCAGGTCAAAGAACACGCGAATCGTCCGTCCGATTCCGTAGTTGGACTTTCCCGTCTTGCGATCCGGATTCGAAATCGGCACTTCGGCGATGCGCGCTCCCGTTGAACTCGCGAGCGCTGGAATGAAACGATGCAGTTCGCCGTAAAGCTGAATCTCCTGCAGAATTTCCCGCCTGTACGCCTTGAAGGTGGTCCCGAAATCGTGCAAATCGATGCCCGAAAGCTTGGCCATCAGCCAGTTCGCGATTCGGCTGGGCACGCGGCGCATCAGCCAATGGTCTCTCCGCTGGTGGCGCCAGCCGCTCACCAGGTCGTAGCCCTCCTCGATTTTTTCGAGGAAGCGGGGAATCTCTTCCGGGTCGTGCTGCAAATCGCCGTCCATGGAGATGACCACTTCGCCGCGCGCAAAATCAAAACCTGCTTTCAGCGCGGCCGTCTGCCCGAAATTCCGGCGCAGCCGCACCACATTCACGCGGCGATCGTGCTCGTAGATTTCCGCAAGAACCTTGTAGGTGTTGTCTTTGCTGCCGTCGTCCACAAACACCATTTCGTACGGCTCACCGATCGAATCCATCACTTCGGTCAGCTTCATGTACAGCGTCGGAATGTTCTCCTGCTCGTTGAAGAAGGGAACGACGAGGGAATAATGGATAGGCGCGTCACTTCTCATACGGACTTCTCAATGCCTCTTTCTGCACGCCGGCGTGCAGTCCTGCCGATTACCCGGAGTTTCGGAATTCATGATGGCTGCAGCTAAGCAGCCTGAGCCAGGAAACCATAGTTTATCAGGCGGATACCCCGCATGGCGACAATTTTTCTGACCGACGTGTCGGTTAAAATCTCCAGTTCCGACTGCCGCGAGCCCTGCAGCCGCGTTCTGGTTTTCCGCAAATCATCGTCCGCATAGCCCGGGTGGCACATCAATTCCGTGGTTCCATCCGGCAGCGTTTCCAGCAGACGTTCCACCCCTTCCCGGGTCAGCACTCCGGTTTGCGCGATGCCGCAGAAATAATCCGTCGAAGAAATGCCGGCGCGCTCGGCCATCTCCCGCGCATCCCGCGCCAGCAGTTTCAGCCCGCGGGCTTGTATCCCCTGCTTCAGCAGCACGCTGGTGTTCAGTTCGCCCCCGGAAGAGAGTACCGCGCGCAGCCGCGACTCTTCATGTGAAATCCGAATCGCGCCAATCCCATGCTTCCGGGCCAGGCGTAGCGTCAGCTGGAACAAACCGGGGAGCATGTGTACATGCTTGTGACCATCAAGGTGCGTGGGCGAAATCCCGGCGCTTTTGATCTTCGCGATCTGCGCATCCCATTCCAGCTCAACTTCGTCCAACGGCAGATTCCACGCGGCGATGCGCAGCAGCAAACTTTCCGGGCCGCCTTCCAGATGGCCGGCTTTGTTCAGGAGCCCTGGCACGCTGGCGGCAGGAGCCGTTGGCGGACCGTCGCTCAAATTCAGGTGCACACCAACGCCAAGCTCCGGGTGCTCGCGATTCACGGCGAGGCCCGACTGAAACGCGCGCCCATTCGCTAGCAGGGAAGTGCTGGTGACCAGTCCGCGCCGGTGCGCATCCGCGATGCCGCGATTGATCCCTTCCGTCCAGCCCAGGTCGTCGGCATTAACGATCAGATTCTTCAACTTATGCCCACCCCTGTCCTTTCGGACAGCTACTCTTTTGCATCCCTAGCCATATTCGTACCATTGACCGTCTTTCCCTCTAACTTTAGCATGGCCATCAAGAGGAAAAATGACGGTCAAACTCCGCGAACTCAAAGACGCAGGTGTGCGATACGGCGAAAAGCGCCGCGGGCGCCGCATGAATTCTCGCGTTCCGATTCGCCTGGAGTGGGAAGGCTCTGACGCCAAGCGCAATACCGTGGAAGCAATCACGCGCACCGTGAATCCTTATGGCTGCCTGGTGTTCCTGCCGGAGACGCTTGAACTCGAGCAGCGCCTGGCGCTCGTGAATTTGGCTACGCAAACCAGGAACGCCGCGATTATCGTTTGGAGAGGGAACCACCAACCCGAAGGCTGGGAATACGGCATCGAACTTGTAGCGCCGGACATGGAATTCTGGGGGATCGAACTTTGACGCCGCCGCAGAAATTAAACGCCGCGCCGCCGGCCGCTCCTTCCCACAATGTGAAGCGCGGTGCAGCGGTGGCCCGTCCGCAGACCGCCGAAGAGCGCCGCCGCGCACAACGCGTCCTGCTGAAGATGCCGGTGATCGTTCACATTCCGGGGAAAACGACGCCACTGCACGGCTTTACGCATACGGTCAGCGCCAGCGGGGCAATGATCGTCCTGCCCGAAGGCATTCCCATGGGCACGAAGCTGTCCGTTGAGAATCCAAAAACGCAGAAAAAAGTGGAAGCCCACGTAGTGCGCCCGCCGCAGCTGAACGCCGACGGCTCTCTGGTGCCCGTGGAGTTCACCACGCCTTCGCCGCAATTCTGGAATATCTTCTTCCCGCCTAACGCCAATAACTGAACCGGCTCCAGAGCATCACGTAGCGAGATTCTTCCCATCTATCACTGCAAGGTGACCTGGATCAGAGCCGAGTGGACCAAGGTTCCGGTCGTTGCTTGGATCAGAATGGGAACGCTTCCCTCATATTCTTCGGTCACCCCAGTTGCCGTCGACGAAGGCTGGTTCTTCGGGTCACCGTTGAAACTTGCCGTATAGGTGTAAATGCCGAGGCTGCCTACCGGATTGTTCAGCGTAAATGTGGCTTGAGAGTTGGCCACCGGAATTACGGAAGAAATAGCGGTTCCACTCTGATAAAACACGACGCCCCCGGTGATGGCTTGCGTCGCTGTAACGTCGGCCGTCAGAGTGGCGGTTCCACCCGACGCAATTTTCGTACTTGAACTAGAAATTGCGATCGATGTCGGCGTAGCTGCGCTGCCTCCACCACCCCCTCCTCCCGCTCCGCCCCCGCCACCCGAGCCGCCTCCCCCTCCGCAGCCCAAGGCAAGCGTTGCCACGCAAAGGAGCGCAAGCGAGAAGATGGCCCGGTATCTGCGTTTCCGCGCGGGCATTCCCAAGAGGAAGAGGAACGCCACCGCACTCGCCAGCGACACGCCCCACCAGTCCTCGCGCGACACTCCCAGCACGCCGGCCTTCTTGAATTGCGGTTTGACGGCTGCCGAGGGCGCCGACCCGGTGGTGCTTAGCGTGAGCATGACCTGCACCGGTGCTCCCGCTAGATTGACCGTAGCCGGATTCACAGTCAGCGTCGTCCCTGGAGGCGCACCTCCAGACACCGACACGGTCACCGTGCTCGGCGTACTGCTCACGGGCGTAATTGTCAGTGTTGCGCTGCCAGTCTGACCCATCGTCGCAGAAAGCGCGCTAGCCGATGTTAGAGTGAAGTCGGGGATGTTCACCGTAACCACCGCCCCATTGGCTTGTCCGGCTGCGTAGTTCGCGTCCCCGGAGTAAGACACCAGGATAAATTCGGATCCTTGCGGCACCGTGGTCACGCTCGCCGTAAGGACCTGGTTACCATTTGCATCCGTGCTCAGCGTTGGTGTCACTGGGCCGGGAATTGGCGTGACATAACCCTGGAATGTGAACGTGCCGGTCATCGGTGGGCTCTTACTGCTGCTCGTCGCAGTCGCCGTCACCGTCACGCCTTGGCCATAATTTATATTTTGCGACGACTCGCTTTCTCCAATCGTCGTCGGATAAAAAACGGAGATGTTCGACACTTGGGACGTCACTCCCGTATAGTTCGCATCCCCGCTATAGGTTGCAGTGATCGCGTGGGTCCCAGTTGCTGAAAAAGTGGCCGTTAACGTCCCGTAAAGATTCGCGGGAGTATTCAGCGCTCCCGCGCTCCCAGTAAGGGTGACGTTTCCCGGAATCGCTGTCCCCCCATCATAAAAAGTAATCGTTCCCGTCGGCGCCGCCCCATTCAACACGTATGGCGTGACATTTGTACTGAGGGTGATCGGCGTGGCCACGAACTGTGGCCCGAACCATCCTCCGGGAGACGATATCTGCGTCGCCGCAGGTGAGATCGTCACCGTTTCCGAAACCGATATGCTGCTCTGGTAGCTGCTGTCCCCGCTGTATTGGGCAACGATGGAGTGCGTTCCGCCGGGAAGGTTGGGAACCAGGTCCCGGGTGTAACCCGCGCTGTTGAGATGATAGGTTCCCTGATCAATCGACTGCCCGTCAGACGTGATGGTCACTGTGCCTGTGGGACACGTCAGAAGATTCACGCTCGCGCAGAGAGGACTGGGTGGGCCTGAAGCACTCGCGACCCCCGCGCTGTTGGTCACGTACATCCGCAAAAAATATCGCGCCCCGTAGGTCCACGAAGTGGCGTTTCCATTCAGCAAATTTCCGGAGGAATCGAAAAGCGGAATCACAACAAAGGTGTTGCTTTTCTCTTGCGCAACAGTGACGCTCACCGGCGTCGAATCGCTCGGCGCGTTGATTCCATCTCCCGAGTAGTGGGCGTAGACCGCATAATTGGTGCCGCCCGGCAGGCTGGTCGTCATCCCGCTGACGCTGCCGTTCGCCCCCAGCATAAACTCGCCTGCGCTGAGGGTCACCCCCGTGGTGGGTTGCGCAAGCAGGGAGACTGTTCCTTTCGCCGTTGTCGGCGTCACGTTGATCGTCGCCGTCACACTTTCCGACCCATGCTTGATTCCCGTCTGCGGATTAAGCGCGAGCGTCGTGGTCGTTGGCACCGACGCGACCGAGCCCCAAATAGTGGCCAGATTCCCAACGTTCAGCGACCCCAATCCCGTTGCCCGGTCGTATCCCGCGCCTGCGTTCCAGGCCAGTGTGCCCGGTTTGTTTGGATCGTCGAGCACGCCAATTTGCGTGGCCAACGTCGCGCTGCAACCGAGTACGCCGCCGGTACACGGCACGCTGATCGTCCCGATGCCCGTGCCTCCTGTCGGCAGGGCACTGCTTCCTTTCGAAATATCGTTGAAGACGCATCCCGTCACGACGGGCGTGGCCGAGGCGCAACTCGCGCCCGATTTATTTGCCAATTCGTACAGCACATAATTCGCGTTCCCTTGCCTCGGCGCCGGATTTTGCCCCGTCGCCTGGCTCTGGTTGATCAGCGCCATAATCCCCGCAAAGGCCGGTGCCGACGCCGACGTGCCGCCGATAACCCCAAAGCTGAGAGATCCGGAGAATCCCCCGGACGCAGAGCACGAACTGAACGCATCGCTCTGGCAGTAGAGATACCCGGTCCCGTTAAATCCTGGGCTCGCGAGAAGCGAAATATCCGGCAAGTTCCGGTGATTGTCGGTTGGCACGCCCGCTATTCCGACCTGCCAGCTTGGTTTGGTGTATGTCCCGCTTGGTCCGCCGCCGCCCGCGACGATATTTTGCAATTGGACCGGCGTCGTATTGATATTGCAGCCAACCGCCCCCAGTTGCGCGCAACTCTGATTCCACGGTATTTCGGGTATGTACCCCAGTGCCGAGGCCCCAGTCACCGTGTCATTCGTGCTGCTCCAGAATTTCGTCCAGTTCCCGTATTCGTCGAAATCCGTTCCGCCCACCGCCACGTTATACGGCGTCGAGGCCAGCCCGTTCACCCCCTCCGGCTGCGTGGCTAGGCCTTCCTGATGGGGATTGTCGCATCCGGCTGATCCGCTGTCTCCCGTCGAAACCGCCACCGTGATTCCTTGCGCCGACGCCTGTTGCCACAGATTGTTGTAAAACGAATTCTCTGCGCTCCCCAGGTTCGTTTCGCAATCGCCGTAACTCTCGCTCATCACCGCGGCCAGATTGTGCTCTACGATGTACAGCGCCGATAAATCCACCCCTTGCGATGCGGGCGTTGAAGCCGACAGCACGTACTGGATCGTCGCCCCGGGCGCGACTCCTCCAGACCATTGCGTGTCCAGGTCCGCCTCTCCCTCTTCGTCCGTGGAAGTGATGCCCGGGTCTTCCCCGTTGTAGATTATGTTGGTGGCGTAAAACGTCGGCGGCAAGCTAAAGACGCTGCGGAAATCCTGAACGTCACTGACCTGAAAATTCGTCTCGCCGACGATCGCAATCGTCTGCCCGCTACCGTTGCAGGCAGTCGCCGGATTCCCGCAAGTCGCGGGCACGCCGTAGATCTTCGCGAAATCTCCCGGCCCCACGCCATAAAAAGACCCTGGGCCAAAGGGATTGGGCATGGTCACCAGAGGCTCCACAACGCTTTTCCCCCCGGCCTTGCGCAAAGTTCCAAAGCGCCGGGCGTAGAATTGCCGCGGGAAATTGTGTAGCGATACCACGCCGGTAATCACCGGCGCTAGCGCCGCCGGTATTTGCGGATCGCTCGCATTCGCCGAATACGGCTTCCCGTTTACCCGATAGTTGTGGATCGCTGTGCCGAACGCGCGCTGCACCTGTCCAGCGGTGCCGGAAAATTCGATCACCGTTTTCCCACTGTAAATCTTGCCGATGCTGAATCCCTGCCGCGTCAGCCAGTCCGTCACCGCCTGGATGTCCGCGTCGGCTGGGCCAAATTGCGCGCCGAACTGTTCTGGCGTCAGCCACTGGTGGAAACTCGCCGAACTTTTGTCCTGCTGTTTCGCCAGCGTGTCCTGCAGCGCGGCTTCCTGGTCGTCGCCCCGCTTCAGCAGCAGCAGGATTCGGTTCATCGGCTGGGATTCCGCCACTGCGCCGCGATCAAACTCGGCGCGCGCCAGCGGGTGCACGTTGCCGTTCAGCGTGGTTCGCCGCGCGTCGTCCACTGCCTCCACCACGCGCGGGCGCACCTGTCCCATTGCCGTTTCAAAATGGATTAGACACAGGAAAATGCCAAGCAGGATCGAAGAGGGGCGGACCACCTGTCGGAGGCTCATATCCACTCGATGGAAATAAATTTACCGTTATTGGATTAAACCCTTGGGACTCATCGGCTGGACCTGGCCGGCGGATTCCCAAAGCGGGCGGATATTAGCATTCCGTACAAGTCTTGTCTATGGAACCGTCTTTGTGCCTAACACCTGCGTTTTGAGGTTTGGCGGGACAAATAAAAAAGGCGCCCCGTCCGCCGCGGCGGATGGGGCGCCTTGCCGCCCTCTTCGGGCGTTTCTTACTGCAGGAGAATCGTGGTCGTGGCGCTGGTGGAGGCCGCGTAATTCGTGTCTCCCGCATAAGTGGCTTTCACGTTCAGCGCGTTGGAGCTGCCGCCACCTCCGCCGCCGCAGCCCGCGGCCATGCCCGCAGCCAGCACCGCAAACGCCAGCAAGCCGGCGTAGGCATACGCCCGCCGCTGCGTCTCCGGCATCCAGCGAAGTCCCAGCGCAAACAGAACAATGCTCAACGCCGCCAACACCACTGGCCAAAGCGGCAAAGTTGGCCACGGACCCCGCGTTTTCGGCGGGTACAGCGCCGCGGCGCTGGTTGTCAGCGTGGCCGTGCAGGAAGCGCCAATCAAGTTGCCATTGCTGTCGGACGACGCGCCAGTCGCCACGCAATTCGCCGTTCCCAGGGACGCGTTGCCGTTGAAGAATTGCACGCTCCCCGTGGGGCCTTGGGTCGAGTTGCTGTTCGAGGTGATCAACGCCTTCAAGGTCACTGAAGCGCGCGTCCCGCCGCCGGTGACCACAGCCTGCGTCTGCGCCGGGGTGATGGTCACGCTCAGCTTGTTGCTCGAGCTGCTTTGATAATTTGAGTCGCTCGAGGTAAACGCCGCTTGAATGCTGTGCGCGCCTCCCGGCAATTGAACGTTGGCGTCTTCCACCAGCCCTCCTTCGTTGCTCAGCTTGGCGATTTGCGTGGCGTTTAACTGCGGCCCGCTCGGAAAGTCCTTCAGCGGTTGCCCGTTGTCGGTAAGCGTAATCGTACCCTTGGGGCAGGGAATCGGCGTGTTCGTGGCCGGATAGTTAAAAGCGCAATTCGTGCCGCCGGACTTGCTCACGACCGCCGCCAAAATATACGGCGAGCCGTAGGCCGCCGTCACCGATTGGTTTGTCGGCACGGGATTGTTGTTGGCGTCAAAGGTCACGAAGTTCATCGCCGTCTGGCTTTGAAAGTTCGCACCGGCCACCGGCCCGCCCGTCAGCGCCACCGGCGTGGAAACGCTGGCCGCATTCGTCGCGTCCCCGCTGTACGTGGCTTGCACAAACGCCGTTCCCGGGGGCAACAGGTTGGTCTGAATCGTCGCCGTGCCGCCGGAAAGCGTAAATGGCGTGGTGGTTCCGTTTGAGGAGTTGGTGGCCCCGCCCACCGAACCAAGAATGGTTTTTTGGTCCGCTCCAAGCGCGTTCATGGCCACATTGCCGGTCGCGGTGGCCGGGCTTACCGTCACCGTCGCCGTGAAATTGCCGAAGTTGGATGCCGTAGGCGCTACGAATACCTGATTGCTGAGCGTAGTCGTTGTCGCTGTCCGGGTAAAAAACTTTGGCCAGTTAGCCAGCAGGTTGCTTACGTTGATTGAGCCAAGCCCCGTGGCCAGGTCGTATCCGGAGCTCGCGCCGAACGCCACCGTATTGGTACCAGTGATAACCGTCACCCCAAAATTTCCGGTTCCCGAGCACCAGCCCGTGCCTTGGCCGTTCACTAAGCTCGTGCTGCCCAGCGCGCAAGCCACGGCGATATTGCCCTTGGTCACATCATTGAAAGTACAGCCGGCCGCAGGCGTCTGGTTCAAAGAAGACTGACACTTGCCGCTTGTATAGCCGCTCGTATCGTTTTTGGCCAACGCGTACAACCCGAAATTCGCGTTCCCCAACCGCTGGCCGCCCAAGGACTGGCTCAGCAACGCCAGGATCCCCGCAAAAGGAGGCGTCGCCGCCGAGGTCCCGCCCACCAGGGTGAAATCCGTAAAACTGCCGCCTAAGCTGCACGAAGCGCCGTTCTGGAATTGCGGATTGTCCGCCTGACACACGATGGCCGCTACGCCGCTGCTCGGGGTCGGCAGCAACGGACCGCCGTTGCTGGCAAACAGTGAGATGTCCGGAATGGTCCGAACCGTGGAGAATTGCGTATTAAATCCGACCTGGTAGGCAGGGATCGCGTAGCCCCTGCTGCAGTTGCTACCCGAAAAAATAGCGCAATTGCTCGGTCCCCCGCTACCCGCGCTAATGTCCGCGCCGTTGGGAGTGGGATCGGGATTAGTGCAGGCCTGCGGGAAAACAGCCGCGCACGTGGAATCGTCCCAGGTGGTCTCCGGGATGTACTGTAGCGCGGAGGCATTCAATGTTGCGTTGGCCGTGCTGTTTGTGGCGCTCCAAAATTGGTTCGGAGGCGTCAGCGGTTCCGCGGAAGGATCAAAGTCCGTTCCGCCCACCGCCGTGTTATAGGGCGTCGAAGCGACGCCGCTTACCGCGAGGCCGTCGGTGGCCACGTTTGGCAAAAGGTCCGGATCGCACCCTGCCGGGCCGTTATCGCCCGCGGAGACCACCACGGATATCCCTTGCGCCGCCGCCTGCTGCCACAGCACATTGAAGAACTGATTTTGCGTCGCTCCCAGAGCGGGTTCGCAAAGGCCGTAACTCTCGCTCAGAATGGAAGCGATATTGTTGTCTACAATGTAGGCCGCCGAAAGATCGATCCCCGCCGTGATCTGTGTGGGATTCGTCTGGGTGCTAGCCGTGGAAACCAGCAAAATCGTCGCGCCCGGCGCCGCCGCTCCTGCCCATTCCACGTCCAGGATCGATTCGCCCTCATCGCCCGTGCCCAGTTGCAAACCCGGGTCCGGGCCGTTCAGGATCACATTGTTTGCTTGGGTGAAGTTCTGCGGCAGCCCAAAAAGATTCCGGAAATCATGCACGTCCTGCGCGTTGATGTTGGACTGCCCCACAATCGCGATGGTCACGCCCGTTCCGTCGTTCACGCCCGCCGTCGTATTGTAATTGGGTAAGTTATAAATCTTCGCGAAGTCCGCCGGCGCCAAGGCGAAGTTCGCCGGATTGCTGCCGAACGTAAACAACGGCGTGAGCTGCTTGCTTTCCCGGCTCAACCGGTAAACCCCGCGGTTGTGAAGATGGGCGCGCATCGGAAAGTTGTGTAGCGCGACCACGCCCTTCACCACTGGCGCAAGCGCCGCCGGAATCGCCGGCTCGCTCACATTTGCTATGTGCTCCTCGCCATTCACGCTGAACTTGTGAATCTCCGTGTGAAACGCGTTGCGAACTTGCGCCACCGTTCCGCTGAACTCAATCGCGGTGCGTCCCGCGGCCACTTTGGCCACCTGAAATCCCTGCTTTGTCAGCCAGTCGGTCACTGCCTGCACGTCCGCGTCTGAAGGCCCGAACTGCGTGCCGAATTGCGCCGGCGTCAGCCACGCGTGATAGCTCGCCGAGCCCTTGGTCTGCTGCGCGTCCATCAATTGCTGCAGCGCCGTTTCCTGCTCCGCGCCGCGTTGCAGCGTCAGAAGCATCCGCGTCATCGGCTGCGAATCGGCAACCGCGCCGCGATCAAATTCCGGGCGCGCCAGGGGATGAACATTTCCTTTCAACTGCACGGTGCGCGTATCGTCAACTTCTGCTGTAACCCGGGAAGGCACGGGGCGGGTCTGTGCTGCAACGGGGGACACTCCGCATAGCGCGATGGCCAAAGGTCCAAGAATGGCACACATCGCTTTCATTCTGATTTTCATGTTCGGAATCGGCTCCTCAGTTTGGATACTTCCGGAACAACCACTGCCACCTGGCAGGAATCGCGGGTCCCAGCCCCCATGCGAGGAACACGGTTCTTGCGTCTAATCAGATGCACAATAAGAAGCTTAGGTTTGCCAGTACCAATTCAATTTGACATACCTGAATGCTTCTTCGTCGTAACAAAATTGCATCAATTTGTGCTCTCATGCACTGCCACTGCGACCTCTTTAGAGGAATACGACCAGTCGTAATGCAACTCACCACTAACCCATCACCCTCCAAAAAGTTGCGCCAGCCATTCCACTTTTTGCTGCCGCGGCACCGACGCGTACCGGCATGGATCCAGTTCATCCGCGCCTGTTTTGCCGCGATGATTCCCCTTCCTCGCGCGACTCGGTGTACAATTCGTTGCACTCTCTTGGGGTCAATCGGGACTGCTGAATACCTTCCTTTTATTCCGCACTCGCCTGAACCACCGTGCACTGGAAAGGTGTACATGTCTCCTCGCAAACTGCTTGCCTTGCTGTGCCTGTGCTTTGCTCTTGGCTTTGCCTCAAATTCCAACGCCCAGACAAAACTTCTTCGCTTTCCCGATGTTCACGGCGACAAGGTCGTTTTTACTTACGCCGGTGATCTCTGGTTGGCCTCCACGTCCGGCGGCCTGGCCACTCGCCTCACCGCGCATCCCGGTATCGAAGTCTTCGCCAAGTTCTCTCCCGATGGCCAGTGGATCGCCTTCACCGGGCAGTATGACGGCGACGAGCAGGTCTATGTCATCCCTGTGACCGGCGGCGTTCCCAGACAGTTGACGTTCTATCCCGCGCGCGGCCCGCTCACTCCTCGCTGGGGCTACGACAATCAAGTTTATGGCTGGACTCCCGATGGCAAATCCATCGTGTTTCGCTCTCTCCGCGAGCATTTCGATCTCGGCGACAACCGGCTCTACACCGTTTCCGTCGACGGTGGCCTCCCGCAAGCTTTGCCGATGCCCAAGTCCGGCGCTGGCGACTTCTCCCCCGACGGCTCCGAGGTCGTCTACTCGCCGCTCTTCCGTGATTTCCGCACCTGGAAGCGGTATTCCGGCGGCTGGGCGCAGCAACTCTACATTTTCGATTTGAAAACCCACGCCGCGGAAAAAATCACCGACGACCCGCGCGCGCATCGCGACCCCATGTGGGTCGGCGGGAAAATTTTCTATTCCTCGGACAAGGACGACACGCTCAACCTCTACGCCTACGACGTCAAGACGAAAAAGACCGACCAGCTCACGCATAGCACCAAGTGGGACGTCCGCTGGCCCAGCACCGATCACAAAAAACAGATCGTCTATGAATCCGGCGGCGAGCTAAATATTTACGACATCCCGAGCGGCCAGTCGAAGCAAATCTCCATCACCGTGCCGACCGACGCTCTCGCCATGCGCCCGTCGCAGGTTTCCGCCGCCAACAACATCGAATCGTTTGGCCTGAGCCCCAAGGGCGAGCGCGCTCTGTTCGTCGCGCGTGGCGATGTCTTCACCGCGCCGATCGAGAAAGGCCCGACGCGCAACCTCACCAACTCTTCAAACGCCCACGACAAATGGGCGCAGTGGTCGCCCGACGGCTCGAAGATTCTTTTCATCTCCGATGCCGACGGCGAAGAAGAACTGTACACCATCAACCAGGATGGCTCCGGCAAACCCGAAGAACTCACCCATGGCTTTCACGCCATGCTTTATCAACCGCAGTGGTCGCCCGACGGCAAGCGCGTCGCCTTCAGCGACGCGAAGAACAAGCTCTATGTCTTGACGCTCGACGACAAAAAAGTCTCGACCGTCGCCGAAAATCCTCGCGACCGCGTCCATGATTATTCCTGGTCCGCCGACGGCGGCCACCTCGCCTACTGCCTCGACAATCCCAATGGGTTCAGCTCGCTCTACATCTGGAGCGCCGCCGACGGCCAATCCCACCGCGTCACCGACGATTTCTTCAACGTCGGCGCTCCCGCCTGGGATACCGAGGGCAACTACCTCTATTTCATCAGCGCCCGCACGTTCTATCCGCAACTCAGCTTCATCGAATTCAATTACGCCACCAACCGCGGAAATTCCCTGTATGCTCTCGCCCTGCGTAAGGACACCAAGAACCCATTCCCTCCGGAAAGCGATGAAGTCACCGTAGCCAAGGAAGGCGAAACCGGCGCCGACAAGGGCAAGGACGCCGACAAGGACAAAAAAGAAGAAAAGAAAGACGCGAAGAAGGAAGAAAAGAAGGAAGAGAAAAAGCCCGAGAAAAAGAAGGAATACATCAAGATCGACTTCGACGGCCTCGCCGATCGCGTCACCCGCGTGCCTGTGGACGCCGACAATTTCTTCCGTATCGTTGCGACCAAGGATTATCTGCTTTATTCCCGCGACGGCGCTCCCTTCTACGGACGTGATTCTTATCCTGACACTAGCCTGGTCGTCTTTTCGCTGAAAGACCGCAAAGAGACTATGCTGGCTGAAAAAATTCAAGGCTTCGATGTCTCGGCAGATGGCAGCAAAGTCGTCGTCCGCGACGAATCCGGCTTCAAGCTCTTCGACGCCAAGCCGGAAGGGAAGGCCAGTCCCAAAACCATTTCCACCGCCAACTTAATGGTCGACCGTGTACCGCACGAAGAGTGGGTCGAAATGTACAACGAAGTCGGACGCCGCTACCGCGATTTCTTCTACGTCGAAAACATGCACGGTTACGACTGGAACGCGCTGCTGGCGCAATACCGCCCGCTGGTGGACTACGTGGCCCATCGCTCCGATCTGAATTACGTGCTCGGCGAACTTGTTGCAGAACTCAGCGTCTCCCACGCCTACATTGCCGGCGGCGACATTGACATGCCCAAGCGGCCCCAGATCGCTCTCCCCGGCGCGCGCATCGAGCTCGACGCCGCGGCGGGGCGTTACCGCATCGCCAAAATCTTCCGCGGCCAGAATCAGGAAGAAATTTATCGCTCGCCGCTCACCGAAGTTGGCGTAGACGTGAAAGAGGGCGACTACATCCTGGCGATCGACGGCCAGGACCTGACGCCGAAGGACAATCCCTATCAATTCTTGCGCAACAAGGCCAATCGCCCAGTGCAGTGGACAGTGAATTCCAAGCCCACTCTTGAAGGCTCGCACAAAATCACCTACCGCCCCATCACCAGCGAGACCAACCTGATTTATCTCGAATGGGTGAATCACAACCGCGAAGCCGTGGACAAGGCCACTGGTGGCAAGGTCGGCTACATCCACATCCCGGATATGGGCGATGATGGCATCCGCGAATTCATCAAGACCTACTACCCGCAAATCCGCAAACAAGCTTTGATCGTGGACGTGCGCGGCAACGGCGGGGGCAACATTTCGCAGATGTTGATCGAGCGTCTGCGCCGCGAACTGCTGGGCACCGAGTACGATCGCCTGGACAAACAGACCGAAACTTATCCCGACGCCGTCTTTTACGGGCCGAAGGTTTGCCTGATCAACGAAACCTCTGCCTCCGACGGCGACATCTTTCCTTACATGTTCCGCCAGGCGGGGCTTGGCCCGTTGATTGGGAAGCGTACCTGGGGAGGAGTCGTGGGAATCAGCGGACGTGGACCGCTACTCGATGGTGGTACCGTGTTTGTGCCGGAGGCCGCCAGCGGTTCCGTAGCCGGCCAATACGTCATCGAAGGCCACGGTGTCGACCCCGACATCGTCGTCGAAAACGATGCGGCCTCCGTGATTGATGGCCGCGACCCGCAACTCGAGCGCGGCATCGCCGAAATCCTAAAGGCACTGCAGACAAATCCCAAGACGCTTCCGCCGCGTCCCCCCGACCCGGTGAAAACCCCCAAGCGCTAAAAGGGGCTTATAAAAACCGCTCGGCAGAGCCGTGATTTATAGGCTTGAAGAAACACTCCAAAACGTGTCATTCCGAGCCCCGTTCGCTTTTTGAACGGGGTGAGGAATCTGCTTTTTCTTCGATTATTGTGAAAAGCAGATCCCTCACCCGCAAACGGCGCGGGTTCGGGATGACACCGACTCCAATTTTCTGCAAGTTGAGTGGCACAGCCATTCCTGGCTGTGCTCTTCGCAAGACTACACATTCCCGCCCGAAATAATAATCCCAATCCTCGCCGCCGGTTTACCTTTGCGCACCCTCTGATTCAACCCCGGCACTCCCCCCGCCCGTAACAGCGGCGCCAATGCCACGGCGCTGGACGGCTCGATCACCAATTTCATCCGCTGCCCCACGAGTTGCATCGTCTCCACAATCTCTTTTTCGCCCACCAGCAAAATCCCCGCCACTTGCTTCCGCAAAATCGCAAACGTGCGCGCCGCCAGCGAAGCGCGCAACCCATCCGCGATCGTGTCGCTCGATTCCAGCGTCTGCAGCGTGCCAGTTTTCAGCGAACGGTATGCGTCGTCGGCAAGTTCCGGCTCGCATCCATACACGCGAATCTCCGGATTCAATCCATGCGCGCCAAGGCACGTCCCGCTAAGCAGTCCGCCGCCGCTCACCGGAGCCAGCACGGCGTCCAGGTCGGGAATCTCTTCCAGCAGTTCCTTCGCCGCGGTCGCTTGCCCGGCGATAATGCGGTCGTCATCGTAGGGATGAATCATCGCCGCACCGGTCTCCGTCTGAATACGCTTCGCCGTTTCCGTGCGCGCGGAAACTTTCGGCTCGCAAAAGGTAATCTTCCCGCCATACGATTCCACCGCCCGGCATTTCACGGCCGGGGCATTCCGCGGCATAACAATCCACGCCGGGACCCCGCGCCACGCCGCCGCGCGTGCCACCGCCGCCGCGTGATTCCCGCTCGAATGCGTCACCACGCCATGCGAAGCCTCTTCGTCGCTCAAGGAAAAAATCGCGTTGGTCGCGCCGCGAATCTTGAACGATCCGGTCTTCTGCAGGTTTTCGCACTTGAAAAAAAGTTCCGCGCCGCTCATCGCATTCAGCGACTCGCTGGTCATCACCGGCGTGCGGTGAATCCGCGGACGGATCCGCTCGTGAGCCTCTTCGATGGTTTTCCACTCGATCGAGGTGCCCGAAAGGTCCGGGGTTGGATTGGTGCTCGCCATACCCTCAGTGTAGTGCAAATTGTCCCCGCCAGAGCAATCGGCATGGTCAGAAGGTAGCGGAGTTTGTTCGCTCCATTTGGCCGAATCTGGATGACCCGCTACAACGCCCCTTGCAGGCAATCAGTCGTCATAGCCTATCCGTAACCCTCGTACCCCCTTGACCACCCCGGCACGAGTGATACTCTTAAGTGGCAGAGATTTACGTCGGCGCGAGCTCCTTCCCCGCTGCACGCGCACACACTTACATGACGCCTTCCGAACGCCGACATCTCGAGCGCTACCGCCTGCGCATCCCTCTGCGCTTCCGCACCATTAATCTTGCCGGAGATAAAAGCGAACACTTTACCGAAGCCATCAACGTGTCGCGCGGGGGTTTTTTCTTCGTTACTTCGGCCCCGCTTCAGGTAGGCATGCCCATCGAGGCGACCATCCGCATGCCCGCCGAAGTCACCGGCGGCAAGGCCGACGAGACGCATTGCAAGGCGAGAGTTGTGCACGCGAAAGCGGATTCTTACAGCGACGGCCGCATGGGCTTTGGCGCCGAAATCGAAGCCTACATCGATCCCGACAAGCCCAAGGTCCCCGGCCCCGAACTAGTCAAGCCCCCCGCCCCCAAAAAACCCTGATGAATTTGTAGCGGCCGCCTTCTGAGGCAGGCGCCTTTGCTTTTGGTACCACTGTCTTCAGCCTGTGCTGGTCGGTTATTCGCGCAAGGCTAGCGCCGGCATCCTGCCGGCCAGCTCAATCTAATTCCTTCTACTCCTTCATCGCGCGATATTGATCGTCGTTTTTCCCGCGCCCACATTATCAAAACGGTCGTAGGCTCTCACAGCAATCGTATGCTCTCCCGGTGCCAGCCCCCGCACGGTAAACCGGTAACTCTCCGTCTTGCTGTCGCTGATCCCCTGCACCGGCGCCAGCAAAATCCACTCCCCGCCGTCCACGCTGTATTGCGCCCTCTCAATCCCGCTCGTCGCCTATGTCGCCGTGAACTGAAAATCATACGAAACGCCCATCGAGTGGTTCGCATTCATCCCCGCCGCGCTGCCTTCCAGCTTCTGAATCACCGGCGGCGTATTATCAATCTCGAATCGCTCGCTCTCCCGTTCCGTCTTCAGCGCCGCATTCGGCGGATTCGAAGCCGAATCGCTTGCCACAATCTTCAGGTAGTAAGCTCCGTCCGGCATCGCCGTGGCATCCCACGAATAATATTTCTGGTCCAGATTATCTTTCAGCAGCAGCCAGTCGCGCTGATTTTCCCCGCGAAAATACACCGCATAACGCAATTCGTCGTCATTGTCGTCGTGCGCCGTCCACAGAACCGTCGCGTATCCCTTTTGATAGACGCCCTGCGGCGGCTGCTCGAACTTGGTCGTCGTCGTGGTAATCACCGTGCCCGTCGGATTGGGCGCCGCGGGCTGCTTCAACGCCACATTCGCCGCCTGCCCCGTAATCACGACCGTCGTCTGCGCGCGCGTACCCGGCTCCTGCAGCGCGATGCCATCAATGACTGGCGCCACATTTTTCGGCAAATACGCAGCGCTTACCCAATCGATCCCGTCGCCCGGCCGCCCGTCGTGGATCACCGCTTTCCACTGCAGAAATCGCGCCGCCGGCGCCTCAATCTGCGTCCCCGGCGTGGTGTACGGCCCAAACCACCGCGACCACTCTTTCCCCGGATCCTCCGTATTCCCGCTGCGCACAAAAAATTCCAGCCGCGGCTCCTTGCTCTCCTTGCCGCTCTTCGTCGCGGCGCTCATCGCCGGCGGTCCCCACCATTCCATGTGTCCCCACTGCGAAAACAGTTTCGCGTCAAACGATTGCGACTCAAACGTGCCTTCCGCCTCATACTCAGGCCCCAGCGAAAATACTTTCCCCGGATTCGCCGTACACAGATACACCTTTCCGCCGCTCGTCCGCGATATCCCTGTGATCTGCGACGATCCCGATTTCGCCAATTGCGCATAAACGCCGCGCCCGTCAATCACCAGCAGCGACCCGTTGTTTCCCGTGCCCGCAAGCAGCCTGCCGTCGGAGTTCAAACCCAGCGCATACACAATTTCATCGCGCGAACTCCAGATCTCCTCCGGCGCGCCATCCGCAGCAATCCGGTAAATGCTGCTCGAAATCGCTTGCGGAAACGCCAGAAACGGCACGCCTCCCTGTACTCCACCCGGCGCGACATTCGTAATCGTCGTCGTGCCCTGCGCAGTCGTAATCACTGCCGACGGCACTGCGATCCCCGGCCGGTTCTTCTCTCCAATCGCCGCCACATAAATCGTGCCATCCGCCGCAACCGCAATCGAAGTCACTTCGCGCTTCGACGTCTCATAAATCACAAATCCATCCGCGACGCTGTCGTCGGGCGTTTTCTTTTTTGCCGCCCGCTCCGCGCTTCGCGTAATCCGCAAAATCCTCCCATTCGGCTCCGTCCCCGCCAGCAAATTGCCTTTGCCGTCGAAGCCCAGCACTTTGATGTGTGCTTCATCGCTTGCGTAGTACAACTCGCCTTTTCCATCTGGTGCAACGCTGTAAATCCGTCCTTTGTCGCCCGTCGCCACAAACAATGTGCCGTCCGCGCCAAACGCCAGGTCCCAGATATATTTCGCCTTGGGATCGAAAAACACGCTCTTCTCGCCGGCCGCCGAAACCTTATACACCTTCCCATCCGGCGAAGTCGCCACATACAACGCGCCCTTCCCGTCAAACGCAATCGACTGCACCAGCAAATCCGTCGACTCAAACACCGTCTTCGGCTTCCCGCCGCCCTCAAACCGGAACACCTTCGCCGGCGATCCCCCGCCCGCGTACAGTACGCCATTCGCATCCGTCTTCAACGACCACAGATACGACGCATCCGCATCCGCCAGCAGCGAAAATTTCGGCGCAAGTTCCAAATGCCCGTCGCTGCGCACGGCCACGCCCTTCGCCGTGCCCTTCTGAAACTCTTCATACGTGGATTGCCGCCAGCGCCGCGTGTGTTCCGCCAGCAGGGAAGTGGCCGCGATGCCCAACAGCGCGCACGGCAGGATGACGCGATAAAAACGCTTTGCCATAGAAAGTTTCACCGGATTTGCAAATTCAAAGAGATCAGCCCGCTTACAGGGCCGCCCAGCACGATCGATGATTCACTGGCCAGCGATTCGCGCAGCACCTGCACGCTGCCCGGTCCCGGCCGCCCGTCCACCACATTAATTTGCGACAGCGGCACGTTGGGCAATTCCTTGTCGTCCCACACCAGCGTCGGCGCCGGCACAAACAGTCCCACATACAATCGATCGTTATGCCGCTCGCGATTCATCAGCGCGATCAACTGATCCAGCCCATCCGATCCGCCGCCGCCCGCTACGCCCCCAAAAACAAATCCCCGCGAAGCCCGATTCATCCAGTCCGCATCGCTCACCAGCACGCGCAGCGTCGTTCCCCGCATCATCTGGTCCGGCACACGCACCGTGGTTTCTTCAATGCGCGCCGCCCCGCGATACGGCCGCAGCAGCACGCGCACCTTCAAAGTTTCTCCCGGCGCCGCCTCGCCCTTTTCCAGCCAAGCGCTGTCCACGGTATATGACTGCCGCCCCGGCAAGCTCTCCACGCGCAGCGTGATATGTTCCACCGTGGGAATTTCGAAATTGTTCGTGAACAGCCGCCCAAAAACGTTCTGCACCACCAGCGCAATCGGCAAGCTGTCCGGCGCCATCGTGTCCGTCGGCGCAACTGTATTTTCAATCTGCACTGGCACGTGGCCCTTCAACCGGATTTCCCCGGTCAAATGCAGCGTGGTGCCTTCACCGTACAAATAATTCTGATTCACCCCGTTGAACGTCGTCAGCGCAACCAGCAGCGGCGTCAACTTCGGATGATTCACCACCTCAAAGTGCAGTTTCCTCTCCGCGTTGCCAATCGCAAACGTCAGGTCCAGCGGAATCATCGCCGGCGGCGCGCCCAGCTTGCCGGTCACCGCCGTCAAGTGGTCGCCGGTGATCGTCCCAATCGCCCCGCCCATATTCACAATCTTCGTCGAAGCAAGTTGCGAAGACAGCGTGGTCACCACCCGGCTCCGCGCCATCGGCATCTGCACGTCGCCAAAATTCAAAAACGGGTGCCCGCACAAATACACGTTGTCGCCGCGCACCGCCGTCACCGTGCACGCCGAATTGATCGAAGCGTCGCCCTGCACCAGCACCATCCCGGCCATGTCCCCGGCCACCAGTTTTGCATCATCCGGCCGCGCCTCCGCGGTACCGCCCTGCGCGGCCACAAATCCATAACTCTGCAATTGCGAAGCGAAGGGCTGCAGCGCCGACGGCTGAAATCCCGAAAACACCAGCGGCGTCTCAATCGGCTGCAGCGCCGCGCCGCTCTGCAAACCACCCTGTGCCACCGCCGTATTCGGCAATGCAAATTGCCCTGCACCCTGCGCCGTTCCCGCGCTCTGCTCCGGCGGGTGCAGAATGTCTTCAATCGGCGTCACGCCCGCCAGCGCTTCCTTCGTAAAAATTCCCAGCTTCAGCGACAGCGCCCCCGCCAGCTTTCCCTCCAGATACACGGGGCTACCGCTCATTCCCGCCACCACGCCCGTGTGCTCCACCTTCGGCCCCTTCAACTCCACCAAAATGATCGACTGCTTCGGCCCCAGGAAATTCGGCATCACGCCCACGACCACCAGGTCAAACTTTTCCACCTGGTCCCCCGTGAACACGGTGTAGGCATACCCCTGCATCCCCGCGCGCACGTGCGAAAGCGGCAGGATCTCGTTCGACTCCTGCGGAGCCGCGGCGAGCGGAATGCCTGCTACCATCGCCAAAAACAAAAGGAAATAAGAGAAATGCTGGCCAAGACGAGCCATAAGCAGAGGTGCGATCCCCCAAACAGTGGAGCAACGTGAGCGCCCATGATACCGGGCGGGCCAGTGGTACGCAATTCAACCGCCTGCGTAGCCGGCCTAGTCCCAAAGGCTTAGACGTTCTATAACTCGATGCAGTTGCAGACTACTTCGGTTGTGTGACTCTTCCCGAATGTGGGAGGATGAATCAGACCAAACCTGGAGGAAACCATGTCCGAACCAACAAAAGAAGAACTAATGGCTCGCATCGCCGAGCTCGAGAAAAAGGCCGAAGGCCGCAAAAAGGGCGCCTTGGAATTTCGCGTCGGCGAAAAGGGCGGCGTCAGCGTCTACGGCCTCGGCCGTTTCCCGGTCACGCTCTATTACGAGCAGTGGGTCCGCCTCCTCGACATGGCCAAAGACCTCCGCGAATTCCTTGAAGAAAACAAGCCTCGCCTTAAGTTGAAGGAGCAGTAGTCCTCCATTCTCTGTAGGGCCCGCCTTCTGAGGCGGGCCGTTCTTCTAGATGTAGCGCCGGCTTTTGTTCCGGTGGTCTATTTACTCCCCATGGTTTTGAGAGTTCGCACTCGGCCCGGCACTTCTAAAACAACCATGACTGCCATCAGCGAAGACCAACGCGCTCTCTTTCTTCTTTCGTCGGTGCTGCTTTACCTCATTCTGACGCCCTTTTTGCAAGGCGACCGGGTAGGCGAGATGATCCTGGTCTTTTCGCTCTACGTCATTATGGTCGCCGCAAGTGTTGAACTCGCGGCGAGCCACCTTATGGTTCGCCCAACGATTCCCTTGGCTATACTCTCCGTGGTCCTCGCGCTGATCCATTATTTCCACCCGTCACGGATGGTCACATTTTTTCATTTCACCGTATTGGTGGCCTTCCTCGGATTTGTCGCTGTGGGCCTGTTCCTCTTTCTAGGGCGCCCGGGGGCCATCACGCCCGGACACCTCTATGGTTCCGTCAGCCTCTATTTCATCCTTGCTTTGCTCTGGGCTGGGATCTACAGCCTGATCAACGCGGGATACCCCGACGCTTTTCTGGAAACGGGCCCCGCGGTACTTGCCAGAGTTCCCGGCGGCACGTTTCTCTATTTCAGTCTGGCAACGCTCACCACACTCAGCTTTGGCGACATCGTTCCTGTTCATCCAGTCGCCCGCACCTTTGCTGCACTCGAATCGGCCACCGGCATCCTGTACATTGCGATTACCGTTGCGCGCCTCGTCAGCGGCTATCAACGCGCCGCCAAGTAATGTTTGTCAGGATCATGTAAAGGGTTGATTGGCCGCGGAAGTCCGGATGGCTGTCAATCCCGATGATGCATCGCGAAAATCTTCTCCGCCGAATCCTCGTACGGATACACATGCACCATCCAGCCGAAAATCACCGGATGAAACTTCCCGCCCGCCGCGTCGCACGCCTCTTGCGTGGTGATGGATCCGTGCAACCCAAACTTCGTGTAATCCGCCGCCTTGCGCTGGTCGCGCGGCGGCATGCACAAATTCGTGTGCAGGTGCCAGGTGGCCACGCTCAGCGGCACGCGCTCGTTTAGCTGCTCCTCGCTCGCGCGCTTTGGCATTGTGTACATCGCACCCACCAGTTCGTAGCCATCCGCCTTCTTCTTATAAAGCAGGGAAGTGGGCCGCGCCGGATCAAACGTGAACGCTTCCAGAAATCCATGCCCGTAATTCGTGAAGTGATACTCCGGCTGCGGCAGGTTCGGCAGGAAAATCTTGTATCCCTCATCCAGCGCCACGTGGTAGTCCTTGTATTTCTCGATCCCCGCACGCAGCTCTTTAGCAATTTCGTTCGCGCGCCGCACGTCCGCCGCCGTCTGCGGCCGCGGCGAGGTCATGTGCATGTGCGGATTGTCGCCGTGATGCATGTGCGCCATGTCGTGCGTTGCGGCAGCCTCGGTAGCCTTCTCGTCGCCCATGTCCATGGACATTCCCGGCATCTTGCTGTGGTCTATCGCCTGCCCTTGCTCCTGGGCATGTTGCGCAAACGCGCCGGGATCTCCGGAAGCCTCCGCCATCACCGGCGGCCGATGATTCGGAATCGCGGCGAGCACCACACCCACCAGAAACAGCGCTCCAAAGCCGATCGCGGCCTTGGTAATCAATTGCATGAACGCACTCCGCGGTGACATGACTTCTCCTCACAATCTCTCGGGCGTATCGCCCTCTACCAATAATACGAAGCCTCCCCTCTATATCTTTCACCCGAATTTCCTCCCAAGTTCCCCGAAAAAACTGTCCGCGAGTACAGGCCCTTTGGAGTGCGGTGGCTCAGCCACCGCTTTTGAGATCACAGCCCTACCGCAAAACGATCAGTCGGGTGGCGCACGTAACTCCGTGAAAGCGGGAGCAGGGCTCGCCTTCGAAAGACTCAGGGTGAGCCGCACTCCAAATGGCCCCATGCTAAAATTGAGTTGCCAATGAAAACCGAGACCATTCACCCCGCCAAAGCCCTCTCCGGCCCGCTCGAACTTCCCGGCGACAAATCCATCTCCCACCGTTACGCCATGCTCGCCGCCCTCGCCGATGGCACCAGCGAACTCCGCAACTTCGCCGCCGCCCACGATTGCCACAGCACCCTTGGCTGCATGAAAGCTCTCGGCGCCGATGTTCATGTGGATGGCGCCACCGTAAAAATTACCGGCCACGGCCTGCACGGACTGAAATCCAGTTGGCGTGCCCTCGATGCGGAAAATTCCGGGACCACTATCCGCCTCCTCTCCGGCATCCTCAGCGGCCAGGACTTCACTACCAAAATTTCCGGCGATGCCTCGCTCCAGAAGCGCCCGATGAAGCGCGTCGTCGCCCCGCTCCGCCAGATGGGCGCGGACATCCGTGCGAAGGACGACAATTTTCCTCCGCTCGAAATTCACGGCGGCAAGCTCCGCGCCATCCACTACGAAATGCCCATGGCCAGCGCCCAGGTAAAGTCGGCAGTTCTTCTCGCAGGCTTGTTTGCCGAGGGAAAGACCCAGGTCACCGAGCCGGCGAAGACTCGCGATCACACCGAACTCGCTCTCGAAGAGTTCGGCGCGCGCATCGAAAAACGCGGACGCACCATCGCCATCCAGGGCCTCGTCGCCAACAACGGAAAACCGGCCCTGCAGCCCAAGTCGCTCGACGTGCCGGGAGATCTTTCCTCCGCGGTCTTCTTCGTCGCCGCGGCGTCGCTTTTGCCGGAATCCAATTTGTACATCGCCAACGTCGGCCTGAATCCCACCCGCTCCGCCATCCTCGATTTCTTCCAGCAGATGGGCGCGTCGATCAGCGTCCTGAATTTACAGAGTTGGCGCGGTGAACTCATCGGCGACCTGGCGGTGAAAGGCGCGCAGCTCAAAGGGGGCATAATTGCGGGCGATCTTGTCCCTCTCCTGATCGACGAACTTCCCATGCTCGCCGCTCTCGGCCCCTACACCGAGCAGGGAATTGAAATTCGCGATGCTGGCGAACTTCGCGTCAAGGAAAGTGACCGCATCGTCGCCCTCGCCGAAAATCTCAAGCGCATGGGCGCCAAAGTCGAAGAGCGCCCCGACGGCCTCCGCGTCGAAGGCCGCAGCGCCGGCAAGCTCCACGGCGCCGAAATCGATCCCCGCGGTGACCATCGCATAGCCATGGCCTTCGCCGTAGCCGGCCTCGCCGCCGAAGGGGACACCAAAATCCTCGACGCCGATTGCGCCGGCGTTTCTTATCCTAGATTTTTCGAAGAATTGCGGCGCCTCGCGGGAAACTGAACCGTTTATTGTTCTCTAGCCGGCGGGATTTCTTTCGGTGGCATAGGCGGCGCAGGAGGCGCCGGCGGCGCTGGCAGCGCGACTGACGTTCGCCTCAATGAAATATTTCCGTAACTGGTCTTGAGTGTGATCTTAGGGCCTTTGCCATTTCCGTACTTTCCAGCCAGGTGGGAATCTCCAGATTCCGTTTTCGACGCGCCCATTCCCGGAAACTCCGAGCTGATTTCACAATTCCGACAGTCGGCAACAATCTCAAAACTCGCGCTGCCCGGCACCGTCAGGGCGATTTCCGAAGAAGAGTTCGTGATCTGCACGTCTTCTTTCGGGGCGGAAGAAAATCTCACGCCGATGGATGCGTTCCGGTTGTCAATCATCACCTTGCCGCCCGGATTTTCCACGTTGATCTCGGCATCCCGCGTCCGCAAACTCAAATTCCCCGGCGCATCCACAATGTCCATGTTCCCGGAACCGACTTCAAAGTGCCCCGCCAGCGCCGAAAGCGTCAAATCGGTTTTCGACGAAACCATGCGCACGCCCTTCACCGCTTTGTCCGCGCGTATCGGCCCGTAAAACTCTCCCTCCACGGTCAGGCTTCCCGCCGTGTCGTTCGCTTCAATCTCTCCGCCCTTGCCCGAAATCTTCACGTCGCCCTTGGTACCGGAAACTTTCGCGTCGCCCTTGCGCATCTCCACGTTCACGTCGCCCGCGGTTCCGCGCACATCCACGTCCCCGAGCATATCCGTAATCACCACATCGCCGGAAATTCCCGACACGGTCACGTCGCCCCTATCTGTCTTCACCGACAAAACCGATTTCTTCGGTACCGTCACTTCCAGGTCCACGCCAATCTTCGAGTTCGAGAGATCAAAGCCGCTGGGCCGCACTTCGTAGCCATCCCCGTTCTGTTCGATTCCGACATTAATGCGATCCGCAATTCGCGCCGCTTCGGTCTCGCTCCAGCTTTTCACCGTTTTCTTCGCGGTCACGCGAATTTCCTGGCCATCGGACCCACGCACACTGATATCCCCGCGCCCGTTGTGCACGACCACCCGCGCATTCGCCGGAATCTTCTTCGGGGTCACGTCAATGTCGTAAGTATAGGTGTCGCCCACATCCACCACCTGCCCCAGCTTGTCCCTCGTGCGGCCGGCCAACGCCACAATCGCCACTAGCGCCACCACTCCCACCACTAAACCAATTTCGTTGCCGGTAACGCGCCCGCCGTCGCTCCCTCCAAACCGGCTGCCAGCGGTGCGCTCATACAGCTTCACAGCGCCCCAGAAAATGATTATCAGCGGCCACCAGCGCACGAAAAAGTCGTGCAA
>Ga0210403_10000439_pt1 | contig 44097 bp, 40 predicted proteins | sample IncBWC19MmetaG_FD_150863 | JGI IMG/M metagenome (GOLD analysis project Ga0210403, IMG submission 150863) | Forest soil microbial communities from Barre Woods Harvard Forest LTER site, Petersham, Massachusetts, United States - Inc-BW-C-19-M | ecosystem: Environmental > Terrestrial > Soil >...
CGGCTTCATGATGGATTGCGATACGACGGGTATCGAGCCGGACCTGGCGCTGGTGAAGCACAAGAAACTGGTGGGCGGCGGCGTAATTAAAATCGTGAACAACACCGTGCCGCAGGCGCTGATGCGGCTGCACTACTCACCGGAGCAGACCAGCGAAATCGTTTCGTACATCGACAAGAATGGCAAGATCGAAGGCGCGCCGTATTTGAAGGCGGAAGATATGCCGGTGTTCGATTGCTCGCTGGCGCCATTGGGCGGCGGGCGTTCCATCAACTGGACCGGCCACGTAAAGATGATGGCGGCGGCGCAGCCGTTCCTTTCCGGCGCGATCTCGAAGACGATTAACATGCCGCAGGAATCCACGATTGAAGACATCAGCAATGCCTACGTCGAGTCCTGGCAGCTGGGGCTGAAGTCCGTGGCGATTTACCGGGACAACTCGAAGGGCTCGCAACCGCTGAACGCCGGCGGAGGGAAAGAAGAAAAGAAGCAAGAGCCCGCGCCAGCAGCAGCCCAAGAGCCAATGCAGCGCGAACTCTTCGCGCGCGCGGTGCGCGAAAAAATGCCGTACGAACGCGCTTCCGTGACGCACAAGTTCAGCGTGAGCGGGCACGAAGGCTACGTCACCGTGGGCATGTATGCCGACGGACGGCCGGGCGAAATCTTCATCAAGATGTCGAAAGAAGGCTCGACGCTTTCCGGCGTGATGGACGGCTTGGCCTTGACGGTGTCGCTCGGCTTGCAATATGGCGTGCCGCTCAAGGTGTTCGTGGACAAGATGCTGAATACGCGGTTTGAGCCGTCAGGCATCACTGCGAATCCGAATATCCGCTTCGTTTCTTCCGTGCTGGATTATCTGGCGCGCTGGCTTGGCGGGCGCTTCATTTCATCGGACTACTTGAAGTTGAATGGCGATGCGGCCGCTGTGCAAGCAGCGACACCGGCCATGCCGCTTCCGTCGATGCTGCAAACCGCGATGGCGGCGCTGCCGGTCAGCAGCGCTTCGTCAAAACCACGGGACGCCCACGAAGGCGCGCCGACGTGCTCCGAGTGCGGCATGTTGATGGTGCCGAACGGAGCCTGCTACAAGTGCGAGAACTGCGGCAGCACGAGCGGCTGCAGTTGAGGATACCGAGACGACCGAGGGACACGACACGATGAGCGCTCTCTCCTCCGGTTCAGGGCTGGCGGCAAGGCTGGCTCCGGAAAAGCCGAAGGCGCACGGATTTCTGCATATCGTGAGGCACGGCGGCGGACCAAGCGCCATTTATGTCGTGACCTACCACCGGCTGGACATGGCAGGAGCACTGCCTAAGCCGGCGCTTGCCGAGGGCGCGCACGCGTTGATCGAGCTGCTGGAGCGCATCGGCGTGAACTTCGGGAGGGCAGAAGTGCGCGGCGCTTTGGAAGATATACTTCGGCTCGGCTCAGCGAATATTCCCGATCTGTGGCTGAGCGACGAGGAGATGCTGGAAAAAGGGCTCGTCGAGGGCTAGACAGAAAATCGGAAGAACGGCCTTAGCCGGAGGGAGATGCAGCCTTCCGGCTTTTGTATTTAACCGTTTGGTTGAACGGGGCCCCCCTGGGTTTTTGCGTAAGTGTTCATTCTAAAGATAGATAAAGTCGTTTGTTTTGATGCACTTTTGCAAGTGTTGATTCTAAATAACTTGCTGGCGGTGAATTGCACCAAAATTGTGCAACAGGGACCTCTCTTCGCAAGTGTTGCATTCAAAGGGTTTAGGGTCCAGAGACGGAAACGCACAGGCAAGAGTGCGTGTGCTACCTAGAAAGCAAAAACGCCGACAGGATGCCGACGGTACGAAATTGAGTCGTACAAATATCCAGCAGCTACTATACACCAGAAGTAATAGTTTGTCAAGGACAAAATCGGGGAAAAAATGGGTCTTTGGCCACTTTTCCGGTTTCCGCGTTTACCAGGACCTAGCCGCTTGGCTGCGATTTTGAGCCTCTGTCGGAATTCGGTAGGCCAATCTCAATCACCTTGTTGCACCCCCAACTGCTTATAGTTCGCAAATCCCCTTTACGCCACTGTTCGAGAGTGAATTTAGAGGAAAAACCCAAATTTAAGTTTCGCGGGTAGCTTCGGCCGATTTCTTCAAGCACCGGCAATGCTTTTTCCGAATCAATTTCGAGGACCACGAAAGCAGTCCAAGATCTAACGTAAGGGTTTTCGTGAGCTAACAATGAGAGGAATTTCGCGTGCACTGAGGTGCCGCGGCGCAGCAGCTCGCAGGAAAGTTTTACCATGGTCTTAAATTGCGTGTTGGCTTTTCCCGGTTTGAGTTGGTCCAGCGCTTCGCCTCGAACGACGGCTCTCGCCACCAGCATTTCTAACAATTCTTCATCGGTGCACTGCTTGTGGACCTTGGCCATATCGATGTAGTTCCAACGACTGAATCATAGTCACAAAATAGCTTCTCTTCCAGCGTACTTACCTGGGTAGTCGCCTTACCGGAAAAGTGGTTTTCGATCTAAATCCACTTGGACGATAACCGCGTTAATCGGGCACATGTCCATGTCAGCGTACGAATGCGCAGCCTGTCGAACGGACATTATTTTTTCTTAGGAACAACCTCATCAATCACGACACGAGTCAGCTTGACAGTAATCAGTTTGGTAGGGCAGGAGGTCAGTTCAATCTCCTCTGATTCAGCTGTCGAGGTATCTTCGAGTTCCTTCTCGCCTCTTAGTAACACGTGGCCAGGGAATACGGCGTACACAGCTTCTCTGCCTTTCTCGTCGGTCTGCTCGTGCGGCCCAAAATAGAAGTGGGGGGAATCAGGATAAGCCAGCGCAACTATGGTCGACGGAGATGGCTTCCCCAGTTTATCGGTGACTAACACCGGAATCTCACATCCATGGCCCTTCTTGATCCGCATCTCGGGCAAGAACTTCCTTTCTCCAGCGCTGAGCGTTATCACCTGCGCCTCGGAGCGGCTACTGACGCCAGGGTAGTAGATCGGGGGATAAGGAGCCGAACCACGAAACACGCCGAGATAGGTATTCAGCCCGAGAATGTATTTGCCGGGTAAGAGGTTTGTAGCTTCCAGATGGCTCGTTTCATCGGGGTATACAGACTGCACGAATTGTTGGTCCTCCGCAGTTTCGAGCGTTAGTTGAACGTTGGACATTGGCCCAAGCGTGTCTCCGTCCTCATCCACGATGGGTGCGGTTATTGAAGCATTGGGACGAGCAGACACTGCAATTTGCGTGCAGCGATGCTCGGCGACAGTGATCGCAGAAGGGCTCGAAAAATCTGCGTCATAGCCCCCAGGAAACTCTGTTGTGATTGCGTATTTTCCCGGATTGAGTACTCCTTGAAATCGTCCATCAGCGTCACTAGTGAGGTCGAGATGTTGGTTCGCTCCGGCGAGATGGATCTTTGTATTGGGCAGCGGAATTTTATTCCATGGATATCCCTGCGGCTGTACCGCAGCCTCACCGGAAACCTCCGTAGGAGTGCTCCCGGTTAGAGACCTCCGCAAATATCCGAGCGCTTCGGTGGCTTCGTTTATCGGGCGTACTTGATCACAGCGTTCGAGCTGATATACGTGGTATCCAGAACTCCTGGGTAAAGTGTGAGTCAGAACTAGATACGTCCCTCCAACAGTGGGAGTTGTTCCCGAATCATCGCACACGCCCTTGCGCATCAACGTACTCACAGCGGCGGACTTCTCCCCTTGTAAGAATTCGCTAACGTCAAATGTCGCCAGATTCCAACCGGGCGAGGACGTCGCTGCTGGCGTTAGGCCAGTCAGTGTGCCTACGAAAACGAGTGCAGAGGAAGGATCAAGACTGCAGACCGGCGCGGCTGTGTCGGCAGCCTGAACCGAAGACGATAGATACAGTGACAACAAGACTGAAAGAAGCTTGGGTGCTTGGATGAGCCTCATATCAGATAACCCAACGCCACATGATGTCATGCCGGGCGGGACTCAACGGACTTTTCTAATCTCCGTGTGCCCTCAGAGGCCAGGGAATGAAAAAATCCGTCAGGTCCTGGTTAGTCGAATTACCGGTAAGGTTCGTACTAGCCCGGATCATCAGGGGCTCATTCGCTCTTGGTCGTCTCGGGCGGCGTCGGGAAGCGTGCTTCAATCCACGCTTGCCAGGGTGGTGTCTCGCGGGCGACGGTCGCGGCAGCTTGATCGCCGTAGAGGTAGAAGCTTAGCGTGACCATGCTCTGGCCGCCGAAGTTGCAGGCGCCAAGGGCGGCGGCGCCCGGCCCGGGCTTGTCGAGCCGCAGCAGGGCGCTGTACGGAATCTGGCTGACATGCTCCACGACGCCGCTGAGCGCTGGGACGCCCGCCGGGGCGGTCCAACGCTGACCGGCGCTTACGCCTTTCAGCGCCAATGCCGCGGTCAGCGTTTCCCAGGCTTCCGCTTCGGTCCCTGCGGCGGGGGCCATCCACTGCATCATCGCGGAGCGTGGGCCGCTGAAGTGCGTCAGATAAATCTTCAGGATGCGGAAGAAGCCGGGCCAGCCGGACTCGGTGCCTTCTATCTGGTTGTCCCACTCGTCTGTGCTGGCGAAGAGGCTATGCACCACGCGGACGATGCATGTGCCGCCCGCGCGCGCTTCGACGGTCCACTCGTCCGCGATGGTGGGCGAGCCAGGAGCCCAGCCAGGGGACTCGGCGCCAAACTTCCGCGGCGGATCCCATGCCGTTACGACGGAACGGGACTCCATGCCCGGGCCGAAGTTCAACGTCACCGCAACGGCCTTCCCGTCGCGCATCTCGAACTCCGTCGGCACGAACCAGGACGAAATACCCGGCCCGGTGGCGATGGCTTGCCAGACTTCTTCCGGTGTACCGGGGACCTCGACTTCGACCTGGACATAACGGCGTCCGGAGGGTTCTTTCTTCACGCTCATGATGGCTCCTTGTCCTTTTCCTTTGAGGGATCGGATTTTTGCGGGAGAGGGTGCGCCACGATCACCAGGCGATGCGCGCGGCCGCCAGGGGCGGATGCGTCGTGGTACTTCGCAACCAGTTTGGTGATGGCCTCGGTGAGCTCCTTGCTGAAAGCGGCCCGGTCCGCCGGCGACCGGAAGCGAACCTCGGTATCCACTGCCAGGGTCGCCAGGCGTCTGCCTGCTTCTTTGGCACGACGAACAAGATCGCCCACTTCGCGGACGACACGTGCGCCCAGGGCGATGAGATAGCTCGCGGACAGCCTATCCATTTCGCGATTCGGATCCGCAGCGACGGGACCCAGGGCGCCCGGCGAAACGACATAGGAAGCGGCCGTCGCCACGAGGAGCCGCTCCGTCAGCCCGCCCCACCTGCGCTCCTCGGCCAGCCGGACCAGACCGTGCGCCTCGAGGGCGTGCAGGTGGTAGTTGACTTTCTGCCGAGCCAGGCCAACGCGCGTAGCCAACGTCGCCGCCGAGGCGGGTAGGGCTAGCTCGGAGAGGAGGCGACTCCGCATTGGACCCAAAGCGGCGGTCGCGGCTGCGGGATCATCGATGATTTGGATATCGAGCACGGGGAGATGCTAGCCTTGACAAGTTTTATTGTCAAGGATTTTTGAAAGAAATCTAAGAGACAGCCGAAGGCCTCCGGTGAAAGGGATCAGGGAGCGGCGGGGAGGGCGGTGTCGGGGGTGGAAGGACGGAAACGGCGCCAGGCGAGGCGCAGGGGCCAGAAGAGGATGGCAGCCCAGAAGAGGAGCGGGAGGCCGAACTCGAAAAGGACGCCAAGGACGAGGGCGACAGAAGAAAAAATAGCGCTGACGCCTTCGACGAAGGAGTTGCGGAGAGCGAGCGAAGAGCCAGAGAGGTTGGCCTCGAAGGGAGCGCGGAAGTCTTCCATCAGGAGGAGGTGAATGTGAGCTTGCGCGACGGTGGAAACGAGGCGCTCGTGTTCGCGCTGAGCTTCGGCAGCAATTTCGCCGGCCTGGGCGATGTCTTTTTCGAGGGCGACAGCGTCACGGAGTTCGCCTTTGCGTTCGCGCTGAAGTTTCTGGAGGCGGGCGAGATTGGTTTGCGCGGAGGCGAGATGGCGTTCCGTGGTGGCGAGTTTTACGGCGGAGTCTTCGCCGGCTTCGGAAATGGCTTCGGTGCGGCCGAGTGCTTTCAGGTCGGAGATCGTTGCGTCGAATTCCTTGGAAGGGACGGAAAGAGTTGCGGCGAGAGCGCGGCCGGAGCCGGAGCGCGTTTCGGTGCGCAGATCTTCGAGGTAGGCCTGATGGGCGGAGACGATGCGGTGAAGTTCCGAGACGGAATGATCGAAGGAGTCGGAGCGCGTGCGGAGGTCGGCGGTGCGAGCGACGGGCGATTCCCAAGGAAAGGCGACACGCGCGGAGTCAACGGATAGATTCCTGGTCGCCCACGCACTGCCCGTGTCGAAGGGAGGGATGGCTGCCATGTTTGATGCTCTCGAGGATTCGATACCACCTCCTCGGTACATCTCTGAGACAGTGATGCGGAGAGCGATGACGAAGAGGAGGAGGAAAGCGATAAGGGCGACGACGGTGAGAAGAATGCGCTTTGGCCAAGACGAAAGAGAAGGAATACCGGTCATGATGCACCTCGGGGCGCGGCAGGCTGAGGACGAGAGTGCGGCTGGCGCGTTGCCTTGTAGATAGAAACCGAATTCGGACGAAAAGTTCCCGAGGTGGCGGACAAGTCCGTTTTGAGTTGACGATCCGCCGCTAGCGCGGGCGGGGGCGGAGGGGTGGGCGCGCAGTGAGGGGACGCGGGCGCATGCGGAAGCGCGGGCTGAGAGGCGGAGGGACGTTGCGGAGGAAATCGCCGCAGCAGGGGCAGCGGCCGTCGTCGACGATGGGGCCAGTGGCGTCGGCGCGGAGCCAGTGACCGCGGGCTTCGCACAACGGATTGATACATTGCACGGTAAAACCGGGCAGATATTGCATGCGGACTCCCTCAGTGGCCAGCCAGCTTTTGCAGCGCACGGTCTGGGGCGTGCGGAAAAGCTCCCCTGGGCGGGCCGGGCAGAATTGATGGCGAGGATTCTGGCGTTAGTGGAGTGTGGTGTCAAGAGAAAAGACTACAATGGATTGTGGTGGGGTTGCGCGGGAGGCAGCGAGTAGTGAATAGGGAGTTGTCAGTAGTGGGATGTAACTCAACATTTAGGGCCAGGGGACGCGGAAGAGAAAGAATTTACACAGAGGGCACGGAGGGCACAGATGACGCAGAGAAGAAAAGAGACGCCGGAGGTGAGAATAGGGAGTAGTGAGTAGAAAAAGCGGGTTGGGAGAATGCGAGGCTTTTTCAAGAAGGCGCTTGGAGGGACGGAGGGGCGATGAGGGGAATTGGGAGATGGAGCGTGGTGGGAGTGTTGGTTGCAGCTGCGAGTGGCGTGATGCCCGCAACGGGGCGGGCTCAGGGGCCGGGAGAGGGGAAGGCTTTGCGGGAGGTGCTGGCGGCGGAGAAGCTGCCGCTGGATGCGGACGGGCTGCGGAATCTGGACGCGAAGATTTCGAGTGGGGCGGAGTTGAATGATGCGCAGCAATTTGTGATCGCGTACTACGTGCTGGATGCCACGGGGCAGCTGAATCCGCCGATGTACGTTGATGTTTACGATCGCGGGGCGGGGCGGTGGAAGAGCGGGGAGATTCGAGTGGGCACGGCGAGAGAGGGGGGCGCGGACGAAAATTGCTTTGGGTCGGTGCTGGCAGTCGTGGCTTATTCGGACTCCTATGCATTGGAAACGCACATTAATCCTTCGGCGGGCTGCGAGCTAATTCTTTCGCGGGACCTAAAATTAAAGGCCAGTCTCTACGGGTGGATCGTGGGGCATTTTGGGGATGGGGGAATCGTCTACCATCGCAGCCAGGTTCATTTCGCGACGGTTCATCCGGCGGAGATTGCGATTTATGATCCGGTGACGGGAAAGGATTTAAATGTTTTTCCGCACGCGCCATTCCAGGAAGTGCGTCTACAAGTGACGCGTGAGCTACGCGAATTTTACAAAACGCATCAAGACTATTGCAAAAAAGCGGACGATCCGTGCGACGCGGAGGAATTCGACAGCTCGCTGGAGGGAAAAGTCGCCACCGACGACCGGGAACATGCGATGGCGTTTGTAATTTCGTATGAAGTGCAGGGGTACGGGCAGGATGAACACAAACCCGGCGGGCCGACGGAGGTGGTTTACGTGTACCGGCATGTAAACGAGGAAGCGAAGATGGAATATCGAGAGATGTTGTGGAGCGCGGTGAGAGAGCGAGCCGGCAACGTGCCGCTCGAGAAACTGGTTGAGCCGGCAATGCTGGAAAAACTTTTCGGTGCGGAAGCGAAATGAAAGTAGCGGCGCGAGACAGCGATTCTAAACAGAGCGGAGTTGGCGGGAGCGGATGGCGAAGGCGGAGAGTAGAAGCGTGGCGGCAAGGGCGAGGTAGATGAGGGCGAAGGAGATGGTGTGAGGGCCGCTGGCGGCGCCGGTGAAATCGAGGCCTGGAATGTGATTCATAGGGCCAACATACCAGATGGCAGTGAGTAGTCCTTCGAACAGCTTGGCGGTGCCGCTCAAAATGCCGAGACCCAGAGCGAGAGCCGGAAGAAAGAGGGCGCCTGCAAGCCAAGCGAAGAGGCCGGCAAGATCGTTTGCGAGCAGAAGCCTGATTCCGGCGCCAGCGCCGGTCAGGATTGCAACAGTCAGACCTGCAAGAAAACAGGCCAGCAGTTGGCGGGGCAGAATGTTGGCGCAAGTGAAGAGCAGCGAACGAGTGCCGAAGCGCGATTCGCGCGAACCCATAGCGGACCAGACGAGAAGCGGCCAAATCCAGGCAACGCCGAGCAGCGGTCCGCGAGAGATTGCGAGTGGCGATGCAAGCTGGGCGATAAGAAGACCAACGGCGACGGCGTACCACCACCAGCGGAGACCCTGTAGCGCGAGTCGCAGTTCGGCCGCGAAGATGCGGTGGAATCCTGAACCGCGAGCATTTTTCGAAAGCGCAGTGAGGCGCACGACGGCCGGTTGTGGCGGGACAAGTGAGCTATCCGCTGCAAGAGATGCCGCCGAGCCTGCTGTTCCAGTAACTTTGCGGTTACCAACGGCAGACGAGGCGGCGCGGGTGGCGTCGAAGCGGTCGAAAACAAGCGCGGCGAGAAACGCTAGAAGTACGGCGGCTACAAACCACATCAGACGAGGCAGAATTAGGTGCGAAGTCCAAGTAAGGCCCAGCCAGCGCAGATTTTGGGCGACGTGAATCTGGCCAAAATCAATTTGAAACGCCATTCCGCCGTGATAGCCGGGAATATACAGCCGCGCCGCAGCGCTGAGGGACTCCATCACCGTGAAGATTCCCATCGGATCGAGCCAGGGCAGTCCGGAGAGGATAGGAAGCGCGATACTGAAAGTCCATGCGAAGAACCAAATTACATTTCCGAGGCCGCCCCGTAACACTGGCAGCATCTCGAAAAGGAGGGAAATTGCCGCGGTAAGCGCCAAAACTGGAAGAGCCAGCAGAAGAAAGGGAGCCAGTAGCGCCCATAGATCGATTCGCGGATCTTCCGCGACCACGAACTGCATGGCCAGGGCGCAAAGGGCCAGAACGGCGAGCATGCCGGTGAGGACAGCAAAATTGCTTAGGAATTTGCCGAAGGCGTAGGCGGACCTGGAAAGCGGTGTAGCGGCGAGGATTTGGCCGACGCCGGTGGAGCGGTCGCGGTCGACGGAGTTTTTGACAATGTAAAAGCCAGTGAGCGAGACAAAGCAACTGGTTACCAGGGCGACAAGCGTTCCAATCCACGCGGAGGTATACACTCCGCGGAACTCGTCGAGTTGCAGGGAGATTCGCCCAGTTGCCGTCCAATACCCAAGACAAAATGCAAAGAAGAGTGTCACTAGAAAACTATAGCGGCGGACGCGTTCGAGAAAATCGGCCCGCGCGATGGCGAAGATGGCGCGGGGAGCGTTCACGCAGCGACACCGGCTGCGTTGGTGGCGTTGATGCGTTGCGTGGCGAGGACGGCGAGGTAGGCGTCTTCGAGAGAAGGCTCGAGTGGGCGAGCTGCTTGGGATGGCGCGGTGTTGGCAATGACGCGAGCGTGCACGCCATCGCTGCGGTGGGCGGTGTTGCTGACGAGGTGGGTTGCGCGAAGAGCGGGAAGCTCGGCGCTGGGAACAACGACTTCCCAAATTTTTCCAGTGACTTGCGAGAGAAGGGTTTCGGGAGCACCGTGAGTGAGAAGCTGGCCGTTGGCAAGAATGGCGATATTGGTGGCGACGGCTTCCACATCGGAGACGATGTGCGTCGAGAGAATGACGATGCGCTCGCCGGAGAGTTCGGAAAGAAGATTGCGGAAGCGGACGCGCTCTTCGGGGTCGAGGCCGGCGGTGGGTTCATCGACGATGAGGAGTTGCGGATCGTTGAGGAGCGCCTGCGCGATGCCGACGCGTTGGCGCATGCCGCCGGAATAGCCGCCGAGAGGGCGCTTGGCGGCGTCGGCGAGATTGACGAGCGCGAGTAATTCGGAGATGCGCCGGCGGGCAGCCGCGGCGGGGATGCCCTTTACAGCAGCGAGATAGTCGAGGAATTCGATAGCGCTGAGATTGGGATAAACGCCGAAGTCTTGTGGAAGATAGCCGAGGACGGAGCGAAGAGCGTCGGGATGGCGGGCGATCTCGGCGTCGTTCCAGAGGACGCGGCCATCGGACGGCTGCGTGATTGTGGCGAGGATGCGCATTAAGGTGGACTTGCCGGCGCCATTGGGGCCGAGAAGACCGAGGACGCCAGGCTTGAGGGAAAGATGCACGCTGCGGAGCGCTTGAACGCCGCCGCGGTAGTTCTTGCTTAAATTTTCGACTGTTAATTGCATGGCATCCCGTCCTGCGGAGAGAAGCTTGCCGCTTGAGCTGAAGGGAATACGTGGAAGATGGACAAAAAGTTTACGGAAACCGAGAGACGCGCAAGGAACGGCGGGAAGGAATGGGCCAGGGAGAGAGTTTCCTAGAGACTAGAATTGAGGGGGATTAGGTGGAGGTGGTGGCGCGCTGGAAACGGATGCTTGGAGAGCGGCGAGTTGGGCTTTCAGGGCGTCGACGGCTTGCTGCTTGCTGGTAATTTGCTGGAGCGCGTCGTCGAGCTTGGCTTTTCCGGCGGCGTCGTGAGAGTGATCGGGATTGGAAATGTAGGTGTCTTGCTGCAAGGAAAGGTCACGCTGAAGAAGTTCCAAACCTTTTTGCGCTTCGGCGAGCTGTTGCTTGAGGGCGGCCAGTTCGGCGGAATCTTTTGCCTTTTTCTCCGCTTGAGCGGCGGGAGCGGGTTGCTCAGCGGGAACGGGAGCGGCGTTGGCATCCGGTGCGCTGGAAGAATCCGCAGGGGGTTTCGCTGGAACTAGGGCGGCAGCCGGAGCCACTTCGGAAGTGGGCGCAGGGGAGGGTGCGTTGGCAGCCTGCGCATCCGGGGCGGAACGCTTCAGAGTGTCATCGGTTATGACGGGAGCAGGCTGTTTGGCGGCAGCTTTCTTTTGCTCGCGAGCGCGACGGGCGGCGTCGGCAACGGATTGATTTTGCGAATCCTGAGTTTGCGCGCCTTGAGGTTGTGCGAAAGCTAGCAGAGGAAACGCTTGAGCGGCGATCGAGACAGCAAGAGCCAAACGCAAAATGATGCGGCGTGACATGGTTTTCTACTCCTCGGGCTATGGGCGGTCGTAAATCCAAGCATACCGCCGCGCCTCTTCGGGGACAATTGGAGAGGGCAGAGCTGCTACGAATGCGGCAACTGCCGGGAGAGGAAGGTGGCCGGGGAAGGCAGGGATCCTATCGAATATACTCGTTGGGTAGCTAGAGGCATAACAAGGTCGCGGATGAGAAGAAATCGGAAAATAGGACGGCGTGTAACGATGTTCTTGGTGGCGGCAGGGTTGATGAGCGGTTGGGCGGGAGCTTCTCTTGGGCAAGAGAGAGAAGCGCAGCAGCCCGGGGCGCCAAAGGCGGACTCACCAGGGGCGACGGCACCCAGGGCGGGCGCGGCAGATGGCGCCGGTCCATCCAATTCAGGAAATCGGAACGAAAGAGCGCACCCGAAGGAGCACCCCTTTTGGGATAAAGAAAACGATTGGCTGTTCGCGGGAGTAGGGGCTTCGCGGACACTGGATTATTTTTCGACCTTGAACATGCGACGACGCGGTCGGCAGGAGATTTTTTTGACGAATGATGTCGTGGACAATCATGCGGGCTTTGCGGCGATAGAAGCGTCGGCGACGGGAGTATCGATCGGCGCGTCGTACTTATTTCATCGGTATGGACATCACAAGCTGGAGCGCTGGACTTCGATCGTACACATTGGATTGGCTACGACAGGTTCGGTGCGAAATTATTGCCTGAAGACAGCCCACTTTGCGGTTGGCCCTGGCTCGCCACTGTAGAACGCGGGAGTTGCCGGCGCTCTCTCGCGCCTTCGCATCCATCCATCCTCTGTTTGTCGCATCGCATCTTGCGCGTTGGCTTGCCGTGCGGCATACTCCCGCCTCGTGCGGCCCTGGTCGGTAACGCACGGGTGGTTCGGTGGAATAGTTTGCGAGGAGGTCTGGATGGACCGGTGTGTCCGTTTTCACCGTTTCGGCGTGCTGTTATTTATAGGCTTGGTTTTATCCGCTGAGATTTACGCGCGAGATGCGCAGCCGCGTATCGCGCAGAATTTGCCGGCGCCTGCCGCGTCTTCTCAAACACAGACCGCCCCGGTCGCGGCTGCTCAACAAACAAAAAGCGGTGAATACGTTCTCTCGCAGGACCGCTACAAAAAAGCGGTCACGTATTCGCGCGCGGCGTACACCATGTACTTCGTTTCGGTCATGCTCGACGTCCTGGCGCTACTCCTTTTTTTGCGGCTTGGGATTGCAGCGAAGTTCCGGAATTGGGCGGAGACGGTCAGTGACAAGAGATGGATACAGGCGCTGATTTTCGTGCCACTGCTGGTTTTGAGCGTGGATTTGGCGGCGCTGCCACTGCGATTGTACGGGCATGTGCTTTCGTTGCGTTATGAGATGTCAGTGCAGAATTGGGGATCGTGGCTTTCGGATTGGACCAAGGAACAATTGTTGATGGTGGGATTTGCACTAATTTTTGCGCTTATCCTTTCCTCGCTGATGCGGCGGAGTCCGCGGCGCTGGTGGCTGTACCTGTGGTTGGCTGCGCTGCCTGTAGTGCTTTTCATTGTGTTCATCAGTCCATGGCTCATCGATCCGATGTTCAATAAATTCGAGCCTTTGCAAGCTACAAATCCGGAGCTGGTTGCGGCGATCGAAAATTTGACGAAGCATGCAGGCGTGCCGATTCCGGCGGAGCGCATGTTTCTGATGAGGGCCAGCGAGAAGACCAACGCGGTGGATGCGTATGTCACCGGAGTAGGGGCGTCGAAGCGCGTGGTGGTCTGGGACACGACGATTCAGAAGGCGACGCCCAACGAGACGCTTTTCATCGTGGGGCATGAGTTGGGACATTACGTGCTCGGGCACATTTGGAAGGGATTCGTGTTTGCAGCGGCCCTAATGCTTGTCGGGTTTTACGCGCTGTTTCGGTCGCTGCACTGGGCGCTGGGGCGTTGGGGCGGGGATTGGAGAATCTACGGACCGGAGGACTGGGCCGCGCTTGCCTTGCTGTTGATGCTGGTGGAGATTGGAGTGTTTCTGCTGTCGCCGGTGTCGAACGGGTTTTCGCGGATGCAGGAACATGCCGCGGACGTCTACGGACTAGAGGTTACGCACGGAATTATCCCGGATGCCTCGGAGGTTGCGGCGCAATCCTTTCAAGTGCTGGGGGAGGTGGATTTAGCAGACCCCAATCCGCCTGAATTCATAACGATCTGGCTTTACTCTCACCCGCCGTTGGCGGACAGACTGGTGTTCGCACACAGTTACGATCCGTGGTCCAAGGGCGAATCGCCAAAGTATGTAAAGTAGGCACGCGAGACTTCGCGGCTGCCGGCACATCTTTTTTGCCTAGTGATGGGTTGCCGAATGGCGCCGAGAAAAGGCGGCCACTTTGTGGCGATTGCCGCAACGGGACATGGAGCACCAGCGGCGTCGGCGGGTACGAGAGGTATCGTAGAAAAAGAGGCCGCAGCCTGGGTTGGAACAGATGCGAAGGCGGGAGGTTGGGCCTTCGGCGATGAGCTCGGCGGCGGAACGAGCGATGGCGGCAAGGAGCCAGTCCAGACCACCTTCACGAGCGACGAATTCCAATCCCCATTTCCCGTTCTGCTGGAGGAGTTCGTCATGGCCTTCGGTAATGCGGAGGACTTCATTGATTGGCTCTACCCAATCTCGCTCTAGAGGCTCTTTATCGAGCAGGGCATGCAAAGACCGGTGTAGAGCAGCGTGGAGCCTCTGGGCCTTGCCGAGGAGCGTGCCAACGCTTTGGGGGTCGGCATCGGGCAAGACGAGTAATTGGGCGCTTCGTTCCGAGGAGATGATTCGAGTGATAAGAAGGAATCGGAGTAGTTCTTCCCAGGAGAAATCGGAGGAAGGAGTGAGCTCATTGAGGAAATCAAGGGAGAGCCTGCCACCGATGAGATCCGAGGAACTGGAAGAGATTGGCATGGGGTGTGCCTCGCAAAACCGGTTAGAAGGAACGATTATTCCGGTTTTCCTTCATAACCGGTTAAATATAACATGACGGTTAATAAAACTAGCTTCTTTTCTGCGCCAAGAGGACTCCTTCGTGGATTGTGCCGCATCAGATTGAGTTGGAGGTTGGAGCTTCGTTCTATGAACAATAAATCGAAGGTCTTGGCTTTGATTGTAGTCGGGACCTTTATCGTGTTGAGTTTCGGGGCCAGCTTGTTGATTCGAGGCCAAAGCCCACAAACGGCAGCAGGCCGGCAGCCGGTGGTTGTTGAGCTGTTCACTTCGGAGGGATGTTCGAGTTGTCCCCCGGCTGACGCACTATTGGCGGAGTTGGATGCCAAGCAGCCGCTAGGCTCGGCTGAGATCATAGCCATCGAGGAACACGTAGATTACTGGGACGAATTGGGTTGGAAAGATCCCTATTCATCGTCTACCTGGACTGCCCGCCAGAATGATTACGCCGGGACGCTCCACAATGGGAGCGCCTATACGCCACAAATGGTGGTGGATGGGACGACGGGATTTGTCGGGAGCCGGGGAGGAACGGCCCGGCAGGAGATTGAGAAAGCGGCGACCAACCGGAAAGCCAAGGTAGAGATCAGCCAAGTTTCCCCGGTCGAGAACAAATCAGTGGCGCTTAAGGTGAGTATTGAGAAGTCACTGAGCGTCAGTCCCAAGGATACGGCGGAAGTCATAGTCGCGATTACGGAAAGCGGTTTGCATTCTTCGGTCAAAGGCGGAGAAAACAACGGAAAGGAATTGCAGCATTCGCCGGTGGTGCGGGAGTTCCGGGTGATCGGCACAGTTGGGAAGACCGGCGAGGAGGGTTTCACGGCACAACCGTCCGTGAAACTGGATGCTAAATGGAATGCAGCAAATTTGCGCGCAGTCGTTTTTGTTCAAGAAAAAAAGAGCCGGCGCATCCTAGGAGCGGCGGCAATCTGTTTGACGCAGAACAACGTTGCTTCGCGTTAAAGAACAGCGAACCAGGCAGCCAGTTGGCTCAAGAAACAGAACCCCGAGCAGCTTCGCAAGTCTGTGCTATTTTAATCCCCACTCAGCAGATCCATTGTATCTAGGCCGAATAAGGTGCTTCACATGAGAAGTAGTACTTGCTTACGGCATGCCTCGGCGAGCGTCTGAAAATGAAGCGGCTGGTGCGAGTTCCGTTGGAGCGATGAATGGGCGACGACTTTTTTGGCACCCCGCGCGAAGTAGAGACAGCTTCAACGCGGGCCTCAGGCGAATTTCGCGGCAATCTGTTCTGGAATGAAACGGGCTTGCGAGCAGGTTGGCGGCTGCTGATCTATGCCGCTCTTTTTTTTGCATTCATAATTGTCTCCACGTTTCTTCTCAGCTCGCTGATGCATCCTGCTCGCGGCGTTTTCTCTTTTCGATTTCAATTCTTCGGCGAACTGGCGAGCTTTCTATCCGCGTTTTTCGCAGCTTGGATCATGTCCAGGATCGAGAGACGGCAGATGGGTGTGTATGGATTGCCTTTGAGGGATGCCTTGGGGAAAGAGTTTTGGCTGGGCTGTGCGTTTGGCTTGTGCGAGATTCTGGTGTTGATCGGCCTGATTACAGCGATGGGCGCGTATTCTTTCGGAAGCCTGGCAGAGCACGGAACAGCGATCGCCAAGTGGGCGTTGTTTTGGGGAGTCTTTTTTGTAGTGGTGGGCTTGTTCGAGGAATTCCTCTTCCGTGGCTACGCGCTGTATACGCTGGGAGATGGCATCGGCTTCTGGCCGGCCGCCGTCTTGCTGTCCTGTTCATTTGGAGCAGTGCACATTCAAAATTCGGGCGAAGGCTGGATCGGTGTGGCCGGAGTCGTGTTCGTCGGGCTGTTCTGGAGCTTTACGCTGAAGAGAACTGGCAGCTTATGGTTCGCACTCGGCATGCACGCAACGTTCGATTTCGGCGAGACTTTCCTTTTTTCCGTTCCAGACAGCGGAATGATTTTTCCGGGCCATCTTTCGAACGCGACGCTGCATGGGCCAAGTTGGCTAACGGGTGGAACGCCGGGACCTGAAGGCAGCGTTATCGATTTCCTGATACTGGGAGTTTTCTTTTTTGTATTTGACCGGATGTATCCAGCAAAGAAGCCGTTCCGGTACGCATCAAGCTAAGGATTTCAGTGCACGAGCTCCGAAACGTATACGAGGTGTATGCCGCGCGATTCTGCCTGGGGCAGAACTTCGCTCAAAGCTTGTAGAGTTGCGGGATGGGGATGACCGATGGCGATGGCTTGCCCTTTTTCTTTTGCGCCTCGGAGAGCCAATTCGAGTTGTTTGCGCACTGCCGAAACTTCAGCGACATCATCGAGGAAAGGAACGTTGCGAAACGCTGAGCGTACTCCGAGGCGTTGCGCGGTGTCGTAGGCGACTGTTGCGGCGGTCGTTCGACTATCCACATAAAAAAGATTCCATTTTTGAAGAACGGGCATGAGCTCTTCCATGAGCGCCGCATCGGCGGTGGCTTGTGAGCCTTGATGGTTATTGACACCTGCCGCGTTCGGAACGCTCTGCATCATCTGTTCGAAAAGCACGGGAATATCGTCGGCAGGCATGCCTGGATGGAGTTCTTGAGCTTCGGGTGTTTCATTTGCGACCGACTGCATGGGGAGATGCAGCATGACTTCGTAGCCGCGGCGATGCGCTTCTTTGGCGATCTCGGTGGAGTGCGCGTGATTGGGCAGGACGGAGATGGTCAAAGGATACGGCAAAGCGAAAATCGCATCGGCGGCAGCGCGATCGCTGCCTAAATCATCCAGAATGATTGCCAACTGCGCGGAGCCGTTCTTCTCGCCCTGGCAGAGAGAGCTAGAGGCAGAAGCGCGTGCGGCCCGAGGCAGAATGATGTGGACCGAATTGGTGATGACGCCGGCGCTGCGGTAGTCGAGCCTTAGCAGCGCGCCGGAGCTGGTTTCTTCATCGCGCGTCAGGTTATTTGAGGTGGCGACGCCGTCCAGAGCCTGGATCAGGCTGGCGATGGATTCGCGTTGTGTCTGGTCTGACGCGCTCGTGGGCAGTACAACAAACAAGTGATCCGCTCGGCCGGCATGCGTGCCATCAAACTGTAAGTGTGAGGCGATGTCTCCCGGCTGCTTGCCGAAGCCTGCGGAGGCATGCATCATTTCGCGAGTGATGGCGTGGACTTGCCCGGGCGAGAGACGTTTTTGCGTCTCTTTTTTACAGCCCCAGGAGAAAAGAGCTATAGCAAATAGCAAGACCAGCGGGATCGCCGCATGCAGTTTTATGCGGCGATCAGTTTGGAACGCAAAGCTATGAGTTGTAGCAGGGCGCCGAACGAACACAGATCGCTAGGCGGCTTTTTTCTGCGGAGCCTTCAAGAGTTCGAGGGCTTTGCGGTAGATGGGATCTTCGGGCGACAACGGGCGAGGCGGAACAGGTTCTTTCTGAGCATCCGCCGAACCGTTATCGTCATCGCTGGCGTCGGATTCGTCCTCGGCGGTAGCACGGACGACTTCCGATGGCAGAACGCCTTCCTCGAGGATGGACTTTCCGTCAGCATTGTAATAATTCGCGACAGTCAAAAAGAGCGCTGCGCCGTCATCCAGCGAAATCAACTTTTGTTCGGAGGCCAGTCCAAACGTGCGCTCGCCTACGACATCACCGCGGTGGGCGGCGATCATGGCGGATGCCAGCACTTCCGCGGCGCCGGAAGTCGTGGCGTCAATCAGCACGGAAACGGGAGCCTTCCAGACCACCTTACTCGGGTCAGAGGCGAATATTTGCGGGGATACGGTTTGGCCGCGCATCGCCGAAAGATTTCCGGAAGAGACAAAAAGTTTCGCAACAGCGATGGCTTCCGAAACCGGGCCGCGCCCGCATTCTCGAACATCCAGAATCACTTTGTGGATGCCTTGCTTTTCCGCGTCCAGCAGGCGGGAGCGAATTTCGTCGGCGCGCCCTGTTTCGAGCGAAGGCAAGCGAAGGACAAGAATATCCGGGTCAGCCTTGGCCGTGACAATCTTTGCGGGGCTGAGCTTTTCGCGCACGAGATCCACCTCGTCAGGATCGGCTTTGCCGCGGCGGATGACGCCTACTTTCACTCCGGTGCCGGCCTGGCCTCGTAGAAAATTCATTGCCTGGCCGACGGACATATCGCGGGTCGTAAAGCCCGAGACGGATTCAAAAATGTCGCCGCTGTGGATGCCGGCTTTGTCGCCAGGGCTATCCGGCAAGACAGAAACCACGATGATGTAGCCGAAGCGCTTGCTCAGGGTAAGGCCGGCGTCGCCAGTCACGCTGGCGGTTTGTTTTTGCTTGTATTCGGCGTACTCGCGCGCGGTCAAATAACTTGACTGAGCATCAAGCGATTCCAGAAGTCCGTGAAGGGAGCCCGTCGTGACCAGGTGGAGATTAGGTTCGTCGACATAATCCTGCTGGATTTTTTGAAGGACTTCGCTGTAGACCGTCAGCGATTTGTAGGCTTTGTCATCCGGCGTGCGGCCAAGGACATGACCCAATCCGGCGTAACAAAAAATAACGACCGATACGCAAAGAACCCCGATGCGAGCCGCTCGATTCATGCCTCACCTGTGCCCTTCTAAAATCAACCCGGAGCTTGCCAAAAACAGAACTCCAATTATATCACTCTCAGGAGATGGGACGCGCGGGGAATGAGAAAGGAAGCCTGAGAATAACGCGGGGTTGCAGTTGGGCTGGAGGAGCAGGGAAACGCAGTTGGGTGGAAGACACGTTCAGACGGCCATATGATGCCAAATAGACACACCGAGTCAAGAACTAGGCCTCAGTGTTCCTATAAGTTACTGAAAAATATGGACAAACAGGTGAAATGCTGGTCAACAACATGCTACTCTGTGGCGGGGATCATGTATCAATCTACGATAGCGCGAGGGGCCTCCGCTGAAGGTGTGGGTCTTCACACCGGAGTGTTCGGACACGTCCGCCTTCTCCCTGCGCCAGCCGACACGGGAATTGTTTTTCGCCGCACGGACCTCGACAATTTTCCGATTGAGGCTCAAGGGCACAATGTTGCCCGAGTCAGCTATGCCACTAGTTTGATGAAGCAGGGCGTGCTGCTTTCGACCACAGAACACCTTCTAGCAGCGATCTATTCCTGCGGCATCGACAACATTTTCATCGACATCGATTCGATCGAGATTCCCATTTTGGATGGCTCGGCCGAGCCGTTCATGCAATTGCTGGAAAAATCCGGAGTGCGCAAACTCCGGCGCAAGCGCCGATTTTTGAAGGTTTTGAAACCGTTGGAAGTCGAGGAAGGTGACCGCCGAATCGGCATTTATCCCGCCGACGAATTTCGCGTGCGTTGCTACGTGGATTTCCCGCATCCGCTGGTGGGTCAGCAAGAGGTCGAGATGGTGGTCAATCCGGAAACTTTCCGGCACCTTCTGGCGCGGGCGCGGACGTTCTGTTTCGAGCGGGATATCGAGCCGTTGCGCTCGATGGGCTTGATTCGCGGGGGATCTCTGGAAAATGCGATCGTTTTGACCAACGATGGCGTGATGAACGGACCGCTGCGCTTTCCGGATGAGTTTGGCCGGCACAAAGCGCTGGATTTGATCGGCGACTTGGCGCTAGCGGGGTTGCCCCTACTGGCGCGGGTCGAGGCCTACAAGGCTGGCCACGCGCTGCATACGCAGCTTGTAAGCCGTCTACTGGCCGATCCTACGCTTTGGACGATTACGACGGGCGAAACAGCCCCCGTGGAACGCGAAGTCCGTCTAGCCACGCTCTCTCCTGCGCCTGCCACCGATTAATCACACCCGGCGATTCCTAAAAAGCCTCTCGTCGTGAGCGAATGAAAGAAAAGCTATAGGAGCGGTGGACTGTCTGCAGTTGCCTGCTCGCCGCGATTGGCGCGAATGACTCCGCTCTCGTCCGTAAAGAAATGTCGAATGCCGGATGCATTCTCGCTCTCGGGATCGGCGGTTATGGTGTAGTTGACGACGCGGCCAAGATTGTTCGCAGGGCCCGGAGAGTAAAAGAATCTGTAGCCGTTCTTTATCGCAGCCGGCATGGAAAGCTGCACGCTAATAAGGTTAGCTCCATCACAGTCGCCATTTCCCGGACCGAGGTTCTGCACCGAGGCCGGGAAGCCGACGTTCTGGCACTGGGTCGCGTAAATCACCATCGCGCTGTTGTAAGTGCGCAAGGAAGCTACCGTGGAAGCTTCGTTGGCGGCCATTTTTGCGCGCAATAGATTTGGAATGGCTATTGCTGCAATGATCAGAATGATCGGTAGGAACACGACCTGGGCATAGCCCATAACCATTCCTGCTATCGCGAGGCCATTTCCTTTCAACTGGCCCGCCCTTTTCTTGATGTCTAAGAGTGCCAAATGCCCCAAAATGATTGCTGGAATAGCGGCAAAAAACGGCAGAATAATGTACGCGACGATCCCGCAGATGAGACTCGCGGTGGCCTTGCCGCTGGTCTCTTGTGGGCCAGCGTAAGCCATTGAAACCGAAGGGGATATGGGAATTCCTGGGGACCTTGGGGTTGCCGCTCCACTCAGGCTATTTCCGCACGAGGAGCAAAACGCAATGCCGTCTGGGATGGACGAGGAACATCGGGGGCAGGTTTGCATGCTGGTATCTCCTTACAGAGGCATTCGCCATTCTTGGAAGCCATAGGACGCAATGGAGCACGGCCCAATTCGACAGGCTGGATGACGCCCAGAACACATTGTGACGCAGGTTTTCTTACCGCGATTGTCAAAATCGAGGCTGTGAGGCGAGAATAGAACCCTCATGTCTAATCACGATCTGGCCATTGTCATTCTTGCGGCAGGAAAAGGCACGCGGCTGAAATCCAGCGTTGCGAAGGTATTGCACCGCGCGGGAGGACGCACGCTCGTCGAGCATGTAGTGCGTGCATGCGCGCCGTTGGGCGCGAAACAGACGGTGGTAGTCGTTGGGCATCAGGCAGAGCAAGTAGCGCCGGTGGTTGAGCCGCTAGGAGCGGAGACGGTTCTGCAGCAGCCGCAGCACGGAACTGGGCACGCAATGCAGGTGGCTCGGCGGGCGCTGGGCAGGGCGAAACTTGCCGTAGTTTTGCCGGGGGATGCGCCGCTGGTGCGCACGGAAACGCTCAAGGCGCTAGTCTCCGCGCATCGCGCGGGAAACGCAGCGGCCACGATTTTAACGGCGGTGCTGGCCGATCCGTCAGGTTACGGCCGCATCCTGCGCAAATCGGAAACGGCCGTTGCGGCGATCGTGGAAGAATCGCAGCTTACGCCGGACCAGCGCGAGTTGAACGAAATCAACTCTGCCATTTATTGTTTCACGCTGGACAAGCTCTGGCCCGCGCTAGCTCACGTAAAGCCCAATAACAAGCATCGCGAGCTGTATCTTACCGATACGATCGTAACTCTGACCGTAGCCGGGGAGACAGTGCTTGCGGAAGTCGCTCCCGATTCGCGCGAAATTCTGGGCTGCAACACGCGGGCCGACCTGGCGGAAGTCGACCGAGTATTTCGCGAACGGAAGCGCGCCGCACTGATGGACGCTGGTGTCACAATTCAGTTGCCGGAGACGGTGCTGATCGATCCGGAAGTCACCGCCGGCGAAGACACGGTGATTGAGGCCGGGGTGCAGCTTCTCGGAAAAACGAAAATCGGAGCGCGCTGCACGATTCGCACCGGCAGCGTACTCATCGATGCGCTGCTCGGCGACGGCGTGGCGGTTGAACCGCATTGCGTCGTGGCGCAGAGCCGCCTGGATGATGGCGTGATCATCGGGCCATTCGCGCGTTTGCGTCCCGACAATCATTTGAAGGCAGGAGCACGCATCGGCAATTTCGTCGAGTTGAAAAAGAGCACTATCGGCGAGGGCACCAAGGCGATGCACTTGACGTATCTCGGCGATACGAAAATAGGCGCAAAATCGAATATAGGCGCTGGGACGATCACCTGCAATTACGACGGTTTTCACAAGTTTCCGACATCGATCGGCAACAAGGTCTTTATCGGAAGCGATAGCGCGCTAGTGGCGCCCGTCCGGATCGGCGATGGCGCATACGTAGCAGCGGGTTCCACAATCACGGACAACGTTCCGGCGGATGCGCTGGCGATCGCGCGCGGCCGCCAAGCTAACAAGCCCGGCTGGGCTTCCAAAAAACGCCGAGAATTGGCCGCCAGCGAAAAACCGAAGATGTCCAAGCCTTCCCGAAAAAAAGCGAAAACGCGCCGCTCGACGAAAAAACGCAAGTAAGCCTTCCCAAGCTTTCTGCCATAAAAGCCACGTTAGGATTCAGTTTGTTCCTTGCGTCTCATGAGCCTGCTCCGGGCAGCGCCACTACAACTTTGAATCCAACTGCGGTGAATGCCCACGTGTGCTAAAATAGGAGTTCCCCGAATGCCACACGGAGCCAACACGCAATGAAATTCGGAGTCGTCGTTTTTCCCGGGTCCAATTGCGACCACGACGCGTTTTACGCCATCGGAAATGTCCTGCACAAGCCAGTTGAATTCATCTGGCACCAATCGCAAGATCTTGCGAATTGCGACGCGATTATCCTGCCAGGTGGATTCGCTCATGGCGATTATTTGCGCACTGGAGCGATCGCTCGCTTTTCGCCTGTAATGAAGTCCGTCGAAACCTTCGCCAACAGCGGCGGCATGGTCCTCGGCATTTGCAATGGCTTCCAGATTTTGCTCGAGGCAGGCTTGCTGCCGGGCGCAATGATGCGCAACAGCGGGCTCCGCTATATCTGTCGTCACGTTCACATTCGCATCGAGCAAACCGACACACCGTTTACCAACGCCGCGCAGCGCGGCCAAATTCTGAAAGTTCCCATTGCGCACAACGACGGAAACTACACCTGCGATGAAGCGACGATCGCGGACCTCGAGAAAAACCGCCAGATCATTTTCCGCTACACGACGCCGGACGGTTCGGATGACGCCGCAGGTAATCCCAACGGCTCGATGAACAACATCGCCGGCATTTGCAATCGCGAACGTAACGTTGCCGGCCTGATGCCGCATCCCGAGCGCGCTGTGGAATCCGCCCTCGGCTCTTCCGACGGCCTGGTCATCTTCAAGTCGATGGTCGAGGCCCTCGTCGGCGCTGCAAAGGCCACGGCGTGAAGCGTACAGCCGCAGTACGGAACACTTCCCAGCAGTGCTCAAAATCACTCTCGCTTAGAGCGATGCGATGAATGAAGAACTCCCTGAACTAGGTTACGAAGAATTTGTCCGCGCGCGGAAGTTGCACTGGCAGGGAGAAGCAAAGAAATTGGGGTCGGAAATAGTTATTCCGAAGTTCCAAGATGTACCGCTCGGAGAGCAGGACAGTAGTTTCATGCTGTATGCGCCGGGCGCGGAAGGTGTTTTTGCAGTGTTTGAAGACGCCGCGGAAACCGGCTGGTTTTATCTCTACAGTGCGAAGCAGCGCGCGATCTTGAAGTCCGCACACATCTACAACCGCGCGAACGTTATCGTTGATGAAGACGTCGTGGACATTGGCTGGGCGGCGGATGGCTCCGCTTGCGGTCTTGCTGTTTGGGGCGAGTTTCGCGCGTTTCTCGGCTTCTCGAATGCTGTGGAAATGCGCAAACCAGTGATGGACGCCGAGGAGCACGGCATTCCGGCCGGCGAATGGCCAGCTGGATTTGAGCGCTATCTGGAAAAGAAGATCGACTGAAGGACCGCGAAACGCAAAAATGGCTACCGCTAGCGCCGAAATTAAAGTGACACCGGAGATCGCCGCCGAACATGGCGTGACACGCGACGAGTACGCCCGCATTCAGCAAATTCTCGGACGCGATCCCAACATCACCGAACTCGGCATTTTCAGCGTAATGTGGAGCGAGCACTGCTCCTACAAATCCAGCAAAGTGCATCTGAAGCGCTTGCCCACGAGCGGGAAACTGGTCGTGCAGGGTCCCGGCGAAAATGCCGGCGTCGTGGATATCGGCGACGGCCTCGTCGCCGCGTTCAAGATCGAATCGCACAACCATCCCAGCTACGTCGAACCGTTTCAGGGCGCGACGACCGGCGTCGGCGGCATTCTCCGCGACATTTTCACAATGGGCGCGCGCCCAATTGCGATTCTCGATTCGCTGCGCTTCGGCGAAATTTCTTCGGGCAAAGGCACCAGTGACGAAGACGCCGCCAAGAATCGTCGCATTCTCGATGGCGTGATTCGCGGCGTTGGGCACTACGGAAATTGCTTTGGAGTGCCAACCATCGGCGGAGAAGTCAGCTTCGAGCCGTGCTATTCCCAAAATCCGCTGGTCAATGCGCTCGCGCTCGGCATCGCCCGCAAAGAGGAGATTTTCCTGGCAAAAGCGAAGGGCATCGGCAATCCCGTCATTTATGTCGGCGCAAAAACAGGCCGCGACGGGATTCACGGAGCGTCGCTTCTCGCGTCGGCGGAATTCACCGAAGAATCCAAACAAAAGCGCCCCAATGTGCAAGTTGGCGACCCGTTCATGGAAAAATTGCTGCTCGAAGCCTGCCTTGAAGCCATGCAGACGGGCGCGGTTGTGGCCATTCAGGACATGGGCGCGGCCGGACTTACCTGCTCGACGATGGAGATGGCTTCCCGCGGCGGCACCGGTATCGAGATCGATCTCGCCAAAGTTCCCCAGCGCGAAACCGGTATGACGCCTTACGAAATCATGCTGAGCGAATCGCAGGAGCGCATGCTCCTCGTCGCGGAAAAGGGCCGCGAGTGCGAAGTCCTCGACATTTTCAGAAAGTGGGGGCTTGATGCGGTTGTCGTCGGCACGGTAACCGACGGCGGCATCGCGAAGGTTTTGAATCACGGCCAGGTCGCTGCGGAAATCCCCGCGCACCCGCTCGCCGAAGAAGGCCCGGTCTACCGCCGCCCCATCGCGCAACCACCGCTCCGTCACGAAACGCCCGTCGATTGGTTTTCGTTTGCGCCCGAAGGCACCAACCTCACCGCGAATTTTGCAATGCTGCTTGCCTCACCGGCTATTGCCTCCAAGCGCTGGATTACCGAGCAATACGACACGAGCGTTCGCACCAACACGCTCGCCGGCCCCGGCGCGAGTGACGCCGCCGTTGTGCGCATCAAGGATCCGCAAACCGGGATCGTCAAGCGTGCGTTGGCGCTTGCCACCGACGGTAACGGCCGCTGGTGCCAGTTGAATCCCCGCGTCGGCGCCATGCACGCCGTCGCCGAGGCCGCGCGCAACGTTGCCACTTCCGGGGCGCGCCCCATCGCCGCCACGAATTGCCTCAATTTCGGCAGCCCGGAAAAACCCGAAGTCATGTGGCAATTCAGCGAAGCTATTGACGGCCTCACCGTCGCCTGCAACGAACTCGGGACGCCTATCACCGGCGGCAATGTCAGCTTCTACAACGAAACTCTCGGCAAATCGATCTACCCGACTCCAGTCATCGGCATTCTCGGGATTCTCGACGACGCTTCCCGCGTCTTGAAAATTGCTTTCCGCGCCGAAGGCGACGTCATTGTCCTTCTTGATGGCGCCGTAGAGGCGACCCTCGTTCCAGCCCCAGAATCTGCGCGCGAATTCTCCTCATCCGAATATTCCAAATCGGTCGCTGGCATTGTCTCTGGCGAACCTCCAGCCATCGATCTAGCCGCCGAAAAGCGCCTAATCGATTGCCTGATCGCCCTCGCCTCCGACGGCTCCGTGCAATCCGCCCACGACGTCTCCGACGGCGGCATCGCCGTCACACTGGCCGAATCCAGTTTCGCCGCTCCGGGCCTGGGTGCACGCGTTTCTTTGGACGAAGACACATCCCCAGAATTTGCCCTGTTCCACGAACGCGGCGCCCGCTGCGTCGTCTCCGTCTCGCCGACAAAACTTGCCGCCGTTCTCGCAACTGCGAGACAATATGGTGTCGGTGCGCGCGAAATGGGCAAAGTGCATCTTGGCAACGCGCTCCGCATCGAATATAAGGGGAGCGCAGTCGTCGATTCCCCTCTCGACGCACTGCGCGGCATCTGGGCCAATTCGCTCGAGAACACGTTAGCCGCAAAATGACGAACAAGCTCGCTTTCGCTGACGATCATTTCCACGACGAGTGTGGTGTCTTCGGCGTCTTCGGCCATCCCGAAGCCGCCAATCTCGCCTATCTTGGCCTTTACGCGCTCCAGCATCGCGGCCAGGAATCTGCCGGCATCGTTTCCAGCGACGGCTCGGATCTCTACCTTCACCGAGCTATGGGCGAAGTCGAAGAAATCTTTCAGCCCAGCGAACTCGCCAAGCTCCCAGGAAGCCTCGCCATCGGCCACACGCGTTATTCCACCGCCGGCGATAAAGCCCTGCTCAACGCACAGCCCATCATGATCGATTGCAACAAGGGCAAAGTCGCTCTCGGCCACAACGGCAACCTCACCAACGCCGCCGAATGGCGCCGCAAACTCGAGCATCGCGGCTCCATCTTCCAGACCAACAGCGACACCGAGGTCATCGTGCACCTCATCGCGCGCTCACAAGCCCGCAATCTCTCGGGTGCGCTCGGCGACGCGCTCAATCAAGTCGAAGGCGCCTACTCTCTCCTTGTCCTCACGCAAGATGAACTCATTGCCGTGCGCGACCCGCGCGGCTTCCGTCCGCTTGTGCTCGGCAGGCTGCCTCTGCCCACCGGTGGTGAAGCCTGGCTCGTGGCCTCCGAAACCTGCGCGTTCGATCTGCTCAACGCTCAGTACGTCCGCGAAATCGAGCCCGGCGAAATGGTTCGTATCTCGCGCTCCGGTATCGAGTCCATCCACTTCGCGCCCGAAAAACAGCGGCAGCAGTGCATTTTCGAGCATGTTTATTTTGCGCGCCCCGACAGCATTATTTTCGGCCGCAGCGTCAACGAAAGCCGCGAAGCCCTCGGCCGCCTGCTCGCGCGCGAGCATCCCGTTGACGCCGATATCGTCGTACCCGTTCCCGATTCCGGGGTTCCTGCTGCCGTCGGCTACGCACTCGAATCAAAAATTCCGTTCCGCATGGGCCTGATTCGCAATCACTATATCGGGCGCACCTTCATTGAGCCTTCGCAGGCCATCAGGAATTTCGGTGTGAAGCTAAAGCTCAATCCCATCCGCGGCCTGATCGAAGGCCAGCGCGTCATTCTGGTGGACGACTCTATCGTCCGGGGCACGACCAGCCGCAAAATCGTTCGCATGGTTCGCGAAGCCGGCGCCCGCGAAGTGCACGTGCGCATCAGTTGCCCACCCACAATTTCTCCGTGCTACTACGGCGTGGACACGCCCACGCGCGAAGAGCTCATCGCCTCCTCGAACTCTCCGGAAGAAATCTGCAAGTTCCTTGGCGCGGATTCGCTCGGCTATGTTTCGCTCCCTTCCCTGCGCCAAGCCGTGAATGACACCGAAGGCAAGTTCTGTACGTCTTGTTATACCGGAGTCTATCCCACGGATCTCGTGCAGCTGGAAGTCCGCGAGAGCAGCGGCAACGCGCATGATGGGAAAGATGGACACGCTCCGGAAGACGCGCTGATCGAGAGGCCCGTGGCGGTGGAACGTGAAGGCTGAAGCCATGCAAGAATCCGTCGGCAAAGATGCTCCTAAAGAAAAGGGCAAAGCCCCCGGCAAAAAGGTCGAAGAGCCCAAACTCCCCATGGGCCAGCGCGTTCAGCGCGAAGCCATTGCATGGTTTTGGGTAGGGCTCGCGTTTCTGTTGATCAACGGCACCATTGGCCAGGCTCGCGTCATTCCTTCCGGCTCCATGGAAAATACTCTTCTCATCGGCGACCACCTCATCATGAGCCGCATCGGCTACGATGCCGGCGTCCCCTTTACCAACTGGCACGTCTCGCTTTGGCGCAATCCCAAGCGCCAGCAGATCGTCATCTTCAAGCCGCCTTTCGCACCCGATCAGCCGGACTACGTTAAGCGTGTTATCGGGCTGCCGGGCGACACCGTAGACATACACGACGGCGCTGTCTGGATCAACGGCCAGAAACTCAACGAAAACTACACGCTTGGCCGCAGCGAGCCTGGCGACATCAAGCTCCCTTTCAAAGTGCCGGACAAGACGTATTTTGTAATGGGCGACAATCGCGGCAACTCCTATGACAGTCGCTTCTGGGGCCCCGTGCCGCGAAACGACATTATCGGCACGCCCGTGATGATTTACATGTCCCTCGATGTCGGGCAAGATGCCTGGGAGCCGGGCCAGATTCGCGAACGTTTTTTTGCTTACGCGAACGCCATCATCCATCCCGGCACGGTGCGCTGGAGGCGCTTGTTCCGGTTGTTTTGATCGCGGCGCACTGAATAGATTTCGCCGCGAGCCCCGCCGCGGCAGCTTGCAGTTCATTCCGAATAGAGAACGACGGACGTGAATCTGCGCCCGGATGAAAACGAAAGCGAATTGCCCTCGATGAAATATGCCGATGCCGGAGTGAATATCGCGGTCGCGGACGAAGTCAAGCAGCGCATCCGGCACCACGCCAACCGCACGTTTACTAGTGGAGTGCTCGGTGGCATTGGCGGGTTCGGCGCTCTCTTCGCCCTCGACAATAAAAAGTGGAAAGAGCCGGTCCTCGTCTCCAGCGCCGATGGCGTCGGCACCAAGCTGAAAATCGCCATGGCCATGGGTGTGCACTCCACCGTCGGCGGCGACCTCGTCTATCATTGCGTCAACGACATTCTCGTCCAGGGTGCGACGCCGCTTTTCTTCCTCGACTACCTCGCCATGGGGAAACTCGATCCCGCGGTGATCGAGCAACTGGTCGAAGGCATGAGCCGCTCCTGCCGCAAAGCGGGATGCGCTCTGATTGGCGGAGAAACCGCCGAGATGCCGGGGTTTTATCCTCCTGGAGAATACGACCTCGCGGGCTTCATCGTTGGCGTGGTGGAACGCAAAAAAATTCTCACCGGCAAATCGGTCAAGCCTGGCGACGCGCTACTCGCTCTTCCCTCCTCCGGCTTGCACACCAACGGCTACTCGCTGGCCCGCAAACTGGTCTTCCAAGTCGCCAACTTGAAGCCGGACACCTATGTCGCCGAAGTTGGGAACAAAATTGGCGCGGAGCTCTTGAAACCCCATCTGTGCTACGCGCCCGCGCTCAAAAATATCGTCGCCCGCGGATGGGTTTCCGCCCTCGCGCACATCACCGGTGGAGGCATCCCCGGAAATCTGCCTCGCGTGCTTCCCGCCGGCGTAAAAGCGCAAATCGACTTGGCCTCTTGGCCCGTCCCGCCCATTTTCAAATTTCTCGCCACCCTGGGAAAGATCGAAACCAACGAATTGCTGCAATCCTTCAACATGGGCGTCGGCATGGTCCTCGTTGTGCCGCCTGCCCACGTGAAATCCGTCGAAGCCGACCTGAAGCGCCGCCGCGAAAAATTTTTCCGCATCGGCCGAATCGAGCGCGCCGACTCAGGCAAACCTCGCGTCGCCCATTCCGGCTCCCTTAACTTGTAGTGGGACAGGCATTCCTGCCTGTCAACTTCTTCTCTGTGCTCTCCGCGTCCTCTGTGTAAATCTCTTTCTTCGTATCTTTTCTAATTTTCGCTCCTCACGGATCGGCGGCCGCTATCCGCGATCAGGATCAGCATAATCTGGATGCTTCGCCCTTCCTCGCTTCTTGACCTCCCGCGCCACTCGTTTCAACCATCGCAACTCGGTCTCAAACTGCTCAATCATCAAACTCACCATCCACACAGCCTCATGGTACGGATGTCCCACTTCTTGCAGAATCGAGCGCAAGGCTTCCTTTTCTCGTTCCACCTCCTTCTCAAGAAACTTCTGCCGCCGGCGAATCTGCTCTTGAAACACGCCCGGCCGCGCCTGCCAGGAGAGCGCCACCCAAGTCAGAAACGGAGGCCGGTCTCGCTGCGTCGTCCAATCTTCGCGTTCGAGAGCATCCGCCAGTGCCGCACGCCCCTTGGCCGTCGTCTCAAAGCTGCTCCGCTCCGGCCCCGAAGCAGGCTCACCCATCACCAGCGAACGGATCATCCCTGCTCGAGCCAGTTTTTCCAGGGAATAGTAAACCTGAGGCCGGGAAATCCCCGCCCAGTCCTTGATCTCCCGCCGCACCAACTCCGCATTCGCCTGATACCCATGCATCGGCCGCTCCGCCAGCAGACTCAAAAGCACCAAGTCCGGCGTAGTCAGATTTGTCTTGGGTTTCTTCGTCATCTTGTCAGCTTCGTATGGCCCTTTTCTTCTCTGTGAACTCCGTGCTCTCTGCGATCTCTGTGTAAATTCTTTTTCCGTGGTTTATCCCTGCATCTTTACATCGTTACTTCGTTGCTTCCTCTTCTTGCTCCACCACCACCACTGGCACTTCTCCGCCGGCAGCCTAGGATTCTTTGCCTGGGCCACTGCCGCGCAAAACGTATCCAATACACATGGATCCTGCCGCTGGCCTGTCAGCCGCTCCATCTTTTCGTACATCCGCTGAGGATCCCTTCGCGCCAGTTCCTCCACGCTGCGAATTCCCAGCATCTCGAAGTCCTTCAGCATCGCCGGCCCGATCGAAATCAGGTCCGCAAGCTCCCTCGTTCTTGCCGTCATAAAAACCTCCTTGACAGTGAATTCCCAATCCGGTATTCTCAACTAGTCTAAATAAGACTAGTCGCCGTTGCAAGGAGTAATTTAGACATGCGCGTCCTCGCCTCCGCCGTCTTCGCCGCTGCTCTCGCTTTCGGGATCCCGCAAACCAATCCAGTCAAGGAGAAGAAACCCATGAACGTCAAGAAAATCACGCCCGTCCTGCTCGTCGACCACATCGAACCTATCCTGCCCTTCTGGATCGATCGCCTCGGCTTCACCAAAGCCATCGAAGTCCCTGATGGCAACAAACTCGCCTTCGTCGATTTTCAAAAGGGCGGCGTCGAAGTGATGTACCAGACCTATGCCAGCGTGGAAAAAGATGCTCCGCACGAAATGCGAGCCGCAGCCAGAAAAGGCCCCACCTATCTCTACCTGGAAGTCGACAATCTGGACGCCGTCCTCACCGCCATGAAGGACGTAACCAAAGTCATGCCCGAACGCACTGCCTTCTACGGCATGCGCGAATTCGCCGTCCAGGATCCCGCCGGCCACTTCATCACCTTCGCCCAATCGGCTGCTCCGCAGCACTAGGTGATGCGATCTCTATTTGATGTCCAGCGATCAATCAACCAACCAACGAAGTAATACCAGCCAAAAATGAGCAGGGGCATGGAAATCATGAACACCCATATCTCGTTCACGCCGAGATGTCTGAGACCGCCGAGAACGACGGCCTCAACTATGAAGGCAGGCGCCGCGGACAGCATGAGCCATTCCGATAGCCATCCGGGATCTATCCACCTATTCGGAAGATCCCAAGTAACGCAGTGTTCCTCGCCTGTTTTACATGGTGCGGGGACACTGGGATGTTTATTCAACGGGTCAGAATCAAGTTGAATGAACGACCACCAGAAGTATCGGCTCGGCGCGCTACTACCTTCACGATTCGTTCGAACAGAATGGTACGTTTCGCCAGCAAACAAGACTAGACCGACAATGGGCAGCACCAATCTCCAGCGTCTGCGCATATGTATTCAGACACCAAACCCAATCTTGTTGTCCCGAAATTTCGCAGGAATCGCCCTATTGCTTCGGCGCGTTGCTCGGCAACGGCGGCGCGCGCCTCTCGGCCTCGGCAATCACTGCAATCGACCGCGCCCCATTCTTCCCCACCGACCGCACCGCGAAAAAGTGATTGTCGGTTGAAACGCCTTTCAGCACGCTCTTTCCTGCCGCTTCCGCAAAATCAAACACGCTCCAGCGCGCCTCGGTCGTTTCTCTCCACAAAATCTCGAATCCCGCTCTCTCCGGATCGTCGTCCGCCGCCCAGCTCACTTTCGCATCCGGCGTGACCGCCCCCGTCAGCTTCACATTTGTCGGCGCCGCTGGCGCCATCGCCAGTTGCCGCAACACCTCGGCGTTGTCCCGTGCCACATTTCCCATAAACGCAAAATTCAAATATTTCTCGAAGTCGCCGTACTCCACTCCATTCTCCGTGCGCGGCGTCTGATGCTGGTGGTTGTAATCTTCCAGCGGCTCGGTAAACCGCACCCCGGGCAGCCCCGCCTTGTAAAACGGAAAGTGATCTCCGCCCCGCCCGTAGCGATCCTGCCGGAAAATCATGCGAATCGCGGAACGCCCGTCAATTTCTTCGATCGCCCGCGCCAATTCCCGCGCCGGCGAATCCGCGTCCTCAATTTCGCCATTCCCCGAGAACACGCGCACGCGATGCGGCCCGCCCGGCGCCGTGTCCGCGCCAACGATGTCGTTATCCATCATCGCTCCCACCGTGTACCCCTGCTCCTTCACCCAATCCAGCAAACGGTACGCGCCGAGCAGCCCCTGCTCTTCGCCCGAAAGCACGCCAAAAATAATCGTCCCGCGAAACTTAGATTTACCGCTCGCCGCAATCTTGCTCAGTTGCCGCGCGCATTCCACGCTCACTGCCGTTCCCGAAGCGTCATCGTCCGCTCCCGGCGCGTCCGCGTTGGGGTCCATCACGTCCGAAGGCCGCGAATCGTAATCGCCCACGACGATGTATACCGTCTTCGCCAGCTTCTCATCCGTCCCCGGCAAAATCGCGTAGATATTTTCCAGCGGAATCGGATTCGGCCCCGTACGCTCCGACTTCGATTCAAACTTGTCCACCACCACCTGTAGCTTCCCGCCGGAATCCTTGGCGATCTCATTCATCCGCGCCACAACGAAATCCCGCCCGCAGCCAATCCCGCGCTTCGTATCCGTCAACGAAGAAAGCGTCAGCCGCGTTCCGCAGCTCACTTCGTCGTGAATCAGCCTGCGCATCGATTTCTCATCAATGCTCGCCCGCGTAATCGCTCCCGCCGGCCTCGGCAAAGCCTTCGGATGCGGCGCTCCTGTCAACGGCTCCGTAGGATCGTGCGACCCAGCCCCAGCCGCTGTGCTCGATGCCCCACTCTTCGCAGCGCGAGGCGCTCCCGTCTGCGCCCCCGCCAACGCCACGCACAACAAACTCGTTACACCAAAAATCCCAAGTCGTTTCATCGTGGTCACTTTCCCGTTCAAGTTTCTTTCTTCAGCCCCGGCATTCTAGCGCGCAAACCTCATCCCCGCCACTCAACTCTCCGTACCCTCTGTGAACTCTGTGTTCTCTGTGTAAATTCTTTTTCTTCCGTTTTTCCCTGCCCCGGCGAGTTTTGCGCGCACCCTCGACTATGCTAACGTTTTTTGGCCATGAACAAGCGCATAGGCGTGCTCTTAAGCGGCCGCGGCTCGAACTTCGAAGCCCTCGCGGACAGCATTGCCGCAGCTCGCATTCCCAACGCCGAAATCGCCATCGTCGTCAGCAATCGCGAAGGCGCTCCCGGCCTCGACCGCGCCAAATCCCGCGGCATCCCCACGCGCGCCATCCCCTCCAAAGGTCTCGAGCGCGAAGCCTACGACCGTCAGGTCGTCGCCGTTCTCAACGAACACAAAGTCGATCTCGTCTGCCTCGCTGGCTACATGCGCCTTCTCTCCCCGTATTTCGTCGACGCCTTCCCCAACCGCATCCTCAACATTCATCCATCGCTCCTCCCCTCGTTCCCCGGCCTCGAATCCCAGCGCCAAGCTCTCGAATACGGCGTTAAATTCGCCGGCTGCACCGTCCATTTTGTCGACGAAAATCTCGACGCTGGCCCCATCGTTCTCCAATCCGTCGTCCCCGTCGCAGACGACGACACCGAAGACACGCTTTCCGCCAGAATTTTGCAGGAAGAACACCGAATCTATTCCGAAGCCGTTCGCATCGTCCTCGAAGGCCATTACAAAATCGCCGGCCGCCGCGTATTGGTTACCAAATGACGCCAACAAATTTCAAACCCGTCGAAGAACAGCTCGCCTACCTCAAAAAAGGCGTCGCCGAAATCATTCCCGAAGCCGAGCTGAAAACGAAACTCGAAAACTCCTTCAAGACCGCCACGCCCCTCCGCGTCTATCTCGGCGTCGACCCCACCGCTCCCGACATTCATCTCGGCCACACCGTAGTCCTGCGCAAACTAAAACATTTCCAGGATCTCGGCCACACCGCCATTTTCCTCATCGGCGATTTTTCCGCCATGATCGGCGATCCCACCGGCCGCTCCGAAACGCGCCCGCCGCTCTCCCGCGAAGAAGTTAACGCCAACGCCGAAACCTACCTCGCACAGGTCTTCAAACTCCTGGACCCGCAAAAAACCGAAGTCCACTTCAACTCCGAGTGGCTCGACAAACTCTCCAGTTACGACATCGTCCGCATCTGCGGCCACTACAGCCTCGCTCGCATGCTCGAGCGCGAAGACTTCCGCTCCCGCCTCGAACATCACCAGCCCATCTCCGTCCACGAACTCCTCTACCCGCTCCTCACCGCCTACGACGCTGTCGCCCTCAAATCCGACGTCGAGCTCGGCGCCACCGAGCAGAAATTCAACATCCTCGTGCACCGCGACATTCAGCGCGCCTACGGCCTCCCCGGTGAAGTCGCCGTCACCATGCCCATCCTCGTCGGCCTCGATGGCCAGCGCAAGATGTCCAAAAGCCTCGGCAACTACATCGGCATCACCGAGCCCCCCGTCGAAATCTTCGGCAAGCTCATGTCCATCCCCGACGATTTGATGTGGACGTACTACGATCTGGTGACCGACCGCACACCCGCCGAAATCGCCGCGCTAAAAAAAGAAGTTTCCACCGGCGCGACGCATCCCATGGACGTAAAGATGCGTCTCGCTCAGGAAGTCATCGCCGGTTTCCACGGCGAAGAAGCCGCCCGCAAAGCCGCCGAAAATTTCCAACGCGTCTTCCGCGACCGCCAAGCCCCCGCCGAAGCCGAAGTTCAGCGCATCTCGCAGGGTCCGGCGAAAAAACTCGTAGCCCTGCTGGCCGAACTGAAACTCGTGTCTTCCAAAAATGAAGCCATTCGGCTTATCGAACAAGGCGGCGTGGAAATCGACGGCGTCCGCGTAGAAGACGCCCGCAAAGATGTAGACCTAAGCAAACCGAGCGAATTCCTCCTCCGCGCCGGAAAAAAGAAATTCCTCCGCATCATCGTCCAGTAGGGGCACGGCACGCCGTGCCCGTCTTTTCTTCTCTGTGCCCTCTGTGTCCTCTGCGACCTCTGTGTAAATTCCTTCTTTTCGTCTAATTCAAAATTTCCCCAACCAGCCCCGCCACATGCTCCGCAATCGCCGGCGCCGCCGTCAACCCCGGCGACTCAATCCCCACCAACTGAATCACCTGCTTCACCACCGGGTCCCGCTCAATCACAAAATCCGCAATCCCATGCCCCGTAGGCGGCACCAACTTCGGCCGCAACCCCGAATACCCCAAATGCAAATCACTCTCCTCGACTTCCGGCAAAAGCGTCTTCGCGCTCTCCGCAAACGCCGCAATCGGCAACCGGTTCTTCTCGTAATTCTCTTTCCCGTCCACGTACGTCGCCGTCGGCCCCAGCAAAAAAGTTCCCCACAACGTTTTCGTGAAATGCATGCCCAGACTTAACCCGTCGCTATGCGGCAGCGGATACACAAGATCGTTGATCAACGAAGCCCGCGCTCCGCGCACCTCGCAATACTCTCCGCGCACCGGATAAATCTTCCACGAGGAATTCCCCATCAGCGCTGCCACTTCATCCGCATAAAGCCCCGCCGCATTGATCACGCACCGCGCCTCAATCGTCTCGTCTTGCACATCTTCTTCATCGCCAATCCGGAGCCCAACACGCACCGCCCCTGCCACCGGCTCCAGCGAAACCACCCGTGCGTAATTCACAATCTCCGCGCCCTGCCCCGCCGCCACGCGCGCAAATGCGTGCACCAACTCTTCCGCCGAAACAATCCCCGTCGAGGGCACAACCATCGCCGCCGACCCGCGAATGTGCGGCTCGCGCTTTCGAATCTCCTCCGGCCCAATCAGCCGCAATCCTTCCACGCCGTTGTCTTCGCCCTTTTTCTTCAGCGCCTCCAGTGCCGCCTCTTCGTGCGCGTCCGCCGCCACCACCAGCTTTCCCGTATGCCGGAACGGCACATTATGTTTTTTGCAAAATTCATACGTCAGCCGGTTTCCCTCGACGCAATGCCGCGCCTTCAAGGAATTTTTCGGATAATAAATCCCGGAGTGCACCACCCCGCTGTTCCGCGTGCTCGTCGCCATCCCCAGCTTCGGATTCTGCTCCACTAGAAAAACGTCTTCCCATCGCGCCGAAACCGCCCGTGCAATCGCGCATCCAACCACACCACCGCCAATAATCAGAATATTCGCTTGGTCCATGACTCTATTTTATCCGCGAGTTCTATCCGTTCGTATTGATTTCGTCGAAGAATGGTTTGCACTCGGCAAGGCGCGCCTGCGTCCCGTCATGCACCGCGTAAACCGAGTGTCCCTTCTCCGAATAATGGTTGCGCCAGAGCGACGCCGCTCCATGCACTCCATCTTTGTTCAGCGCGTAAAAGAAAATATGAAACGTTGCCAGCTTTTTCTTGTCGTTGTTGTAGTTCCGCGCAATCCTCGACAGCGCCTCCAGGCAAGCCTCTTCCGGCGATTTCCCGCGTCGCATCATCTCCACGATCGTGTGTCCGCCCGCGATCTTGATGTTCTCCTCGCCCTTCCCCGTCGACCCTGCCGCTCCCACTTCATTGTCCACAAAGCATCCCGCCCCGATGATCGGCGAATCGCCCACGCGCCCAGGAATTTTCCACGCCAACCCTGAAGTCGTCGTCGTAGCTGAAATCTCTCCTTTTTCATTCACCGCCATGCACGGGATCGTCCCCGTCGGCGGATGCGCAATCACTCGTTCTGCATAAGCGATTTTTTCTTCATCGTGATCGAAAATCGCCGCAACATGTTCTTTCCACTCCGGTGAATCAATTCCCGGCCGCCAGTTCACGGAAGACGCCGCCTTCCACGCCAGCCAGATCTTCCGCGAATGCTCGGTGAGCAGGCTCATGTCCTCGAATCCTTCGTCCACTGCAAAGCGATGCGCCCCCTCGCCGACCATCATCACGTGATTCGTTTTCTCCATCACGGTCTGCGCCAACCGCGCCACATTCTTGATCCGCCGCACACCCGCCACCGAGCCCGCCCGGTGTGTCGGTCCATGCATCACGCTCGCATCCAGCTCGACCTCGCCTTCCTCATTCGGCAATCCGCCATACCCGACCGAATCATCATTCGGATCGTCCTCCACAACGGTGACCGCCGCAATCACCGCATCCAGCGTATCGCCGCCCTTCTTCAAAATGTCCATCCCCTTATCCAGCGCATGCAATCCGTTTGCACTCGAGATAATGATGGGTCTCGTCCCCTGTGCCGGTGCCGCAGGCATAGCTGATAGCGGCGCACCCTCCCCATCCGGCAGAGATCGTCCAAAAAGCTTCCCCGCACCCGCCACAAGACTACTTGCCAGCGAAGCCAAAAAAAACTTCCGCCGTGACCACATATCCATCGCCATACCTCCTAAATCCTAATGTAGCGTCCGCCTTTTTACCCTGACGCTCGCCGAAGGGTCGAGGCGGACCTTCTTGCTCGACGAATGCGTGAAACCAATCCGATATAGCCTGCCTTGAACACGATCGCTGTACCGATCACACGCAAAAGGGATTCGCCGTATGACTTTTTTCCCAAAGCCGAAATCCCCCTACAAACGCATTCTCATTGCTCCCCAGCCGCGCACCCGGCGGCACGCCCTTCAACTTCTTGCAATTCCCTCCGCCCAGCACCACATAATCCGCATCAAGCGCAATCTTCAATTGCTTCGTAATCTTCGCCACATACTTCCGCCACTTTTTCTTCCCCATGCGTTCCAGCCCGCGCAGCCCAAGATAATCTTCATAACTCATCCCATTTTTGTAAGCCAAATGCGCCAACTCCATCGGCTGCAAAATTCCGTCCACGATCATCGCCGATCCCAGCCCTGTTCCCAATCCCAGAAACAGCATCCGCCGTCCCTGGTAACTCCCCAGCGCCTGCATCGCCGCATCGTTGATCACTTTTACCGGACACCCAAACGCTTTTGTGAAATGGAATCCCACCCAGCCCTTACCCAAATTGTGCGGCTCACGCAGCGGATGCCCATTAATAATCGGCCCGGGATAGCCAAGCGAAATGCAGTCGTACTTCCAATCTGCCGTCGCCTTTTTCACCAGCGAAACCATCTTTCGCGGCGTCATCGTCGGCCCGGACGGATACTTTCGCGGCTCCTTCTGCCCCGTGGCCAACACTTTCACGTTCGTCCCGCCGACGTCGATCACCAGAACTTTTGGATTTGTTTTCGATGCTTTCGATTTCATGGCCGCCCCTCGGAGGAATCACCCGATTTGCTGCGCACCGTTTGTACGCCTGGAGGATTCTAGAGGCAAGCGCCGTTTCGGCGAAGAAAATTCGCCGGTCCCGTTGCGGTTATCTGTGAGGTGTTAACGCCGCACCGACGCTGTGTTAACGTGGCGCCGATGAATCTGTAGGGGCCGGGCTAGCCCGGCCCGTTTCGCCAAGGGCAATGAGATCTAAAGCTACGGCGAAACTCTGTATTAATGAGGCGCGAGCGTAGTCGAAAAGCTTTCCTGCGCGGCGCTATCGTAAAGATGCAGCAAATTTGCCGCCCGCTTCAGCAAATCCGCCGGTAAATCCCCGGGCTGATAGTCCACCCAGCCTGTAGTGAAATTGAGCGGGACTTTTTGGCCCGAAGCGCTCACTTCCACTGCGCCGAGCCGGTTCAAAACCTGTTTGACCTCGTTCAAACCGCATTCCGGCAGCACCAACAGAAAATCGTCGTCGCTCAGCCGCGCGGCAATGTCCGATCCGCGGCTGGCTTTTTTCAGGCGGCGGCCCAATTCTTTTAGCGCCGCATCCACCGCTGGTTTTCCGTAGCGCATGGTGAGATGCGCGAACTCGTCCACATGCACGGTGGCTAGGCTCAGGGCCGTGTTCTGCCGCCGCGCACGAGCCACTTCTTTTCCCAGATGCTGTTCGAGCCCTGTTCCCGCATACAAACCTGTCACAGGATCAATGCCAGCTGCTTCTGAAACTGCCTGGGGAAGCGACTGCGAATCCAGATACTCATTGCCGATTTGCCTGCGCAGCCGCCGGAAGGACCATTGGCGATAAACCAGCCAGCCATTGAAGAGCAGAATCAGGCAGAGCGTCGCCCAGCGAGCTTGATCGGAGCGGATTTCGTAAAAATAATCCGCATGACGAAAAAATGAATGAATGGACGAGAGCACGAAAGCCACAGCCGAGAGCAATGTTACGGACAACGCGGAAAACCACAGCCACCACTCGTGCCGTGAAATCTGTTGAGGATTGAATTCAGACGTCTGGACGCGGAAATTGTCCGAGCCCTCAAGGGGCGACGGTTTTGGTTTGCGCGGCGGTGCTTTCGAGTCAGATTTCATTTTGTGAATATGCGATTGGGCTGCCATCAATGTAGTCGCGAGCTTCCTAGCGAGGCAACAACGAAAACGTACAGGCTCGCACGATTCTAGAACCTGCCCATCCGGTCAGGCCCCGCTTTCTTCGTAGGGGCACGGCATGTTTACCCTGAGCTTCGAAGGGCCGTGCCCGTCCGCAAATCCTAGAGAACGGTCGCGCTCGGCAAAATTGCTGCGGGCGATTTCGCGGCCGGAAGCGGCGCGTGCTCGAGAACCCGGCGCGCGTAGAGCGCGACGTTTTTCACGCCGGCGGCGTACGCCGGATTGGGATTGCGAGCGCCGCCGTTGTAGGCACCGATGGCTTGATCCACGTTGCCGTCGAAGCGATCCAGCAAGTCCCGAAGAACAAGTCCGGCGTAGGTGGTGAGCACTTCGCTGTCGACGGCATTCACGTCGAGATCCCGCGAAGGCCGCAGCCGCGGCGGAAGTGCGCCGTAGTTCCTCTTGTCCTTCAGATAGAGCTGGTGAGCGGCGCGAAGCGTCTCGCGCGAAATCTGCCACGTGCCGATAGAGTAGTCGCTCACGAGTACGCGCTTGCGGCCGCGTTCCAAAACGATGTCGCCGCGCTCGGCCCGCGGTTTCCAGACGGCGTGAGTCAAATCGCCGTTCACATCCATGTAGTTGTTTTCCATCGCGCCGACACCGAGAAAATAATCGAGCGGCAGATTATAAAAATGCGCGACATCGAGAATGTCGGAAGCGAGCCGCAGCGCCTGATGATGCGTGAGCGGCTGAGGCGCCCGCGAACTCTGGCCAACGACGCGCCAATCCGTTTGCGATTTGAAAACGAGAAAATCCGCCAGCGCCGGCACAAGCTGGAACGATGGAAGCGTCTCCAGCTTTTGTTCCGTTGGAACATTGTAGGCGTTCTCGAACATGCGGCTTTGCTGCTGCGCGAAAGCGAGATCCTGCTTTGTCCAAGCGGCAAGTTCGTACTGCGTGATGAGTCCATGTTGTTTCATACTGTTGAGGCGCGGAATCGCCGTGAGCTGATCGTTTTCGACGAGCATGTAGATCTTGTAGTTCGCGTGCTTGCCGCTTTGCCCAGCGGTCAGAAAAATTCTGGAAGCTTCGTCCGTGTCGCGCCCGCGCAGATATTCGTAGCGGAGAAACGCTTCGAGCTGATCGTCGAAGGAGGCGATTTCCGCGCAAGCGACTTCGTTCGAGATGGGCAGAGAAACATGCCGGCCCTGCACTTTCGGAGCGAGGTGCCGATGGTGCGCCGCGACGCGCATGTGCCGAGGCCATAGCCGGTCGGCTGTCCAGGAAGTTAGCGCGAGCGCGGAAAGAGCAAGCGCCGCTAGCGTTCGTTTTGAAAAAAGTTTTGCTGGGGAAGGACGGTGGTGATTCCTGGTGAGTGTTTTGGCTGGCATGGCGGCAGCCCTCGTTGCGTTCGCTGGTCTCACATACTGGAACGAGAAGAGTGCAAGCCGCCTGCCGCGAAAGGCGATGTAGTGCTGCCGCGTAAGTATCAGAAAATAGGAGTGTTGGAGACGACTTGAAAATCGGGCGCGATCCGAATGTGGCTGAGTTGCGTGTCTCCGCGTCCAGAAATCCACAGAAGAGATTTGCTTCGGCAGTGGCTGGTTTCCGCGCGGCTCCTCCTTGGTGGCTCGGGAGCTTCGCGAATTTGGCCATAGTGTTTACTCGAAGCGGAGCGCAACCAACGGATCGATGCGGGTGGCGCGGCGCGCGGGGACATAGCACGCGAGGAAGGCAACCGCCATCAAGAGAAGGGTGATGGAGATGTAGGTTAGGGGATCCCAGACGCTGACGCCATAAAGCAGAGTGGAGGCAAAACGCGTGATGGGCAGGGCGATGGCAACACCGACGAGAACGCCAATTCCGGCGAGGAGCATGCCTTGGCGAAGGACGAGCTTCAAAACCTGCTGCGATTGTGCGCCGAGCGCCATGCGGATGCCGATTTCGCTGGTGCGCTGCGTGACGGAATAGGACAGCACGCCGTAGATGCCAATGGAAGCGAGGATGAGAGCGAGCAGGCCGAAGAGGCCGAGCAGAGCGGCACCCATACGTGCGGCCCAGAGGCCTTGCGACAGGAGCTGCTCGACTGTCTGCCCGTTGGTCAGAGCGAGATTGCGGTCAAGCTGGTTCACCTGGGCGCGCACGGCACCCATCATCGCTTCGGGATTGCCAGTCGTGCGGACAAGAAGAGAGCCCTGTGGAGAGTATTGCTGGCGGATCGGGACGTAAGCGACAGGCTGAGGATCTTCCCCAACAGCGCCAATGATCGTGGTGCCAACCACGCCGACAACCTCATATTGGTGGGGATCGACGACGATAGTGAATCGTTTCCCGAGGGGATCCTGGCCGGGCCAGACGAGATCAGCCATGGCCTTGTTGATGACAACCACGTACGTGGTGTTCTCGCGGTCGAAGTCCGTCAGATCGCGGCCACTGAGCGTGGGAATACGGAGAGCCGCGAAATAGCCGGGCATAACGTCATCAAAGTTGACGAGCGTGCCGCGGTTATTGGGATCGGTTTGTTCGCCTTCGCGAAAGATGGTTCCTAAAATGCCGCCGTTGCCGCCGCCGAGAATGCCATTGGAGGAAATCGTGGCATCCGCGACGCCGGGAACCGATTTGACGCGTTCGAGGGCATCGCGAAAGAATTGCTGGCCGTGCTCGGGTTCATAGCGGAGAGCACCGAGATCGAAGTTGTACTCAAACAGGTTTTTCGACTCAAGACCGATATTGATTTCCTGAGCCTTTTGCATGCTGCGAAGGAAGAGCCCGGCGCCGATGAGAGCGACCAGAGCCAGAGCGATCTCCGAAACCACGAGCAGGCTGCGCATGCGGTTGTGAGCCCAACCCATCGTTCCGCCGCGCCCGCCGGCTTTCAGAACTTCGTTCAGATCGGTGTTGGAAGCCTTGAGCGCAGGGATGATACCGAAGACAAAGCCGGTGAGAACCGAGATTGCGAGAGTAAAGAAGAGGACGCGAGAATCAAAAGAAAGATCAATCGAGCCGTCGGGCAGAAATGGCGGCCGGAAGGACCATAAGAGTTTGCGGCCCCAGACGGCAATGAAAAGACCGGCCAAGCCGCCAACAAGAGAGAGCAGAGTGCTTTCGGTCAGGAGCTGACGGACCAAGCGGAAACGGCCTGCGCCGAGGGCGGCGCGAAGGGTGAGCTCTTTTTCGCGTTTGGCGGCTTGCGCGAGGAGGAGATTTGCGAGGTTCACGCAGGCGATTAGCAGGACCAAGCCGACGACGCCCATCAGGACGCCTCCGGCGAGAGACAACTGGGCGCGCTGGTTGATACCGAGGGCGGTTTGGTTGAGCGGATAAAGTTCGCATGTGCGGCCAGGATTGTCGCGGGGATACTCTTTTTCGAGAGCGGAGGCGATGGTCTTCATCGAAGCGCGGGCCTGGTCGACAGTGACGTTGGGTTTGAGGCGGCCAACGATGCTTATCCAACGCATGCGGCGGTGATTTTCGAGAGCTTTGAGCTGACCTGTCAGGACGTAATCGCGCATGCTGAGAGGAGTCCAGAGAACGTCGGGCTGAGCGAGCGAGACGATGCCTTTGAAATTGGGCGGAGACACGCCGATGATGGTGAACGAGGTTGCATTGAGAGAGATGCTTTGGCCCACGACGCTGGGGTTGGAGCCAAATTGCTTGACCCAGAGCGCGTAGCTCAGAACAACGACGGGGTCCGCGCCGACCTTTTTCCCTTCGTCGGGGAAAAAAGTGCGGCCGCGATAGGCCTTTACGCCGAGAACATCGAAGAAATTCGGGCTAACCATGGAGGCCAGAAGCTGCTGAGGTTCGGCTTGGCCACCCCAGTTGACGGGAATTGGAAACGTTGTAGCAGCCAGCCCGGTGAAGACCGTGTTCTGGTCGCGGTAGTCCTCGTAGTTGGGAAGAGAAGTGGCGGTTAGCTGGAAGTTGGCGTTGGCGCTGACCGTCCTGGTGTCGCGGGTGAACATTTCGGCGAGCTGAGCGGGCTCCTGGACGGGCAGCGGATGGAGGAAGACGGCGTTGATGATAGTGAAGATGGCGGTGTTGGCGCCGATGCCGAGGGCGAGAGAAAGAACCGCTACGAAGGTGAAGCCCGGGCTTTTCTTCAACATGCGGAAACCGCTGCGCAGATCCTGGGTCAGAGTTCCGGCCATCTAGGCACCTCCCGGGCACACCGGCCCGC
>Ga0210403_10000440_pt1 | contig 44089 bp, 30 predicted proteins | sample IncBWC19MmetaG_FD_150863 | JGI IMG/M metagenome (GOLD analysis project Ga0210403, IMG submission 150863) | Forest soil microbial communities from Barre Woods Harvard Forest LTER site, Petersham, Massachusetts, United States - Inc-BW-C-19-M | ecosystem: Environmental > Terrestrial > Soil >...
TGACCGGGCGGGAGAGATCACGTGTTTGCGGGGCGCGCTTCAACGGGGTACGAGTACCAACCGGCCGGAAACCTGTCCGGTCCGCAGTTGGTGCAGGGCTTCATTGACTTGGGCCAGCGGACGCGTGGCCGTATGGCAACGGACTTTTCCTGCGACACCCATGGCTAGTACGGCCTTGAGGTCCTCTCGCGTGCCGACGGAGGACGCCTGGATGCGCACCTCCAGCGCAGCCATTTGGATGGCTGGAAAGCATAACGACTCCGAGGGCAAGCCGACAACGAGGAGCATCCCGGTGGGTCTGACACAAGGAAAGGCCGTCTCATAAGCCGCCTTAGCGGCAGAAGTTACGAGAGCGGCGTGGACGCCGCCCGCCCGCCTCAGCTCCTTGACAACATTTACTGTGGCAGCGTTCAGGGTTGAGGATGCGCCCAGATTTCTGGCGTGCGCGAGTTTTTCGTCGGAGACATCAACGGCTGTGACGATCGCCCCCAGCCCCTGCCCAATTTGCACCGCCAAATGACCCAGTCCACCGACACCGAAAACTGCCAAACGCTGGCCTGGCTGGATTTTAGCTTGTCGCAAGGCTCTATAGACCGTGACTCCGGCACAAAAGAGAGGCGCGGCGTCGACGCAGGAGAGTCCTTCTGGAATCTTTAGGGCATGACTCGCGGGAGCCTTCACGAATTCCGCGTATCCGCCGTCCACGGTGACGCCGGTGATTTGTTGTTTAACGCAGAGATTCTCATTGCCTTCACGGCAGAACTCGCATTCGCCGCAAGTCCAGTGCACCCAAGGAACGCCTACGCGGTCGCCGACTTGCAAGTGATTGACCGAGGCGCCTTTTTCTACGACGCGACCGGCGATTTCGTGCCCGAGGACTAAGGGTTTCTTCGTGATAGGAACGAGTTGCGGCCAATCCCCATCCGCGACGTGCAAGTCGGAGTGGCAGACACCGCACGCTTCCATCTGGATTAGAATATCGTGGCTCCCAGGCTCTGGCTGATCGATCTCTTCTATGCTCAGCGGCACTTTGAATTCGCGCAGGATGGCGGCTTTCATCGCGTCTACCTCAACGAATCCGGGATGGGCGACTCAGATTTTTGGGGAAGGCGTGCGAATTCCTCTGACTTTCACTCAAAATGGAATTCTCCCCACAGCCTACGGTTTGGCGCCGCGCAAGAAAAATTCGACAGCATTGTGCACCCGCTCCGTGAGCTTGTGAGGCCCAGTGAGATCCACAGCCCACTGCCGGACGACAGTATTGAACAGTCCTTCCATGAACTCGGCCAGGTGCACGACCGGAAAGTCACGGGTTATCTCGCCGTTTTTTTGGCCTTCCGCGATGATTTCCCGGAGAAGGCTCACTGTCGCTGCCTCCGCACCTCGCAACTCCGGTGAGCGCACCGGGTCCATTGCGCCGGCGAGAATCACCGCCTGCCAAAGCGGACGCCCCACCTCCGTGACATTTCCCAGAGTTTCGTAGAATCGGCGCAGGCGCTGCTCGGTTGTAGCATTGACGGATAACTCGGACTTCAGGCTTTCGGCTTGGCGAGCAAACGCGCGGCGGCCTACCTCGCGCAAGACTGCGTCCTTGCTGGGGAAATAGCGAAAAAACGTGGGTTGGCTGATCTCCAGAGTTTGCACGATGTCATCAATGCGCGTGTTCTCGTAACCACGCTGACGAAAAAGATGCAGCGATGTCTCCACGATTTGCTGGCGAAGACGTGCTTTCTTGCGCTCGCGAAGACCAGCCACTTGGCTTTTTTCCGAGAGAGTATCGCCTCCCTTGATCTTGGAGGCGTCGCCGTCGTTGTTGCTCCTGGGCGCTATTGAGGGTGATCGTCTCAACGCAGTTTTCGCGCGGCGCATGATGCCGTTCCTCCCTGGATTGCGCACCACTCGGGATGCCTAACCCACATTTCGTTAGTCACCCCAACATTATAGTGACTAATGCAGAGTTGCAAGCTCGGCTTGGAATCCCTTGCTCGGGCGAGGAAGGGCAGACCTCTGCCACGACTGCGTCTTGTATATCCATCAAGGTGCCGAATTTGAATCCGACAACCGCGAATCGGCGAGAGCCATGGAGGTCTGCTCCGCCATCGTTTCGGAATCCGCTACCCAACCCGCGAACTGAGCAAGCGTCTCGAGAATGAGTAGTTTGGCTTCAAGGCGCCTGCATTCTCCCGCGCCGGGTGCCAAGCGGGGATGACGATGCCGTGTGATTGGATTTACCCGTCCCCAAAATGCATGCTCCGCAGCACTGACTCTAGGGAAGCCTGTCCAAGCGAACAGGTAACTTTTGCCCCTCCAGCCAGTTGACATGCATGAGCTTGCCACAGCACGCTATCTGTCAAAGGGGGGATCGCGCGGTGAAATACTCACCATTTGTGCTTGCGTTTGCAGCGTTGGTTCCGTCCTTAGTCTATGCCCAGAACCAGCAGATTTCAGATTGCCGCTCAATCGAGGCTGCCGGAAATTTTGTTGGAGTGGATGAAGCTGTGGTAAACGGATTGGTATGCAAGGTGAAGAAGCCGAAAACGAATTCGGCGGCGTCCGCGCAAGTTGCTGCGAAAGCAGCAGAAAGATCGGAAGCCCTCTTGGGCATTATTGAGCCAGAGACTCTCCGGTCCAAAGACAAAGCAGGAGCAAGCTCTGAGGGCACATCGCCAACACCCGGAGCGATTCCGGGGTCTGCGGCAAACGATTCTGCCCCGAGCGGAGCATCACAGTCTCCAAATGTCGAGATGATCCCCGAGAAAAGCCTCGGAGAAATCGCACGAGAGTATCGGAAGAAAGCTGCGGCGCGAAAGACAGCCGGGCCCGAAGAAGGCGGCTTGGAACCGAAGAAGTCTACGGATGAAGTTGAGCGCGTAGCAGTAGAGTCACCGGCTGCTGCGAGTAAGGCAGAAACAATTGCTGTAGATCCTCGAACAGTTCTGTCGACTCCCGCAGAGGCGCCGCGGGCCAAGAACGAAGTCATTGCAGTTCCACACGCGCAGCCGGATTTGGTAAAGCAGGAAACAAGCCCGACAACCGTCGGTCCACTCCAAGCGCCCGCAGTGAAGCTAGAAACAAATTTGCCAGCCATAGCGGTAACATCCGCCAGCGCTCCCGAGGTCCGAGCCCCGGCACAGACAGAAATTGTCGCATCAGAACAAAGGATACCCACAAAGGAACCGATAGCAACAAGCGCGGTGCGCGCTGTTGAGGAAGAGGCGGGGGAATCCCAGCCACAGCGGTCCTTGGGCGTTGGAGCATTTGCCGTTTCACGGCCACCTGACACAAGTCCCCCAGCGCAGCTTCTGGCGAACACTACGGCGGAGGACATCGCATTCAAAGAAGGACAGGTGTCTACCTGTATCAAAAACATTTCATTGGGGAGTATGGATAACGACAAACTATTCCTAGCCATTCCGGAATGGGCGTTGAAGTGGCATGAAAAGAATCAGAAGAGGTTTCCCGGAATCTGTTTTTCGGACTCACTCATGCCCGGCACGCGAAACTACCTGATTGTCTTCTACACGGGAGCACCGCAAGTTGCGGGAACCGAGGCATTGGCGAAGATTTCGGCGCCCGGCGAAACGCCTCCAGCGAGCGGAATGGGTGGCTTTACTACCAGCTATGGTTCGACGTGGCACTATACTTTGGAGGGCACAGTAACGACCACCATCACTTCCGTTTCGGCCGAAAAAGCGCCCCACAATCAGGCCTCAACCCTTCTGTATATCACAGCGTACTCGGAGCAAGGTATTCCCATCTCCCATCACTGGCCCGTGGCCGCCACGAAGTCGGACGAGAAATCAGCCACCAAGTCCAGGAAAAACCAAGATGCATCACTTCCGGTGGCTCGTGGGATGGAAGAATTGCTCAACCAAGCGATAACCGATATCGCCAAGATGTGAACCCTTCTGCCCGCCTGGTTGGATTATGACAAGGTGAAGGTTGCCACGGCACCTCTCGGGCCCGGTCGATTTTGCGCCGATGCGAGCGGGAACAGCTTTCTTGTCAGTTACCTCAGCCGCAATCCAAAGCCGGATTCAAGTTGGAAACAAATCAGTACGCAACCCTAACCCCTGTCCTTAATCTGAACCTTGGTACAAGTGACGGTTTCCGCCCTCAGTGGTAGCCTGCCCTGCATGGGCGATCCTGTTTCACCTGATTCTCGTACGGGCTACGCGCGCCCGGGCGAAATTGCGCTTTCAGATCTGGAAGTAAGACCAGTTGAACTGCGTCCGGGCGCGGTGCCAATACCCAACCGCGTAAGCCCCACGCACCCAGCCGGGAAGGACACGATCAACAGGATCAACACGCTCAACACGTTCAGCCAGCCCAAACCGAGCAACTTGCCCAAACTGACTATCCCACCCAATCCAACGAACACGACCAATCCGCCCAAACTGGCTATCCCACCCAACCCAACAAACACGACCAACGCGCCCAAACTGACCATCCCGCCAAATCCAACGAACGCGACACACGCGCCCAAACTGACCATCCCGCCAAATCCAACGAACGCGACACACGCGCCCAAACTGACTATCCCGACTAACCCGGCCAGACCTGCTAACCCGATCTACAGGACCAACACTGTCAACATCAAGTCCGTTTCGGCTCGCTTTGAGCTTCTCCCTGAACGGAAGCCGCAGTGGAACCGCATCGGCATTAGTGCTGCCGCACAATTGGCAGCCCTAGGCCTCCTGCTCTTGTCTCCCCTTATTTTTCCGCAGCGGATGCAGACGGCCCTGAGATTCGACGTCGTCGAATTGATGCAGCCGGTTACGCAAATCCAAATCCCGTCCAGAACTCCTCCGCCGCCCCCTAAAGTTAGGCCTAAAGTTCCGCCGCCAGAACCCAAGCAGGAAGTGCCTGAGCCGGTGGTTTTGAACCCCAAGCAGCCGCACGTTTTTGTGGTCACCAAGCCTGAACTGCCAAAGTTCCGCACTGTCGAAGCCAAGCCGTTGGACCTCAACCCGGTTTTTAAAGAAACGAAAATTACTATAGAAACCAGCCAGCCAGCGCGTCCAAAGGAAGATGTGAAGGTCGCCAATCTTAATTCAGGCAGCCCAGCGCCAGTGACTGTAGTTGCGCCATTAAATAAGGTGCAAACCGGCGGCTTTGGCGACCCGAACGGAATCGCGGGTCCTGGAAATCCGAACCGCGGCGCGAACATTAACCAAGCTGGTTCGCCTCTTCTTCCCGGCGGTCCTGGCTATGGCAACGGCAGTGGCGGTGCCCGCGGGATTCGGGGTACCGCAGCGGCCGCCGAGTCCAAGCCGAACGGAGTCGCCGCGGGAGGGGGAAACAGCCGCGTCGACATTCTGAATAAGCCGAACCCCGTTTATTCGTCCGACGGGCGTGCTCTTAGGATTGAAGGCGATGTGGTCCTCGAGGTGATCTTCCTCGCCTCGGGCCAAATGGAAGTGGTCCGCGTGGTGAGCGGCCTAGGCCACGGTCTTGATGAAGCAGCAATTCAAGCCGCAAAACAGATTCGCTTCCGGCCCGCGAAACACGACGGGCAGCCGGTTGACTTTCCTGCGCGTGTGCGGATTGCGTTCCGTTTGGCCGGATAAGCTTGGGGCCGCGACACGAGGAACGTACAGGCACCCTACAGTTCTAAAACTTTCGATCCCGACGCTTCCGCCCGGCCGGCGCCTTCTTCATTCACATCGTCACAGGTACTTTCCACCTCGGCAATGTGTCCCCTCAATCGTTTATCAACCTTTGCCTGCCAGTGGTAAGCTTTCATTTCGAGATCAAGGATTCCGGCTCAGTGGAGCATTCATATTTTGAATCTGATGCGACGTCTTCATCGACCATCGTCGAGGATGATGAATGAATCGTAGGGTAGGGGCAGTCCTGGTGCTGGTACTGTTGTTGGGCGCGGATTCCCTTTGGGCGCACCATGGGAACGCACCGTATGATATGACGCATACCGTGAGGATGCAAGGAACGGTTAAAGATTTCGAGTGGATCAACCCACATGCCGTAATTCATGCGGACCTGAAAGACGACAACGGTAAGGTTACCAACTGGAAGCTGGAGTTGGGAAGCTTGGGGATGCTGAGTCGGTTTGGATGGAGCCGGAATACGGTGAAGAGTGGGGACCGGGTGACTGCTGTGGGCTTTCGGGCTAAGGACGGTTCGGCTTACATGTGTTTGGTAAGCATCGACCTTCCCAACGGTCAATCAATGCGGGGGTCTCCATAGAAACGCCCGACATGCTGCCATTCTGTAGGTGGCTGGAACAGACTTCGGTGGGCGCCGGTGTACGGGAATCGCTGTGGCTGTTTCCGGCGATTGAGACCGTGCATTTGCTCGGGATGGCGGCGCTGGTGGGGACCATCACAGTTTTTGATTTGCGCCTTCTGGGGTGGATGTTAAGGCGGGAGCGGGTTTCGGATCTGGCGAGGCGACTGCTTCCCTGGTCTTGGGCGGGATTTGCGCTGCAGGTGGTTACGGGAGGGCTGCTGTTTACGTCAGAAGCCATTAAGGTATATACGAATCCAGCGTTCCGCGTGAAGATGTTATTGATATTTTTGGCTGGCCTGCATGCCCTGATTTTCCATTGGACCGTCTATCGGAATGTGGCGTCCTGGGATGACAGCGAGGTTTTGCCTGCGGGGGCGAAGGCTGCGGGTTTGGTTTCGATTCTGTTATGGATTGGAATTGTCGCGGCAGGACGATTTATCGGATTCGTGTGACTTTGCTGCACTGGCCCCGCCAATCGCCCGCCTTACGAACTGTGTTTTCTCGAGCCGACGGCCTTGTCCTCCTATGTGCGGCACACTTTCGCAGACTCTATAGCAAGTTGTATCCAACAAATGGGCCTGCCCACTCCTTTGGCTAGCACGTCTGGCGGAAGTTTTTTTGGCTTAGCAGTTACGACAACTCCCATGCGGCAGTTCCAATTTTGAAGAAAAGACGGCGCAAAATTTAAGCAATGAGGTGGAGTGCCCTGCGCATCACTTCGCCTGTGCTCATTGCTTCTGGTGTTTTTTCTCACACGCTGTAAGTGATGCAGGGCCCCCTCCAGGTCATCTTGAAATCGAGAGCCAGGAAGGGAGGACAATTGGGAATGCGACTTAAAGGATCATGTGTGGCAGCACTATTCATTTTGTGTGTTCCGGCAGTGGCCGATGCCGGCCCGCGCAGCGGGATCATAAGCGGAACAGTAACTTATACGGGAACTCCCGCGAAACCCGAGCCCATAAACATGTCCAAGCAGCCGGAATGCGCCAAGCTGTATCCCAAACCGCTGATGACCGAAAAGGTCGTCACCGGACCTGGAAATGCGCTCCAAAATGTGGTCGTCTACATCTCGGCGGGCGCTTCGGACGCCTCTCCGTTGCCTGCAAACCCGGCAATCTTTGACCAGCAGAATTGCCGTTACGCCACGCACGTGCTGGCCTTTCGCGTGGGGCAGGATGTGAGCATCTCAAACAGCGATCCCTGGTCTCACAATATTCATCCGATGCCACGAATCAATCGCGAATGGAACAAGCTGCAACCGCCGACAACCCCACCCTTTTCGTACTCGTACGACAAGGAGGAGTTCATCCCCGTCAAGTGCAACATCCACGCGTGGATGCTGGCCTATTTTGTCGTTCTGAAAAACAGCCATTTTTCTGTAACAGGACAAGATGGCCGATTCGCGTTGCCAAATCTTCCCCCAGGAAAATACACCATTACCGCATGGCATGAGACCTTCGGCACGCAAAGCCAGGAAATCACCATTCTGGATGGTCAATCGCTCACCGCTGACTTCGTTTTTCAAGCGAAGTCTTACTGACACAGTTCGATGGTCCCGCCGCCCTTTGCCAGCATGGGTCTTCTCCTAGTCAGGGGATCTCGCCGTAACGTAAGGCGAGTGCGTTATCAGAATTGGGAACCTGCGGAGAGCTTCCTGGAAGATGTTTGAAATGCCGGTTGAGCGTCACCGAGCACGGCTTTGAAAGCCGGCATCCAGGCACAACAGAGCGTGAGCTAAGCTGTCTGGATGACGTTGGGTCCTAAAGAATACCGCATTGGAAGCTGCGGTGCAGCGCTTCTACTTGATTTCCGATTACGCGGAATCTCCTTTCAAAACTGGCGCTTGGTCTTTGCTTGTTGGGCCGAGTGCCAAGCTTCAAATTCTTTGTCCTACCGGCAAAGAGGCTTCAATCACCGCGCGAGATGCCGGGCAATCAGGGAACTCAGCATATTTGCTCAGCCCAAAGAAATCAGAGCAGTCAATAAGGCATGGTCTTTCTTCTTGAGTCGGCAGGTGTTCCCGGCGTTGCGCGTCATAAGGAGACTGGGTCATAGTACGACACCCAGTGGGGATGTGCCCAAGCACCCAACAGAGTACTATCTGGTAACGAATGTGACGAAGAGCAAAGACAGGTCCCGCAAATTCGTATATCCCGGTCCGACCAAGTGCCACACTACTCCCCAGGAGCGCGATTATGAACAATGGCACTGTCAATCTTGATCGTCGTTTGACGCAGCGCCATAGTCTGCGAATTCCCTTGGAACTCCGGCTCTGGGGAGCCGAGGGTCCCGAGCATAGAGCGGAATCGATCGACCTCTCTGGCAGGGGAGTGCTGCTGGAGACCCCGCTACCTCTTGAAGTCGGATCAACGGTCGAATTGCGACTCAAGTTGCCAGAGGAGATTACGGGCCAGCCGACGACCGAGTGGCGCTGCAGGGGCTGTGTCGTGCGCGTTGTGGAATGCGGCGTTTCAAATAACCAGTTGAGGGTCGGTTTGCATTTCGAAAGTCTTGATGTGTCGCGACTACGAATCTCGGTGCGAACAGATGGTTCCGGTGACAGTTTGAGGTAGCGCAAGGACAATCATCGTTACGCGTTCAAACTTGGGAGTGAGAGCTTCTCCGCTCTTGCCGGTTGCCGGCCGAAGTCGGTTTCTCCTGGACATGAGGCTTCTCTTCAAATTAGGCGTCACAATCGCAGTGCTGACGCTAGCGAGCCTTTCCGCATCGTCGGCTGAAGTGGCAATCCTCCGGAACGGTTTTTCCATCCGCCATCAGCGCCACGAGCCGCGAGAAGCCATGACTCGACTTTACTTCGTGGAGTCACCAAGCAGCTATGTGGAAGTTCCGACGGACCAGATCGTCCGTTTTGAAGTGGAGGAGCAATCCCCGGCACAAGCCTTGAAACCAACTCCCCCAACCACCCTGGAAGAAATTGTAAGTGCGGCCAGTAGCAGCAACCATGTTGATCCTGATTTGATCATGACTCTGATTGGCGCCGAGAGTGCTTTCAATGCGAACGCCGTTTCCCCGAAGGGCGCACGTGGACTGATGCAGCTCATGCCGCAGACGGCTTCACACCTGGGGGTGGGTGACCCACTGGATCCCGTCGCGAACGTGAAGGGGGGAACGCGCTATTTGCGCGAACTGCTCGATCTTTATCACAACGACCTCGTCAAGGCACTGGCGGCGTACAACGCCGGGCCAAAGCGCGTGGAGCAGTATCGCGGCGTGCCCCCTTATGCTGAAACTCAGACCTACATTGCCAAGGTGATTCACGATTTTAATTGCAAGAAGCTTGCCCGAGTTTCTGCGCATCACGATTTCGATAGCAAGCAGGTGGTTATCAGGAATTCTGAATCCGAGGCGTTCAACGCAACGCCACAGCCTTCCAGCGAGCGAATTCCTCCCGCTCTTAGGTAAGACTTGCTTCGGCTGTTGTTCACTGCTTACTTCTGACCAGGCTTCCCTGGGAGAGGGCCCCCGGGCAGGAACTTTTCTTCTTTGCCCTGGGTCAAATACGAGTCCGCAGCTATCGGGTATGCTGGCCGATGATTGAGTGATGGACCATAGCAGGGGTCCCTTATGTCTTCTCATCTTTGGCACAGGGTCTTCTCCGCTCTCAAATCTCCAGAAGTGATCCTAGTCGCGGCGTATGTCTCTGAGGGATTGACACCAACAGTCACGGAGGCAGGGAAATCATGATGCGCGTGCGGCTTCTACTTGTTTCGCTGCTGATTCTGGCGCTCAGCGCGCCGAATTATCCTAATGAAGCAAAGGCTGCTTACAAGCGAGGTGTTCGCGCGGAGTCTCAAAAAGAATATGATGAGGCATACGAATCGTTCAAGCAGGCGTACGCGCTGAACCGCAAAGAGGCCAAGTATGTGACTGCCTATCTGCGCGCGCGAGCCAATGCTGGAACGCAGCATGTAAGCAACGGCCGGAAGCTTCGCGACAATCTTAAACTGCAAGAGGCCTTGGCTGAATTCCAACGCGCAGTGCAAATCGATAGCACAAATTATGTAGCCGCGCAGGAGCTGCAACGGACTGAATTCATGCTCAAGAAGCTGGCTGAACCTGCGACTTCGGCAACCAAGCAAGAGTCGCCTCTGGCTAAGATGGCCTCAGAAGCGGAGGGCCCCCTAGAACTGCTGCCCTCGCCCAACACTCCGGTCACTCTACGCATGACAACAACGGCAGACAATATTTATCGCACGATTGGCAAGCTGGGCGGAATTAACGTTCTCTTTGACTTGGACTACAAGCCGCAGCGCATTACCATTGAATTGAATGAAGTCATGGTGCGCGAAGCCCTGAAGATGGTCGCTTTAGAATCGAAAACCTTTTGGCGACCAATCTCGCCAACAGCGATCTTCGTTGCGTCTGAGAGCAAGCGCAAAGAGTTTGAAAACAATGTGTTGAAGACTTTCTATCTCCAAAATGCATCTACGCCCAGCGAGCTGCAGGAAGTGGTTGGCACTCTGAAGGGGATGCTCGATATTGCCCGTATTCAAGTAAATCCCACACACAGTTCAATCACAATGCGGGCAACCCCCGATCAGCTGGTCTTGGCTGAGAAGCTCATCTCGGACGCGGACAAGCCGAAAGCAGAAGTGGTCATCGATATCGCCGTGATGGAAATCAACCGGGATAGAATAAATACCATTGGCACGACAGTCCCAACTACAGATTCGATAGCTTTACAGGCGGCGGGTGGCGCGGCGGCAGGTTTGGTGAAGATTGGTTCCCTGAATGGGAGCAGCTTCGTTACGAGTGTTCCAGGTGCTTCATTCACTCTGCTCATGTCGGACAGTAACACGAAGATCCTGCAGAAACCGCAGCTCCGGGCTCTCGATAACGAAAAGGCTACACTTAAGATTGGTGATCGCGTCCCTATCGCGACTGGTTCATTCGGCGCGGCCGCCGGGGGGACCAACAATCTGCTTGTGAACACCCAGTTTCAATATTTGGATGTGGGCGTCAATATCGATATTACACCGCACATTCATTCGGACCATGCGGTCACGCTGAAGATGGTGCTGGAGATATCATCGGTTACGGGCGTGGAAAATATCGGAGGAATCAATCAACCGAAAATCGGGCAGCGACGCATCGAGCACGAGACGCGGCTGGAAGACGGGGAAATAAACCTGGTCGGAGGCATCCTGGAGGACACCGAAACACAGTCCATGAGCGGTTATCCATGGTTAACGAAAATCCCGATCTTGAAGTATTTGTTCGGCCAAGAAAACAAGGAGCACATTGAAAACGAGATTGTGTTCGCCATTACTCCCCATATCGTGCGGGCGGAAGAGATTACTGACGAAAACCTGAGGCTGATTGATGTGGGTACTAGTAATATCATCGGCTTACGTTACAAGGAGCCCAAACCCACCAAGCCAACTAACTCGCCTGCTCCCCAAGAACCGTCTGCATCACAAAATCAGCGCCGGCCATCGACCAGCGTACCGCCGTCGCCTTCCGATCTACCACGGTCGTCCAAGACGTCCAGTCCGTGAAATGCGGCCAGAGCTGCTTAACCATCGTAGGACATACCCGCAACGCTAAACACTTGGGCAGTAAGATTATCCCCGAGCAATGGATGAAGCTTAGTTGAAATGTTTTCCCAGATTGGGAATTCTCCTGCACACAATTCTCCTGGAACGCCCTCACATTTAGCCGGAATTACAACTTTACAAAGGATTTACACGCTTGAACCAGACTGGCACGGCAATTGCACAATTTCGAGTAACGTGTCTTCTGGCGGACGTTACCGCGTTCATAGTGTTTTCGAATTGCGGTGCATTTCGTCACGGGCACAAGTGGTTTGAATCCCAACTTGAATAGTGAAAAAGAACTGTCCCCGTCTTTCTCATTGTGGGCTTGTTTCAAAGATTGGCGCGCAATCCGGGCGCAGATCTAGTGTAGTGGCAGAAACGAGTAGTAGACAAGAGACGAGGATGGGATCCATGGCGGGAGCGCAATCCTTTGGGCCGAGTGCGGTTGCCAGCGCGGTTACAACCAATTCAGCCTGCGATATTCGGGCCAACCGCGACGCGGCTTCAGTTCAAAACTACCCTTTATTTTCTAATATTTCTCCGGCGGACTGCAGAGAAATCCTATCCACGGCGCGCAAGGAAGAGTACTCGCGCCGACAGACAATTTTCCTTGAAGGCGATCCCGTGCGGAAAATCGTGCTGCTGACCTCCGGCTGCGTGAAGATCGTGCAGGTCGGACAGAACGGGTGTGAAGTGATACTTCGGCTTACAGGACCCGGAGAAGCACTCGGGATGGTTGGGTCGAACGGTCAGACCCGTCATTGCTCTGCGGCTAAAGCCCTCAGAGCGTCCACGGCGTTTGTCTGGGACGCTGCCGTATTTGACTCTCTCGCAGGGCGATTTCCCGCCTTGAGACGCAACACAGCCCACATTCTTTCCAAATGCCTTGAGGAGCTGGAGGGACGTTTCCGCGAGATCTCTACCGAAAAAGTTGCCACGCGTCTAAGTCATGAAATGCTTCGGCTGCTGAACCAAATTGGGCGTCGAGCGAATGGCGGGGTACAAATCAACCTGTCCCGCGAGGAATTGGCGCAGTTGATCGGCACCACGCTATTTACCGTGAGCAGATTGCTTTCCGACTGGGACCGGCGAGGGATCGTGAGGACGCGGCGGGAGTCTGTCACGGTCAAGAGCCTTCCGGCGCTGGTAGAACTGTCGGAAAGTGAATGAGGAACTCCGTTTGATGCGACGCGCGTGTTTGGACAGTTTCGTTAGCGCCCCCAAAGCGGGATATGTAGAATGCGCGAGGAGCTAGAAAATTCATGCGTAGTGTTCGGGGCTTGGCTTCTACGCCGCGGTAGCATGGTAGTTCCGCGAATCAGCACACCGCCGATCGGGACTTGATGTGAAGAATGCGCATGGTATTCGTGGCGTGCTAAAGATGCTGATTGACCAAACCAAAAGAAACATGTTAAACAGTGCGATCTCGGATGTGGTTCCGGAAAGAAAGGAACAAGTGTTCGGAATCGCCCCAGTAGCCGCCGACCGGAGTGGGCTGAATGGATGCCAGGTCCACCAGCACGTGTCATCACCGGCAAGAAGGGCGCTCTGGATGGATATCTATTCTAACTTCAATGGAAGAGTTATCCTACTATTAGCGCTAACGCTAGTGTGCCTTGCGCCTGTTTTTGTGTTCGCGAAAATTCCTTCAGGGTTCCCTGATTTCCGAACGGTTCCGAATTCTATCCAAGCCGCTGCATCCGTCCAGGCTTCAGCCCAGAACTCAGAGGCTGGCGAGCAGCAGGATGCAAATTCGCAGCCGCAGCCGCGGCCACTCAGTGCGGAACGCGCGGTATCGAAGCCCCCCCAGATCACCTACGAAGACGGACAACTCACCATCGTAGCCGAGAATTCGCCGCTTTCGGAAGTTATGTCGGCACTCCGCGCCACGATTGGAGCAGACATCGACCTTCCAGCAAGTGTCGCTCGTCAGCGGATCTGGGTTCGGCTCGGACCCGGACCGGCTCGCAAAATTCTCCGCGATCTGTTGGACAACACCGAACTCGACTATGTTTTTCAGGCATCCGAAAGCGATCCGGAGGGGATTAAGAGTGTCTTGTTAACGGTGCGCACCAAAGCTGTCGAACAAGGCGTCCCGGGAAGCCGAGTGGCACGGTCCGTGAATCGCAGAGACCTGCCTGCGACTTCCAGTCCGTCGGAGGTTCCTGAGCAAGACGGTTCCGCTCCTGCGGAGTCAGCTGCGGCTTCCGATACCGCCCCAGCCGTATCGCCGTCGGCAGATGCGCAGACCTCTGGGAGCAAGGTGCAATCTGCGTCGGGAGTTTCACAGCCGAGTTTGAGTAGGCCAGGTGCTGGGGCATCGGAAGAGATGATTCAGCAATTGCAGAGCATGTATCAGCAGCGCCGACAGCTCCAGATTCAACAGAACCAGAAACCGACAGGGCAGAATTAGTCGTAGTATCTTCAGAACCCACCCCGCCTGCAGAGTCGCATTCATTCGAACGGGCAGGGAGATTCCGCGTCCAGACTCGCCTTCCACCTTGTGCTCGAGTTCTTACACAACCACGTTCGGCGCCTCCTGAGCTCTGCTTAACAGATTTTTTGTGCATTTTTGCTGCCCCGCAAAGAAGTCCTGTAAAGACAATGTAAGGTGACATGACTTGAGTCCGAAGGCTTCCCGGCCCTGTGACTCCTGTTTCTACGGAACGCGCGACGTGGAGCGAGCCGGGTTGCCTGTCGTTACTGCAGCACAGGAGGTCATACGCCGTGAGAAAGCTCTACCGCCTTTTGTTTTCCGTACTTGTATTCAGTCTTGCGCCGGCGATCGCAAGCGCTCAATCGTTCCGCGTGCAATGTCCAAACAGCACCATCACGCACCCCTCGAATCTCAACAATAACAATGCGGAGCCGCTGTACAACGGTCCGACGCAATTCTCAACACCTGTCCCGGCCACCGCTTCTACAACGGGCGGATATGTAGTGCCGGCGTCGAACGTGAATGGCGCGATCAAGTGCCAGCAGATCTCCGGCGGAGACGGATACATGACGGAGGCCGACGGCACGCAGACGTTTATGTTTTCCTTCGGCCCGCTCTCCGGGCTAGCGGACATCGCCGCAGGCCACCCGGGCACACAGTTCCCGGGAGCGTTTAACACCCCATCTCCAGTCACGCTTGTGCGCGGTGATCCGGCCACCACTGATGTCGGGTCAGGCGGCGGCAGCGGCGCCTTCCCGTGGGCGGGCTATCCTGCTTCGCCCTTTAGCACTGCGTCTGGGGCGTTTACGTGGAACGGCGCGGTGGGCTTGGCCGCGGAAGTGGTGGACACCGTGAATATCTCTGACGCCTATGAGGGCTCCCTGCCAGCGGGCGGAAGCGTTACCTCCCCCTGTCCCACACCGACGTCGGCCACGCCGAATTTGGTGACAATTTACACCTACACGCCGATAAACATTCCCGCGGGGTCACAAGTCACTATTTCGGGCGTAGGTACAGGCTATGACGGGACTTTCCCCATCTCTTGTGTAAGCAACTTGGGTGTCCCGGCCAGCACAGGGTTCACGCAATTCGCCTTCCAGTACAACGCTTCCGTCGCGGGACTGGCCGCGCTGACCGCCTTAACGGGCCCGACCGCGTCGAGCCCATTCGTCTCCGATGGGCACGTGGATCCCCGTCCTATCATGGACATCGGCGTGATGAACGGGAACATCCCGGCCCCGCTGATGGCCTTTGATGAGGACGATGAGTTTTTCCTTACCCTTACCAATGTGGGCATGATCATGCGCCCGGACCTGTTCGAGCAGCACACCGTCCACTTCCATGGCTATCCAAACGCTTCGTCGTTTTATGATGGTGTCCCTGATGCCTCGGTAGCTATTAACATCGGCGGCAGCTTTACGTATTACTACCTGGCGCCGGATGCTGGCACTTACTTCTGGCACTGCCATATCACGCCGCCCGAGCACTTGCAGATGGGCATGGTGGGGCAGCTCTATGTGCGGCCGCGACAAGACCGGGTCCCGGTTGGCCCGGGGAACAGCCTCTATACCTTTCTTGGCTACCAAAATGGGACCAGCTTGCCGAGTGGCGTGACCGCTGATCCTCGCACCGTGTGTAATCCCGCCGCCGATATCCTATGCTCCGCAACCATGCCGGCCGTCAACACCGGTGCGGTGCAGACCTTGGACAAGCTTGGTAACCCTCAAAGGTACGTCTACAACGACGGCGACGGTTCAACCGCTTATGACGTTACGTACCCCCTTCAGATGCACGGTTTCGACCCCAATTTCCACTTCGTTGGCATGACCTTCAACCCGGAAATGTTTGCAGACATGAAGGACAAATACTTCCTGCTGAACGGGCGGAGCTACCCCGACACAGTTGCGCCCGGTCCGCAAGCCACAGCGTCGAGTGATGCCCAACTGCACTATTCGCAGCCGCTGCCGGCCATTATCAATATTCCGGTGGGCGGTAAGGCCTCGCTGCGGCTTGTGAACTTGTCCGTCACGGAATACCACACGATTGCCAGCCTCGGCGTTCCCATGAAGGTGGCCGGGTGGAACGCGAAGCTCTTGCGCGATCAGGCAGGAATCAACACCGAGTATTACACCAACTCCATCACCCTCGGCGGCGGTGAGTCCCTGGACGTGATTCTGGATGCCAGCAATACGAGCCTATATCCGGCGGGCAGCGTTTTCTATCTCTTCACCCCGCAACTCGACCATCTGTCGAACGATGCAGAGAACTTCGGCGGGCTCATGACCGAAGTCCACATCTGCGGCAACGTGTCTGGCGGTAACACCTTTGGAAATACCTGCAACTAGGAGCTGCGGCAACGAGGGAGATGAAAATGAAAAACACAATTTCGCAAATGGCAAGAATTCTCGCGCCCATCGTGCTCGTGTTCTCGCTCGCGGCCACGGGCTCTGCCGCAGTTCCAGGCATTACCGCTGCGGGCGGGGCAGCCGGAACCTTCAAGTTGACGGCGCAGGCCAGCTACCTCAACCAGCCTGACGGTTCGGCTGTCTACTCTTGGGGCTACGGCTGCAATGGTGCGGCGACTTTTGCGGCAACACTCGGAAGCGCGAGCTTTCCCGGCCAAAACTGTCCAACGATGCAAGTTCCTGGGCCCACATTGGTGGTCACGGAAGGAACGACGGTCACGATCATCTTGACAAATAATCTTCCCACAGCCGCCGGCAACACCTCGATTCTGTTTCCAGGCCTTAACGTGACAGCGAGTTGCTCGTCCAGTCCCGCGGTTGGGGTGCAGGGGCTGTTGACTTGCGAGGCTGGTCCCGGCGGCAGCGTGACTTACACATTGACCAACGTTACGCCCGGCACGCATGCCTACTACAGCGGAACGCAAGGCGACCTCCAGATCGAGATGGGCTTGTACGGCGCCATCGTTGTCTTGCCCACAGGCGGAGGCCCGGCGAATTGCAACACCACAGTCACGAACTTGTATGGGAAGAACGATTACGGGACTGCAAACAACATCCCCGGCTTTCCCGAGCAGGATTTCCGGCTCGCACACGCCGCCTACGACCATCCCGCGACTTGCTACGACAGGGAATACCTGTTCCAGTGGGCGGAGGTAGATTCCAGAATTCACAAGCAGGCCGAGGCACAGGCCGCGGCACTGATCGGCTGCACGGCTGGCGCTCCCGGATGCAGCCTTAACGTACAAACCGAGCCGTATCATCCCGCGTACTTTCTAATCAACGGGCGTTCCATGCCCGACCTGATGGACCCCAACTATGCGAGCGAATATCCCCACCAGCCTTACAACGGCAATCCGCATATGCATCCGGGCGAGCTGACGTTGGTGCGTACTATCGGCCAGGGCCGGTGGCAACATCCCTTCCACGAGCACGCCAACCATGTGCGCATCCTGGCGCGCGACGGCAATCTGGTTCTCAGTAGCGGGACGGTTACCTATGGCGCAACGACAGCGCCTGGACTCGCCGGCCTTCTCATGTTCAACACGGACACCACGCCAGGAGAGGCTTTCGATGGGATCTTTTATTTTTCGGGGCGCGGTTTGAACTGGGACCCCTACGGCCACCATCCTTCACCCAATAGGCCAGGGGATCCCTTAGACGCGAACGCGACCTTATCCTGCTCTCCGGACGCGAACGGCTACAACACCCTCAACGGTACCGCTGTGCTTAATTACTACGAGTGGTGCCAAGACCACAACAAACCCGTGCAAGTGAACCCCTTCGGGGACGTGGCCAGTGGCGGGCCAGCCACTCTACCCGACCCGAACATTTTGACCAACGGCCAATGGTACGGCGGCACGCCTTACCTGGGTCCGGATGCATCCCTGCGCGCCACGGCACCCGCTTGCAGTACCACCCCCAACTCAGGCTGCACCACTTTGAACCCCGCCAACACGCAGGCCAATCCTGCGAATGAACGTGGGTGGGCGTTTATGTGGCACTCGCACAACGAACGCGAAATCACGACCAATAACGTTTTCCCCGGCGGGATGTTGATGATGATGCTGGTGGATACCCGGGAATTTGCAATTGACGAGTCCCTGTGAGGGCGAGGATAGACATGCGAACTAACTACTTCAAGACTCTTGTGAAAGCAGCAGTGAGCACAGCTTGTATTCTGCTCTTTGGGGCGGCCGCCGCGTTCGGCCAGCAGCAAATCAATTTGACCGCGGCACCGACCACCACGACCCTGCCGGACGGGACGACGGTCCCGATGTGGGGCTACTTTTGCACGCCTCTGGCTACTGGCGTCGCGTCGACGGCGACGTGCGCTGCGCTGAATCCGGCGGCGGCATTTCTGGGGCAATGGTCGCCGGTGGTCATCACCGTTCCCACCGGAGCTACCGGAGGATTGCTGATCAACCTCACGAATAATCTCTCCTTCACGCCCACCGGGAGCACGACGCCGAATAATATTCCCACGTCGATCATGATCGTGGGACAAGTGGGCGGCGGCCTCGGCAATGCATCGCTGCGAACCACCGCTGCGAGTCCCAACCACACCAATGCTCAGGGGTGCGTCACTTGGTTTATCGCTAACACCCCGCCAGGCCAGCCATGCAGCACGGCTTCGCCAATCGCTAGTCCGCCGGTCCAGGGGCAGCGCGTGCAATCATTCGGCGCGGAGGTGTCGGCGGTGGCAGCGACGACAGCGGCCACTTGCACTACTCCTAGCACAGGGCCGGTACCGGGCTGCGGCGCGCTAACATGGTCAAATCTGCGCCCGGGCACCTATCTGCTCGAGTCGGGCACACATCCTTCCATTCAGGTTCCCATGGGACTTATTGGCGTGCTGGTGGTCACCACGGCGCCTCCGGCACTACAGCCGGCACTGCTTATCCCGCCGCCGGCACGGCTCCTGCGGTGCCGTACAAGGGTGAAGTTCCGGTGGAATTCAGTGAAATCGACCCGGTGCAGAACAAAGCAGTCGACACCGCGGTGCGAACCGTAGGCTTTAGCGAGACGGCAGTATGGACCGCTATGAACGGCATTGGCCCGGTTGCTAGCATTACTGTCAATACGCAAGGCAGCGGTTATACCTCTGCTCCGATCGTGACTATCGATCCCCCGCCGTCGGTTACAGGCGCAATGCAAGCCGCAGCCTCAGCAACACTGACGTTCACCGTCACGGGCGCCTCGGTCGCGACCGGAGGCACCGGCTATACAGCAGGCGACGTGCTAACGCTCGTTGGTGGGACCGGCACGGCCGCCCAGGCGAACGTAGTCAGCGTGGATCCGACGAACTCGAACGCGATCTTGACCGTCACTGTTTCCAGCCCCGGTAGCTACTCGGTGGCCCCAACTAGCCCGGTCGCTGTGACCGGTGGCACTGGTAGCGGCGCGACCCTTAACGCAACCACGAACGGCTCTGTTTCTGCCATTACCATAACCAACGCCGGCGACGGATATACCACTGCTCCTAACGTCTCTATTGCCCTCCCAACAACAACGGGTGGAGTTGACGCTACCGCTACGGCAGCGACAGGTGCTTCGGGCTGCGGCGTGGCGAACACCTGCTACCCCCCAGCGGTGAATTACACGCCTTTCTATTACCTCATCAACGGCGTTGCGTTTAACAAGACCAATGCTGGGGCTTCGCTGTTTGCAGTTACGGCAGGCATTGACCCAACGACTCTTCTTCCGGTTACGACTGGGATCAGCGGAAATGTGTTGGTGCGCATGGTGAACGCCGGCTTGCGCATGCACGTGCCTTCGATCGTCGGGTCAATGACACAGGGTTTCAACGGAGCAGGTAGTGCTGCTCCAGTTGGTGGATTCACGTTGATCGCGGAAGACGGTAACGTCATCCCCGGCGTGGCTGTTGCTGGATTAGCTGTCCCGGCCGCTCCGCGCGTGCAGACGGACGTGTTCATGGCCGCGGGCAAAGTGTTCGACGTGATGATCAACGCGCCCACTATCCCCAGCGGGGGGACTGCTCCGCCTGCTCTTCCGGTGTATGACCGCGCGTTGAGTCTGTCAGGCAATTCTTCCACGCGTGATGCCGGGATGCTGGCTTACATCAACTTTAATAACGGCGGACTCCCCACGGTCTCGGCAGGGGCAGGTGGCGCGTTTGCGTCAGCGCAAGCCAACGCGGATACTTATAACTCCCTGGCTTCCTGTCCGGCTACAGCCACGTCCTGCACACCGTTGGTGGTGTCGGACGTATCTAAAGGCGTGATAGCTAATGATATTAACGTTAACGGAGTTCAACTCCTCACGCCGCCTACCAAGGGCACGCTTACTTGTACGTCATTGGGGACTGGGCTCTGCGAGAACGGCACCTTTACCTACACTCCTACTCCGGGCATGATCACGAAAACGACCCCGGATACGTTTTTCTACTGCGCCAACGGTACTGTGACGGCCGGAGCTTGTTCCTCCGGTCTAACCGCGCAGGTGACCCTGGGTCTCTCAGGGCTTAACTCGACTCTCACGGCCGGCCCCCTCAGCTACACATCAACCATGGCCACGTTCCTGAAAATTCCTTCGCCCGGTCTCCTGGTTGGCGGCTTGGACTCGAACAACTTACCCTTTACCGTTGTTACGTCCGGCGCCAACGCCCCGACTCTCTCGGGCGGAATCGGAACGCTCGTTGTTGACCCCAACGGTGGATTTACCGCGTCAGTGCCCGCAGCGGGAACATATACTTTTAACTATCAGCTACAGAACTCACTAGGTCAGCTCAGCACCCCCGGTACGGGTACAGTCACATTGACCTTCCCAGCCGCGAGCAACCTCGCCGTCAGTGTGGTGGATGCGCAGGCCTATAATAACTGCCAGGGAGCCAGTAGCTGCATTAGCTCATTAACTCAGATCATCGACTATCGCTGGATTATTGAAGAAGACAAGACGTTCTGGGTCGACCCGAATTGCATAACCAACACCAGTGCTACCGCGCCCGGCTGTCCCGCCATTGTCGGACCCTCGGGAACGAGCACCATTCCGACGTTTGGCGTGAATTTCCATACCAGCAACATGGATTTTGTCGCCCAGGGGTGCACGGGCCCGCTCTCCTGCGAAAGCGGGCAGACCATGTTGGATAACAACCCGTCATCGGCAACCTTCGGCCAGCACATACCCGCCGTCTGCGACGTTGGCAACGGCGCCTGCCGGCCCGATCCCACGGGAGGAAATGGCTCTACGCAAGTGCAGCCCGGCTCGGTCCATCTCGATCCCAGCAAACGCTATTACATCTCCGTGTTGCCGGGCGATGCGGCCAACCCGTTTCCTTCCTACACGGGCCAGCCCGGTTGCTCAACAACAACGGGCGCACTACCTCCACCTGATCCAACTACTGGCGTTATCCAATGCGGCCACACGATGAGCGGCGCTCCGGTTCCTCCGGCCTGCAACGTCTTAACAGCGGGGTGTAATTCAACCAACACGACCGCTACGTTCGCGCCCGTGACGGTGCTGACACTGCCTACTCCACTTCCAACGGGAAAACTCTCGGTGATGGTGTTCGAGGATGACTTCCCACTGAACGGCGAGCAGGATTCCGGGGGTGGAGTCGACGTGCTTTCCCCCAGCGAACCCGGTCTGGGCGGTTTCAACATCGTCCTGTGGGACACCTATGGTGGACTCGGCGACGTAACCGGACAGGATACCTACGACATGTTCAACCAGCCCTTGTCCAACTCGCTGGCAGGAACGATCGATCCGGGCACAGGCCTTGACGCCTGCCCGATTTCGGCAAACTCCCGAACCGTGCCTGGACAGCCTCCAAGTCCGACGGGTATTACGGGCATGATCGTGACTTGCCCGAAATATGAGTCCGACGGTAAGACTCTATCTCCGCTGGCGGGCCAGGCGGTCATTGCCAACCTCATGCCCGAGAAATTCAGCGTGCAAGCCTATCCGGCTTCCGACCGGATAGCGCGCGGGGAAGAATGGATTCAGACCAACACTCTGGATGGCCAGCATGCCCACGACTCCTTCATCCGAATCGGCGAGCCTAGCTACTTCCAAGAGTACGGCCCGGCCGGATACCACGTTAGCATTGGCTTTGCGAACCCGGCCATCATCAACGCGCGCCACGATGCTGTCTGCGCTGGCGCCTACGGCGCTGTCGGGCCGTGCAAAAACACCATCACGGGGCAGGTGGACGTCCAACGCACGAGCCGGACACCGGACCAGAGACTCTATCCGAGCGGCTCGCGCGATGCGCTCGCTTGGACCCAGTGCTGGGTCAGCTTGGGCGATCCAGACGCCGAGGACTTCATGTTCACCAAGTGCGACGCTCAGGGGAACTTTACGTTCAATAATGTTCCCGGCGGAAACTGGAGAGTGACCATCGGCGACCAGTGGAATGACCAGATCATTGACGGTCTCTCGACGCCGGCGAACGTGGGCTGCGTTCCCGCGGGCACGGCCACAACCTGCACGGGCGGCATCAACCCCCTCAACCTCGGGAGTATTGGTGTTCAACAGTGGCAGTCGAACCTCTACACCCGCACCTTCATTGACGACAACAAGAATGGAATCTGGGACCCAGGCGAGATCGGGATTCCGTTGATCTACACGAGGATTCGCTACCGCGATGGGCACAACTCCAACTCTCTGACGACGGACTTTAACGGCATTGCCAGCTTCAACGAGACCTTCCCGCTGTTCAACTGGTATGTCGTGGAATCGGATCCGACCCGCTACAAGACGACAGGGATCCACACCGTGTACGACGCGGGTGGCCCTGCCGACGGCTCACCCTCCTGCGGATCGACTGCCCGGCCCTGCGGGAGTTCGACAGCGTACAACTTCCTGGCGAACACGTTCGAGGGGGTTCCTCTGCCCGCCGACTTGTCGGTGCCCGGCGCGGTCTATTGCGCCAAAGCCGATTGCACGACTGAGGCTAATGCCGATTTCGCGAATGGCACGCCAGTCCGCAGCTCGTCTACCGCCTCGACCGGTCGCATCGATCCCCCGTGGGTTGGCTCGGAAGGCTGGTCGGGGATGACTAGCCAGGGCAATTGGATTGAATTCGGCAAGGCGCCCTACGCGTCTTGTCCGCCAGCTTGCGTGACTCTGCCTGGTGCCACTGCCGGTACGACCACGGCTACCACATGGGGAGAGAACGGCGGCATCCAGGGAAATGTGGAGTACGCCTCGACGCGTCCCTTTGATAGTGCGGAACAAATGATCCAACAACCCTGGGAGCCGTTTGTTCCACACGTTACCGTCAACCTGTACCAGGAAGGCTTTGCAGCGGATGGTGTGACGCCAACCCTGACCTTGGTGGACACGACCAAAAGCTCCAGTTGGGATGACTGGGCGCAGGGTTTCTACCCGAACTATACCGACCCCGCTACTGGTACCGCCTTGCCGTACATGAGCTGCCCCGGCCAAGGAAAGGCAACCGGTGCCAACGCGGACCTGTTTTTCTACACGCTGTTTGACCAGCCGAACTACCTTGACCTCTACAACTCGCAACATAACAGCGGCACCCTTCACACGCTCCCGTATAACTCCCAATACAAATGCTATGACGCGATGCATATCTGGAACCAGATCCAGCCGGCGCCGTTCGACGGCAAATACTCTTTCCCGAGCGTCCTTGGCATTAACCCGGCGGCCGCCGTTGGGACGGGGTGGCTGAACACGAGCTTGACCGGCGGTGTCGGAGGCAATGGCCCTGGCACCTCTGGATTTGTCGCGGGATCCATGCCCGGGACCAATTGCACGATCTGCGTGCCGAACCCGACCACTGCCACAAAACCAGCCAGCGGTGATTTGAGCGGATACGATCCGTACCGCGCTGGCACTCCCATGCTGCCGCCCGGCAAGTACGTAGTGCAAGTGATCATGCCGCCGGGCTACGAAGTGTATAAGGAGGAAGACAAGAACCTGTTGATCGGCGACAACTACATCGCGCCAATCAGCCAGCAGTTCGCCGGCTTGGGTGGGGACATCTTCATCATTCCCGATCAGGCCGCGGTGGCGTCTCTCTACGACCCCAACAATGTCGGCTACAATCCCAGCAACTTTCAGAACTCGACTACCGGCTTGTCGTTGCAGGGTGGAATGCTTTCCGGCGTCCCAGGTTACCCCGGCTTTACCGATCCGGTGTGGCCGTGCGTCGGCGAGATGCGCGTCGTGCCCGACTACCTGAGTCTCTTCCCTAAGGCTCTAGAGACTGCACCATTCGCCGGAGCGACCCGGCCTCTTTGCGACCGTAAGGAAGTGACCCTGACCAACCAGGTGGCGGTGCAGGCGAAGTTTGCCATCTTCACTTCGACGCACATCGCTTCGAAGTTCACTGGCGTGATCACAGACGACTTCACCTCGGAGTTCGATCCGTTTGCGCCTCAATTCGGCGAGAAGTTTGCTCCGCCCAATTTGCCTATTTCCACGCGGGATTATCTCGGGAACGAAATCTCCCGCGTATATTCTGACCAATTTGGGATCTATGACGGTTTGAATTTTTCGAGCTGGGCAGTGAACCCGCCCAATATTACTGGATATTCGCCATCCATCATGGTCCAGTGCATGAACGATCCGGGCCCGCTCCCAGATCCCAATCACCCGGGACAGTTCATCAACGATCCGTTGTACAACCCGGCCTACAGCAATTTCTGTTACGAAGAACCGTACATGCCGGGCTTGACCACTTACCTCGATACGCCCGTCGTGCCGACGCAAGCCTTCGTGGGCGCGGGGTACAACAATGCCGATTGTGCCTATCCAGATGCTACGCCTGCGATCTCGGAAGTGGATGGCGATGGCCTCGGACCATGGGTCAGTCAAGCCGGAAACCAACTGACAATTACCGCTTTGGGCAACGCAACGGTCGCGAACGCAAGTACGTGCGCCATCGCGAGTTCGGGCGCCGACGTGAATGTTACGAATGCTAGCTACTCCGGGCCCTCGGCGTCCGTGGCGCCTTTCAATTGCAAGAACATCAGCCGCCACTATGGCTTCGGAACACAATGCACTTCACCAACAGCCGGTAGCGCCACCTGTAACACTGCCTCTAGTGTTACCATCGGCGGCGTTGCTGCAACCGTTACGGGTTGGGGCGATGCCTCCATCACTGTCACCGTGCCCGCCGTCCAGAGTGCCGCGAACCCCAAGGGAGTGCCGCCCTGCACCGTCCAACAACAAGCGCAGTACGCGAACAACGGGAGTGGGACGAACTATGGCACGGCCTATTGCGGCGAGCTGGTTATCCGAGGCGGGAACGGCAAGCGATCCATCGACGCCGTGACCGTTACCATCGGCGGCAAAGCGCCCTACCACGTCGCCGCCAACGCCACCATCCAGAGCGCGATTGACGCTGCCGCACCAGGCGACTTGATCATCGTCGACCCAACTTGCGCGACAGCTACTGGACTGGTCTCGTGCGGGACTACGGGGGCCCTCAAGAGTACCGCTTCTCACACCGAGATGCTGATCATGTGGAAGCCGGTCCGGCTGCAGGGCGTCGGCGCTGCTTCAACCATCATTAATGCCAATACCCATCCAGCCGGCAAGCTACTCGACCCCTGGCGCCGGCATATCAACTGCCTGTTCGGCTTGACGCTGCAAGGCACACCAAGCGGTAATACGACTCCGTACGATCCCAGCACCACCTACAACTGCCCCGAATCGAATTGGCAGTACTTTAGCGGCTCGGGACAAACGGTCACTGGAGGGACACTAACAGCGAGCAGCTCTCCGCAGATCGATCGGATGCCCTCGGAAGGCACGATAGGCTGGGATGCCACGCTTAACGGCAACTTGGCGGAACTGTTGCAGGAGCCCTCGCTCATGGGCGCCTATGAAGGAGCCGGAATTACAGTTCTGGCGAAAGGCGTGGAAATGCATGGGGCCGATCCGTTTGCCTCGTCCCTGGAGGGCGCTTTCCCGACCGGCAGTACGTTGCTCAGCGGGGTCGTCAGTAATCCAGGCGGGGAACCGGGTTCAGCCGGCAGTCTCTCTGTGGGCGACGACAACCCCCTCTGCCACACGGTGACCTACAACCCGAACGGCACGGTTGCGAGCATTAGTAGCCAGACCAACCCGTACCCAAGCAACTTCATTTGCAACCCGTCGAGCATTGATGGGTTGAGCGTCACGAATAGCTCGCAGGGCGGCGGCGGCATCTTCATCCACGGTTGGGCGAATTATCTGCGAGTCGCGAACAACCGGGTTTACAACAACGCTGGTACGCTCTCGGGCGGCATCAGCGTTGGCCAGGGCGAATTTGGTCCTCCCTACACTCAAGGAGGAGGCTTGGCCAACCTGCCTCCCGGCTCGTGCAGCGACGGCACGGGATTCGTCACCAATCAGCACCTGCCGTGGTGCCTGGACTTGCACGTAGACGTGCATAACAACATGATTACGGACAACTCCTCGATCGGCGACGAGCTATTCTCCGCCACGCTGTCGGGCGGAGGTGGTGCCACCATCTGCACCGGCAACGACTACTATAAGTTCAACTACAACTGGGTGTGCGGCAACCTCAGCTCCGGTGAGGGCGGTGGGGTGGTTCACCTTGGGGAAATCTTCAACGGGCAAATGCAGTACAACGCCTTCGTGTTCAACCAGAGCAGCAACCCGACCATTCCCACCAACGGCGGCGGCATCATGGTCCAAGGGACGCCGGATACCGACCCGGTCTGCCCGGGTGTGGCGGACAGCGATTGCCCTACGGGCTTGAGCGACGGCACGGGTCCCGGATTGGTGATCAATGGCAACCTAATCCAGGGCAACTCGGCCGATAGCGGGAGCGGCGGCGGCATCCGTCTGCAGCAAGTGAACGGGACGGGGGTGGGGACTTTCCCGAATCCGCGGCCTGCCAATACTATCCCTGGCAATGCTGCACCCGACTGCACGACACAGTACACCTCGACGGGAGCTCAGAACTGCCTGTGGAACGTCGTGACCATCACCAACAACGTCATCGACAACAATATGGCGGGTTGGGACGGCGCGGGCATCTCGTTGCAGGACACGCTCGTGGCCAACATCATCAACAACACCATCGTGCATAACGATAGCCTCGCTTCCTCGGGCGTGCTCACCACCAGCATTGGGGCGCCGCAGGCCAGCGCGCCGAGCACGAACTGCCACAACGCCACCGGCACCGCGTCCTGCCCGCAGTCGGCCGGCGTGACGAGCACACTAAACTCCACGCTCCTGGGTCAGGCTATGGCTGGATTAACCATTACCTGCCCGTCAGGTCATACGAACTGCACACACTTCTCGAACCCGATTCTGTATAACAACATTATCTGGCAGAATCGCTCGTTCAACGTCGGTGTGGGCGGCCGCGGTGCAGGAAACCTGAATCAGCAGAACCTCGTCACGCTGTTCAATGGTGGCACGTCGACGCCCGCTCCCAGCCAGACGTTTACGGGCATGTGTTCCGCCGGTGTCACCTACTGGGACCTCGGCGTGCGCGGCGACACGAGCGTGACCGGCCACCAATCGGGGTTCAGCATGTCCCCGATACGGTCAGTGCTGAGCAGCGGCGGTTACACTGGTACGGGGGATGTGACCACGGAGCCGTCGTTTGTCAGCGAATACTGCAACGGCTCGCGCGTCCCGCCGGAATGCACGGTGTCGGATGGCTGCGGAGGGCCCAATGGCTTTGGGGTTCCTCCAGGTATCGCCGACGCGGTGACACCGAACCCAGTCTTTAGCCTGACGCCGTCGGCGACGGTGGACGAGGGCAACAACTGGATCAACGTGAGTTGGGGCCCGCTGTCGCTGACCAACCCCTCGCTTACGGGTGGACAGTACGGTAATTACGGTGGTGGACTCCCGCTAGGCAATTACGCGCTGCTGCCCAGTTCGGACTTGATTGACACTATCCCATGCCCAGGCGGCCCTCCGTGTGTGCCATCGGGCGAAATAGTCGCAGCACCGACGACCGACTACTTCGGAAATCCGCGGCCGGATGCTACAGGATCCTTCGATCCGGGCGCAATCGAATCCGCAGTAGACCAGACGGCAGCGACGGCCCCAACGCTGACTTTGATTAGTCCTAGTTCGGGTCTGCGCAGTTCCGCCGTGCACGTGACCCTCGAGGGCACGAATCTCATCGGCGTCACCGCTGGCTCGATCAATGCCGGTGACGGGATCACCGTCTCTGGTGTCACGGTACTGAGTTCGACGCAGGTCGCGGCCACCTTCACGATCTCAGGTACGGCGGCACTCGGGCCGAGGACAGTCACTGTCACGACGGCGAGCGGAACCAGCAACGGCGTGACATTTACCGTGCTTGCGCGGACGCTAACGTCCATCAGCCCCAACTCGCATATCCGCGGTGGCACCAGCTTCCCAGTGACCCTCACCGGCACTAGCCTGACCGGTGTCACGACGGTCACGGTGTCTGGTAGCGGGGTGACAGCCAGCGCAGTTACGGTGGTGAGTGACACCACGGTCACAGCGACCTTCACTATCTTGTCGACGGCGGCAGTAGGCCTGAGGAACGTAACGGTCACAGGGGCTGGCTCAACCAGCAATGCCGTTACGTTTACTGTAGGGCCTTTCCTGACGGCGATTAGCCCCACATCTGGCGTGCGTGGTGCCGCTCCCGTGAACGTGACACTGACGGGCGCTGGCCTGACCGGGGCTACGGCGGTGACTGTGTCAGGAACCAACGTAACCGTCGGCAACTTTGTCGCGGTCAACGACACTACCGTCACGGCAACGTTCACCATCGCGTCCGGTGCAACTCTAGGCGGGAGGACAGTCGCTGTCGTGACCCCTGCCCCTGGCGGAAGCAGCAACACCGTGACCTTCACCGTAACGGGTGCTACCGTAACGTTCTCCGGCCCAAGTCCGGCGTTGAATACCGGCGGTACTGGCACGAAGACCGGAACCATCACCGTGAGCAACGCAGCAGCGGCAACTAGCGCGCTCACGCTAACAGCGGCACCGACAGTCGTAAAGACTGTCGGCCCTGCGAGCGGGAGCTTCTCGATCACGGGTGGCTCTTGCTTCGTCGGTCCGTTCCCGCTTGTCATCAACGCAGGTGGCAGTTGCACAGCCACCGTGCAGTATGTGACCGGTGGGTCGACGGCAACGTCGACGGCACACCTCAGCTTGCCGAATTCAGGGGCCAGCGCCAACCCGCTCTTCGGTCCTAACTTTAACGCCAATTGATCAACCTTTGAGACAGGCCGCGCTTCCTTAAAGAAGCGCGGCCTGCACCAAAAAAGAGAAACGTAATAAACAAAACAAAGAATTTCGCTAAAGGGATGCTGCTGGCGAGAATCTCGATGGATTGGCATGGCCGACCCGCTTGCCCTATTCGTTGGGCTCCCCAAGTGCGAATTGGCAGCGGAGTTGCAATAAAACTCTTGCTGAGGGATTGCGAGGCAACGATGAGGTATCGGATCAGACGGCTTAGCTTGGCCTTGGCTGCTGCAACCTGCGTCGGTGGGAATTTCCCTTCCACAACGTTCGCACAATCTTCCGCTAGCGGCCCGGCCGGAACGCCTGCGGTCAGTGGGAGCCAGGCCAGCACCCCCGCCAAGCCGGCACCTGCGGTTCGTCGTACCGACTTGGGCAGTCGCGTTTCCAGGCAAGCGGAAATGTATTACGAAGGTATCTGGGGCATTGACTCGCTCAAAGTCAAGTACACGGAGTCGGGCGAGATGATTCGTTTCAGCTACCGAGTCTTGGACCCGGACAAGGCCGCAGCGCTTAATGATAAGAAAGCCGAGCCTTCCTTGATCGATCCGCAGGCGGGGGTGAAGCTAGTGGTCCCGCAGATGGAGAAGGTTGGGAAATTGCGGCAGAGCAGCACGCCAAAGACAGGCATGTCTTACTGGATGGCTTTCTCGAACAGCGGCAGGCGGGTGAGGCCGGGCGACCGAGTGATCGTGGAAATAGGGCACTTCCGCGCCGACGGGCTCATCGTGGAATAGCCTTGCGTCCTTCCGTCCTGCACAAGCGCTCCCCAAGCTTGAGGAAGCGCAAAGAATTTCATTTGGCTTGTTTTATACTCAGCCGAGCATCGTATCAGATTCCGCTGCGAGGACTCACAAATGCTGCGAAAGACTTTGGCCATTGTCATCTCTACGGCGTTTGCCCTTTCCCTTAAGGCTGCGCCGGGCACCTCTCCCACCGTACCCAATCTGTCCGCAGCGCAAGTCGTGGACAGGAACGTTGCGGCCCGCGGCGGTTTGCAGGTTTGGCGAGCGGTACAAACCATGACGCTCACTGGGAAAATGGGTGTCGGAGGAAATGAGCGCGCTACTCTCCCCGTACCAATCCCTGGCGCGCCAAAAGGCCATGGGAACACCCTAGAGGGGGTTCGTCAGCGGCGGGTCGAGGAAGTCCAACTGCCGTTTGTAATGGATCTGGCACGTCCTCGCAAGTTGCGGTTTGAGCTACAGTTTAAGGGACAAACCGCCATCCAGGTATATGACGGCACCAACGGCTGGAAGCTAAGACCATTTCTGAACCGCTTGTCAGTAGAGCCCTACACGACGGAGGAAATGAAGATCGCCTCCATGCAATCCGAGCTGGATGGTCTCCTGGTAGATTGCGCGGCCAAGGGCACACGCGTCGAATTGGACAGCATCGAAAAAGTGGAGGACCGCGATACTTATAAGCTCAAGCTCACTTTAAAGAGCGGCGACGTAACCCATGTTTGGGTAGATGCGCAAACCTTCTTGGAAACCAAAGTTGAAGGGCAACCCAGGCGGCTCGATGGCACCTACCATGCAGTGGAGGTCTATTACCGCGATTATCGGACTGTGAACGGTCTGCAAATTCCGTTTGTTCTGGAAACGAGAGTTCTCCAGGTGGCCAAAACGGTTCTTGGACTGAAGGATACGCCTGTTCCGCCGGAGAAAGTGGTCATCGAGAAGGTGGTAATAAATCCCAAGCTCGACGCCGCGATGTTTTCAAAACCGGTAGTCGCGGCCGGATCGAGTCTCAAGTAGAGCAAAGGTTCCCATTTTAGTCATCTGCGCATGGCGATCGCTTTTTGGATTTCTAGCTGACTGAATGTCATTTAGGGGAAAAAGATGAGCATAAAACTAGCAGCAGCAATTGCGGTGCTCGTGGCAGCTCAAGGAGCATGGGCGCAGAGCCCTGCGCCTGTCACTGCGCCCGATGACAGACCGACAGTGACCGCTGGCGACACTAGCAGCGCCCGGACAGCGATGACGCACCGCTTCGGCAACAAAAAAGCCGGCACGCAAGCTCAGACGCCACAGCGTGAACGCCTGCAAGAAATGCAGGCTACGTTGAGTAGCATGCATAAATTATTGAAGCAAACGCAGGCCAAGGCTGCCTCGACTCACTCCAAGGACTCGGTCGCTAAGGCCAACCTGGAAATGTGGGAACTCCTGCTGAGTCACCTGGATAAGGAACTTCAGCAACTGCAGATTGCAACACTGGCTCGGGAGGACATGGAGGCTCGGCGGGTTGCCATGTACAAACAGGCGGATGAGAAAGCGGCAAAGGAAGCGCAAGCCGCAATGGATGCAAAAACAGGCCAGACTCCACCCGCACCTTCGACTGCGCTCCCATCGCCAAAGCCGTAAGCGGTGTCTGGGAGAGTGCACGAGAGTAGCCGGGCTGAAAGCCGCAATTCAATGAAAAAAACCTTAAGCGCCCTGGGGATTGTTCTGCTGGTCGTGGCTTCCTATGCCGTGGGCGGCAGGCAAAGCTTGCACCAGGCTGGCGAGGGGGCGAAGTCGCGGCGCGTCCTCTATTGGGTCGACCCCATGCATCCGGACTACAAGTCCGACCGGCCGGGCACGGCTCCCGATTGCGGAATGGAGCTGGAGCCGGTTTACGATACTGCAATATCCCCCGTGGTTTCTGGGGCGCCTGCCTTGAACGGAGCGGTCGCGATTGACGTTGACAAACAGCAGTTGTTCGGCATCGGCGTCACTGCCGTCGAAAAGAACTCTCAAAGCGAAATAGTCCGAGTTTTGGGGCGCGTGGTTCCGGAAGATACGCGTGTTTACCGGATCACTGCCGGTTCGGCCGGGTTTATCCGGGAGACCTACAACGATTCGCTAGGGGAACGGGTCAAAAAAAACCAGAAGCTGGCGACTTCCTACATCGGTGAGACGTTAGCGGTAGCCTCTGGGTTCCTGGCAGCGACGCAAGGTGTATCGGGTGCTGTGGGCCAGGACGGATCGCGCACGTTAGCGTTTCCGGGCGCTGTGAATAAGCAAGGGGTGAGCAGTATTCAAGGTTATTCCGATCGCTTGCGCAATCTCGGCGTGAGCGACGCACAGATTAAGCAGATGGCTGATAGCCGCCAGCTTCCTGAGACGGTTGACGTTGTTTCGCCGGTGGACGGATTTATTCTGGGGCGCAATATTACGCCCGGCCAGCATTTTGACCGCTCCGCCGAGTTCTACCGCATTGCTGACCTGAACCAGGTTTGGATTTTTGCAGATATCTTTGGCAGCGAAGCGCAAGACTTCCTTCCAGGCACAATCGCTCGCGTCACTGTTCTAGATCAGAGAAGGACTTTCCTGGCTCGCGTGAGTAACGTTCTGCCGCAGGTTGATGCAGCAACGCGGACACTAAAGTTGCGGCTCGAAGCGGACAATCCCGGTTTTGCCCTGCGGCCAGACATGTTCGTCAATGTGGAATTGCCGGCGCGAGTGCCGCCGGGACTAACGGTGCCTTTAGACGCGCTGATTGATTCAGGTCGTGAGCAGCATGTTTTCGTCGAGCGCAACAGGGGGATTTTTGAACCGCGGCAGGTTCAAACCGGGCGGAGGTTTGGCGACCGCGTCCAGATCGTGCGGGGCTTGACGGAAGGCGAGCGCGTAGTCACTGGGGGAACATTCCTTGTGGATTCGGAGAGCCGACTGAGATTCAAGACTGAGGCGCCGTTAAGGCAACCACTGCACGACAAAGTTACTCCGCAATCCAACCACGAACCTCGACTAGCTGTCCGCTCTGGCCAGGTTAAGGATCCAGCGTGCGGCATGATGATCGGTTGCAAGGAGAATTTCAGCAAAGAGCCAGAGCATTATCTCGACTCGAATTCGCCGCAGCGTCGCCCATGATCAACCGCATTATCGATATTTCAGTCCGGCACAAGATCCTTTTGCTGGCTGCCGTTGCCCTGGCTTGCGTCATGGGCTGGTGGTCCATGATGTCCCTTCCGCTGGATGCCACGCCGGACTTGAGCGAAACCCAGGTCATCCTCTATTCCCGCTGGGATCGCAGCCCCGACATCATCGAAGATCAAGTCACCTATCCGATGGTGACTTCAATGGTCGGAGCACCAAAAGTAAAGACGGTGCGTGGCATCTCCGATTTCGGATACTCCTATGTGTATGTTGTGTTCGAGGATGGGACGGATCTGTACTGGGCGCGCTCGCGCACGCTGGAATACCTATCCGGGGTACTGTCGCGGCTGCCCGAAGGTGTAAAGGTCGAACTTGGACCCGATGCAACGTCGCTGGGGTGGGTATTTCAGTACGCATTGGTCGACAGCTCAAGAAAACATAGCTTGGCCGACCTTCGCTCTTATCAAGACTGGTATCTGCGCTACCACCTGAAAGCAGTTCCAGGAGTGGCAGAGGTAGCACCGATCGGTGGCTACACGAAGCAGTACCAGGTTAATTTAGATCCGAATCGCCTCCAAGCATACGGCATCCCCATTCGCCGCGTAGTCGAAGCTGTGCGGGAAGGCAACAAGGAGGTTGGCGGGCGCCTGCTCGAGTTCGGCGGCACAGAGTACATGATTCGGGGCCGCGGCTATGCCCAATCCATCCAGGATTTCCAGAACATTGTACTTCAGGCAAGCGAGGATGGCACAACCATCCGCATCAAGGACGTCGGCGAAGTGGTGGAAGGGCCTGAGCTGCGCCGGGGCTTGGCCGACTTGGACGGCAAAGGCGAGGTGGTCTCTGGCGTGGTGATCATGCGCACCGGAGAGAACGCCCTCGGGGTCATCGACCGGGTCAAGCGGAAGTTGACCGAAATTGAGCCGACTTTGCCAGAGGGCGTCAAAATCGTTCCGGTCTATGACCGCTCGCAACTGATTCACCGGGCGATCAGCAACGTCAAGACGACCATTTTTGAGGTGGTCCTTACTGTAGTTCTTATTATCCTAGTGTTTTTAAGGCATTTTCCCAGCGCGGCCATCCCTATCATCACTATGCCGGTCGTTGTGCTGCTTTCCTTTATCCCTTTCCGCCTTCTGGGAATCAGCGCCAACATTATGTCGTTGGCTGGTGTGGCGATTGCCTTCAGCGAGCTAGTTGATGCTTCCATTGTGGTGGCTGAACAAACGCATAAGAAGTTAGAGCTATGGGAAAAAATGGGGCGCCGGCAGGATTATCGCGCAGTCGTGTTAGCGGCGGTTAAGGAAGTCGCTGCGCCAACGTTTTTCGCTTTGCTGGTCATAGCCATCTCTTTCTTGCCTGTGTTGACTTTGCAAGCACAGGAAGGGCGAATGTTCAAACCGTTGGCCTACTCGAAGACTCTAGCCATGCTCATTGCCGCCGGCATGGCTATTACCTTTGACCCCGCGTTGCGTTTGCTGCTCACGCGCCTTCAACCCTTCGCATTTCGCCCCTCGTGGCTCTGCCGAGGACTGAACACCCTGCTGGTTGGGCACGTCCGCTCAGAAGATGAGCATCTCATCAGCCGCTGGCTCATGCAGATGTACGAGCCGATAGTGCGGTGGACGTTGCGCTGGAAGTGGGTGGTTATTTCTACTGCTGTGGCTATGGTTGGCATCGCCGTTCCCGTATTCATGAACCTAGGTTCAGAGTTCATGCCACCGCTCGACGAAGGTGCCATCCTCTATATGCCGTCGGCAATGCCGGGCATTTCCATTACCCAAGCGAAAGCGTTGCTCCAGACCACCGACGGCATCCTCAAGAGGTTTCCGGAAGTGGACCATGTGCTCGGAAAGGCTGGTCGGGCCGAGACTTCGACAGATCCTGCCCCCCTGTCGATGCTCGAAACCCTCGTTATTCTCAAACCCTACTCTGAGTGGCGTCACGTTCCAACTTGGTATTCCTCTTGGGCTCCAGAGATAGCCAAGTCTGTTTTTCGCCATCTCACTCCCGACACAATCTCGTCAGAAGAACTCATACGTCGCATGGACGAAGCCCTCAAGGTGCCAGGTATCACAAATGCCTGGACCATGCCCATCAAGGGTCGCACCGACATGTTGACCACTGGCCTGCGCACTCCAGTGGGTCTGAAAATCTCCGGTCCGGACTTGGGCACCATCGAACAGATCGGAACCAGCATTGAAGCGATGTTGCCCCGCGTGAAAGGCACACGCGGCGTGTTCGCGGAGCGCGCGGGGACCGGCTATTTTCTAAACTTCCAATGGAACCGGGAGCAGTTGGCGCGCTATGGATTGAGCGTTGAAGACGCCCAGCAGGCGGTCGAGAACGCGATAGGCGGAGAGGACGTGACCACAGCGGTGGAAGGGCGAGAACGATATCCGGTAAACGTGCGCTATATGCGCGACTTCCGCAGTGATCTGGGCGCGCTGCACCGAGTACTTGTTCCCGCCGGTGGTCGACGGCAGCTGCCGCTTGGTGAACTGGCCGAGATCAGCACTTCCAGTGGTCCGTCAATGATTCGTGACGAGAACGGCTTGCTGACTAGTTATGTCTATGTTGATATTGCTGGCCGGGATCCGCAAAGCTACATCCGCGAAGCGGGCCAGCTGCTGCGGAGCCAATTGAAACTTCCGACGGGATATGCAATTTCTTGGAGCGGGCAATATGAGGCCATGGAGAGAGTCAGGCATCGCCTCACACGGGTCGTGCCGCTGACATTGGGTCTGGTCCTGCTGTTGATTTATGCGAGCACGCGTTCGTTCACGAAGACCATGATCATCTTCTTAGCCGTTCCCTTTTCCGCAGTGGGTGCTGTCGCCTTCCTCTATTTGGCGGGGTACAACGTGAGTATCGCCGTTTGGGTGGGGTTGATTGCTCTGCTGGGCATTGATGCTGAGACAGGCGTCTTCATGCTGCTCTACCTCGATTTGGCCTATGACGAGGCGAAGCGCGAAGGCCGCCTGAACAGTTTAAGTGACCTGCGCGAAGCCATTGTTCACGGCGCTGCCAAGCGATTGCGGCCGAAGTTCATGACCTTCGCCATCACTTGCATTGGGCTGTTTCCCATTATGTGGGGGACGGGCGCTGGTTCCGACGTGATGAAACGGATTGCAGCGCCGATGGTCGGTGGCATATTCACCTCCTTCGCTCTCGAATTGCTGGTTTACCCTGCCATCTACGAGGTTTGGAGGTGGCGCTCCTTTCCGAAAGCGTTAAGAGCCGCCCAGGGCCTTGAATCCCTGGAGTTGCAAGCATCTGCAGCGTTAACAGGATCACAGTGGATGTGGAATGCGTCGATCCCCCCCCAAGAAACGCCAGATGGTCAGTAAGGATTTCGGCCTCTCCTAGAAGGAGCTTCGCTCCATCCGGTTTGCGCGGCGGCCTTTCTGGGCGTCTGGCTTCGCGGAACGCCATTGCGAAGCACCCCTCTTACGGCCTGCAAGTGTCGTCTGATCCAAAGTACGGACGTGAGTGCAGGTCACCCTTTTGCTTCGTGATGAGAACGAGAACGGAACCGCGCAAGTAACGATGCGCGAATCTTAAAGGCAACCGCCGTTGACCCGCCGGAAAGACCTGGCACGGCGACGCACGCCTTGCAGGTTCCCTAATTTAGCAGCTGTTTTGCCTGCGCGTAGAGGCTCTCTCGCGTCGTTCACGCATCCTCCAGTCCGAGAGGGCATTATCTCTTCGCGACACCTACTCATCGGCGCGCGCATCGCACTACCTTAAATATAGTAAAACATGATTTAACCAACAGTTCCGTAGCACTAGGAGGTCGCAATGGATTTCTCCGTTCTCCGGCTTCACAAATCGGTTCTCCCCATGAATGCCAGCGGTTCCAGGCTGCGAGTGAAAGAATTGCTCTTCTTGCTGGGAGCGCTCGTGGTTGCTCCAATTGTTCGTGGGCAACAAGCCGGCGAAGCGCCTCCTGCAGACAAGGAAACGATGCAGCTGTTGCTGAAAAGAATCACCCAGCTGGAGGCCCAGGCAAAAAGGGTGGATGAACTAGAGGCCAGAGTCAAAGAATTAGAGGCCGCCAAGTCACCGATTACCCCTGCAGAGAAAATAGTCGCGCCTGTCCAGCCGACCGTGGCCTCCGAAAACGAGAGCGACGCAGCGGGGGAGCGCGCCATGTCGGAGAGAATGGACGTGAGCAAGACGCTGCTACGCATACGAGGCTTCGGCGATACGACTCTTCACGGCGACACGCAAAAAGGAGACAACACCGCCTTTACCCTCGGACAGCTCGACCTGTTTGTCACCTCGGACGTCTCGGAAAAGTTCAAATTCCTCAGTGAGATCGTCTTCGAGGGAGGGCCGGACAATATCTACGGGATAACCAGGGGAGAAAACAACACTTTCAGCGTCGATGTCGAGCGTTACCTTATCCAGTACTCCTACAACGACTATTTTAATATCGAGGCTGGCCGGTGGCACACCGCGATTGGATACTACAATACGGCCTACCACCACAGTACTTGGTTTCAGACAACTACAGACCGGCCCTTCCTCTTTGACTTCGAAGACCGCGGAGGAATTCTGCCAATCCACACTGTAGGGGTTTCGGCTTCCGGATTGATACCCTCCGGAGGGCTTGGATTGCACTACGTCGCCGAAGTAGGCAACGGGCGTGCTTCGCGTTCTCCCTTAAGCGAAGAGCCAGTGCAGAACGTAGTCGATGATCAGAACCATAAAGCATTCAATCTCGCACTTTTCGCCAGGCCCGAAGCAATCCGTGGGTTGCAGGTGGGCTTCTCCGCCTATCGGGACATGCTAGCACCAGTCAACTCGCCGAAAATCGGTGAGACCATACTTGCGGCACACGCTGTATTCATACGTCCACAATTCGAGTGGCTCAACGAAGCTCTGGTGGTTCGTCATTCCGTCGTTGGAACCTCCCAAGTTTTTAACACGCCGGGTTTCTATTCTCAGGTCTCAAAACAGTTTGGCTCCTACCGGCCTTATTTCCGCTACCAGTATGTGAACGCTTCGAACACCGAGCCGATTTTTCCGGACGTTCACTTGCGGCATGGCCCTTCTGTGGGCCTCCGGTACGATGCCAGCGAGTCCGTGGCTCTGAAGCTGCAATATGACTACACCGCTTTGCGAGGACAGGCGGCCATTAGTGCCCTAGCCCTGCAAGTCGGTTTCACATTTTAGCTGAAGACTAAGATGCGGCGCTTGGCTCTTCTTCTGCTCATACTCGTTGATGCCGGCTGTGTGTCTGGAGCCTGGCCGTACGGGTTCGTTGAGCACGACGGACTTCCACCCCAAGGGGTCCCTTCCGCGGGAGAAAGCTTAGCGATTGTCGTCAACCGGGCTAACGCCGTCAATAATCTTTCCACCGCGGAGCTTCGCCGGATCTTTCTGGGTGCACGTGGCCATTGGCCGAGCGGTCGTCGCATCACGATCGTCATGATGGAACCGGGCCAGCCCGAACGCGCGGCAGTTCTTCGCCAAATCTGCCAAATGTCAGAGAATGAATTCAGCAATCACTTTCTTCATGGTCTGTTCACGGGCGAGGTTCTTGTCTCACCGAAGATCCTGGCAACACCGCTGGGCGTCCGAAAGTTCGTCTTTAACGTGCCAGGTGCCATCGGCTATCTGCGCATTTCGGACGTGGACTCGTCCGTAAAAATCGTTAGTATCGACGAGCGTTTTCCCAACGAAAAAACGTACCCTCTTCATGTAACGCCTCCATCCGTTAAATAGCATGAACAGGCAAACCAAATTTGTAGCGGGAAAAGCGGACGGTCACAGACCGGGCGTAGTTGCAGGATGGGGTGCTCTCTCCCGTTACAGTTCTGCGCTTTGGCTTTTCCTCGTCCTTTGTGTGGTAATCGTGGCGGGCATCGTCGTGATCCATGACGTTCGGAGCACGGGCGTCGAGGCGCAGAAAATGTATGCAGGTTCTGTGCTGGGCCTTCGCAGAATTGGCGATTTGCAGTATGCCGCGCAGGAGACGCGCCGCAGCACCTTTTACGCGCTGAGCACCAAGGATAGCAATCTCCAGGTGAAGTATGCTGACCAGTCGCGCGAAGCTGACCATCTGGTAATCGAAGGTGTCAGTGCATATCTTAGTGAGGCTAAAACACCGGTCGAAATGGAGGTTGGCAAGCGGCTCCAGCATGACTGGTCGGCCTACCTCAGTGTTCGTGATGAAGTCTTGGCTTCTATACTCGAAGGAAGCACGAAGGAAGCTGTAGATCTTGACCTCAAAGACGGCGTGCCACTATTCGATCGAGTTCGTGAAGACCTTGAGACTATCGAGCGTCTATACGATGACCAAGCCTTTCAGCGGCTTGCGAATGTCGCAGCTAGCTCCAGGCGTACCATGATCCGGTTGGTTGGCGTCCTCGGCACTACGTTAATTTTTGCCATCGTATCCGTCTGGGCCATTCAGAGAAGCAGAATGCAGTCTGCGATTCAACTCGCCAAACTGCAAATGGAGTTCGTCGCTTCGGTTTCTCACGAGCTGCGCACACCGCTCACGGTAATCTCTTCGGCTGCAGATAATATTGCTGACGGCTTGGTGGAAGGGAAGGAAGAGATCAAGAATTACGGTTCGGCGATTCGATCTCAGAGTCAACAGATGACCGAACTGGTAAATGAAATATTGCTATTCGCCGCAACGAAAGATCGCAAGAATGCCTACGTTTTGCGTCCGCTGAAAGTGCCCGACCTCTTGGACGCCGTGCTTGTGAGGACCTCGGAACTGGTCAAGAGGGCGGGCTTCACCCTCGACGTGCAAATCGACGCCGAGTTGCCCTGTATCGTAGGTGATATGTCCGCACTTTCCCAGTGCCTACAGAATCTGCTCATCAACGCCATAAAATACAGTGGTTCGAGCCGCTGGATCGGCGTCAGAGCTTTCGTCAGCGATTCAGAAGTGCATACGGGCAAAAGAGTTTGCATTGCGGTTCAGGATCGCGGTATTGGCATTCAGCGTTCGGAGTTACCTCACATTTTTGAGCCCTTCTATCGCAGCGCCGCGGTCACGGCGGAACAGATTCATGGCACAGGCTTGGGATTATCTCTATCAAAAACCCTTGCCGAAGCTATGGGGGGAGAGCTTTCCGTCGTTAGTGAACTCGGAGTCGGTAGTATTTTTACTCTGCACGTGCAAATCACGGAAGAACTTAAGCTGTCAATTGCCAGTGCTGCTTCCGGAGCAAATCAATGAACGAGAGCATTTTACTGATCGAAGACGAAGAAGCGCTGCGGATGACCCTGGGCGACCGGCTGCGAAGCGAGGGTTACGTTGTTGACTTTGCCGGGGATGGTGAACTGGGTTTTGAAAAGGCAACTCATCTGCCCTTCGACCTGGTCATACTCGATATCATGCTGCCTCGCTGCAGCGGTCTCGACATCTGTCGTGGCATCCGCGCAGCCGGCTTGGCTGCGCCCATTCTCCTTCTAACTGCTCGTGGCCAAACGATTGATAAAGTGGTTGGTCTGAAGTTGGGCGCCGATGACTACGTCACCAAACCCTTTGATACCATGGAACTCCTGGCCCGCATTGAGGCCTTGCTGCGGCGCTCCACCACGCGGGCTGGCCAGGGTATTCTGCAGTTTGGTTCAATCCGTCTAGATCTTCGTGGGACGACCGTCACTCGCGATGGCAAACCGGTCTACCTTTCTGCCCGGGAGTTTCATCTTTTGCGTTACTTGGCAGAGCATTCGGGAACGACTCTCTCCCGTGCTGAACTGCTGCGCGAGGTGTGGGGGTATGAGGTCGGAACGTTTACGCGTACCGTTGACGTACACATTGCCAGCCTGCGCCAAAAACTTGAGGATTCTCCCAAGAACCCGGTCTGGATTCGTACCATCCCCGGCCTGGGTTATAAATTCCAGGGATGAAGCGGTGCTGCTCGTTTTATGCGAGAACCTTCAGCGGCGGCCGGCGTTTCACTACTGTTCCAGCCGTTTTAAAATGGACCTAGCTTTCTTGTAATGCTCCTTCGTGTACCAGCTCGGCGCATAGTCTTCCAGTAGGGCGCATAGTTCGATAAAGGCGTCGGCCGAAGCTCTGCCACCCTGTCGGAGGGCAGATTCGGCTCTCAGGTGGTGCTTTTGCGTGTACCACTGAGGAGCATGGCTCTCCAAAATGTCATACAGTTCCCGGAGCGCTGTTGCCAGTCTCGCCTTTTGGTGTTCCATTTCGGAGAGTGCACCCGCGTGCTGCCAATTACTGCCTTCATTGTTTTGATTGGCGCGCCGGACGAACACTAAGTGACTCCATCTCAAGCGATCTGCTTCCATAGTCAGAGTGAGCAACCTTCGTTAGACTTCCCCAGAGATCCTACGCGATTCGTAGGCCCCCTTGGGATGCGCTCCGCCTCCCATTACATTACTCACTGCTCCAGCAAGGTCGGCGTAAAAAAATGTAACTTGCTTGCAAACCTGACCAGTTTTGAAGCAAGTTTGTGGCCTATTTGGTGCCTGACTGGCTTGGAACATGGTCGTGTGAGGGCTTGCTGGGCTTCACCCTCTCGAATCGTCTGCCGCCGCCAAGCTGCTTGAGCCCCAAGCCTTGATGTCTCAAATTCGCGCGGGAGGCCATTTAGCGCTGGATCTGGTTAATCCGGAAGCACTTCCTTTTGGCCCGAATTCGCGCGAATTGAGACATTGCGTCAGTGTATGCGGCCCGTGATATAGGTACTAGATCTTGCTCTATTTCCGCTATTATCCGTTGCCCTAAAACTGTCCGCCAGTACAGTTGTTTTTGAGCTGCCACAAGGACCAACATGAGTGGCGAGGGTAACCTGGGGGCCTTACAGAAAATTTACACGCTCTGTACAAAATCTTCGTGGTCGGAGGAATTCCGCCACCAGGGAACCCCTCACCTGAGTGCCATCGTTAGTAGAAGCGTCTTAGGGGGCGTTACGGCTAGGTTCATACATATTCTGTGTTGGCTCGTGCTTTTGTCGTGGCCGACCACAGGTGCTCCGCTCCCTCCTCAACGGGAGACCACTCGAAGTCCGCACGGTCCCCTCGCCATACCCTGTGAGAATTGCCACACGGCCACTGCTTGGAAACCCATCCGCGCAATTCCGGAATTCGACCACAATAAAACCAAATACCCTCTTCGAGCCATGCACGAGAAGGTGCGATGCGCGCAATGCCATGTCAAGCCCGTGTTCACCGACGTGGGCAGAAATTGTCAGGATTGTCACGACGATGTCCACCAGCGGAAAATGGGCACGGACTGCGCACAGTGCCACACGGTTCAAGGCTGGAACATCGCCGTCCAAGCCGTGAAAGATCACCAGAATCGCTTCCCGCTGTTGGGTGCTCACGCCGCCGTGCAGTGCGAAGATTGCCACAAGGGCGCGGCAGTGGGTCAGTTTCAGGGCTTATCGACGGCATGCAGCTCCTGCCATTTGCGTGATTTTCAACAGGCCAAGAATCCGGACCACGTGGCTGCTCAGTTCCCGCAAACCTGCGACTCGTGCCACTCGTTTGACAGTTGGCTAGGTGCCACTGTAAACCACTCTGCACCTCCCATCAATTTCCCGCTCACGAACGGGCACGCCAATGTTCCCTGTATGAATTGCCACGTAGGCGGCAACTACAGCCTGCAAATCGCGGCCACGGACTGCGGGAATTCCGGATGCCATCTTACAACGTGGCAGCAGACGACGAACCCCAAGCATTCGGCGGCGGCCACGGTGTTTCCGATTGCGACTTGCGCGACTTGCCACAATACAGTCTCCTGGCTGACAGCGAATTTTGACCACTCGACTACTGGTTTCCCACTGACGAACTCACACCAACTGGCACCGGCGGGCAAAGTGACCTCCTGCGGGGACTGCCACCTCAGCAACAATTACAATTTGCAAATCAGCCCGACAGACTGCGGGAATTCCGGATGCCATCTGACGACCTGGCAGCAGACGAATAATCCGACGCACTCAAGTGCGGGAGCGACCTTTGCGGCGGCCAATTGCTCTACCTGCCATAATCCCACGCTGTGGACAAACGTGGTGTTTAATCATGCGGCAACCGGCTGGGCTTTGACGGGCTCGCACCAAATGGCCCCCGCAGGCAAAGTGGTGGCCTGCACGGATTGCCACGTAGGCAACAACTATACGTTCACCACCGCGAATACGGATTGTTACGGGTGTCACCAGACGGCCTGGAACAGCACGCCGACGTTTGGCGGCGCCGTGCCAAACCACATTACGGCAGGCTTTCCGACATCGCTCTGTTCGTCCTGCCACGACACGGTTTTGTGGACGAATTCGACATTCAACCACGCCAGTACGGGCTTTCCGTTAACGAATTCGCACCAGATTGCACCGGCCGGAAAGGTCACGGGCTGCGACCAGTGCCATGTGGGGAACTATTCGACGCTGGCAATTCAGCCGACGGACTGCGGGAATTCCGGATGCCATCTGACGACCTGGCAGCAGACGAATAATCCGACGCACTCAAGTGCGGGAGCGACCTTTGCGGCGGCCAATTGCTCTACCTGCCATAATCCCACGCTGTGGACAAACGTGGTGTTTAATCATGCGGCAACCGGCTGGGCTTTGACGGGCTCGCACCAAATGGCCCCCGCAGGCAAAGTGGTGGCCTGCACGGATTGCCACGTAGGCAACAACTATACGTTCACCACCGCGAATACGGATTGTTACGGGTGTCACCAGACGGCCTGGAACAGCACGCCGACGTTTGGCGGCGCCGTGCCAAACCACATTACGGCAGGCTTTCCGACATCGCTCTGTTCGTCCTGCCACGACACGGTTTTGTGGACGAATTCGACATTCAACCACGCCAGTACGGGCTTTCCGTTAACGAATTCGCACCAGA
>Ga0210403_10000441_pt1 | contig 44067 bp, 40 predicted proteins | sample IncBWC19MmetaG_FD_150863 | JGI IMG/M metagenome (GOLD analysis project Ga0210403, IMG submission 150863) | Forest soil microbial communities from Barre Woods Harvard Forest LTER site, Petersham, Massachusetts, United States - Inc-BW-C-19-M | ecosystem: Environmental > Terrestrial > Soil >...
TTGAGCTCGAGCGCTGCGATCTCGGGACGCTCCTGGCAGGCCTCCACGAGCGCGGATATCTCACCGGCGCTCGAGCCCATCACGTTGGTGATCAGCGGCACCCCGGCGCAGATCTCCGCGAGCGCCTGCAGGTCCTCGCTCAGGTACCCCGCGAGGCCCTTGTTGGGCAGGCCGATGGAGTTGATGAGGCCGCCGGCTGTCTCCCACAGCCGTGGCGGCGGGTTGCCGAGCCGTGGCTCGAGCGTGATGGTCTTGGACACGTAGGCGGAGAACGGGAAGGACGCAAGCAGGCCGTCTCCGAAGGCGCGCCGGGCGGCGATGGCGTCGAAGGTGCCCGAGCCGTTGATGACCGGGTGGGCGAGGCGCAGGCCGCAGAACTCGACGCTCATGCCACGGCCCCCGCGCGCCGCGCGCCCTCTGGCTCCTCCACGCGCTCGAGCTGCGCAGCGTCGATGACCGGGCCATCCACGCAGACCCGCACGTAGCCGCCGCCGCGACGTGGCACCACGCAGCCGAAGCAGGCGCCGAAGCCGCAGGCCATGCCGGCCTCCAACGCCAGCTGCGCGGGCACCCCGCTGCGCTCGCACAGCGCGCGCACGCCCTCGAGCATCCCGGGCGGGCCGCAGGCGTAGACGACGGCCAGGGGGTCGCGCTCGATCTCGGCGGCCAGCAGGTCGGTGACGAGGCCATGGTGCCCCACTGAGCCATCGTCGGTTGCAAGCAGCGCGCCCTCCAGCAGCGCTGCGCCGGCTGCGTGGTCGCCGTCGCGGAACCCGAGCAGCACGGTGACGGGCTCGGCGAGCGTGTCGCTGAGGATGGCAAGCGGCGCGATGCCGACGCCGCCGCCCACGAGGATGGCGCGCCGCTTGGGATGAGGTCCCGGCCCATCCGCCGGCCCATCCGCTGTGAAGGCGGTCCCGAGCGGGCCGAGCACCCACAGCAGATCACCGGCGCGCAGCTCGCACAGGCGCCTGGTTCCCGGGCCCACGTCCTCCAGCAGGAACTGCAGCTCCCCGTCGCGGTGGCGCGCCACGGAGAACGCGCGCGGCAGGAACGGCCGCTCATCCTCCCCCCCGCCCCAGCGCTCGACGGCGGCGATCATGGCGAACTGCCCAGGCGCGGGCGCGGGGCCGCCGGGGTCGGCCACGCTCAGCACGCGGTAGGGCCCAAGCTCGCGCATGTTGCTCACGCGCAGGGCGCGGCGGCCGAAGGGAGCCTGGCTCACGCTGCGGCGGGCGTGTCGGACCCCACGGGCGCGGGCTCGGCAGCACCCGCCCGCGGCGGCAGCCGCGCGCCGCCGTGCAGCTCCTGCAGGCACAGCACCTCGGGCTCGCCGTCGCGCTGCGCGCCGGCAATGGCGCGCGCGGCTGACACGCCGGCGGCGAGCGTGGTGAGGCAGGGGATGCCGTGCCCCACCGCTGCGCGGCGGATCTCATAGCCGTCGGTGCGCGCGCCGACGCCGGTGGGCGTGTTGATGACGAGGTCCACGTCGCCGCGCTCGATCCAGTCAACCACGTGCGGGGAGCCCTCGCCGATCTTGTTGAGGGGCTCCACGGGTATGCCCATGCGCGCGATCGCTTCGGCGGTGCCGCGGGTGGCGAGGATGCGAAAGCCGTTGTCGTGGAGCGTCTGGGCGATGCCCGAGGCGCCGGCCTTGTCGCCGTCGGTGACCGAGATGAAGATGGTGCCGCGCTTGGGCAGCGGCGCGCCGGCGGCGGCCTGGGCCTTGGCGAAGGCGGTGGGGAAGTCGCGCGCGATGCCCATGACCTCGCCGGTGGAGCGCATCTCGGGGCCGAGCACGGCGTCTGATCCCTCGAAGCGGTCGAAGGGCAGCACCGCCTCCTTGACCGAGACGTGGCTGCCGAAGCCGACTCCCTGGCGACCCTGCGGCAGGCCCATGTCGGCTATGTGCTCGCCGAGCATGATGCGGCAGGCGAGCTTGGCCAGCGGCAGCCCCACGGCCTTTGAGACGAACGGCACGGTGCGTGAGGCGCGGGGGTTGGCCTCGATCACGTACAGCTCGCCGGCGTAGATGGCGTACTGCACGTTGATGAGCCCGATCACGCCGATGGCCAGCGCGATCTCGCGCGTGGCGGCGCGGATCTGCTCGAGCATCTCCTCGCCGAGCGAGTGCGGCGGCAGCACGCAGGCGCTGTCGCCCGAATGCACGCCGGCCTCCTCCACGTGCTGCATGATCCCGCCGATCCACACCTCCGATCCGTCGCAGAGCGCGTCCACGTCCACCTCGAAGGCGTCCTCGAGAAACCGATCTAGGAATATCGATGGGGAGCCCTCCGGGCTCCCGGGATGGTTGGCGTGGCGGTGTTCGGGGGCGAGCTCGCGGCGCAGGTAGTCGGCAAGCCCCTCGCCGGAGTAGACGATCTCCATGGCGCGCCCGCCGAGCACGTAGGAGGGGCGCACGAGCAGCGGGAAGCCCACCTGCTCGGCGCTCTGAAGCGCATCCTCCACCGAGCGCGCGGTGGCGTAGGGGGGCGCCTTGTAGCCCAGGCGCTCCAGCAGCGCGCCGAAGCGGCCGCGGTCCTCGGCGAGGTCGATGGCATCGACGCTCGTGCCGAGCAGCGGCACGCCCGCGGCGACGAGCCCGGCGGCGAGCTTCAGGGGCGTCTGCCCGCCGAACTGGACGATCACGCCCTTGGGCTGCTCCACCTCAACCACGGCGAGCACGTCCTGCAGTGTGAGCGGCTCGAAGTAGAGCCGGTCGGAGGTGTCGTAGTCGGTGGACACGGTCTCGGGGTTGCAGTTGATCATCACCGCGTCGCGCCCGGACTCGCGCACGGTCATGGCGGCGTGCACGCAGCAGTAGTCGAACTCGATGCCCTGGCCGATGCGATTGGGGCCGGAGCCGAGGATCACGACCGACTCGCGCTCGCCGCGGTCGACCTCGCCGGCTGCAGAGCGCTCCCAGCCGGAGTAGTAGTAGGGGGTGCGGGCGGGGAACTCCGCGGCGCAGGTGTCGACCGAGCGGAACGACCTGATCCCCGCGAACGGCGCTTCGGGCTCGGCGGCGAGCGCTCCCAGCCGGAGTAGTAGTAGGGGGTGCGGGCGGGGAACTCCGCGGCGCAGGTGTCGACCGAGCGGAACGACCTGATCCCCGCGAACGGCGCTTCGGGCTCGGCGGCGAGCGAGGCCAGCTCGCGCAGGAACCAGGGGTCGATGAGCGTGCGCTCGTGCACGCTCTCCACCGCCACCCCGCGGCGCAGCAGCTCGAGCACGGTCTCATAGCGCTCGGGGCCGGGCGTGGTGAGGGATGCGAGCAGCGCCTCCTCCTCAGCATCGTGCAGCTCCGGGGGCTTGTCCAGCTCGCGCGAGCGCAGCGCCTTGGCGAAGGCCTGTGCGAAGGTGCGCCCGATGGCCATGGCCTCCCCCACGGACTTCATGTGGGTGGTGAGCGTGGGATCGGTGCCGGGGAACTTCTCGAAGGCGAAGCGGGGCCACTTCACCACCACGTAGTCGATGGTGGGCTCGAAGCAGGCGGGCGTGACGCCGGTGATGTCGTTGTCGATCTCATCGAGCCGGTAGCCCACGGCCAGGCGCGCGGCGATCTTGGCGATGGGGAAGCCGGTGGCCTTGGAGGCGAGCGCGGAGGAGCGCGACACGCGCGGGTTCATCTCGATGACGAGGATCTCCTCGGTGCTCGGGTTGACCGCGAACTGCACGTTTGAGCCGCCCGTCTCCACCCCCACCGCGCGAATGACCGCGATGGCCTGGTCGCGGAGCTTCTGGTAGAGGCGGTCGGTGAGCGTCTGCTGGGGGGCCACGGTGACGGAGTCGCCGGTGTGCACGCCCATCGGGTCCACGTTCTCGATGGAGCACACGATCACCACGTTGTCGGCGCTGTCGCGCATCACCTCCAGCTCGAACTCGCCCCAACCGATCACGGACTGGTCGAGCAGCACCTGGCCGATGGGCGATGTGTCGATGCCGCGGGCGACGATCCGGCGGAACTCCTCGGCGCTGCGCGCGATCCCGCCGCCTCGCCCGCCCAGCGTGTAGGCGGGACGCACGATGCAGGGCAGGCCGAGCTCCGGCAGCGCGTCCTCGGCCTGCTGGAGGCTCGTGGCGATGGCGCTGTTGGGCATGCGCAGCCCGGCGGCGGCCATTGCCTGGGCGAAGAGCTCGCGGTCCTCGGCACAGGCGATGGCGTCGTAGTTGGCGCCGATCAGCTCCACGCTGTAACGCTCCAGGGTGCCGTCGTCGTGCAGCGCCTTGGCGAGGTTGAGCGCGGTCTGCCCGCCGAGCGTGCCGAGCAGAGCGTCGGGGCGCTCGCGCGCGATCACCTGCGCCACGGGGCCGGGCAGCAGCGGCTCGACGTAGGTGGCGTCGGCGAACTCGGGGTCGGTCATGATGGTGGCGGGGTTGGAGTTGACGAGCACGATCTCATAGCCCTCCTCGCGCAGCACCTTGCAGGCCTGCACGCCGGAGTAGTCGCACTCGGCGGCCTGCCCGATCACGATCGGCCCCGACCCGAGGATGAGGATCTTGTGGATGTCATCGCGCCGCGGCATCAGGCGGCCTCGGATATGCGCGAGAGGAAGCGGTCGAACAGGTAGAGGCTGTCGTGCGGCCCGGGCCCCGCCTCGGGGTGGTACTGCACGGTGCCGCCGGGCACATCGAGCAGCTCAAGGCCCTCCACGGTGCGGTCGTAGAGGTTCACGTGCGAGAGCGCAGCGGCGCCGAAGTCTGTCTCCCAGCGCACCGGCTCATCGCTGTCGATCGTTCGCCCACCGCCGGGGCCGACGGCGGCGAAGCCGTGGTTCTGAGAGGTGATCTCGACGCGGCCGGTGTGGAGGTCCCTGACGGGGTGGTTGGCGCCGCGGTGGCCGAAGGGCAGCTTGAAGGTCTCAAGACCGACGGCGCGGCAGAGCAGCTGGTGGCCGAGGCAGATGCCCCACACGGGCTTGCGCCCGACGAGCGCGCGGACGGTGTCAACGACGTAGGAGAGCGCAGCGGGATCGCCGGGCCCGTTGGCCAGGAAGATCGCATCGGGGTCCTCGGCGAGCAGCTGCTCGGGGCTGCTGGTGCAGGGGTGAAGCGACACGCGGGCGCCGCGAGAGAGCAGCTCGCGCACCATCGAGGCCTTGATGCCGGTGTCGATCACGGCGATCCGCGGCCCGTCGCCGCTGCCGTGGTGGCTGACCTCGCTGGGCGTGACGACCCGGGCGAGGTCCTGACCGTCCATCGGCGGCTCGGCTGCGATCAGGTCGCGCGCCTGCGCCTGCGAGACGTCGGCGGGGAACACGCCCCCGCGCATGGCGCCGGCCTCGCGGATGTGCTTGACGAGCGTGCGCGTGTCGATGCCGGTGATGGCGGTGACGCCGCAGTCGGTGAGCCAGTCGAGCCAGCCGCGCTCGGCGCTGGGGGCGTCCTCACGGTTGCAGGCCTCGCGCATGATGGCGGCCCTGGCCCACGGGCGCTCTGACTCCATCGCCTCGGCGCTGGTGCCGTAGTTGCCGATGTGGGGGTAGGTGAACGCGATCAGCTGGCCGGCGAAGGAGGGGTCGGTCATCGACTCCTGGTAGCCGGCCATGCCGGTGGTGAACACCACCTCGCCCACGGCGTGTCCGTGGGCGCCACAGACCTCGCCGTCGAAGCGGGTGCCGTCCTCCAGGAGCACGTAGCCGGGCGGGTGACTCATGGCGCGCGTCAAAGGATCAGTGCCTGGACGGCTTTGAACTCCGGCGTGCCGGCGCGCTCCAGCAGCTCGAACAGCGCGGCCTCGATGGTGGTGATGACCGCACCCGCGCGCTCCATCCGCTCTAGGCCCCGCTGGTAGTCGAGCTCGTGGCGCGAGCCCACAGCCTCGGCGGGCACGTGCACCTCGACGCCGCGGTCCAGGAGGTCGTGCACGGTCTGGCTGACGCACACGTGCGCCTCGATGCCGCAGACGAGCGCCTGCCGGCGGCCCGACAGGTCAAAGCCCTCGGCCCGCGCCGCGGAGAACACCGTCTTCTCGATGCGCGGCTCGTCCTTGAGACCCACCTCGGGCGCTGTGTGGCCGAGCCCTTTGGGGTACTGCTCGCTGACGATCGCGGGCAGCTCGAGGATGCGTGCGGCCTGCACGAGCTTCGCGCATGCCTGCGCAACGTTGTCGAAGGCGGCGTAGGGACGGAAGCTCTCCTGGACGTCGATCACGACCAGGGCGGCGCGATGGCGTTCGAGCAGGCTCATCGTGCGCCCACCGGCACGAGTGAGCGATCGCGGTGGGCAAGGACACCGCCGGACAGCGTGAGGAGCACGCGACCGCGCAAGCGACGACCGGCGAAACAGCAGTTCTCTGAGCGGCTCTCCCAGCCGTGCTCGCCGGCGGTCCACTCGGCGTCGAGGTCGAGCAGCGCGAGGTTGGCGGGCTGGCCGGCGGCGATCAGCGGCGCGGGCAGCCCGAACAGCGGCGCCCCGGCGCTCATGCGCTCGACCAGCAGCCCGAGGTCGAGCACGCCGGGGAGCACGAGCTCGGTGTGCAGCGCGGCGAACGCGGTCTCCAGGCCCGTGCTCCCCATGGGCGCCTGCTCGAAGGGCACTTCCTTCTCCTCGCGGGCGTGGGGCGCGTGGTCGGTGGCCACGCAGTCCACGATGCCGCTGCGCAGGCCCTCGACCAGCGCGCGGCGGTCGGTCTCGGTGGCGAGCGGCGGGTGCATCTTCATGCGCGTGTCCAGGCCCCGCACCGCCTCCTCGGTGAGCAGCAGGTGGTGCGGGCTGACCTCCGCGCTCACCCTCCATCCACGCGCCTTGGCCTCAGCGACCGCGTCCACCGAGGCGGCGCAGCTGAGGTGCTGGAAGTGCACGCGGGCGTCCTCATAGCCGGCGAGCGCGGCATCGCGGGCGACCATGGTGGACTCGGCGATGGTGGGGATGCCGGCGATCCCGAGGGCGGCGCTGACGGCGCCCTCGTGCATGGCGCCCGAGCGCGAGAGCGTTGGATCCTCCTCGTGCAGGGCGATCACCCCGCCGCACAGGCGCTGGTACTGCAGGGCCTTGCGCAGCATTCCGGCGCTGACCACGGGCTTGCCGTCGTCGGTGAACCCGAGCGCGCCCTCGCTGCGCAGCTCGGCCATGTCGGTGAGCTGCTCGCCCTGCAGCCCGTGCGTGATGGCGGGCAGGAAGCCCACTGCCACGTGCGCTTCGCGCGCGGCAGCGTCGCGCAGCGAGCGCAGCAGCGGCGCGGAGTCCACCACGGGGTCGGTGTTGGGCATGGCTATCACTCCCGCGAAGCCGCCGGCGGCGGCGGCGCGCGTGCCGGACCGCAGATCCTCCTTGTGCTCCTGGCCGGGGGTGCGCAGGTGGACGTGGGGATCGAAGAACGCGGGCACGAGCACGAGCGTGCCGCCGCCCTCGATCGCCTCCTCCTGCTCGCCGGCCTGCAGCGAGCCGGGCTCGGCGAGCTCGGCGATCACACCGCCGCTCACGCGCACGTCGCGGCGCGCGTCGATCCCGGCGCGCGGGTCGAGCACGCGCACGTCGAGCAGCAGGAGCTCGGCGGCCGGACCGGGGCCGCCGACGAGCACGCCCATGCCGGTCATGCGAGCTGGCCCTCCCCCACCGCGGCGGCCTGAGGCCTGCCGGCGGGTGCTGCAGCCACGCCGCGCTCGTGCGTGCCGGCCGAACCGGGAGACGCTCCCTCCGCCGAACCGGGAGAAGAACCGGCCAGCAGCTCGTAGAGCACCGCCATGCGTACCACCACGCCCGCCTCCACCTGCGCGGTAATGACGGCCTGGGGAGAGTCCACGACCTCCCCCGAGAGCTCCACGCCGCGGTTGACGGGTCCGGGGTGCATCAGCACCTGGTGGGGCTTCAGGCGGGCGGCGTTGATCTGATACTGGCTGGCGTACTCGCGAAGGGAGGGAACCCACATCTCGCTCATGCGCTCACGCTGCATGCGCAGCGCGTACACCACGTCGGCGGTGTGGAGCTCATCGAGCGTGTAGCGCACCTCACAGCCGAGCTGCTCGATGTCCCGTGGGATCAGCGTGGGCGGCCCCGCGAGCGTGACCTTGGCGCCCATACGCTGGAAGGCCAGCACATCCGAGCGCGCCACGCGCGAGTGGGCCACGTCGCCCACGATCCAGATGGAGGCGCCGTCGATCTGCCCCAGGCGCCGGCGCAGCGTGTAGACGTCGAGCAGCGCCTGGGTGGGGTGCTCGTGCTTGCCGTCGCCGGCGTTGACGATGGCGGCGCTACACCACTTTGAGACGAGCTCGGAGGCGCCCGCCCAGGGCGTGCGCAGGACGATGGCGTCGGGCTTGTGGGCGCTGAGCGTGAGCACGGTGTCCTTGAGCGACTCGCCCTTCTCAACGCTGGAGCCGCTGGCGGCGAAGTTCACCACGTCAGCCGAGAGGCGCTTGGCGGCCAGCTCGAAGGAGCTGCGGGTGCGCGTGGAGGCCTCGTAGAAGAGGTTGAGCACCATCCGGCCGCGCAGCGCGGGCACCTTCTTGATCTCACGGTCTGAGACCTCTGCGAAGCGTTCGGCAAGGGAGACGATCCGCTCGATGTCCGCTCGGTCGAGGTCCTCGATGGAGAGCAGGTGGTTCATGCCGAGGTCTCCAGCGCGAGCGGCGCGGCGATCGTGACCTCGTCGCGGCCGTCCAGCTCGCGCACGCGCACGTGGACGTGCTCGGCGCGCGCCGTTGGCAGGTTCTTGCCCACGTAGTCGGGTCTGATGGGCAGCTCGCGGTGGCCGCGGTCGGCGAGCACGGCGAGCTGCACGCGCTGCGGGCGCCCGTAGGCGAACAGCGCCTCGATGGCGGCGCGCACGGTGCGCCCGGTGAACAGCACGTCGTCCACGATCACCACGGTGCGCCCGGTGAGGTCGAAGTCGATGTGGGATGCGTGCAGGATCGGCGCCTCGGGCCGGCTGGCGACGTCATCGCGGTAGAAGCCGATGTCGAGATCGCCGAGGGGAACGTCGGTATCGAGCAGCTCCTCGAGCATCCCGTGCAGCCGCTGACCGAGGAAGGCGCCGCGCCGGTGGATGCCGACGATCGCGGGAACCGACCGGGGGTTGCGCTCGACGATCTCGTGCGCGATGCGCGTGAGCGCACGCCCGACCTCCTCCTCGCGGAGGACTACCTTCTCGATTGCGTCCATCGTTTCCTTCCTGGCCTCTCGGGACCGGGTTAAAGGAGCAAGCGCAATGTATCAGGGCATAACGATGGGCTCAGGCGCCGTGTTGGCCTCCCGATCGGCACCGGTGTCCTGATCAGCGCCGGCCTCGGGCTCAGCCCCCCGCTCGCGCGCCCGCCTTCCCGACCAACGCACGAGCGTTGCGCCTCCTCGCTCGGGGAAGGGGACCTCGATCGCGTCGAAGTCCCGCGGTGCCTCGGTGGCGGCGAACACAGCGCGTGCCTGCTCGCGGATCTCACCGCCGACGTAGCGGCCGGAGACGTGCGTGAGCGCGAGCAGCTTCACCTCGGCATCACGGGCAAGCTCGGCGGCCTGGCGGGCGGTGCTGTGCGCGGTCTCCCGCGCGCGCTCGCGCTCCTCCTCGGCGAAGGTGGCCTCGTGCACGAGCACGTCGGCGCCGTGCGCCGCCACGGCCAGCGTCTCGCAGGGGGCGGTGTCGCCGGAGATCACGATCTTGCGGCCCTCGCGCGGCGAGCCCATGACCTGCTCGGGACGCACGCCGCCAACGGTCTGCCCGCGCTGCAGGAGGCCGAAGGCGGGCCCTGGCGTGACGCCCAGGCGCTCGGCCTCGCGCGGGTCGAATTCGCCCGGTCGCTGATGCTCGAGCAGCACATACCCCACCGCTGCGCGACCGCCGTGTTTGACCGGCACGCTGGCGATCTGGTAGCCGTCGCGCTCCACCTCCTCCCAGGGCTCGAGCTCCACCAGGTGCAACTCATAGGGCAGGCGCCGGCCGTAGACCACGCGCATCGCCTCCATCATCTCGATCAGGCCGCTGGGGCCGTACACGGTGAGCGGCTGGGTGCGCTCGCGCAGCGCGAAGGACTTCAGCATCCCCGGCAGGCCCAGCCAGTGATCGGCGTGGAAGTGGGTGATGAACACGCTGTCGAGCTCCACGAGCCCGATCGAGCGAAGCATCTGGCGCTGGGTGCCTTCGCCGCAGTCGAACAGCAGCCGCTCCCCGCCCCGGACTAGCAACAGCGCGGGCAAACCACGCCGGGCGCTCGGCACCGAGCCGGCGGTGCCCAGGAAGTGCAGAGACATGTCCATGCCGGTTACCGTAGCGCCGGGGAGCGAGCCCGTGGTGGCCGGAGAAAACCTGATTTCGCTTGGCGATCTGCTGTAGGCTGCCCGCCGTTTAGTCAAGGGATGGACAACAGAGGGAGCGGGGATGAGGGATTCACGACGTTTCGCGTGCACACGCGGACTGGGGAAGGCGATGGCCGTGGCCGCATTGGCGGCTGTATCGCTGGCTGTATCTGCGGGAGCTGCGAGCGCGACGACGTACACCGCGCTCGGAGACTCGTATTCATCGGGCGTGGGGACGCGGACGTTCTACAACGACGGCACCGAATGCAAACGCAGCCCGCTGGCCTATCCGCCGCTGGTTGCAAGCGCCAGGAGCCTGACGCTGACATTCGCGGCGTGCTCGGGCGCGAAGACGAGCGACGTGCTCAACAACCAGCTCGGCAGCCTCAACAGCACCACCGGATACGTGACGATCTCGGTCGGCGGCAACGACGCGGGCTTCGCCAAAGTGATCGAAAAGTGCGCCTACCCGTGGCCCTGGACGTGCTGGGGAGACATCACCAACGCGGAAAACTTCATGCGCGAAAAACTGCCTGGGCTGCTCGACAACGTCTACAACCAGATCCGCTCGCGCGCCACCAAAGCCAAGGTCGTGGTGGTGGGCTATCCACGGCTCTTCAACGGCGTGGAATGCAACACGCTTGCGCGCATCAGCCCCGGCGAGCAGGAACGACTCAACCAGGCAGCGGACGTGATGGCGAGCGTGATCAGCGCGCGCGCCAAAGCCCATAGCTATGGCTACGTGGACCCGCGCGGGGCCTTCTCGAGCCACGAGATCTGCTCGGGCTCGGAGTGGTTGAACGGCCTCTCCAACCCGGTGAGCGAAAGCTACCACCCCAACGTGGAAGGCCAGAAGGAGTACACGCGGGAGGTCGAGACCCAGATCCCATGAACCGATGCGCCCGTCCGATTAGAACCAGGGCCCCCGGGTATCACCATGGGGCCACCCTGGGAAACCGGCGGGTGCGGCGAGATCCACGAGACCGGCACGCAGTACTCGTGGGTCGTGTGCAAGGTCGGGGCCCGCATCGCGGGCCCCGACCGGTTGTGGGGCTTGTTTTGAGGCCGCTCCCGCGCCTGCGATGCAGCAGCCAATAAACTCAGGCCCATCCGCGCCCGTAGCTCAGCGGATAGAGCGCTCGCCTCCGGAGCGAGAGGTCGCTGGTTCGATCCCAGCCGGGCGCGTCGCTGAATGTCTTTGCTGGAGCAGGACTCAGGGCCTCAACCAGCACGCTGGAAGCCGACCGCGCGAAGCACGGTAGATCAGTAGGCGCGCAAGTCCGCATCGAGACGTAGCATGGAGCCACCGCCACGCCGGGGATCTCGTCACAGCAGCGGTGTCGTAGGTTCCCAGGGCGCGCCATGGGACTGCCGTATGCGGCGCGGCGGGCTTGGGCATCGATCCTTGCAGACCTATCAGCTACAGCACCGAGTTCGTCTCTATCTTTTCTTCGTTGACGAGTGTTGTGGTCATCTGCCATCCCATGGGAAGGAAGACCCTTTCGCCGCCCAGCGTCTGGTTCCCGTCAGCTCGCAAGGGATTGGCCGCCTCGCCCACGAAGCCCGCGGGAAGCTGTTCCTCTTTGAGTCCCGGCCCGTGGAGTTGTTTGTAGCTGAGCGACTCGCTGGCAAGCATCATGTTGGTGTGGAGCGGCACGATCACCCATCCGCCGAGCCAGGTGTAGGGATTGAGACCCGATTCGCAGTTGAATTCCGTGATGCCTTCGCCGACTTCGGGGGTGAGCTTCAGGCCAATCTTGTTCTTCAGCGGCGTTTCGCCGAGCCGATACACCCCGATCTCGCCGCCGAGCGACGCGATCGTCAAGGTGCTACACGGCGAGGACGATCCCACGAAGCCCCAGCTGCATCCCGTCAGCACGATGTGGACGTGGGCCACGGTTTTTGGCCCGGTGTATTCGCCGGTCGCCGTCTCGCCGCTGCAGTTGCCTTCCTCGTTGCTCGCGAGCTTCCATTTGAAGACGTTAGTGCCACTCACTGACTCACTGAAGTGCGCTTTCGGTCCCGGCCCCGGCTTCCATTCGAAGTGTTCAGAGCCCGCCAGTGTTGCTGTGCAATTCGAGTTGGCGTATTTGCCGCCGACCTGTTTGACGCACCGGCCGAACTCAGGCGCTTCCGCTCTTGCGACCGCTGCACCGAGTGCGACCGCCACGATTGCAACCAAGACCGCACCAACCTGTCGACGACCCGTCATCGTTCCCCCGTTTCCCTGGCCCCACTTCCGTGACCTCTCGGCGCAATACTTTCAGCAACGAAGGTCCGCCGTCAATAGCGGAAGCCAATCGGACTCCAATTGATCACACGAGCTACCGTCACGACGCGACTAGCGGCGCACCGATGATGCTCAGTCTGCGAGTCAAGCCGTCGAGCGCGAACGCGCGCAGCTCATCGGCCGAGGCGCCCAGCACCGACGCGTCAGCGCCCTGCGGCGGCGTCAGCGACTCGGCCACCGCGGGAAGAAGGTCGCGCAGCGTCCCGCGCACCACGTCCGCCATCCCGGGCTCGCGCGCAACCGCCTCGCGTAGGAACCACACGCCATAGCCGATGTGGCGTTGCTCGTCTGCGTGGATCTTGCTGTAACCCGCCACGAACCCAGGCAGCAATCGCTCCCGCTCGAGAAAGCGCGTCGAGAACTCGAAGGTGGTCAGCCCAAGCGTGGCCTCCAGCACGAGGTGGTAGATCGTCACGAACGCCACCTTTGCAGCCGCGTTGCCGGGGTCCGCGCGCAGGCGCTTGTTGGCCGCCACAAGCCGGTCGTCGAAGATCGTGCGGAAGGCCGGTGAGATCTGCTCGCGGGCGCGCTCCACGTGCGCTGCGATCAGCCCACGGTCTGCCACCACCTCGTCCTGGTAGCGCGCGTAGAACTGCATATGCCTGGCCTCGTCCACTTGCTGCGTGGCCAGGAAGGTCACTTCCTCCTCGCTTCCGCGGGCGCCCACGAGCCCCGAGAACTGCGTGGTGATGCGCTCCTCGGCCACCATCAGCGAACCGAGCACGAACGACAGCAACGAGCGATCCTCCATCGCCTGCCACTGCTCACGGTCGCCGGACAGGTCGAAATCCCAAGGACTCCACTGGCTCTCCTCCCAATGGCGGTAGAGCGCCTGCGGGTCAAAGAGGTGCAACTCCCGCGCGGGCAATCTCATGCGCCATCGCCGCGTGGCAGGCCAGCGCTCACGACCACCGCCTCGGCCCGCTCGCCGCTATGGGGCGCGCTCTGTGCCGCTGCCCCCGCCTCGCACGCGCAGCGCCCGCCATCACCGCAGCAGCCGGCCTTGTCGCTCGGCTCGCAGCACGAAGCCTGCTGCTCGGGCGCGCAGCAGGGATCGGCGCTCAGCTCAGCCACTGCGACAGCTCCGTAAGCGCATCGGGAATCACGTAGTAATAGGCCCAAAGCCCCCTCCGCTCGGAGTCCACTATCCCCGCATCCCTGAGCTTCTTCAGGTGGTGGGAGAGCGTGGGCTGGGAGACGTCGAACAGCGGCACCAGCTCGCACACGCACACCTTGCCCGCGTGCTTGCGCAGCACGTCTACCAACTGCAACCGGATGGGGTCGCCGAGGGCCTTCGCCACCTCCGCCATCCGCAACGCCTGGCCGCGGGCAACGTCGGGGTACACGACGGGCTCGCAGCAGCGCTCGCCGGCCGCTCGCTTCTGCTTGGGCGAAAGCTCCAGATCGACGGACATCGATCCATGTATAGCAATTACAGAGATATTTGTCGATCTAACATGGCTGCGGCGCCGGCTCTCACCCTCGCCAGCCGTCGCCCGCGCGATGGCGCCTCTACGGCGTCCCCGGCGTGACCTCTTCCAGCAGCCTGCCCGCCCCCTGTTGTTCGAGACCCGAGATCGCCCGTTCCAAGCTCGCTTTGAGCTGGGCGTTGGACGCTGCGGGCTCGGCGTCGTGGCCTTCAAAGCGCCAGCGGCCGCCTTCATAGCGGGCTTCCACCGCACCGCGGTAGTACGCAACGTCGCCCCTGATCCGCAGGTGGGGCATGATCGTTGCGAACTGCGTGCGGAACAGTTGCCCGATCTGGGGCTTGCCCTCAACCGCCAGTAGTCCTCGCGAGAACGCCAGTGCTCCCGTGCAGCCTCCCCTCGGGAACACCGCGAGCAACTGTTGGGCGCTAGCCGTGAACCCTTCGCAGGCCAGGCGGAAGCGGCCTGCTTCCAGGTTGGCCACCATGTTCTCGCCAGCGGCGTTCAAGCCCGCCGCCGAATGCGTGGCGGGCGTCGCCGAGCTGCAGCCCGAGATCAGCGGGGCGAGCATGCACGGCAGCAGAGCGCCCGCTAGCCGACCGCGCGCGCAACGCCTCGCCCGACGACGAGCAACGATGTTGTGCGCCAATGCGGCTGTGGCGGCTGTGGCTGTCATCCCGGGAGCGTACCCCGCGCCCTGAAGCGCACACTCCGGCGTGCAACCGTCCATGCGCGGTGGACCCTTGTGATGCCTCGTTGTACGCTTGATGTATGGACATAGCGGGGCGGGACGGATCCCGGGCGTTGCGTCGGGCGGTGCACATGTCGAGCGTGACCGGCGCATGCGGCCCTCGGCGCCGTCTGCTCGGGCTGCTCGGCGTGTTGATCTCAGCGATCCTCGCCGCTTGCGCGTCGCCGGCCGGAGCTGTGATCGTGCATCTGCCGAGCGGCAAGACGCTCAGCTACCAGCCGCTACGCGGAGCCGCTACGCGCGCCGCCGCGCGGCCGTTTGACGCGTTCTTCACCAACCTCGACTACAACGGCGGGCCGGTGATGCCGTCCAACACCAACTACACGATCTACTGGCGTCCCACGGGCGGCCCAGCCTACCCCGTGGGATACCAGACGGGCATCAACCGCTATTTGGAAGACCTCGCCAAAGACAGCGGCGGTCATGCAAACGTAGACTCGATATCCACCCAGTACAACGACGCAGCTGGCCAGTTCGCCGAATACAACTCGCATTTCGGCGAAGCGCTCGAAGACAAACAGCCCTATCCATCAAACGGATGCACGCACGCGACCAAATGCCTGACGGACGAACAGATCCAAACGGAGCTCAAGCGTTTCATCAAAGAAAAGAAACTACCGATGGATCTCACCCACGAGTACTTCCTCTTGACCCCGCCTGGCCTAGAGAGCTGCTTCGAAGAAGCAGGCTCCAAATCGGAATGCTCGGCCGGTAGCACACTCCCCTTCTACTGCGCCTACCACGGCAACATCCCCACCTCAGAAGGACAGCTCATCTACTCCAACGACCCTTACGTCACTGGCAATCCCGGCTGTGACGACGGCCACCATCCCAACGGCAGTCCCTCCGACGGCGCGCTTCAGGGCGGCCTCAGCCATGAGCACAACGAGTCGATCACCGACCCGGAGCCCAACAGCGCCTGGACTGACTTTGGCACCGCCGAAGGGGGGGAGATCGGCGACAAGTGTGGCGGGAGCCTCGGCGCGCCCATCGGCGAAGTGGAATACGAACCGGGGCACAAATCGCCCTACAACCAGGTGATCAACGGCCACTTCTACTGGTATCAGCAGGAGTGGAGCAACCAGACTCACCAGTGCCTGCAGCGCTTGACCTTCGAAGGCGAAGAGCCGACGGCCACCTTCACCGTCCTCCCCGGCGCGGGCAGCGAAGTGAGCTTCAACGCTACCGGCTCCACCGCGCCGGGAGGCGTGGCTCGATACAACTGGCAGTTCAACGACGGCTCGGCGCCCACCGAGACAAGCACGCCGACGGTGAGCCACGTGTTCCCCGGATTTGGTCAAACGACGGTCGGGCTCACCGTGTTCGCAGCCAACGGCACGAGCATCGGCGCGGCACACGCCCTCGAAGTCGGCGACGAGGCCCCAACGGCTGGATTCTCGGCGAGCCAAGCCTCTGCCAGCGTCGGCTCACCGGTGTCGTTCTCCGTCACGTCAGCGACCGACAGCGACGGCTCCATCGTGGAATACAAATGGTCCTTCGGCGACGGCGCGCCCGCAACCGGAACCGCACCCACGCACACCTACGCAGCGGCCGGCACCTATGAAGCCACGCTCACCGTCACCGACACCTCGGGCCTGAGCGCGATCGTCACCCACCTAGTGAACGTGACCTCCCCACCCCCACCCCCGCCGGTGATCGTGAGCACCACGCCGGTTCAGACCCCTACACCGACGCCGACCCCAACCCCAACTCCCACCCCAACCGCCACGATCGCGCTGAGCGGCACCTCGCTGCCAGTCTTGAGCAACGGCCAGGCCGCGGTCAAGCTGACCTGCACCGGCACCTCAACCACGTGCAGCGGAGAACTGGTGCTCACAGCCAAGCACAGGGTGAGAACCGGCCGTCGCACCCGCACGCTCACGATGACCCTGGCGACACTTCGCTACTCGGTCGCCGCAGGCAAGACAACCACGGTGGTCCTGAAGCTGGGCTGGCCGGCGCGCCGGCTTCTCAGCACCTCCGGCGGGCGGCTCCCCGCGATGCTCGCGATCCACGAGACCTCCCCGGCGCCAGCCCAGACGCAGACCGACACCGTGCGCCTGTCGTTGCAGAGAGCGGTGCGGCGCAAACGCTAGTGGCGGGCCTCTAACAGGCGCGTCCTACAACGGATGCGCCCTGGCCCTGGCGACCAGCAGCCGGAACAACTGCTCCTCGGCGTGGGCCGGGAACGGAATCAGCGCTCCCGAGCTCAGAAGCGTGACCTCCGCGGGCCCGTAGACGAACCCGAGGATGTCCACGTAGAACGGCGCCGACAGGCCGTGCACGTTGACCGCAGCGGTGATGCGCCAGCCGAAGCCACCGCTGGTTCCCGGAGCCGGGGGCGTGCCCTGCGCGATTGACACGCGCTGAATCGCGCCGCCGCCGTAGCGCTTGCCCTTGAACAACAGGTCCAAGTAGCTCGCCAGGCAACCCTGCGCCCGCGCGCTGCGCAGCAGGCGCAACTCGCCCGCAGCGTCGGCGGCGGTGGGAGCGAAGCCCACCGAGGAGCTGACCGTCTCGTCGAGCACGCGGCCGCGGCGGGTGAAGCTCGGTGAGCTGTGCGCGCCACCACCGCTCACACCCAGTCCTCCGGCGGCCCCCATGCACCGGTCAAGGCGACGCTGGAGCCCTTGTTCGGTGGGCGATTCCGCTTCCCGGTCCTTGGCACTGGGCGTGAACCCCGGCACGTCCACGGCGGTCAGGTTGACGGCGCGCGCGAACGCATCCGCACGCACGCCGCTGGGCGGAGCGCCCGGCGCGCGCGGTGGCAATGGTGCAGGGGAAGCCGATGTGGCTGGGCTGGCACTGCCAACCGCAGCGCTGTTGGGATTCCCCTTGCCGCATCCGACTGCCAGCGCCGCCGCTGCGAGCAGTGCAGCCGGGGCGCACACCAGCGACCACGTGCAACTCCTGTGTGTCGGTGCCGGCTGCACGCGGCCATCGACTCTACCAGCGGCCGTCACGCCTCGGGCTGGTTTCCGTCGGCGGCGCTCCGCTTAACACTGCGAGCGGAGCGCCACCACGCCAGCGAGGCTCAGCTCACTGGTGGCCGGTGAATTCGATCACCTGCTGGAAGGTCGAGCGGTTGGTCCAGCGCATCGTGTAGGTCGTCAGGCCCGGCGGGAATTCGATCCGCACCTTGGCTGCCTTCCATTTGGTCGGTTCGCTGCCCTGCGCCGCGGCGAGGCCTTCCACGGCTTTCTGGACCACGCCCCACAGCGAGGCGCGACACGCCACCAGGCTGCCGTTGCCGCAGTACTGGCGGCTGAACGGCTGGGCCACGGGCTGGCCAAGCAGGCTGCGCAGGTCCTTGTACACGTAGCCGTACCAGCCACCGTCGAAGGAGGATCCGATGGGAGAGGGTGGGTTGTCGGTGCCGGCGATCGACTTGAACTCCGGCAGCACTTCGCCGAGCACCGGGCCGAGCACCGCTTCCGCCAGCGGGCTCCACACCGCGTCCATCACGGCCGCCGCTGCCGCTTTCGGGCGGTGGTAGCCCTCGCGACTGGCGCCCGCTTCCACCCACGCGGAGACCATCGCCACGGCTTCTTCGGCCAGTTTGCTCGGCGCGGGGCTCCCGGCCAGCACCTGCTTGATCACCGGCCACACCTTCACCGCGCGCAGATCCTGCAGGGCCGCACGGTTCATGATCGAGACGTCCGCGGGCTCGCCCATGCCGGTGGTGAAGCCGGTGTAGAGCTGCACGCGCTGCACCGGGCCGTAGGAGTACTGGTCGGAGGCCGCGCCCCATTCGGGAGCTGGCTTGTTGTTCCAGCTCAGGAACAGGTCGCTCGCCGGCGCCGCCTCGTGCGGGTGTGCCTCGAGCGGGAGGAAGCCCTGCCAGTCATACGGACCTGTGCCCAGAGTGGGCAGGCTCGGGTCGGTTCCCGGCGCGAGCACAGGCAGACGCCCGGTCGAGAAGTAGGCGATTTCTTTGCTGTCCAGGTAGGCCATGTTGAACGTGGTCTCCAGGTGGTTCGCCGCATTGAAGAACTGCTGCGGCGAATGCACTTCGTTGGAGTCCAGTTCGCTGAACGCGAGCTCCCCCGCGGGCTCGCGACCCCTGTTGGAGCGGTCGTTGGCGATCGCGTAGGGCTGGCCTTTGACGAGCACCGTGCCCGACACCGGCCCGTGCACCGTTTCCAGGAACGTGACCTCCCGTTCCGGCTGGCCTTCGCCCGCGCCGAGTTTGCCCGCGTCCACTTTCTTCATCGGCACGCACAGCCCGTTGTACACGTAGCTGGTGGATTCGCGCGTGGGCGTGCTTTCGTCTGCGTTACACAGCTGCTCGAGGAACTGCTGAGTGTTCTCGCTGCCCGCGCTAGTGAGGCTCCAGGCGAAGTCGCGTCCGCGCCCGATGAACACATAGGGCGAGATCGGGGCGATGATGCCCTGGGCGTCGATGCCACCCCCGTGCAGGTCGGCCTGCATCACGATCTCCGGGTAGAAGTAGCCGAGCTGCGGCCCCATCACCGCCAGCGGATGGCCGCTGGCGGAGTGGCCTGGCCCCACCAGCAGGAAGTTGGAAGCCTTGCGCCGCGAGGCCTTGGCCACCGCTGCCGCTTTCACGGCCGCCGCGCTCGCGCTGCCAGAATCGACCACGACCGCGCCGGGTGTGGCGCCCGATGGCACCTGGTCGTAGGGAAAGGCTTTGCTCGTCGTGGTGGGGGCTTCGGGGTCGTTGACCTCGCGCAGGTCTCGGAACACGCTGAGGCCTTCCGCTTCGCCCATCTTCGCCTGCAGATGGGCCAGCAGTTCGGAGTTGGCAACTTCGCCGCCGCCGCCGTTGCCGAAGATCGAGCCGATGAACGCGAAGCCCGCAATCGCGTCGGTGACGGTGACGTGGCGCAGACGGAACGCTTCAGGCAGCGTCAGCTCATACGCGTTCACGCCTTCCACCCAGTTTTCGAGATCCTGGATCACCTGTTCGCCCTTGGCGCCTTTTTCGAGCAGTGAGCTCTTCTGTTCGGCCACGAATTTCACGGCTTCTTCGCTCGGCGTGAAGGAGCGCAGGTGCAGCAGCAGCCCGAACGGGCTGATCCCGGGCACCGACAGCGCGGCCGCATAGGCCGGCCCCAACCCGAGCCGCAGCAGCAGCCCGCGATCCTCCGCCGCGACCCAGCCCGAGCCGAACATCACATCGGCGCGCGTGGCCCCGAACACGTGCGGGATGTCGTTTTTGTCGCGCAGGATTTCAAGGCCCGCGCGGCCGGTCGCCTCGGTGCGCAGCACCGAGCCCTGCACGCCGAACTTCTCCGAGAGGTAGTAAGTGGCGAGCTGTTTTTGCGTGGTCACATGACCCTGCAGCGGCGTTAGTGCGTCATACAGCGCGCCCTGGTCGAGCGAGAAGGCGTCCGTGGGCGAGGTCCCGTCCTCGCCGGGAGCGAGGATCTGATAGGCGGGACCGGATAGGTCCACCAGCGGCGTCGCCAGCGCCTCCGAGGCGCCGAGCGTCAACAGCACGCACGCCAGCAGGCACCCCAGCGCAGCGCGCGAAGCCGTTGTAAGAGCGCAGCGCGCAGCCCAACCAACAGCAGTCCCCATGATCATCATCCCCGCCTCCTCTTGCCGCCCGGAAGCAACCGGGCGCCATCCCCATCTGGCCCGAACGGCGCGATCCTATCACCGAAAGCTGGCCACGCGGCCAATGATCCTCCGGTGCCGTGCGGCCTGGCCCGCGCGCCGTCCGAACCCCTCCCCCCGATGGGGTAGCACCCGCCGGCACCCGGGCCGGCGGGGTCCGTTAGAGTGCCGGCGATCTGGAGCCAGGCTTGACAGCCGGGAATGCGACAGCGGCGGGCTAGCAGCCGCCGGAGACCACCAGCAAGGAGCCATGAGACGATGAAGGTCATTGGAGCCGGCATGCCGCGCACGGGCACGCTCACACAGAAGATGGCGCTGGAAATGCTCGGCCTCGGCCCCTGCTACCACATGGTCGACGTGCTCGCCGACCTCGAGCAGGCGCCGCTGTGGGAGCAGGCGCTGGACGGCCAGGCTCCCTGGGCTGAGATCTTCGCTGGCTTCCAATCCACTGTGGACTGGCCCGGCGGCTACTTCTACGGCGAGCTGATCGACGTCTACCCCGAGGCCAAGGTGGTGCTCAGCGTGCGCGAGCCCGCCGCCTGGGAGCGCAGCATGCGACAGACGGTGTGGTCGGTGCGTAACGGCGAGTCGCTGATCCGCCTGCTCTCAAGCGCCCAAGGCTGCGTCAACCCCCAGTGGGCCGGCTTCCTGAACATGATCGACCGCCTGCTGTGGGAGGGCAAGGGAACCTTCGCCGCGGGCAACGCCGAGCCCGAGGACATGATCGAGACGATGCTGCGCCACAACGAGGAGGTCAAGCGCACGGTGCCCGCCGAGCGGCTGCTCGTGTGGAGCGTGGCCGAAGGCTGGGAGCCGCTGTGCGCGTTCCTCGAGGTGCCCGTGCCCGACGTGCCCTTCCCCCACATAAACGACCGCAAGGAGTTCCTCAACAGGATCATCGACGGGTCGTTGCAGAGCCTGCAGGAGTGGCGCTCGCAGGCCAGCTCGGTGGAGACGGAGTTCGCGGTCGGCGACTGACGGCTGCCGGGGTCGCCACCGCGTACCACGCGCGGCGCGGGTCGCAAGCCCTGCGGAGGCTAGATCTCGAGATAGCGCAGCAGCACGCGACCGATCACGATCACATCGCCGTTGCGCAGGTCGGCCTGCTGCACCTGACGCCCGTTGACGAACGTGCCGTTGGAGCTGCGGTCGTCGAGGATCCGCGCGCCGCCCGGCCTCGGCACGAGGATGGCGTGACGGCGTGAGACAGAGCTCTCGTCCAGGCGCAGCTCGGCTGCGAGGCCGCGACCGATGCGCACCACCTCCCCACCCAGCGGGATCGTGAGCGAGCGGCCGGGCCCCTGGACTTCGATGTAGCGCCCGGGCTCAAGCGGATCGGCGGCCTCGGCGCGCTGGCGCACGCTCTCATCCAGACACTCGATCGGGTCGAAGCGCTCGGTCAGGCCGTCGGCCGTGGGGCTGAGAAGAAGCGATTGCGAGGACATGCGCCATAGATAACCGCACGGCCCTCACGCTAACCTCAAGACCCAGTAAAGATCCCTGAATTGCAGGCGCCACGCAAGCGCTTCGCCCGGTGCCCGCTACGCCTCCTGGCGTACCCTGGAGTGGTCATGATCGCCCTGCCCCCCGTGGCTTCCACCGCCGCCGAGGCCGCACTCCAGCTTGGCCCACTGGCGTTGCTGGCGCTCCTCTATGCGCGCCGCGCACACGCGCTCTCAGACGGCGGGCATCGAGTGCCGCGCTGGCGCGAGGCCTGCTTCTACGGAGGTTGCGCCACGATCGCCGTGGCGCTCAGCTCGCTGGGTGGAGCCAGCGAGGAACTGCTCTACGCGCACATGATCGAGCACCTGCTGCTCGGCGACATCGCCGCGCTGCTGATCGTGCTCGGCCTAACCGGCCCGCTGCTCGCGCCGGTGCTGCGCATCTCCTTCTTCGACCGCCTGCGCCGCCTCTCCCACCCTGCGGTCGCGTTCCCGCTGTGGGCGGTGGACCTCTACGTGTGGCACCTGCCCGTGCTCTACCAAGCCGCGCTGCGCCACGCAGCGGTGCACGCCCTGCAGCACTCGATGTTCCTGGCGCTCGGCATCAACATGTGGATGTGCCTGTTCGGGCCGCTGCCCAAGCCCGCTTGGTTCGGCAACCTCGGCAAGCTTTTCTACATCGTGGCCGTGCGCCTCACCGGCACGGTGCTGGGCAACATCTTCCTGTGGTCCGGTAGCGCGTTCTATCCCTTCTACAGCCACGGCGACGCCGTCTTCCACATCTCCCCCGTCACCGACCAGAACCTCGCGGGGGCGATCATGATGGTCGAGGAGTCGCTGCTCACGCTCGGCCTGTTCTGCTGGCTGTTCCTGCGCGCCGCGCGTGAGGGCGAGGAGCGCCAGGATCTGCTCGACTTCGCCCACTCCCAGGGACTGGAGCTCACGGAGGCGCGCGCCGCGCGCGCCGTGGCGGCTGGACGGGGCGCGGAGCTGCGCCGGCGGCTGGAGTCGCGCACCGGGGCGGCCGAGGGAACCTAGCCGGCTGGGTGTGAGCGCGTAGCCCTCACGCCGGTCAGCGCCACCGCGCGACCCGGCTGACGGGAGAACGAACATATGCGAACATATGTTCGTATGAGACCGAGCGTGGTTGATGCCTTCCGACGACGCGCAGACAACGGTCTTACAGCTGCAGGAGTGCCACTCGGCCGGGTGCCGGTCGCTCGGATGGCGGATGGACAGCAGTCGCATTCTGTGCTGCTGGCGCGAAGATGCCAGCCGTGAGCAGCGTTGACGATTACAAGGCCGAGCTGGCCGCCTTCCTGCAGCGCTTCGGTGCGAATGTGCGCCGCGCGCGGGTGGCCAAGGACCCGCCCTACTCGCAGGAACGACTCTCCTACACCACGCGCCTGCATCGCACGGAGATCGGGCGGATCGAGCAGGGCATGGTCGAGCCGCGCCTGACAACGCTGATCATCCTCGCCGACGGGCTGGACGTCACGGTCGAGGAGCTGCTGCGGGATCTCGCTGTGCCGAGGGAGCGCAAACCGGCAGCGAACGGGGGCAGCTGGCGATGACGCGAGTGCCGCAGCCGGATCACGCCCTCGCGGAGGCCCTGCTCAGCCTCCGCGAGGAGCGTGGCCTCTCGCGTGAGGCGCTGGCCTTCCGCAGCGGCGTCACGCCCAGCACCCTCAACGACATCGAACAGGCGCAGATGGTCCCCCGCTGGGACACCGTGCGCCTGCTCGCCGAGGGCCTGAGCACGACGCTGGTCGATTTGAGCGCCGCGATCGAACGGAGTGGCGGCGACGAGGCCGGCTCCGCACCAGAGCCCGTATGACGGCCGCCGCTGGCGCGATGCCTCCCCGCGTACTACCCTGCATTGCATGTGTGCAGCCTGTGCCCTCACCGCCGCCTCTGCGGCCACCGGCTTTCGCAGCTGGCTGCAGGCCCGTCACTTCGGTTGGCTCACGCCGAGGCGCCTGCGGCGGCTGACGCTGGCCGCGATGTGCACCGCAGGGCTCGTCTCCACCGTCGGCTTGTCCGGCTCGACGCCCGCCGCTCACGCAGGAGCGCCCACCCCCGCGCACCACGCCCGCTGAGGACAAAGCCTCGCGCCGCTCAGCGCCGCTCAGCCGCCGGCGACGGCGGGGAGGATCGTTACCTCCGAGCCGTCGGCGACGGGCGTGTCCAGCCCGTCGAGGAAACGTATGTCTTCGCCGGCCACGTACACGTTGACGAAGCGCCGCAGCGAGCCGTCCTCATCGGAGATGCGCGCGCGCAGCTCGTCGTAGCGATCGAACAGGCCGTCGAGCACCTCCTGCACAGTGGCGCCTTCGACCTGTGCCTCGGCCTCGCCGTCAGCGGCCGCTCGCAGCTGGGTGGGGATCTTCACGAGGACGGCCATCAGGCCGCCACCGTCTCGCCCACGCGCGCCTCGAAAGACTTCACGGTGGGCTCGATGGTGACCGACTCGAACGTGCCACGCACCGCGTCGAGCGTCTTCAGGCCCTCGCCGGTGATCACGAGCACCACGCGCTCGTCGGGGTCGATGTCGCCACGTGCGGCCAGCTTGGCGAGCACCGCGGTGGTGACGCCGCCGGCGGTCTCGGTGAAGATGCCGGTGGTCTGCGCCAGCAGCGCGATCCCGGCCTTGATCTCATCGTCGCTGACCGCGTCCACCGAGCCGCCGGTGCGCCGCGCCAGGTCGAGCGCGTAGGGGCCGTCGGCGGGGTTGCCGATGGCGAGCGACTTGGCGATCGTGTTCGGCTTCACCGGGCGGCAGACCTCGTGACCGTCGGCGAACGCGCTGGCCACTGGCGAGCAGCCCTCGGCCTGAGCGCCGTTCATCGCGGGCAGCGGGCGAGAGGGGTTCTCTATAAGTCCCAGCTCGGCCCATTCCTCGAAGCCCCTGGCGATTTTCGTGAACAGGGAGCCCGAGGCGATCGGCACAACACAGCGGTCGGGCAGCTCCCAGCCGAGTTGCTCGGCGATCTCGAACGCCAGCGTCTTTGAGCCCTCGGCATAGTAGGGGCGGAGGTTGATGTTCACGAACGCCCACTCGCGCTCGGCGCACAGCTCCGTGCACAGCCTGTTGACGTCGTCGTAGCTGCCCTCAACGCCCACGAGATTGGTTCCGTAGACACCCGTGGCAAGGATCTTCTGCTCCTCGAGGTCGGCGGGGATGAAGACGTATGAGTCCATGCCCAGCGCGGCGCCGTGGGCGGCCACCGAGTTGGCCAGGTTGCCCGTCGAAGCGCACGCGATCGTCTCGAAGCCGAGCTCCCGCGCGCGGGTCACAGCGACCGACACAACGCGATCCTTGAAGGAGTGGGTGGGGTTGGCAGCGTCGTTCTTGACCCACACCTCGCGCAGGCCGAGCCGCTCAGCCAGCCGGTCGGCGCGGATCAGCGGCGTGCAGCCAGCCGGCAGTCCGACGCGCGAGGCAAGCCGGCCCGAGGGGCCGGGAGGCCCGCCCGCCAGCGGCAGGAAGTCTGCGTAGCGCCAGATGTTCTGGGGACCGCCCTGGATGCGGCGGCGCCATTCGGCCACATCGAGCTTTGAGCTGTGGTCGTAGACGACCTCCAGCGGGCCGAAGCACTGCTCGCAGACGTACAGCGCCTCCAGCGGATACTTGGCCTTGCACTCCTTGCACTCCAGATGACTGACAGCCATTAGGGCTCCTTCGCTCTAGTCTTCGCCGTGTCACGTGTGGCGAAGAGCACGAAGGCCCGCCACACATCTCTCTGGAATTGGCACCTTCCCGCCTGTGACGTTGACGGTGGTTGCCGGGGTTTCGTAGGGCCAGTCCCTCCACCCCTCTGGATGTGTCCAGCTATGTGCGGCGGAGTCTAGCAAGCATCCCGGCGTACGCAAACACCCCAACCGTGGCGGCTGGACGTTCGTTGCCCTCGCCGGTAACAGCGGCGGATCTGCGGTGTAGGGCCTTGCGGTGAGCATTCAAGCGCACGAGGCGGATCGGACGACGATCGGCGCCCCAGAGGACTTCGAGCTGGAGTCCGAGGCTACCCGGCGGCGGATGCTGATCATCGTCAACCCCTACGCCAGCACTGTCTCCGACCGCCTACGCCACCTCGTGGTCTACGCGCTTCAGGGGCGCTTCGAGGTCGACGCGGTGGACACCGAGACCCGCGGCCACGCGACCGCGCCCTGTCGCCAGGCCGCGCACGAGGGCTATGACGTGGTGGTGGCCTTTGGCGGCGACGGCACCGTCAACGAAGCCGCCAACGGGCTGCTCGGCTCAAGCACGCCCTTGTGCCCGCTGCCCGGGGGCTCGGCCAACGTGTTCGCGAAGATGCTCGGCATCCCCGGCGACGTTGTCGATGCCACCGAGCACCTGTTGGCGATGGCCGATGACTGGCGTCCGCGCAAGGTGGACGTTGGCGTGGTCAACGGACGCTGCTTCACGTTCGCCTCGGGGCTGGGGCTCGATGCGAGCGTGGTGGAGCGCGTGGACGCACGGCCGCATCTGAAGGCACGGCTGGGGCCGTACTTCTTCACGTGGGTGGCGCTCACCACGTACACCCGGCGCTATCTCGCGAGCCCGCCGCGCCTGCGGGTGCAGGCCGGCGCCGACACGTTCGACGGGGTCACGGCGATCGTCCAGAACGGCTCGCCGTTCACCTACTTCAAAGACAGGCCCGTCGACATCGCGGAGGGCGCGACACTCGACTCTGGCACCTTCAGCGCTGGTGTGCTCCACCGCGCCACGCCGCTTGCGATGCCCTCGATCGCCTGGCGAGCCCTGTCCGCCGGCGCGCGAGTGACCGGCCACCGACAGATCAGCGGACTTTCCGGCCTTGAGGAGATGACGGTGCGCACCGCCGATGAGCGCCCGCTGCCGCTGCAGGTGGACGGTGACTGCATCGGCGAGGTCGAGGAGGCGCAGTACAGCATCAGGCCGCGCGCATTGACGGTCGTCGCCTGAGCCTCAGCAGACGCCGCCGGCCGCCCGGGCCGTCGGGTTGAGCTCCATTGCCCCCGGCGCGCCGGGCCTACGGCGTGGCGGCGCCGGGCGTGACGCGGTAGGCGTCGAACACCGACTCGATGTTGCGCAGGCGGGTGATCGCGCCCTTCAGCGAGTGCGTGTCAGCCAGCTCGACCACGAAGCGGTTCTTGACCATCGGCGGCGTGGACAGGCAACGCGCTTCGAGGATGTTCGCGCCCGACTCCGAGAAGGCGCGGGAGAGATCCTCCAGCAGGCGGTGGCGATCCCACGCGTCGATCTGGATTTCCACCACGAAGCCGGTGGACTGCTCGCCCTCCCAGTACACGTCGGCAAAGCGTTCGGGGTTCTTGCGCAACAGCGTGGTGTTGGGGCAGTCCTCGCGGTGGATGGTGATGCCGCGACCGAGGGAGATGTAGCCCACGATCTCATCGCCAGGCACCGGCCGGCAGCACTTGGCCAGGCGGAGCATCACGTCCTCCACTCCCTCAACGCGGATGCCGTACTGACCCGAGGACTTCGTGGGGCGCCGCCGCGAGCGGCCCACCCGCAGCAGGTCCGCGGCGCTGCCCTCGCCGTCGGCGGACTCGCCCTGCTTCAGGCGCTGCAGGACCTTGTTGACGACCAGCTTGGGCGACACCTTGGCTGCGCCGAGCGCGATGTAGAAGTCATCGGCCTTGCGGTAGCCCACCTCGCGGATCACGTCGGCGAGCAGCGCCGAGCCGGTGATCTTCTGCGCGGGCAGGCCCTGTTTGCGCAGGTGCTCCTGCAGCAGCTCGCGCCCGGTGTGCTCGGTGTCCTGGCGCGACTCCGCCTTGAACCACTGCTTGATCTTGTTGCGAGCGCGGGTGGTCTTGACCATCGCCAGCCAGTCGCGCGAGGGTCCGCGCTCGCGCTTGGCGGTGAGGATCTCCACGATGTCGCCGGAGCGCAGCTCGTAGTGCAGCGGCACGATTTTCCCGTTCACGCGCGCGCCCACGCAGCGGTGGCCGATCTCGGTGTGCACCTCGTAGGCGAAGTCCAGCGGCGTGGCGCCCGCGGCCAGCGACTTGACTTCGCCCTTGGGCGTGAACACGTAGACCTCCTCCTCGAAGAGGTCCGTGCGCAGCGTCTCCATGAACTCGCGGGGGTCCGAGAGCTCCTTCTGCCAGTCGAGCATCGAGCGCAGCCACTTCAGCTTGGCGTCCTCGCCAGGCGCGGCGCCGCCCACCGCAGCGTCTTTCTCAGTGCCGTCGGCATGCTTGTACACCCAGTGCGCCGCCACGCCGAACTCGGCCATTTCGTGCATCTCGTGCGTGCGGATCTGGATCTCCAGCGGCCTGCCCTCCGGCCCGATCACCGTGGTGTGCAACGACTGGTACATGTTGAACTTGGGCATCGCGATGAAGTCCTTGAAGCGCCCGGGGAGCGGCTTCCACAGCGAGTGGATCACCCCCACGGTGCCGTAGCAGTCCTTCACCGAGTCCACGATCACCCGCATCGCGGTCAGGTCGTAGATCTCGTTGAACTCGCGGCCCTTCTTGGTCATCTTCGAGTAGATCGAGTAGAAGTGCTTGGCGCGCCCCGCGATCTGCGCCTCGATGCCGAGCCCCGACAGCTCGCGCGTGAGGTACTCGCCCGCCTCGCTGACGTAGCGCTCGCGTTCGTCGCGCTGCTGGGCCACGAGTCCCTTGATCTCCTGGTACTTGCGCGGGTGAAGCGTGGCGAAGGCCAGGTCCTCCAGCTCCCACTTGATCGCGTGGATGCCCAGGCGATGGGCCAGCGGCGCGTAGATCTCGAGCGTCTCGCGCGCCTTCTCCATCTGCTTCTGCTTGGGCATCGCCTCGATCGTGCGCATGTTGTGCAGGCGGTCGGCAAGCTTGATCAGGATGACCCGCACGTCGGTGGCCATCGCCACCATCATCTTGCGGTAGTTGTTGGCCTGCGCCTCATCGCGCGACTGGAAGGTGATGCCGGTGAGCTTGGTGACCCCGTCCACCACCCCCGAGATCTCCTCCCCGAAGCGCTCCCGCACCTCCTCTATCGAGGCTGAGGTGTCCTCCACGGTGTCGTGTAGCAGCGCCGCGCACAGCGTCTCCGTGTCCAAGCGCATGCTCGCGCAGATCCGCGCCACGCCAACCGGATGCACGATGAAGTCCTCGCCCGACTTGCGCCGCTGCGCGGCGTGGTGCTCGCATGCGAAGACGAACGCGTCCTGCACGCGCGCGCGATCGATGTGCACCGAAGAGTCGGCCGCGTGCTCGGAGACGATCGCGAACAGGTCGCTCAGCAGGCGCCGCTCGGAGGCGCTCAGCGTCAGCGGCGGCTGCGGCTGCTGCCGACGCGCCGAGCCGTGCGTGGCGGTGGCATCGCCCGGGCCGCCGTCATCGGCGCGCGGCGCCGCCGCCGGGCGCTCGGGCGCGTCAACGGTGCCGGCCGCGGCCACCGCGTGGGCGGCCTGCGGGGCGTTGGGTTCCTCGGCGATGGCCATGATCAAAGGGTAGGGGACGCCGCCACCGGATTGAAGAGCTGTTCAGGGGGCGAACAGGAGCAGCGCCCCGTCCTCCGATTCGGCGGGCGCGTAAAGCTGCTCGGGCGTGACCGGTGCGGCCGCCACGGCGAGCGCGTGGCGCAGCACCAGGCGCGGTTCGCTCACGCCGTTCCATTCGTTGACCTCCAGCGAGAAGGTGGCCTGGGCCGCGGCGCCGGGCTCCACCGGCAGGCGGCTGCCGGCCCCGAACGACACAGCGCGGGCGCGAGCGCCGCGCGAGTGCACCGTGAAGCGCACGTGCCGGCCCTCCCCCATCGGCCGCGGGTCGGCGAACGTGGCATCAGCCACCATCAGCGAGACGCCCGGGTTTCCGCGGCCGAAGGGCGCGAGACTCTGCAGCTCCTCCGCGAGCGCCATCCCCAGCTCCTCCCCGCCCACCACGGCATCCACGCGCTCCACAGGCACGAGATCCTCGGGCGCGAGCACCGCTGCGGCGTGGGCGCAGAACGCCTCGGTGAACTCGCCGAGACGGGCGCGCTCGATCTCAACGCCCGCCGCAGCCCGGTGACCGCCGTAGCGCAGCAGGTGCTCCGCGCACGCGGTGAGCCCGGCCAGCAGGTCGAAGGCCTCCACGCTGCGGCCCGACCCCCTGCCGGTGTCGCCCTCCATCGCCAGCAGCACCACCGGGCGGCGGCTGCGCTCCACCAGCCGCGAGGCCACGATCCCGATGACGCCCGCATGCCAGCCCTCGCCTGACAGCACGTACGCAGGCCGCTCGCCGAGCGCGTCCATCTGCGCTTCCGCTTCCAGGCGGATGCCGAGCTCCACCTGGCGACGCTCGCGATTGGCCCGGTCCAGCTCGTCGGCGATCTTCACCGCGCGCATCGAGTCGCGCGTGAGGATCAGCTCGAGGCCCGCGTCGGCTCGGTAGAGGCGACCGGCGGCGTTCAATCGCGGCGCGAGTGCGAACCCGATCGCGCGCTCATCCACGCGGCCGGGGTCCACGCCTGCGACCGCCATCAGCGCGCGTAGGCCCGGCTTGGCGGTCGCGGCCAGCGCACGCAGGCCGCGGCGTACGAGCGTCCGGTTCTCGCCCACCAGCGGCACCACGTCGGCGATCGTGGCGAGCGCCACGAGGTCCAGGTCCTCGCGCAGCCCGGCCTCCACCTCCTGCACCCGCGCCTGCGCCACGCGACCCACGGCGGCGGCCAGCACAGCCTGCGCGAGCTTGTGGGCGACCGCCGTGGCGCACAGCTCCGCGAAGGGGTAGCCGCACAGCTCCGGGTGCACGATCGGCGCGCGCGGGAGCGCGCCGTCGGAGCGGGGAGCGTGATGGTCGCTCACCACCACCTCCAGGCCCAGTGCAATCGCGGCCTCGACCTCGTCAACCGCTGTGATCGCGCAGTCCACGGTGACAAGCAGGCGCGTGCCGCGCTCAGCCAGGCGCTCCACCGTGCGCTCGCTGAGCCCGTAGCCCTCGGCACGGTCGGGGAGGTAGGAATCCACGTTGGCGCCCAGGCCGCGCAGCGCGCGCACCAGCACCGCGGCGGAGCACACGCCATCGACGTCGTAGTCGCCGTGAATGGTGATCAGCCCGCCCTCGTCGAGGTGGCGCAGGATTGGCTCCACGGCGCGCTCGATGCCCGCGAACGCCGCGAACGGATGGGTCTCCTCGGCAGCCAGGAACGCTTCGGCGGCTCGCGGCTCGGACAGCCCGCGGCGCACCAGCACCTGCGCCAGCGCGGCGCTCACCCCGAGATCGCGCTGCAAGCGCTCCACCGCCCCAGGTGGGCAATCGGCTATCTCGAAGCGGCAGCTCTGCACCGACCGAGCCTACGGCCACGCCGGGACGGAACCGCCGGGCGGACCCGTGGCCGGGCTCGCCGCGCGCCGGGCTAGTGCTCGCCTGCCGGCGGGAAGCCCGCCCGGCGCTCGCGCCGGATGCCCTCCAGGTACACGAGCGCCATCCCGATGATCGCGCCGGGGACCGCGTAGAGCACCACGCCCACGTCGGTGGCCTTTTCCCCGGGAACGCGGAGCGCGGACACCTTCACGCCGTAGATGATCAACCCCACCACGATCGACCCGAGCAGCGAGCCGACGAAGGCGCCCACGATCCCGCCCCAGAAGCGGTCGGGCAGGAAGATCGTGAAGTGCCAGATAGCCAGACCCATGATGACCCACCCGAGCATGCCCATCAGCGCGCCCTCCCGTGTCGTCTGTTGCGCGAGCGGCGGTTCTTCTGTCGCGACTTGGGGTCTTCCTTGAGCACCAGGTCCTCGGGCGTGAGGTCGGCTGCGGGATCGCGCTCGGGCCGATCAGCGGACGGGCTCGGGGGCGCCGCCGCCGGTGCAGCCGCGGGAGCGCTCTGCGCCGCGCCGGAGCGCCCGCCGCGGCGCGTGGCCCGCCCGCCGCCGTTGGGCTCGGCATCAACGTCAAGATCCTCCACCAGTTCGCGGAACTCATCGCGGGAGATCTGCGCGCCAGGCTCCTCTGGGGCGATCAGGCTGCCGCGCCGCGTGCGCCGCCGCTTCGACTGCTCGGGATCCACGTCCTCGGGCGCGCCGCTGGCGGTGGTGGCGTAGGCCGGAACGGCGCCCAGTTCGCGCACGATCCGGGCGCGACGGCTGCGGAAGGCGCCCTCGCGCTCCTTCCAGTGCGTCAGCACCGGGGAGGCGATGAAGATCGAGGAGTAGGCGCCTGATGCGATGCCGATCAGCAGCGCGAAGGCGAAGTCCTTGAGCGTTTCCCCGCCGAACAGCAGCAGCGCCGTGACAGGCAGCAGCGTGCAGAAGCTGGTCGCCAGCGACCTCGTGAGCACCTCGGACATCGAGCGGTTGACGATCTGGGAGAACGCGGCGCGCGGCATGCGCGGCACGTTCTCGCGCACACGATCGAAGACGATGATGGTGTCGTAGAGCGAATACCCGAGGATGGTGAGCAGCGCCGCCACCGTGGCCGCGGTGACTTCTCGCCCCGTCAGCGAGTACACCCCCGCGGTGATCAACAGGTCGTGCATCAGCGCGATCAGCACCGGCACCGCGTACTTCCACTCAAAGCGCAATGCGATGTAGGCGGAGATCACCAGCAGCGAGGCGATGATCGCGATCACCGCGCTGTTGGCCACGGTTTTGCCGAACGTCGGACCGATGGACTTGTCGCTGAGCGTGCCCGGCTTGATGCCGAAGCGCTGGTTCAGCGCCGATTCGACCTTCTTGATCTGCGCGGGCTGCAGCGTCTTGGTGGAGATCTGATATCCGCTACCGCCCACGCTCGGGTTGGTGATTTTCTGCACCTGCGGATGCGGGTCGCCCGTAGCCTTCAGCACTTCGGCCACCTGGGACTCCGTGGCGGGTCGCTGGAAGGCCATCTCCAGGCGCGTGCCGGACTTGAAGTCGATGCCGAAGTTGAGGCCTTTGCCGCCGATGGCCAGCGCCCCGATCAGCAGGATAGTGCCCGACAGCGAGAAGAACCACCTGGAGGCGCCCATGAAGTCGAACGTCCAGTCGCGGTGGCCGCGACCGGCGCCGAGGGCCGAGGGGTGTGTGACAACCGAGGTGTTCGACAGCGCGCCGAGCGCGGCCTGCGTGGCGAGCACAGCCGTGAACAGAGACACCAGCGTGCCGATGCCGAGCGTGAAGGCGAAGCCCTTGACTTCGGCGGTGGCCAGCGCGAACAGGATGAAGGCGGTCATGAACGTGACCACGTTGGCGTCCACGATCGCAGCGAAGCCGCGTTTGTAGCCCGTGGCTATGCCCGACAGCACGGATCTGCCGGAGCGGATCTCCTCCTTCACACGCTCGAAGATCACGATGTTGGCGTCAGCCGCCACGCCAATCGTGAGGATCAGGCCGGCGATGCCCGGCAGGGTGAGCGTGATCGGGATCAGCTTGATCAGCGCATAGAAGTAGATGCCGTACACGGCCAGCCCGCCCACTGCTATGGCGCCGAGCACGCGGTAGAAGAACAGCAGGAACAGGCACACCACAGCGAAGCCCGCGAGGCCCGCGACGAGGCCCTGGTTGAGGGCCTGTTTGCCCAGCGTGGCCGACACCTGGGAGTGGGAGATCTGGACGAGCTTGATCGGCAGCGCGCCGGACTGCAGCTCGTTGGCCAGGTTCTGCGCGGAGGTGAGCGTGAAGCCACCGGAGATCTGCGAGCCGGTGGCAGCGTCGATGCCTTCGGGGTACTTGGTGTAGTCGATCGAGGGCGCAGTGATCACCTGCCCGTCGAGCACCACCGCGAAGTGCTGCAGCGAGGATTCTTTGGTGCGCCCGGGTAGCTGCGCTTCGCGGCCGCGCACCGCGATCGTCTTGGTGACCGCTTCGAAGACGCTCTTGCCGTGGGAGGTGAAGCCGAAGGTCACGTTGGGCTGGCCGTTGCCGCCCGCGCCTTCGTCGAAGCCCTGCAGGGGGTTGGTTATGTCCCTGCCCAGCAGCACCGGTTCGTCGTTGAGCACGTACCAGCTGTTCGGCGACTGGTTGGTGACCTTCCCCGTTTTTTCGTTTTCCACCGGCCGCGACTGCACGACTACTGTGCCCGGGTTCACGCGCACCGCCTTCGCCACCGCGCCGGCGGGCGGTTTGTAGCCGTCGGCGTAGAGGTTGGCCTCGGTTTCAGCGGGCGCACATGTGGGCTTGCCGCCCGCGCACAGCACCGCTTCGTGCTTGGTATCGAGCAGATACCAGCTGCCGTAGATGCAGCTGCCCACCTGCAGCGGCGTGCAGCCCTGCGACCAGGTGGTGTCGCCGGCGCGCAGGATCGCGGGGCGTTTGGCCGCGCGCTGCACGGCCTGATACTCGGGGATGCCGAACAGCGAGGAGCCCGCATTGGCGCCGCCGGTGACCGTCGGTTCGCTGGACCCGGCCGGCTGGCCGCTGGGACCGACCACGTTGGTCTCCCAGTCGTAGAACTGCAGCTGCGCGGTCTTGCCGACCTCTTCCTGGGCGCGGGTGGCGTTGGTCACGTCCGGCAGCGCCACCGTGATTTCGTTTACGCCCGTGAGCTGGATTTCCGGCTGTGCCACGCCCAGCTGGTCGACGCGCTTGCGCATGATGTCGATCGCGCGGTTCAGCGATTCGTTGTCGACCTTCGACTGGGCTGTGGGCTTGCCCTGGTAGACGAGCTCCACGCCACCCTTCAGGTCGAGCCCGAGGCGCGTCTTTTTGGCTGTGATCACAGCCACCGACGCGGCGATCAGGCCGAGGACGATCAGCAGGATGAGGGCGTTGCGGCGACGGTCTTGCATGGGCTGCCGACCAGACTACTTGTCGGGCGTGAGCACGAGCAACAGCCCGCCGTCGTCGTCGTATGCCGGGAACATGTCCGCTTTGGCGCTCGCGGCCACATCGCGTTCGCCGCTCACCTGCACCTGGACCTCGAGCGCGCGCACTCCCCACTCGAGCACCGTGGCCACCGGATCGTCGCTGTTTGCGAAGCGCAGCCCCAGTACCTGCTCGACGCGTTGACCGATCACGTCCTCCTCCTCAAGGCCCGTGAAGGCGAAGGAGTTCTTGCCGCAGCCGACCACGCGGCCCTCGCCGTCGCAGACGAAGAACGCTGCGTCGGGCGCGGGATAGTAGTCGTCGAGAAGTTCGAACAGGAAGGCGAAGCCGCACTTCGTGCAGCCCTTGCGCTGGCGCGTAAAGCCGAGGTTTCGGTCGAGCTCACTGGTGCGGTGACCACAGTTGGGGCAGATGAACGGGTGAGACATGGTGGGTACACAGACTACGCAAGCCACGGCCCGGAGGCCGCCGGCTACGGCGAGGAGGGACGCCGTGCGGCTCGCGTGAGCGCTCAGAACAGCGGGCGCTCCGCCTGGGCCGGCACAGGCAGGCCCAGGTGCGCGAACGCGGCTGCCGTGGCGGCGCGGCCGCGCGGCGTTCGCTTGATCAGCCCCTCCTGCAGAAGGTAGGGCTCGTACACGTCCTCGATCGTGTCCGCCTCCTCGCCGACGGCCACCGCCAGTGTGGAGAGCCCCACGGGCCCACCGCCGAACTTGGCGCAGATCGTCTCCAGGATCTCTCGGTCCAAACGGTCGAGGCCGCGCTCGTCAACCTCCAGCATCGCCAACGCCGCCTCGGCGGCCTCGGCGGTGACCACGCCTTCCATGCGCACCTCGGCGAAGTCGCGCACGCGCTTGAGCAGGCGGTTGGCCACGCGCGGGGTGCCGCGGCTGCGCGCTGCGATAGCGAGTGCTCCCTCCTCCTCCAGGCCGATGTCCAGGATGCGCGCGGAGCGCCGCACGATCACCGCCAGCTCGGCCACCGCATAGGGTTCCAGGCGCGCCTGGATGCCGAAGCGGTCACGCAACGGCGTGGTCAACAGGCCCGAGCGCGTGGTGGCACCCACCAGCGTGAACGGCGGCAGCTCCAGCGTGACCACGCGCGCCCCGGCGCCCTGGCCCACGGTGATCGGCAGGCGGTGGTCCTCCATCGCCGGGTAGAAGGTCTCCTCGAGCGTTCGCGCGAGACGGTGGATCTCATCCACGAAGAACACGCTGCGGGGCTCCAGAGCGGTGAGAAACGCGGCGATGTCGCCCTTGCGCTCCAGCGCCGGGCCCGCGGTCTGCACGAACGGCACGTCGAGCTCGCTGGCCACGATCTGCGCCAGCGAGGTCTTGCCGAGGCCCGGCGGGCCCGCCAGCAGCAGGTGGTCGAGCGCCTCTCCGCGGGCGGTGCACGCCTCGATGGCTACGGAGAGCTGCTCGCGCAGGGTGTCCTGCCCCACGAACTCCTCCAGCCGCCGCGGGCGCAGCGAGCGGTCCAGCTCGTCCTCGGCCACCAGGTAGGGCGTCTGGATGCGCGCTGCCGTCTCGCTCGTGCCAGGGATGGCGCTCATGCGCTCACGACCCCGCGCGGGCCAGCCGCAGCGCCCGCCCGATCAGATCCTCGGCGCTGTCGCCGTCGACTTCCCGCAGCAGCTCATCGGCCTCCGCTGGCGCATAGCCCAGCTCGAGCAGGCCGGCGCGCGCCAGCTCGCGGGGATCGGCATCCCGCCCCCCCATACCGCGGCGCGCAACGATCGGCGCGCGCAACGCGCCCGCAGCCTCGGCGTCGGGGATCACCTTCTCGCGCAGCTCCACGATGATCCGTTCGGCGGTGCGCTTGCCGATCCCGGGGACCGCCTGCAGGCGTGCGGCGTCGCCCGCCGCCAGCGCCGCGATCAACTCGCGAGGCGGACCCGCTGAGAGGATCGCAAGCGCGACCTTGGGCCCCACCGCCTGCACAGCCAGCAGCATCAGGAACAGGTCGCGCTCCTGCTCTGCGTGGAAGCCGAACAGCGCGAGCGCGTCGTCACGAACGATCAGGTGCGTGTGCAGCGTGGCCTGCTCGCCCACGGGCGGAACGTGGCGCAGGGTCTCCGCGGAGATGGCCGCGCGGTAGCCCACGCTGCCGCTGAGGATCACCACGTGATCGGCGCGGCGCACCGCCACCTCGCCGTGCAGCAGCGCGATCATCCCGCGACCCCCGCACGCTCGCGCGCCCCCGCCAACGCGAGCGACAGCGGCGCGCTGTTGAGGTGGCAGATCGCCACCGCCAGAGCGTCGGCGGCGTGGTCGGGCCGCGGCTCCTCGCGTAGTCCCAGCAGCGTCTTCACCATCCGTGCCACCTGATCCTTCTGGGCGCGGCCGCTGCCACAGACGGCCCCCTTGACCTGCTGGGGGGTGTAGGCCGCGCAGGGCACGCGGTGCTGCCCGGCGGCGAGCATCACCACCCCGCGCGCCTGCCCCACCGCGAAGGCGGTGCGGGCGTTCTGGCCGAAATACAGCTCCTCCAGCGCGACCGCGTCGGGGCGATGCTCGCCGAGCAGCGCGTCCACCGCCTCGTGGATCTCGGCCAGGCGCAGCTCGGCTGGGACCCCTGCGCGCGTCTCGATCACGCCACCGTCGAGCGCAGCCATGGCGCCGCCCGGCCCCCTGGCAGCGGTGCTCACCACGCCGAAGCCCGTGTTGGCCAGGCCGGGGTCGATGCCAAGGACGATCACGGCCTGTGATTCTGCGCCCGCCGCCGGACGCCTGCCCGTGCAGCCAAGGTGTGCCTGCCCGCAGGTGCCGGTCGGCGTGGCATACGCTGCGGGGAATGCCCAGCGAGCCGATCGACTTCGAGGCCGAGGGCCTGCTCGACGGGCTCGACGGCGAGCAGCGCGCCGAACGCCTGACGCTGCTCGAGCGCCTCGCAGATGACGGCGTCCCGCTGACGGAGCTTCGCCGGGCCACCGCCAGCGGCTCGATCATCCTGCTGCTGGCCGACCGCGTGATCGTGGGAGCCGAGCGATACACCGCAGCGGAGATCGCGCAGCTGAGCGGAGCCGATCCGGATTTCCTGACGGCCGCGCGGCGGGCGATGGGGCTGCCGATCCCCGAGCCCGACGAGGCGGTGTACACCGAGGATGAGCTGGAGTCCGCGAAGCGCATCGGCGTGGCCCGCGAAGCCGGCATCTCCGATGAGGAGATCCTGGACCTGCTGCGCGTGCTCGGCCGCGGCCTCTCACAGGCCGCGGAAAGCCTGCGCGCGTTCCCGCTGAAACTGGTGCTGGAACCCGGGATGAGCGAGGCGGAGCTCGCGGTTCGCTACGCGCAGGCGGCCGCTCAGCTCTACCCACTGGTGGACCCGATGCTGAGCAGCCTGCTCGCTCTGCACCTACGGCATTCCACCCAGAACGAGATGATCAGCGCCCTGGAGCGCAGCGGCGGGCGCCTGCCGGGGTCGCGCGAGGTGACGGTGGGCTTCGCCGACATCGTCGGTTTCACTCGCCTCGGCGAGGAAGTCCCGCCGGATGAGCTCGGTCGTCTGGCCGCGCGGCTGGACGTGCTCGCCACCGACGTGGTGGAGCCGCCCGTGCGGCTGATCAAGACGATCGGCGACGCTGCCATGTTGGCGTCAACCGAGCCCGAGCCGCTGCTCGACGCGGTCCTCAACCTGATCGATGCGGCAGACGCCGAAGGCGAGGACTTCCCGCAACTGCGCGCCGGCGCGGCGTTCGGCGACGCGCTGCCGCGGGCGGGCGACTGGTTCGGCAGGCCGGTGAACCTCGCGAGCCGCATCACCTCGATCGCGCGCCCCGGCTCGCTGCTGGTGGAGCAGGGGCTGCGCGAGTCGGCTGTCGGGCTTGCCCACCACAGCTTCTCCTTCGCCGGCGAGCGTCGCCTGCGGGGGATCCGCCAGCCCGTGCCGCTGTTTCGCGTGCGGCGCAGCGCGGACGCCGCTTCGCGCCCGCAGACGAGCAGCTGAGGAGCTAGGCGAGCGAGGGCGAGCCGGCCGGCATCGCCGCGGGCGCCACCGGAGAGCGCGCGGCCTGGCCGTCGGCCTCCCACAGCCGCCAGGGCGCCTCGCCGGAGGCCCACATGTCGTTGAGCGCCACGGCGTCCTTGTAGGTGTCCATGCACTCCCAGAAGCCCTCGTGCCGGTGCGCGCGCAGCTGGCCCTCGCCGGCCAGGCGCTCCAGCGGCGCCAGCTCGAGCACGCTGTCCTCCTCGAGATATTGGAGGCTCGCGCGCTCGAAGCAGAAGAAGCCGCCGTTGATCCAGTGCTCCGATGTGGGCTTCTCGCGAAAGCCGCTCACGCGGCCCTCCTGGTCGAGCTCGGTCACGCCGAACTGCAGCTGCGGGCGCACCACAGTCATCGTGGCCAGCGCGCCGTGGTCCGCGTGGAAGCGCAACAGCGCGTCGAGGTCGATGTCGGCCACGCCGTCGGCGTAGGTCGCGCAGAAGCGCTCCTGGCCCGCCAGCAGCGGCTCAAGGCGCTTGATGCGCCCGCCCGTCTGCGTCTCCAGGCCCGTGTCCACGCACTCCACGCTCACGCCCTCGGGCCAGCTCTGCTCGGCCACGAAACGCTCGATCAGATGGCCCTTGTAGCCGGTGGCCAGCAGGAAGCTGGAGAAGCCCTGCACGGCGTAGAGCTGGACCACGTGCCAAACGATTGGCATGCCGCCGATCTCGACGAGCGGCTTGGGGATCTCCTGGGTGCGCTCCTGCAGGCGGGTGCCCCTGCCCCCGCACAGGATCGCTACGGGTGGGCGCGTCAAGGTCTAGCCCGCCACACGCTCGAGCACCTCGGCGGACACGTCGAAGTTGGCGTGCACCGCGCTCACGTCGTCGTTGTCTTCGAGGGCCTCGATCAGCCGCATCAGCGTGCCCGCATGCGCTTCGTCCACCGGCACCAGGCTGGTGGGCCTGTAGGCCACCTCTGCGCTCTCCATCTCGATGCCCGAGTCTTCCAGCGCCTTGCGCACGCCCGTGAAGTCGGTCGGCGCGGTGAACACCTCGAAGACGTCCTCATCGATTGAGATGTCCTCGGCGCCCGCCTCCACCGCGACCATCAGCTCGTCTTCGCTGTAGCGCTCGGACTCGATCAGGATGATCCCCTTCTTCTCGAACAGGTAGGCAACCGAGCCCGGCTCGCCGAGGCTGCCGCCGTTCTTTGAGAACGCGTGGCGGACGTCGGCGCTCGTGCGGTTGCGGTTCTCGGTGAGCGCCTCCACCAGCACGGCCACTCCTCCCGGCCCGTAGCCCTCATAGAGCACCGACTCGATCGCATCCGCCTCGCCGCCCTCGCCGGTGCCCTTGGCGATGGCGCGTTCGATGTTGTCCTTGGGCATGGAGGCTTCCTTGGCCTTGCGGACCGCCAGGTCAAGCGCCGGGTTGCCGGCCACGTCGCCGCCGCCATCGCGGGCGGCCACCGTGATTGCGCGCGTGAGCTTGGAGAACTGCGCGCCGCGCCGCGAGTCCACGATCGCCTTCTTGTGCTTGATGCTCGCCCACTTGGAGTGTCCCGACATAGGCGCCAGTCTACGAATCCCCGACCACCTTGCGCACCCCCGCGGCACAGGCGCCACCCGGCGAGCGCCGGCGCGTAGGATGCGCTGCGTATGCCCTCCAAGCCCCCAGCGGACATCTTCAAGGCCTATGACGTCCGCGGCATCTACCCCGACCAGATCGACGGGGACGTGGCTGAGCGGATCGGCCGCGCCTTCGCAGTGGTGCTCTCCGATCTGTCCGGCAAGGCCATCGGCGAGCTGCGCGTGGGGCTCGGGCGCGACATGCGCCTGAGCGCGCCGGAGCTCTCGGCGCGCTACCGCGCGGGGCTGCTGAGCGCGGGAGCGAACGTGATCGACGCGGGGCAGGTGGGCAGCGAGATGCTCTACTACCTCGTGGGCTCGCGCGAGCTGGACGGCGGACTGATGTGCACTGCGTCGCACAACCCCAAGGCCTACACCGGCGCCAAGCTCGTGCGCGAGGGCGCGATCGCGCTGTCAGGCGACACCGGCATCCAGGACATCCGCCGCCGGGTGGAATCCGAGAGCGCCGAGGAGGCAAGCGTCCAGGCGCAGGGCGGGCTCGAGGAGGTGGACCTCTACGCGGAGTTCCAACAGGCCGCGCTGCGCTTCATCGACGCCGACGCCGTGCGCGCCTCCCCCAGGCGGCTGAAGGTGGTGGTGGAAGGCGGCAACGGCATGGCGGGACCGATGGTGGGGCCACTGCTGGAGGGGCTCGGCCTGGATCTGATCGAGACCTTCTGGACGCCCGACGGCAACTTCCCCGACCACGAGCCCAACCCGCTGCTGCCCGAGAACCGGCGGCTGATCATCGAGCAGGTGCGCTCCAGCGGCGCCGACCTGGGGATCGCGTGGGACGGCGACGCGGATCGCTGCTTCTTCATCGACGAGACCGGCGCGTTCGTGGACGGCGACTTCATGACCGCGCTGCTCGCCGAATCGCTGCTCGCCAAGCAATCGGCCGCCGAGCAGCCGGAGGCCATCCTCTACGACGTGCGCGCATCACGCGCGGTGCCCGACACGGTCACCCGCTCGGGCGGCGTGCCCTACGTCAACCGCGTGGGACATGCCTTCTTCAAGACGCGCATGCGCGCCGAGGGCTCGCTGTTCGGCGGCGAGGTGTCCGGCCACTACTACTTCCGCGACTTCTACTGCGCGGACTCCGGCACGATCCCCGCGCTGTTGATGCTGGAGATGCTCTCACTGAAGGGCATGCGGCTGTCGGAGCTCCTTCAGCCCTATCGCTCGCGCTACTTCATCTCCGGTGAGATCAACTCCGAGGTGGCGGACCCCGAGGCCAAGATGGAGGAGATCGCCGAGCACTACGCGGACGCCGAGCAGAAACGGCTGGACGGCATCTCGATCGACTGCGAGGACTGGCACTTCAACGTACGCCCCTCAAACACCGAGCCGCTGCTGCGCCTGTGCCTGGAGTCGCTCCTCTCGCCGCAGGATATGGAACGCCGCCGCGACGAAGTGCTCGCGCTGATCCGCTCGTGAGCCCCGACCAGGGGCAGCAACCCTCCGAGGAGGAGCAGCTGGCGCTGGCCGCACAGGCGGGCATCCATCGCCTGGCGATTCCCACCCCGTTCATGGTGGGCCGTGTGAACGCCTATCTGATCGAGGACTCGCCGCTGACGCTGCTGGACTCCGGCCCCAACTCGGCCAAGGCGCTGGATGAGCTGGAGCAGGCGCTCGCGGCCCGCGGCCACGCGATCGAGGACATCGAGCTGCTGGTGATCAGCCACCAGCACATGGATCACTTCGGCCTGGCCTCGATCCTCGCGCGGCGCTCGGGCGCGGAGGTGGCGGCGCTGGATGGGCTCGCGCCCTACCTCGGGGCCTACGGCGAGGAGACAGACCTGGACGATCAGTTCGCCGAGGCGCTGATGCTGCGCCACGGCATCCCGCCGGAAATCGTGACCGCGTTGCGCGCCGTCTCAGCGGGCTTTCGCGCATGGGGCTCGGCCGTCGAGGTCACCCGCCCGCTTGCCGCGGGCAGCGCGCTGCAGCTGCGCGACCGCACCCTGCGCGTGCTGCACCGGCCCGGCCACAGCCCCTCGGACACGGTCTTCCACGACGAGTCGCGGGGCATCCTGCTGGCAGCGGACCACCTGATCGCGCACATCTCCTCGAACCCCCTGCTCGCGCGGCCGCTGGGCGCCGAGCCCAACCCCGACGACTCGCGTCCGCAGGCACTCATCACCTACATGGCCTCGCTGGAGCAGACCAGGGCGATGGAGCTCGAGTTGGTGCTCCCCGGCCACGGCGCTCCGATCGCCGACCACGCCGCGTTGATCGACGAGCGCTTCCGCATGCACGCCCGCCGCGCGGAGAAGATCAACCGCCTGATCGCCGCCCAGCCGCGCAGCGCGCACGAGATCGCTGTGGAGCTGTGGGGCAACGTGGCCGTCACCCAGGCCTACCTCACGCTCTCGGAGGTGCTGGGGCACGTGGACCTGCTGTTGCGCGACGGGCTGGTAGACGAACGCGAGCGTGGTGGCGTGGTGCGCTTCGAGGCTGTGTAGCTACCTGGAGGACGTCCTGCGAGCGCGAGCGTCGCGAGCCGCGCTTCGCGCCAGCGGGCACAGTCAGTGGAACGCCGGCGAGGAGTAGCTGATCGCGTGGGGTACGCCACCGCTGTCGAGCAGGTACAGCTTGACGAGGTAGTCACCGTGTTCGGGCGGCATCGGCACCCAGAAGCTGCCGTCGAGCGACTCTTCCTCGACCGTCGGTGTGACGTGCGCAACGATGATGTTGCGCCACCACGGCCGCGCCAGCGGGCGCTTGTCTGCCTTCCCGACGAGCGACCACCCGAGCGTCGCCGTGCTGTGCGCGAATCCCTTCAGCGTGACGTTGTACGTCACTTCGGCGCCCAACGGATAGAGATTCCTGCCGACGATTTCGGCGCGCGAGTCGTTGAAGATCGCGGCGACCGCCTCCGCCGCCTTGGCCGGGTTCGGGTCATACGTCAGCGCCTGTTCGATCTCCTGCGTAGCTCCGCACGTGCGCGAAAGGCAGCCCGCCGGCAGCACCAGCTGCGGCGCTCGCCCGCCGGCGGCCCTCCGCAAGTGCGCTGGAGCGGCCGGCTGCGGGGCAGCTGATTCGGTCGGTGCGGCCGACGTCGCTGGACCGGTTCCCGGCGTCGTCGCCTGCGCTTCGGGGGCGGGGGTCGCGCCGCTGACCGGTTCGGCCGGTCTCCCGGTCAGCAGCGCAGCCACGGCGGCGACGCTACGGTGCGGCACGCCGGCGCCTTCGCTGACGACCGCGCCGGTGACCGCATGAGGCGCTTGCGCCGGCGGTGCGGCGGCGGCCTGCTGAGGGGACGGCGCCTGTTGTTCCTGCGGATACGGCACGGATGCCGAGCCCAGCGTGATCTCGCCGCCGCGGCGCTTGGCGCCCGTATGCGTCACGCGTCGCCCGCTCGGGTGGCCCCGGATACGACGACGGGGCTGCGTCGTCGCCGTCGTCTGTGGCCCAGTCGTACTCGTCGGCGTCGTCGCTGGCGTGCCCGTCTGCGTGCCCGTTTGCGTGCCTGTCGGTTCGACCGACTGGCTCGGGCTCGTCGTGCTGGTCGAAGTCGCGGTCGACGTCGCCGTTTGCCCCGGTTCTGGCCCTTCGCCGGCCGTCGTCGCCACCGTCCTTGTGTCGGCGGCGAGCCGATACGGCGATAGTGCGGCGCTCGCTGTGCGCGCGGCGCCGACGATCGACGGCGCTGCGCGCGTGTCGTACTGTTCCAGGCTCACTTCCGGGGTCGCGGTGACGCCTTCGAAGTGGGCGCTGAGCGCTTCGGGCGACTTCGGCAGCAGCGCGAGAACACCGGTGATTGCACCCGTGATGACGCCGACGGCACCGGCCAGCGCGAGTACGCGACGCCGGGTCGTCGAGAGTATCCGCATGACGTGCTCGCGCGCCGCGCTGCCGCGCCCGCCCGCCCGCTCCGCGTCGGACCCCTGCGTCTTACGCGATCGTGAGCCCTGGCGGACTGCTTTGCGGTGCGACGTCATGCCAGCGCCTCCCCCGTGAAGCGAGCAGCGACGATTTCAGAATCGCGTCAGGATATACGAGAAGTTCAAGAAAGTGGACCTCGTGCGCTTGCAGTCAGCCGCTCGGCGACGGCAGCGAGGCCGCGGGGCCA
>Ga0210403_10000442_pt1 | contig 43827 bp, 40 predicted proteins | sample IncBWC19MmetaG_FD_150863 | JGI IMG/M metagenome (GOLD analysis project Ga0210403, IMG submission 150863) | Forest soil microbial communities from Barre Woods Harvard Forest LTER site, Petersham, Massachusetts, United States - Inc-BW-C-19-M | ecosystem: Environmental > Terrestrial > Soil >...
CAAGCGAGGCATTGAGTATCAGGTCCACATAGAAGTAAATGGCCGAGCTGAAGTCATAACGGCCGAGCGGTTGCTGGTCAGCACCGGACGCAGGGCAAACACCGAAGGCCTGGGGCTCAGCAGCGCCGGAGTCGAGCTTGGTCCCAAGGGTGGGATCAGTGTCAATCAGCACCTTCAGACCACCAATCCCGATATCTACGCTGCTGGAGATTGCGCAGGCGACCCCATGTTTGTGTATGTGGCAGCCTATGCAGGTGGTCTGGCGGCCCAGAACGCATTGACACAGAGAAGCGAAGTATTCGACTTGTCCGCTCTTCCGCGGGTTACGTTCACTGATCCACAGATTGCCAGCGTGGGCCTGACGGAAGCCGAGGCGAGCGCAGCGGGTTTGCGGTTCGAGACCTCGGTCCTGCCGCTGGAGCATGTGCCGCGCGCCCAAGCTTCGCGCAACCTGAAGGGACTGTTCAAACTGGTGCGCGAACGCGACACCGCCCGGTTAATAGGAGCACACGTTCTGGCTGCCGAAGCTGGAGAGACTATCCAGGAAGCCGCTTTGGCGATTCGGTTCAGGCTTACAACCGATGACATCATTGCGACCTATCATCCCTATCTCACCATGGTCGAAGGGATTAAACTCGCGTGCCTCGGCTTCTCCAAAGACGTGACGGAGCTGTCGTGTTGTGCCGCTTGAAGCAAAGGACATTGCAGCAAAAGACAACGGAGAAAGGCCCATGGCAAACGAAAAAAACGATAGCAACAAGGTCAGGCCCCGAGGGGGCCTGTCTTCAAGTCTGGCCGCACTAGGCGGGGTCATCGTTGCGTCAAGCTGTTGTTTACCTGTACTCCCATTTGTGGTTGCCGGGGGACTGGCTGGAATATCTCCGGTTTTTGCAGCATTGCAGCCGTACCTTCTGGCGGGATCGATACTGCTGGTGGCCTTCGGTTTTTATCAGTCCTGGAGGGCCAAGAAGTGCGATCTCAGAGTAGGCCGCTGGAGCCGGGCGGTCCTCTGGTTTTCCGCCGCAGTGGTCTTCGCCTTTGTATTCTTTCCCCAAGTTCTGGCCAATTTTCTGGCCAATGTTCTGGCCCGATGATCTGCGTCTCTTGACAGCGAGGTAACAGAGAATGAATCGCAAACACGTCATCATGGCAGCGGCCCTAATAGCGGTAGCTACGTTTGGCGCTCTATATAACACAACCCATCGGAGTATCGCGCCCCGCGGGCAATCGCCGTTGGTCAGTTTAGTGGACTCCAATCTCGACTCTTTCAAGGCCAGTTTCAATCAATCCAGCGATTCCATTCGTGTACTCTTGCTCCTTTCTCCCACCTGACCCACTTGCTTGCGGGGGGCCTCCGCTTTTGAAAAGCTCTTAGACGAGCACCATGATGCAGGAATGCGCGTGTATGTGGTTTGGGAACCTGTGCTGGCGACGGACGTGGGCGCTCCATCCACCACTACCCTGGCGAGAGTTCCCGATCTCAGGACCTCCCAATATTGGGACAAATCGCGTCTTCTGTCACACGTACTCGGAGAACAAAGCCGCGCCTCGATTGTTTGGGATTATGTAGCAGTCTACCCGCGGGGGACCACCTGGGACACATCTTTCCCGCAGGCGGTCAGCTCCGGCCATCCTGTGGTGAAGGTCATTGACCGGACCCAAGAGGCAATTCTGCATTTGCTATCGCAGAGTGGGCCATCGAAAGCCCAGGCATCAGGAAACAATTAACTTCATCTGCAGATTTCTGTTCCATTAGGGTGTTTTCGCCCCATCACCTCGAACAGAAACTCCAGGACCTCAATATGGCGCATGGCCTCGGCAAAGTCTTTACCCCATGTATATAGGCCATGCCTGCGCAACAAGATGCCATGGATATCCGGCTTACCGCGAAGGAGCTCGCCGATCTCATTGGAGAGGTCGTCATAGTGCTGTGAATTCTCTACGATTGGCACCCACTCCCGGTGTTCGTGGGTCGTCACATTGCTCAACCCTTTCAGCATTTCGTATCCTTCAATCGTGAAGCCATTCGTGCCGGAATAGACATCCGTCAGGTGTGTTGACCATATGGAATGGGTGTGAAGAATACAGCCGGCTTCGCGGTCCGACAGAATGGAGAGATGAATGGGCAATTCAGCAGACGGTTTGCCGGAACCGCCAATTCGTTCGCCCTTATCGGAAACCGTCAAAAAATTATCTTCTGCGAGCATTCCCTTGTGGGCGCCACTCTCAGTAATCATGAGTTCGAAGGGGACACGACGGAGAAGCACACTGAAATTACCACTCGTTCCCAAGACCCAATTCCGCTTGTAGAATTCGCGGCCTGCGTAGATTAGATTGGCAGTCGAAGAAGAAATCTCCGGTCTTGATCGATCTAAAGCGGAGTTTGCTGGTGGTCGTTCAGAAGCACGGTTTGTCACGCGGGTTCCTCGGCCATTGGTTTCCCAAATCTGCGGGGCAATCGAAGCCCGCCAACCAATATCATAAACTCATAAACCACCGTGGCGGCGTGTTGTGCCCGTACCGCTAAATTTTAAAATTACTTCAATCTGAAAACCGGCCACCCGTAGCAGGGCCAAAGCGGCCCCCTGGAACCGACTCGGACTGAGGTTTTGTTTACCCTGCGGCAAGTGGTCCGGGCAAGTCGTTTTTCGTCCTCCAACTCCCTGAGAGCGCATTTGAGCAGGGGACCGTGGATAAAGCAGGCGGTTCAGCCTGGCGATTTCACAAACACTTGAGACTAGAGATCCCCTCTCTAAGTCCTTCTCTAGCACCAATTATCATTAGATAATGCCAATAATGTATTTTATTAAACTTTGAAGTCAAACATTTAATTAGGGAAAATCAATATTTTACAGTTGTAACATTAGAGCTTTCTGATATAGTCTCTGACTCTTTTTCCTCAAGGAGGATTTTGACATGCAAGTACCTCAGTTTCATCTCAGCAGCATTCTCAGGATCTGTTTTTCATGCCTGTGGGTTATTCTGGCCACAGCTTTTGTCCCTACTGCCATAGCCGCCAGTGCGAGCGAGGGCGACACTTCGGAACACGTGCTGTACGTGGAAACCAACGATCAGACCCCCGGCAACAATGCGGTATTGGCTTATCGCGTTAATCCGAGGGACGGCAGCCTTTCGCCGCTGGGAACGTTTCCTACAAGAGGCACCGGCGGTGATGACTCCGCCGATGTCCTAGGCCCCCTTGACCATGACCAGGAAATTGTCGTAAGTGAAGACCAAAAGCTTCTGTTTGCCATTAACGGAGGGAGCAACACGATTGCCGTGTTCCGTATCCATGGCGATGGCCGCCTGACCCACGTGGAAGGATCGCCTTTCCCATCGGGCGGACTCACCCCTGTAAGTCTTGGGCTCGCCGGCGATAAGCTCTATGTTGTGAATGGCAACAACAATGGCATGGTAGGCGCAATTTCCAACATGCCAGCGAACTATACCGGCTTTCACATAAGGAAAGACGGCAGGTTGGAGCCAATTCCGGGCTCCACGGTGGAAGTCCCGGGAGATTCGAATCCAACCCAGGCGAACATTGCCTCAGTCGGCTCATTTCTTTTTGGCGTAGATTTATTTTCCGTGCCTTATCCCCAGCAGATCGTGCCTTTTTTTCCCGCGCGGGGCGGTCTCCTTCACTCTTTTCAAATTCATGAAGACGGGAGCTTGCAAGAAGCCCCTGGGGGCCCCTTTCTCCCCCCCGCAGACACTCGATTGGTGCCTACGTTTACCGGCAGCGGATACCTGCTGGGACTTAAGGCGCATCCGACGGAACGCATACTTTATGTTGGCGAAGTCGTAACCGATCAACTGGCGGTATATACCTACGATGACAATGGCACCCTGACTCTAGTGCATGAAACTCCTTTGGGCGTAGGCGGCACCGCCATTTGCTGGTTGACGTTCGATAAGGACCACCGGCATCTGTTCGCGGTCGATGCAGGAGTCAACGGTATCACGGTCTTCGACCTTGCCAATCCGCGGGCGCCTGTCGTGGTCCAGCAGTTCACGATGACGATTGTCGGAGCCAACGCCAGCCTGTTTCCGCCAATCTTCCCCGAGTCCGTTGCTGGTGTACCTTTCCAGATTTCTCTTGATCCTTCAGGCAAGTTTCTTTTTGTGTTGAGCCGGTCATTTACCCAAAACAATAACTTCCAGGACGGCAACAACATGCATATCCTGCAGGTGCAACCCGATGGCACATTAGTGGAGCCGGCGTTTTCTCCACTGCTCTTGCCTGTGCCGCCCACTGTCAAGCCAACGGGCAATGTGGTCGTTGAGGTGCGATCTGCAGACTGAAGCTGTTCTTCGAACCTGTATTCTCACGGTAGGTGTGGTAAAAAGCCGCTTCTTCTGGCATAACTGAGTTCGCCGACAACAGTTTATGACCAGAAAGGAAGCGGCTTTTGCCATGGCAGAGTGGTGGGAGTCCCTATTCGGGAGAGAAGGTATGCGTTTCAGGAGTCTTCGCTGAAGCCGTAATCACGCCACTTGCTTAGGACCTTCGCTTGCAGTTCCGGGCTATAGTTATGCACAAAAGAACACCGCACGGGCAAACGGCCACCCCAATCTTCCGGAGGCAAGCAGTTGTAAACGACCTTGGATGTCTTTCCGGAGGTTTTTTCGGACTTTTTCAGAAAGGCAACGAGCTCAATCGTCCTCTCATCGTTGAAGATTGTTTCTCCGGTAGCAGGGTGGCAACGGGTAGCAAAGGCCCACACGACCTCCGCCGTATTCGACGGGTCAATGTCGTCGTTCATGACCAACACTTTCGGTATCAAAGCTCCGAACTTCGATTTTTCAAATACATAGGTCCCGATTTCTTTGCACAAACGCACAGAATCATATCCAAGCCTGGACCGATAATCTTTGGGTACCGTAACCACTAACCAGTGCTGGGCGCTCTCAAACGGCACCCACGCCATGGTGGCGGGAATTCCGGCATCGCGAATTTCTGAAAGGATTGCGGCAGAGCTCGGTAGACCCTGGGCCGTATGGTTTTCCTCAACCGGCTCTCCGGCCGCGACCACGGGCAAGATAGCAGCATCGCGATAAGTGAGGGCCGTAACGTTGTATACCGGCTTCTGCGTACCGGGTCCAGGCCATAGATATCCGGCATACTCTCCCATGGGCCCCTCGGCCGCGGTTTCGGTGTCGGAGAGAAAACCTTCGATTACAATCTCTGAGGTGGCGGGCACTTCCAAATCGACTGTTTCGCACGGGACAACTTCTACGGGACGACCGTAGTAACCGCCCATGTAGTCGGCTTCGTTGATCCAGGCAGGAAGCGGCGTTCCAGAGACAAACGGAATAAAGGGTGGCCCGCCTTGGAACAGGGCGAACGGCGTGGGCTTCCCGAGTTTCTTCCACATGCCATGAATCTGTCCCAGATGTTGCAAAGGATGAACGATGCCCGTCATCCGGCGGCTATCCAGCAGCATCACCCGGGCGATGCTCCAATTGGTCCATTTGCGGTCGGGTGAACGGACGACAATCGTTCCCCAAGTATTGATATAACGTCCGCCATCGCCATCGTGAATGAGAGGAGTCGGGAGATCCAGCAAATCGACTTTGTCTCCAAGCAGAACATTTTGCTTGCAGGGAGCGGTCTTCACCACCTGTGGCGGCAGAGGCTTATTTTTCCTGGCATCAACAAGAGCTTGGACGATTTCAGGGCCACTCGCGCGCGGGTTTAAGCCATGCGATATCGCCACTCGGGAGAGATAGAGACCTCTCTGCCGGCTGACGCCCCCGGGCGCACCCAAGATCCGAAACCCATGCTTGATTCCTTTGATAGAGCTGAACAGCGGGGCCGGAGATTGGGTTTCGTAGCATCTTCGGATGATCGCCCCTACTTCCAGGTTCCAATCAACCTCTTCTTTCACATCAACCAGTTCGCCAATGTTTCGTAGCTCTTCGATGTATTCGCGCAAGTCACCAAGATAACGATGACCCGTAGAATTCTCCATGAGAACCGCCTCCAGTGTAACGGCACGATATTGAGGTTCTTGTGAGTTGCTCTAAAAAGGAAATAAGCGTTTTGTTAAAAGAAAATGTTGCACATGATGCTTTTCGCCGCGTGATGCCGATTGAGTTTACCACGGCTTCCTGGTTGGTCCAAAAGTGAGGTCAAATATGGGACAGTAAGATGCGAACAGCGGTTTTATTTGTTTGAGCTATATCCGTATGACCAACGCTTTGCGCAACGATAATAGAGCCAAACAGAAGGCTAATAGTGGTCCGAGCCAAGTCAGGTCCAACTGCCAGCTTGCCTATAAGCCCCGAAATAATATCTTCGGTTTGCTGAAAGTGGCTGGCAATCTCAGAGAGAATTTCCTGCTCTTGCTGGTCGCCGCCAAACTCAGCGGACGCTTTTATAAACGGACAGCCTTGAAAATCGGGAGCATGAAACGCATGATCAAGCAGGTCGAACACCGCCAGGATTCGATCAAGCACCGGAGCATCGCGCCCTGCAATCTCCCGTAATGCATGGAGCCAGAGTTCGTTGCGATACCTGAGATACGCCGCAATCAATTTGGATTTTGAAGGAAAGTATTTGTAAAACGTCATCTTGGCGACGTCGCTTTCCTTGATAATCCGGTCGACCCCCACGGTGTGAATACCAAAGCGATAAAAGAGCTCACCTGCCTTGGCAAGAATCCGTTCACGGGGCGCCAAGCCGGGTGACGGGGAAAGTGCTGATCTGTCGGCAGTTGCGGATTCCATGTCTAAAACCTTGAGTGGCGATTTGGCCTATTCTGTAAATTATACAGACGGGTCATTATATTTGGATATAAAAGTATCCTTTTTGAAAGCAGCTAATAGAGGCCGTCGCCTCCCAACGACGCATCTGAGCGAATCAGGAGGCGACGGCACCGCTACAGCAGCCTGCCAGACAGGATTGACGGGGCTGGGATTTTCCCCATCAAGAATATTTTTAACTTTCCTCTTTTCCTTATTTGAGGTTTACGCGCTCTTCTGCGCCGCACGCTGCTTCGCCGGCATGACAAGCGGAAAGTCAACTTCCGTTCCGATTACCAAGTTCATGTAATTGGCGAAAGTGAATAAAGCAACGTTGGCGACGATCTCCTGTATTTCCTCATCCGAGCACCCTGCGGATTTCACTTTTTGGAAGTCTTCCGATGTAACAGCGCCGCGCTCCCGCACGATAGCTGCGGTAAACTTCAGGATCGCGTCGATTTTTGGTTCGGACGATCCGGCAGTCCGGCACATCGCGAGTGTTTCATCCTTCATGCCTCTGCTCTTACCGATCGCTGTAAAAGCGGAAAGGCAATACGCGCAGCCATTAATCTCAGAGACCGCTACCGCAATTTGGTATCGAGTCTCGAACGGCAGTACGCCGCCTTCAAGCGTTCCGGAAAGTTCGAGAAAGCTCTGAAGTCCGGTTGGAGAATGGGCCATTGATTTGAAAGAGTTCGGAACGGAGCCGTATTTGCTCCCCACTGCATCGAGCAGTTCCTTCGCTTTTCCCTTGGCCATTCCTGGATCAATAGCCTTGATTCTCTGCATGCTGTTTATCTGAGTGTTACTCATGTTTTAACTCCTCAATCTATCGAGACAGACATGTCTGTCTCAACAATTGTGAATAATAGACATACTCGTCTGTCTATGTCAAGAACCATTCGAATTGAACCCCCGAGTAATCGACATGCGCTTTCACAACGGACTCGTTTGGTCCGAACGTAAAATAGGGGGCTATGGAAGCTGGAGAGCCAAGAGACCCTTGTGCCCGCATCCTGGGGGGCGGCGGGCCGCCTTTTCCATACGAAGGGCGTTCGTGCTATAACCTCGGTGAATTCCTTCAGCAATTCTGTGGACAACTCTGTCGAATTGCGGGAAGAGCATTTTTCACATATTGACGCCCGAAAATGGAGCTGGATGAACAGATGCTTGGCAGAAATGTTCTAAGTCAAATTCCATTTTGGAAAAACTATTTCTGGCTTTCGTGAGTAAAGCAAATCCTGGGACAGGCTGGCGACAACGCTGTATGTGGTAAACGGCAACAATAACCACGAGGCTAACTTGGCACCCAACAACACGCCAGCCAACTGCACCGGATTCCAGATCAAAGAGGATGGCCGTCCGGAATTTAATTCCCGGATCCACCGTGGAAATCGCCAGCAATGCCAATCCAACCCAGACACATATCTCGCCCGATAAAAACTTTCTTTTAGCATTGAGGCTGCAAGGACATCCGGCTTGCTCAGTCGTAACCAGCTAACGATTACTCTCTATTGCGGTGGGAGGGAAGAGATTCGGCGTTCCCTAATTCCTGCTAGCGCTCTTGATCGAGATGGGTGCGGCAGGATCTCACCCAAACACTTACACCAGTAACGGCGGTTGGCAATTTGGCTGCGCCCAATTGCCATTCTTTAGGGATAAAAGATTTCTTCAGTCTAAATGAATCTTAACTCTGGTCACAGCATCTGATGAAAGCTAGAGCCTAGATAACGAAAAAATGACCATGACACATCTTGAGCGAACGCTTCCTCCCGCTCCTCCGGAGGAGCGGACCGCTGAATTGCTTGGCAAACAATATATCACCGTGCGTCAACAGACAGCCGGTCTGGCCGCGATGCTCAGCGCCGAAGACCAAATGGTACAGTCCTGCCCTGAGGCGAGCCCGGCCAAGTGGCACCAGGCGCATACAAGCTGGTTCTTCGAGACCTTTGTCCTTTCTGACTATCTGCCCGGTTATCGCCCTTTTGAACCTCATTTTCGCGATCTCTTTAATTCGTACTACAACGCGGTCGGCCAGCAGCCTGACAAGGCGATCCGTAGCACATTTTCCCGTCCAACGTTGGAAGAAATCCGGCAGTATCGCGCACATGTGGACGAGCGGATGCTCGAACTGCTTCACTCCAAGGGCGCAACCGGCGCTGTCCAAAAGCTGGTGACGCTGGGGTTAAACCACGAGCAGCAGCACCAGGAGTTGCTTGTCACGGACATCAAGCACGCGTTTTGGAGCAACCCGCTCCGTCCTGCCTATCACCCGCGACGGCGGCGGTTCCGGTTTCCGGGGCGGTCCCGCAGAAAGAACCGCAGCTCTTTCCTGAGGGCCTGTACGAAATTGGCGCGGCAGAGGGTGAGTTTTATTTTGACAACGAAGCTTCGCGTCACAAGGTCTACACCCAGGCGTTTCGCATTGGCATGCGCCTGGTAACCTGCGGTGAGTATCTCTCGTTCATGGAAGACCACGGCTACCTGCGTCCAGAACTCTGGCTCTCCGAAGGCTGGAAGACCGTTCAGTCTCGCCAATGGAGTGCGCCTCTCTATTGGAAAAAAGTTGACGGCCATTGGTTCCAGTTCACCTGCTCCGGCATGAGGAAAGTCGAAGAGAGTGAGCCGATCTGCCACATCAGTTACTACGAAGCCGCCGCTTTTGCTTGTTGGGCGGGAGCGCGACTACCTACTGAATTTGAATGGGAGATTGCCGCTTCGAAGCTCAAGGTCCAGGGCAATCTGTTGGAAAACGGACGGTTCCATCCTGCGGCTGCAGCGCCGGCCAAAGAAGATGGCCCCATGCAAATCTTCGGCGACGTGTGGGAATGGACCGCTAGCGCTTTCCTGCCTTATCCCGGATACAAGCCGGCAGCCGGTGCGTTGGGAGAATACAACGCCAAGTTCATGAGCAATCAGATGGTGTTGCGCGGAGGCTCCTGCGTAACGCCGCGTTCTCACATTCGCGCCAGCTATCGCAATTTCTTTCCCCCGGAAACGCGCTGGCAGTTCTCCGGATTAAGGCTTGCTGATGACGGCAACTAGAGACCCAGCGGCCCTCACCAGCCCAATTGCGGAAGATGTGCTGCTGGGCCTGAGCGCACAGCCTAAGCGGCTTCCTCCGAAGTTGTTTTATGACGCTGAAGGTTCACGCCTATTCGAGCAGATCACGGAGACGCCAGAGTACTATCCCACACGTACCGAACGCGCCATCTTTCAGGAGTACGCCGCTGAGATCATCTCGCAAGCGGGAAGCAATCTGACCGTCGTGGAACTGGGCGCTGGAAGCGCGAGCAAGACAGCCATATTGTTGCAAGCTCTGCTGCGTTGTCAACTGCGGGCAGACTTTTATCCCGTGGATGTTTCTCCCTCGGCGCTCCAAGGCGCAATGCGTAGATTGAAAAGCGATTTCCCTTGCCTGCACGTCAGTCCCATCGTCGCCGACTATTCGCAGCACCTGCCCGACTTGAAATCGCTTCCCGGACGCAGACTGGTGCTCTTTACCGGCTCGAGCATCGGCAATTTCGAGTCGCAGGAGGCCGAGGAATTCCTGCAGCGGCTTCGCGTTTCTCTCCAAACCGGAGACGCGCTACTGATCGGCTTTGATCTAAGTAAAGATGCCGGCGTTCTCCACGCCGCTTATAACGACGCCCAGGGCGTGACCGCCGCCTTCAATAAAAACCTTCTGGCGCGCATCGACCGTGAACTGGGCGGCGACTTTGATCTGTCATTGTTTCAGCACGTTGCGTTTTGGAACCGGCAAATGTCGCGGATTGAGATGCACCTTGAAAGCCTCAGCCAGCAGACGGTCAGGGTACATGACTTGCGCCGGGTCTTCCACTTCGCCGTGGGCGAACGCATCCACACTGAAAATAGCTACAAGTTCTCTTCTGGATCAATCGCCCGGCTCTTCCGCGCGAGCGGTTACCGCCTGGAAAAAAGCTGGACTGATCCTAACCAGTGGTTCAGCGTCGCACTCGCCAGAGTGTAAGCTTGGTCTGGCGGCGAGTGAGTTTTTCCTGAATGGATTCAACGTTTGCGGCCCACACGATTCATCCAACCGCGAGGATGAGAGGATGAGCGTGGAATGGCGTGCCCAGGATTTGTCTGGTATGCTAATCCGGCAACCTGGAACAGCGCAGGTGCGGAAGTGAATGTCAGGCAGCGCCGCCTGGGTGTCTACTGGCAAAGACCGATTTGGCTGGAACAGCAATCGAGTTCGTCCACGTACACTACCGCGTCAACGGTAACCAGTCGCTCGTCTCCGATCTCAATCTTGCCGTTCAGCGCGGGGAGACGCTCATGCTGCTGGGACGAAGTGGTTCCGGCAAGACCACCACGCTCAAGCTGATCAATCGCATCTTGGCCGCCAGCCAGGGCGAAGTGCTGGTTGATGGCCGCTCGACCAGCGACTGGGACGTTATCCAGTTGCGCCGGAACATCGGTTATGCCATCCAGGAAGCCGGCCTCTTTCCCCACTACACCGTTCGGGAAAACATTGCGCTCATCCCTAAGCTAGAACGCTGGCAGCCGGAAAAGATCAAGGCCCGCGTGCAGGAAGTGTTGCACATGGTCGGCCTTGACCACGATCAATATGCGGAGCGATATCCCGACCAACTGTCCGGCGGGCAAAGGCAGCGTGTGGGACTGGCCAGAGCACTGGCCGCCGATCCGAAAATCCTGCTGATGGACGAACCGTTCGGCGCTCTGGATCCCATGACTCGCGTGGAACTTCAGCAGGAATTCTTGCGTCTCAAGAAGCGGCTAAGCAAAACCGTGGTGTTCGTGACCCATGACGTGACCGAGGCGTTGATGATGGGAGACCGTATTGCGCTCATGGATTCGGGAACGTTGAAAGGCGTCTGTACGCCGGCTGAGTTCCTGCGCTCCTCAAGCGAATTTGTTCAACCTTATATCAGTGCGTATCGGGCCGGGCGGCAGATTTTGAATATTGGGGAATGAGTTTATGTCTTTCTCGGATTTCTTCGGCGCATATAAGCACGACGTTCTCATGCTCTCCACAGAACACCTGTGGCTGGTAGGTGTATCCATGTTCCTGGCCGTTGCTCTGGGAGTGCCTCTGGGAATTCTGTTAAGCCGGCGGCCCAGATGGAAGGGAATTGTTCTGGGAAGCAACAACATCGTCCAGACCATACCCAGCCTGGCCTTGTTCGGCTTGCTGTTGCCGGTCCCGTGGATCGGCGCGCGCGCCGATCGGTTGGCCATCCTTGCGCTCACTCTGTATGCCCTGCTTCCCGTGGTGCGAAATACATATGTAGGAATCGCCGGCGTTGATGCGCCGGTGCGCGAAGCCGCCATTGGCATGGGGCTTAATCAGCGACAACTGCTTTGGCACGTGGAACTGCCACTGGCTTCAAATGTCATTGTGGCAGGTATTCGCACCGCCACCGTCATCACCGTGGGTGTGGCAACGATCGCGGCAGCCATCGGGGCCGGCGGCCTGGGCGAGTTTATTTTCCGCGGCCTGGCCATGGTGGACAACAAAGTAATTCTGCTGGGGGCGATTCCGGCCGCAATCATGGCATTGTGCGTCGATCTGCTGCTCGGTCTGCTGCAGCGCACGCTGGTGCGCACCCATCGCTGATATGGACCGTCGCGCATTTCTCTCCGGCCTTGGATTGTTGTTGACGGGATGCGCCTCCCGGCGCGAAAGCATTTCCATCGGCTCAAAAAACTTTACCGAGCAGATGGTCCTGGGTGAGCTGCTGACGCAATACCTAGGCCGGTTCTCCAGCCTGCCCATCAGCAAGCGCTTCTACCTGGCGGGCACCTATATATGCCATCAGGCCCTGCTGGCGGGGCGGATCGATATGTACGTTGAATACACGGGAACGGCACTGGTGGCGATTCTGAAAGAGCCGCCTTCTTCCGGCCACGAACAAGTATTTCATAGCGTCAAAGGTCTTTATGCCCGCAAATTCAATCTGGAAGTACTGCCTTCGCTGGGCTTCGACAACACGTTCGCTATGGTCATGCGTGGCAACGATGCGCGCACGGGGCGTCTGAAGACACTCTCCGACGCGGCCGCCATAGCATCCCAGTTGCGCCTGGGCGTGGGCTACGAATTCATGGAGCGGAAGGACGGTTACAGGGGCATGGTCAGTAAATACGGCCTCAAGTTTGCCGAAGCGCCGCGGGTCATGGACCTTGGCTTGCTTTATCGCGCACTGCAAAACAACCAGGTTGATCTGGTCGCGGGATCGAATACGGACGGACTGATCGCCGCTTTGGATTTGGTTGTCCTGGAAGATGATCTCCAGTACTTCCCGCCTTACGATGCTGTTCCGATTGTCCGCCGGGAAACATTGCAACGGCATCCTGAGATCGCTGAAGCACTTACGCGGCTGGGCGGCCGCGTCAAGGTGGACGATATGCGCCGGCTGAACTACGCCGTTGATGGCGAAAAGAAAGACGCTGCGCTTGTCGTCAAAGAGTTTCTGAAAAGGCTATGACCTCGGCCGCTCTGTTGAAGCAGCACGGGATTGAATTCGCGCAAACCCTGCAACAACAGGCGCATTGCCTTTGAACGCAACCCTACGCATCTGTCACAAACGCAGAAGCGCCGCCACACCCCCGAAGTCCGTGTAATGTTGCGTCGAACCGTTACGTTCACCCCGTCAATACCTTGGCGCCTGAGCTTGGGCGCTCAGGCGCCGAGACAGTTCGATTAAATCCCATGCACAATCGCTCAACAGGAAGCAACGCGGGTAGTGATCGAGGACACGGAAAGGAGAATCCTCGTCGTCTCTATGCGGTCAGCCGCAGGGCTCAACCCGCGCCCGTAGTCCGAGGCAGATCCCGACGGATCAAGACTCTGCGGTTCCGACCCGCGCATATCAGACTGATCAACCGTCGTCTACATCGCCTCGATCACTACCCCCGTTGCTTCCCGCGCGGGCCAACAAAAACCCAAACCAGATTTTCGAAGATTGACAAAGTCGTTCCATATCAGAGACGTAACTTGTTACGTCTAAAGGCAGCGGACTTGAATAGTCGGTCGGTCAAGAACGAAGCCGCATTCTATCTTGGTCGCTTCGGAAATAGCATCTATTTGATCGGAGTCCCGTCCCGCGTTGCAGGACTTTTCGCCTATCCCGGTACGCTCATCCGGTGGTATCCGAACCGTTTCAAAATCCACGCTGCCCGTTGCAGCTCGTTGGCGTCCGCTACCTCGAAGCCGAAAGCGTCGGCCAGCCGGTCCATGGTCGAGAAGAGGAAGCAGACATAGATTACTTCGCGTAGGGCCGCATCGCTCACCCCGGCAGCGCGGGCGGTTCGCACATCTTCCGCGCCCACCGAATCCGGAGTAAGCGTCAGCTTTTCAAGAAAAGCCAGCGCCCCGGACATACGGGCGTCGACCGCCGCTGTGCGCCAGTCGGCGAGCACGGCTTCCACCATGCTGCCGTTGCCCAGACCAAACGCGTTCACCGCGACCGCGGTGTGGCTGGCAATTCAGAAGCGGCAGCGGTTCAGGTTAGAGACAAACGCGGCAAATGTCTCCACCTCGCCCACGGACCACTCGCGCGCATTTCGCAGGCCTTCCTGCAAACAGCGCGCGAAGTGCTTGCCGAAGAAATCCCGCCGATACGACATCATCAGCACCGGCGCCAGGGCCCGTCCGCTGAGCGCCCGCAAGATCCACAGTTGCATTTTCTGTAACCGGTTATGGCCGTGTTTCAAAATTGCGAGCCGCATTCTTGACCTCCAGTACAATGACCAGGAGAAAAAGTGATTCTGATAGATCTGGACATCTGGACATCGGGTAATCGGGACATCGGAAATACCAGCCTGCTTTTTCCGTGGAGACCTGCAACGCACGGCCCGCGATGTTCAAGGCTTTGTTTTTTCGGCGGCAGCCGTGAGCGCGCGTAATCCGGCCTCGAATCGTCTCACCCCAGCGCCTGCTGCCGAGGCCACGGTCAGGTCGAAGATCTGGTCTTCCGAGTACCCAACCTGGCGAAGCTGGTCGAAGTCCTCATCGCTCACCGTCCACGGACGCTCGCTGATCTTCTCCACCAGTGCGCACAGCTCGACGGCCTCCGGGTGTACGGCCAGAATCTCCGCCGCGTGGCTTCGCGTTCGCTCAAACACAGCTTGGCGCAGGGCCTGGTCGCTCTTTCCGGATGGGCCGAGCAACGCTTCGATCACCTTCTGTACTTTCTTGGGCAGAACCATTGGCGGCATCCTTCCTGGAAGTGCTCCGATCACGGGCGTACGTTCTCTTCCCATTATGCACTGGATACTATCAATACAGTTCCGGGCGGGGAAAACAACCTTCTCCTGGCATTTTCACGAGTCTTTTGCGGCCAACGGCCCTGAAGGACACGTAAGGAACTAATGACGTGACCGCGAGGAAGAGTAACTGCAATGAAGCCAGTGTCAACCGCAGAAAAGGATGGTGCCTGGACGGCGCCAGAGCTTGCGGAAAATGCCAGAACAACTGTCAAAGAGGACGGCTTCAGCCGTCCGTAAAGTGCAGGATAACGAGCGGCTTCAGCCGCGGTTTATCTCTCTGAACGCGGCCAACCCAACGACGCGCCACCCCTGACTTGTGGGGTGGAATAATATTTAATGTCTAATCACTTCTAGATGTAAATGATTTTGAAACTGTGATGTCGCCTTGATGCAGATAACTGAGACGGTTTCACGGACGCCCTTCAGTAACCACCGCTTAGTCATTCTCCCCAAAGACGGTGTCCGACGGGCTCCTCCGGTGCCGCGAGTAAGAGATCGCGAGCGGGCGTCGGTGCGGAACCGGAAGCGGGCCACAGTAGCATTGAATGGGGTTGGAACAATTGCCTATTTCAGGCTGCCCTGGGAAACGCCTCGTCCACTGAAGCGAGACCATGCCGGGTGCGCAGTCTCCCACTAGTCATGGACGCATTTCTGATTCTGATACCAATGGTCACCTGTCCCGTTAATTTCATAATAGACACCATCGCGGCCAGGGTTCCAGATCGGCCCGTAGTATTGCCGGAAAAACTGAGTACAGGTGAGCCCTTCACCAAGAGTTACTACCCACCAAGCGCCAGCCTGTAGCGAACCTTCTCCCCGGCCTTCAACCTCATTCCATCGAAAGCCGACTATTTCCCTGCGGTTATGTGAGAGCGCTTTGGCAAACTCTATCAACTTTCCATTATCATCCATGACCAGCCATTTATAATTGTCATCCTCTTTGACCCCGGAAGCATCCTTTGTCTTCACGGTAGGTGTCCAAAACTCAAGCTGATGGTGGGCTTGCGGACTGAAGGGGGCGAACCTCGGGGGGCTGACCATCCCGACGGCGAGCCAAGTCAACGATGTGGTAAGAACAGTAGTCACAAAGGCCGTGATTAACGAAATCATCCAAGGCCGTTCGAAGAGCTGCTTTCGGCGAAGATAGATCCATGCGCCTCCTGCCGCCGCGAAGAACAATTCTCCCGCAATTATCGCCGCCACATGAGTTGAGAATGCTCGCCACTCCATTGATTGCCTCCTCCACCATCGGCCCAAAACGAAATCCTATCAGGATCCAAGACAGCTTCACCTGCCAATCGGTATTTGCGCATTCTTCCTCGCGTTGCACCCTCGATGAGCAAGCTGCGCATTACCTGGAATAGTTTTTCCGCCTTTGCTGTAAGGTGTTATGTGATCCACAGTGCTGTCATCGAACATGTGAATCTGATTTCCACAGAGCTTGCACTCGTTCGACTTTTCATAAAGCTCCTTGCGAAATGCATATTCAAAAAACCGCGGTTCAATCAATGTACCGTCGATGATAGGATCGACAAGAGAACGGAACTTCGTCCAGCGGATCTTAGTCTGAGAAGTGCTACCCGTGCGCTTTGAGATTGCGTCCTGCAATTCTGCATCGGTAAGCATCGTGAACAGGAACAACTCCCGTAGCTGCTCCGCAGCTTGCTGGATCTTTGCCGTTTGACGGCTTATTAAGGCAGATGCCTGGATGTCAAAAGCGGTTACGGAAAATTTGCTTTCCCATGTACCCTTATTGGTTCGAGAGCTGACTTCATAAAATCTACCTGCCTTGTCTCCGAATACTGCATAAATGTTTTGCATGGTCTGTCTGAATAAAACTGTGTGGGTCTTCAAGTCCTGAACTTCGCGTGGAGCGTATTGCCCCATGTACTCGTTCAAAAAACGCTTGAGGCTACCCGTCTAATTGGCGAGACGATTGGCAAATGCGAGAAAACGAAGGATGACCTCTCGCTCTTTGTAGCGCCTTTCCGGGGTGTCTCCTCCTTTGATCTTTCTCCAGTACGGGTCATGCTCAAGCTCCGCCAGAAGGTCATTGAAAGGACCGCGGAAAACGCAATTTCGCAGTTCCTGCTCATTCAAGAACATTGATCCACGATTCAGACGTTCAAAAACTTCATACCGAAGTTCGGTATTCGCGCCGGGATCAATGACTATGCTTCGTATGGGTGTATCCAAAATCTTCTCTTGCTGTGGCTTCGTCAGTTCTTTAAAGAATTTATGGTTTAGGCTGGGCATACTGTGCAGCTTCCGGAGCGCAAACTTATTTGACACGAAGTTAACCAGCGTTGTAAGCCGCTGCTGGCCATCAATGATCTCCAGACGTCCCTCAATGACCTTCCCAAAGTAGATGGGCGGGATCGGAATCTCTAGCAGCAAGGATTCAATGAGGCGAGACGGCAACTCAGGGCGTTGGTCCCATACGTACTCTCGCTGGAATTTTGGCTGGAGATCCAACTGTCCTCTGTCCAGTTTGTCTCGAAGGGCCAAGATGGTCCAGTCCGCGCCCTGGCTGGTAACCGGGCGGTCATCCGGTTTTGCAACTGGTTGCTCGTCTTCGCTTTCCGGCTCAAGCTGATCTTCTGATGACGAGGTGGTTTCCGAAGAGCCGTTGTCGGGGCTATTGGGATTGTCCACCAATGTGTTCGGGACATCTGGTTCAGCGAGATCCACTGAGGAGTTGACTGCAATAGGAGCATTATTCTTGAAGCCAGGGGCGAGTACGAATCGAATAGCATCGTCGATCTTTGCCTCATCCAGAGACGGCGCTGTATCAACTCCCAGGCGCGCTAGCGCAGTCTTGATGTCCGAAATCACATTTGCGCCTCGGCGGGAAGCGCCGAACCATTTCAGCACCGCACGTACCCTGTATCTCCTTAAGTTTTCACCATCCTTCAACTGCCCCAATATCTTTAGGATCTGCTTCGGTATACCTTTCATCGCTTGCCCTTTCACGCCACTCTGAACATCAATTCACCTGCCAAATCAATGCTTATCAGCAGAACTCTTGCTAAAAGCCAGCTATGCGTACTCTTGGCTGATTCATATACTAGAAGGTCATCTGCCCGATTTATGAATGCCGTTCATCGAAGAAACCACCGTACTCCGTACTTTTCTTTGCGGCTATCATAGGCTCTCCGAGAGCAAAGATAAAGGATAGTGAGCACAGTTCTTTAAGCGGCATTGTTATCGGTGAAATTGTAACGGGGGGGCCACAAAGTGATTGAAGGAGATGAAGAGATTAGAAATCCAGCCTGGCCTCTTCGCATGGAGCTAAACCGGCAAGTCATTAGACTCACACTGGCCAACCTCGAAAATTGTTTGGGCTGTTGATCGTTGATGCTTCTGCAGCCTCCAACTTGCCTGCACTGCGGAGGACGGCGGACAAGAAATCAATGTAACTTGTTCAAAACATTGGTTGGGGGAGAGGATTTTGAACCTCCGCCCCTTGATCCGCCAAACCCCTGAAGTCCGCGTAAGGTCGCGCCGAACCGTTACGTTCACTCCGTCAAAACCTTGGCTCCTGAGCTTGGGCGCTCAGGCGCCGAGACAGTGCTGAGCACTGTCTCTACGGGTTGTGATTCCGATGTGATTCCGGTGTACGCTTGCATGATCGCCGCTGCCGGACCATAATATCGTGTGCGCCTGCCCGGAAATCCGCTTGCGTCTACAGTGTCTCGTCCCGTGGTCGCCGCGCCCCCGGTCTATCGGCCACAACCAACTCGGAACCAGCCCGAGCGCATTGGAGCACCCAACGGAGCGCCTGCCGTGTACCGGCCGCAATCTTCAGTTACACAGACTAAAACCGCGCAAGCGGGATGCGCACCTGAGTTCGCGCATCGGCCTTGCCACGGTACCGTACTGGTTTGGCCCGCAGGCTGTCGTACAGCGAAGCTAAAGACATAGAAATGGAGCGCAGGCTGGAAGACAGCAGGAGATTGGAGGAATGGACACGGAATGTTCGCAGCATCTCGACGGGCCATAATCGATCTTCAGGTTTGTCCAAGCCGGGCGTCTACGATCTGATAGAGCAGGGCCCATTCAGGGGAGCGGATCCAAAGGGTGTCATAGAAAGGGAACATCTCGATCCGGTCAGCCGGGCGCTGGGCTTGATCGGAACGGCGCATTGTTTTCTTCGGTTCCATTTTTTTATTTCCTGGTGATGGTACTCGGCGCAATTCTCAGCATGGCGGACCGTTTCCGGGCCATGCTTTCGGAAGTATATCGGCGCCGGCATGGTGGTCCTCTGAGCGCGGCGCAGCCGGTTCCTCGGTCCCGCTCGCGCCAAGTACGCGCGCGTGGGCCCTTTGAATGACAAGAGTGGGAATTCGTTAGCGCGTGCTTCGTTTGATATTGAGCCGGGGGCAGAGGTTTGGACGTATGATGAAAAGGCGAAAACATGGTGCTCGAAAACATGGTGCTGTGGAGCCTCTGGCAATGGCGGCTCCTGCACATGCAGGTGGCAAATAACTGCCTATGCAACCCCTTCACTTGAGCGGCGCCATTCATCGGGCGGATGCGGCCGACGGGGTCGTCGTCCTCGAAATCGACAATCCGCCGATGAATGCCATGAGCAGCTACATGCTCAAGCAAATGGCCGAGGTTCTTGGCGAGCTAGAGGGCGACAGCACGATCCGCGCCGTCGTGCTTACCGGGCGGGGCCGTGCGTTCTGCAGCGGCGCCGATCTGAAGGAGGCCGCACGCGGCGGCGGGGAGGACCTGGCGTCCTTCGGCCGGATGTTGGAAATGGTGGCCGCGTCCCGCGCGCCCGTGATCGCGGCGATCAACGGTCATTGTGTCGGCGGCGGGCTTGAACTGGCGCTGTGCTGCGACCTTCGGATCGCATCGACCGAAGCAAGGTTCGTGTGCGCCGGCGTGAATGTCGGGCTCATGGCCTCCACCTATCGCCTACCGCGCCTGATCGGAGTCTCACGGGCCAAGGCGATGCTGCTGACCGGCCTTCCGCATGACGCCGCTCGAGCCGAGGCATGGGGGCTGGTCACGGAAGTCCACGCGCCCGGCGCGTTGGCCGGCGCCGCGCTCGCCCTCGCCCAGCGCATCGCCTCGCGCGCGCCGCTGTCGGTGGAGGCCAGCAAGCGCGTTATTGATCGCGCTCTGGACATGTCACCAGCCGAGTACGCGCAGATGCAAGCCCAGGAATTGCCGGCGCTGCGTCACAGCGCCGATCACAAAGAAGCCGTCACCGCGTTCGCCGAGCGGCGCGAGCCCAAATTCAACCGGCGCTGAACCGGCGCGGAAGGGACAATTTGAAGATGCCACCAGGCTCACTCGAAGGCCTCCGGGTGATCGACTGCACCCATGTGATCGCCGGCGCCTATTGTTCGATGCTGCTTGCCGACCTCGGCGCGGACGTCATTAAAATCGAGCCGGTCGAGGGCGAAGGAAATCGCGATCAGAAGACGACGCCGTTCCGATCGTTCGACTTCATGAACCGAAACAAGCGCGCGATCGCCCTGGACCTGCAAAACCCGGAAGCGGCCGCGGTGGTCCTGCGGCTCGCCAAGACCGCGGACATCTTTGTCGAGAATTTCCGCCCCGGAGCTTTCGAGCGTCTGGGGCTTGGATACGAACAACTCCGCGCCGTGAATCCCCGTCTGATCTATTGCTCGATCTCCGGCTTTGGGCACTCCGGCCCGTACCGGGAGCGCGGCGGATTCGACCTTGTGGCCCAAGGCATGAGCGGCATCATGAGCTTCACTGGCGAGGTTGGCAGTCAACGCCCCGTCGCCGCCGGTGTGCCTCTGTCGGACCTCAATGCCGGGAGTTTCGGGGCGCTGGGCATTCTGGCCGCTCTCAACCATCGCCATTCCACCGGTCAGGGACAGAAGGTCGAGGCCACTCTTTTGGAGTCCGCTCTTGGATACGCCGTCTGGGAGACGGGCCTATACTTGACCACCGGGGAAATCGCGGCGCCTCGTGGATCGCGCCATCGTCTTGCCGCGCCCTATGAGGCGCTCAAAACGGCGGACGGCTACATCGTCGTCGGTGTCACCAACCAAAAGCTCTGGGCCAAATTCTGCCGGGCGATCGAGACGCCCAGTCTGGAGACCGAAGCCCAGTTCGCCACACCCGACGACCGCATCAATAACCGGGATGCGCTGCAGATGCGTATCGAGGCGGTCCTCGTGCAGCGGCCCTCGGCCTATTGGATCGATCGGCTGTTGTCGGAAGGTGTGCCCTCAGGACCGATCAATACGATCGCGCAGGCCGTCGAGGACCCCCACGTCGCGGCCCGCGGCCTCCTGGCGGAGGTCGAAGGCCGCCGGTTCACGCGCGCGCCCGTCACCATGTCCGAGACGCCGGTGACGATCAAACGCGGCCCGGCCCGGGTGGGCCAGCATACGCGCGAGGTCATGCGGGAAGCTGGCTTCCTGGACGCCGACGTTGATCGGCTAGTCGAGTTGGGCGCTGCCGCGGCTGAACCTGCCGAAGGCTAGTACTGTGACCAGGAAGTGGTCCGCGCCCTCGCCGACGCGCCCCTGACCTGAAGCGCTTACTCCCCGCCCGGCTTGGGTGCTGCAGGCAGGGCTTCCATGTGCCGCAGGTTATTCAGGATGGCCTGCTGCGCCGGCGTGAGTTTGTTCTTCAGGCGGACCAGCAGGGAAATCTGCGCGCGCTTGATGTCGCGCTCCGCGGTCAGCACCTTTTCCAATTGAGCGAGAACAGCCTGCTCATCCAGCTTTGACCCTTTTGCGAGCGCCACCAGCTTTTCGGCTTCATCCTCCATCTTCCACTGCAACTCAGTGAAGCTGGTTTGCGTCTTGCGCAGCTCGGTCTTGAAATAGCTCTGCTGCTCGTCGGTGAGTTGCAGCGCTTCCTGGTTGCGCATGATCATCTCCGGCGGATAAAAGTTATGGCCGAAGGGGTCCTGTCCCGTGTGCCCCGGAGTTCCCGCCGGTGGTGGCGGTGGTGGTGGCGCCGGCTGCTGGGCCTGCGCCATGGAAAGAGCGAGGACCAAGATTGAAAAGAGACAAAAGACTCTGGGTTTCATTGGCGTTTCTCCTGTTGCGTTGGTGTGGAAAAATTGAGGTAGCTTTCACCCAGCCGGGGCGTGCTGCGCAGCAACTCCTGCCCTGGAGTTTCCAGCAAGGCGGCCGTGGGCGACTGCCAGTTCGCCAGCCGCGTGGCGGAGGCCATCGTATCTTCTGAAATCCGGTTGGTGTGCGGCTTCTGTGTGACCAGCACGGCGGCAATTGTGGCCGCAGCCAGCGCTGGAATAGCCAAGGTCAGGGTGAAAGCCCAGCGCCTTGGTAAAACAGCCAGCCACGCCCATACGGCTGGAAGCGCTCGCGGTTCTTGTTGGGCTGCGGCCTGCATCACCCGTGCGTGGAATTCTGGCTGCGGCCCAGCGTCCTCATTCTGGACGATCAGGGGTAGTGCCGCATCCATGCGGGTGCGGCGGGCGAGAAGTGCGTCCAGTTCCCGGCGGCAGCCCTGGCAATGCTGTATGTGTTCCTGCAGCAGGGAATCCACGGCCCCGCTCAGTGCGGCTTCGAGCAGCGAATCTCTGCGTTCTTGGCAGTAGGTTGTCATTGCATGGTTTCCAGTAAAAATTTTCTGGCTGTGTGCAGCCGGGAGCGGACCGTGCCCGCCGGAATGCCCAGTACCTCGCCTATGTCGGCGGCTTCCATGTCTTCGACCAGAGAAAGTTGCAGCACGCGGCGGAGTTTTTCCGGCATCGTTTCAATTTGCCGGCGCACTTGTTGCACCAGCAGGCCTTCGTCGGCATTGCGGGCGCCATCGGCAGCTTCCGGCTGCAACGTTTGCCATTGTGCGTCACGCGCCATCTGCCGCCGCGCGCCGCGCTGGCGGTTGAGCGCCAGCCGGAAGGCGATGCGGTTGACCCAGGCGCGAAACTTTTCTTCATCGCGCAGTTGCGCTAGATTCTGGTAAGCGCTGAGAAATGCCTCCTGGGCGATCTCTTCCGCGTCCGCGGCGTTGCCCAGCACGCTGTAGGCGATGCGAAACACCCGTAGCTGGCTTTCCGCGACCCGGTCGCTAAAGGTGCTCTCGCGGGTTGCGCTACCGGTCATGGTCATCAATGTTTCCACTCAGTTGCCCGCCTTGAAGTGCCGCCTTCATTATGTCCAGACACCGCGGCGGGCGAAAGTGTTCAAAGAATGTTATTGGACACCGCCTCTCCCAATCCATTATCCTCACCCGCATGAAACGTCGAGACTTCATCAAATCCACCGCCGCCACCGCCGCCGCTCTCACCTTGCCACGTCTGGCTCAGGCCGACGATTCCGAACTCAAGCCTGTCTGGGCGCAGATCGAAAAGCGCCATGATGAGGCGGTGCAGCGGTTGCAGCATTGGGTCCGCCAGCCTTCGATTGCCGCCGAGAACCGGGGCATGAACGAAGGCTGTGAGCTGACCATGAACATGCTGCGTGAGGCCGGCTTTGATGGGGTCACGAGAATTCCCAGCGATGGGCATCCAGGCATCTTCGCCCACATCGATGCCGGCGCGCCCCGCACACTGGGCCTGTATTTCATGTATGACGTAAAGCAGGCCGATCCCTCGGAGTGGTCCTCGCCGCCCTTCGATGCCGCCCTGGTCGATAAACCGGGTCTGGGAAAAATTCTTATCGGACGCGGGGCCGTGAACCAGAAAGGGCCGGAGGCCACGTTTCTGGCGGCGCTTCATGCCCTGCGCGGAGCAGGGAAAAAATTGCCGGTGAATCTGGTGTTCGTGGCCGAAGGCGAAGAAGAGATCGGCTCGCCGCATTTTTCTCAAATCGTCCAGCGCCCGGAGGTGGCGGCGGCGCTGAAGCGTTGCAGCGGCGTCTTCATGCCGTTTCCGTCGCAAGACCTGGGCGGCGAAGTCACGATCAACCTGGGCGCCAAGGGTATCGTAGAACTTGAGCTGGTTTCGAGCGGCGAGCGCTGGGGACGCGGCCCTAAGAAAGACATCCATTCGAGTAACAAGGCGCGGGTCGATAGTCCGGCCTGGCATCTGGTGCAGGCGCTGGCCACACTGGTTTCCACCGATGGCAACACGCCGTTGATTGAACACCTCGCCGACAAGGCCCGTCCGCTCTCCGACGCTGAAAGAAGAATGCTTGCCGTGGCCGCCACGCGCATGAATGAGCAGGGCGCCAAGAAGGGCATGGGCGTCGATCACTGGATCCACGATGTGAGCTTCAGCGAGTCCCTGGAAATGCTGGTTTCCCAGCCCACCGTCAACATCGAGGGACTTGTAGGCGGCTACACCGGACCGGGCGGCAAGACGGTTCTTCCGCATAAGGCGGTGGCCAAGCTCGACCTGCGCCTGGTCCCCGACATGACAGCGGCGGAAACGCTGGCGGTGCTCAAGGCCCATCTGCTCAAACACGGCTTTGGCGACATTGAAGTCAACATGACCGGCGGCTACGACCCCACCAGCACGCCGGCGGATTCGGCGCTGATTCGCGCCCAGGCCGCCGTCTACCGGCGCTGGAATATCGACCCGATCATGATGCCCCGGCTGGCCGGTTCCTGGCCCGGCTATGTGTTCACGGGGAATCCGCTGCGCCTGCCTGCCGGACACTTCGGTCTAGGCCACGGCAGCGGCGCTCACGCTCCGGACGAGTACTACGTGATCGAATCGACCAACCCCAACGTCCAGGGAATGGACGGCGCCGCGCGCTCCTATGTGGAATACCTGTACGAACTGGCGCGCACATCGTAAAAGAACAGGTATTCGAAAACGCCAGGAGCGCCGTCCATAAACATAGTCGCCACTCCACAAATCATGGCGTAGAGACGTACAAGTTACATCTCTACGCCATGATTTGCTGGTGGGGACGAAAAGACAGCAGGCGCCCTACCTAGTAGCCAAATAAAAAGGGCCGCCGCTGCTGGTCCCAAAATCGGAAATATTCCGCTTATCAGAGTGACGGACAACAAGTCACTTCACCCAAAAAGGAAGATGCAATGAGAAGAGGAATTTTTGCAATTAGCTTTGCCCTGGTAGCGGCATTGGGTCTGTGCAACCTGGCCCAGGGGCAGGGAACCGTGGTCGTAGCGGTCCCAGCTCAGGCCGGAGCCGTACAGGGAACGACCCAGAACTCGGACGCTTTTATCTGGCAATTGTTCACCCAATTCGCTGCGCCCGTTTCTAACAAGAGCCCCAGGCCGGTGCTGTTTGAAACCTGGGCCTCAGATGAGGAGACGTTCTCAACCAATCCGCATTGGCCCACGCCGGGCCGGCCCTTGAAGCTGCATCCAAGCGCTCTGAACGCAGCCAAGATACACGGGCTCGCCGTGCCGCTCAAACAGTTGCGCTCTTTTACCCTGGATGTTCCCTGCAATCCACCGACGGGCGCAGCCGTAGGCGGGTTCCCAACCACTGGAACGCCGACGCCCTGTATTGCCGAGCAGGTCGCTCGCAACCGTCCTGACTTTGATTACATCGTGAGCAACAACCTGAATACCCAGAAGGGACTAGCGTCCGCCTATGCAAAATCGTTCCAGGTGGATTTTCCAACGGCTGCGATTGCCATCAAAGGCGACTGGGTCCCTTTGCCGGCCCTGCTGCAATGGATTCCGCAGCTTGGCAGTCTCGATAACATCAGAAAGCTCTACTTCACGACCACCTCAAATTCGGTTGAATACGCTCTGCTTTCCATGCACGTGAGCAGCCGGCAGAACCCAGACTGGGTCTGGGGCACCTTGGAGCATCAGATGAATCCGGGCCGTTGCGACTACATTGGCTGTTTCGACACCTTTGGCGCGCAGATTCCAGCCGTGCAGCCGAACAGAACAGCGTATAACACGCAATATGGCACTTGCCTCAAGACGCCGCAATTGCAGAGCCTGATGTCCAGCGCCAACCTCTCGCCCGTTTGGGCCAATTACTGCCTCAAGTCTACCGAGGTTGATTTCACGGCCAGTGACGGAACGCCCTATGTGCTTGGCAACTCGGTCATTGAGGGGATTGTAGGTAACGGCACCATCGCCGCTTCCTCTTGCATCAGTTGTCACTACTACGCATCTTTTGGAGCGACAGGGAAACCCACCGCGGGCGCGTTTGCGGTTCTTCCTTTCAACCCGACCGGAAACCCCATTCCGGGTGTCCTGAATGGGGCACGGCAGTTCAGCTTTACCTGGGGTGTACTGCAAGCGCCGTAAGAACGGCAGCTAGTGCCGTGACCAGGAGAAAAGTAATCTCGGAAGATCGGGACATCTGGACATCGGGTAATCGGGACATCGGAAATGCCAGCCCGCCCTTTCGGCGGCATTACCAATTCAACCGGTCGCGGCACTAGCCTGTGAGACGGGGTGGCCTTCTATCGGCGGAAGGCCATCCGGTTAAACTCAGTGCTGGTCCCGTAATTCTCTTATGAAGCTATCGATCCGCCTTGCCGTTCCTGAAGATGTAGGCGTGTTGCGCGCGCTTATTGATGCTTCCGTTCGCGGACTTCAGGCCGGCGACTATACGCCACGCCAGATCGAAGGCGCTCTGGCTTCAGTTTATGGCGTTGACACACAGTTGATCTCCGACGGGACATACTTTGTAGTCGAAGGCGAGACCGAAAATGCCGAGCCGGTGATTGCCGGCTGCGGCGGATGGAGCCGGCGCAAGACACTGTATGGCGGCGACCAGTGGCGGGGGCGCGAGGATTCGCCGCTCGACCCCGCCACTGACGCAGCCAAGATCCGCGCATTTTTCGTGCATCCGCTATGGGTGCGCCGGGGCATCGGTACCATGATTCTTGAGGCCTGCGAGAGCGCAGCCGGGGCCGCCGGATTCAGGCGGTTGGAGATGGGCGCCACCCTCACGGGAGTGCCCTTGTATCTGGCCCGCGGGTACATCAAGAGAGAGCTACAGGAAGTTCCTTTGGCCAACGGCGACGCGCTGCCTATTATCAGGATGGAAAAACTAGTGCAGTGACCAGGAAGTTTAGTAATCCTTGAAAATCGGGTGATCTGGAGATCGGGTGATCGGAACGGCGCATCGCTTTCTTCGGTTCCATTACTTTATTTCCTGGCCGTGGAACTAGTGCCGTGACCAGGAAATTCCGCCCATTGCAAACCCGTATCCCCTGTGATGCGCGGCTGGGTTGCGCATCACAGGGTGGCGGGGCCATGGGGCATTCCGATGTGGGCCATGCAGTCATTCACTGATCGACTTACAACGCGCGCAGATACTGGAGCAAGTCTTTCTTCTCTTGCGCCGTGAGCTGCGTATGAAGAATCATGTTAAAAAACTCGACTGAATCTTCCAGGGTGAGCAGCCGTCCATCGTGAAAGTATGGTGGAGAATCTTTGATTCCGCGCAAAGAGAATGTCTTGATCGCGCCCTCGGGTCTTCCGTCATAAAATCTTTCGACCTTCAGGTCATGCATGGTGTTGTCGGTAAACTGCAGCGACGGCACATGACAGGTAGCGCATTTGGCCTTGCCTTTGAAGAGCGCTTCACCCCGCAACTCCTCCGGCGTCGATAGGGAAGGGATCAGATTGTTGAGAACGTCGAGCTTGGGCGCCGGCGGGAAATCGATAATCGAATTGAAGTCTCCCATGTGATTGACCTGAGGTTTGTCCAAGGTGCGTCCGCCAATGGCCGCCAGCATGGTGGTGTCCCCATCGAAATATTCTTCCACCTCGGCGAAGTGGTCCATCGAACGTATCGAACGTTTTGCTGAGAAGATCAATGCCGCGTAATTTCCCCGCAATGTTGGAGTTTCAGTACGCAAGCGGGCATAATTCGGGCGCGCATCGGGCGCCAATTCAACAGAGCCATTGGTATGGCCGTTCACATGGCAAGACAAGCAACTTACTCCTTGCGAGGGCTCCGGAGTCACACGATGATGCGTGGTATTAAACCAGGTGGTCTGGAACGGCGTGACCATCAACCGCAAGCCATCCATCTGTTCCGGCGTCAGGATGCCATTCATGATGTTGAAGTAGTTTCCGTACGTGATCTCCACGCCGCGGCTTACGTCTCCCAATTCCGGATGCGTAGTCAAATACAATGCCGGCGGGAATTCCGGCAGATAGCAGTCGGGGATATCGAAGCCTACGTCAAACCGTTCATGCTCAGGATGCACGGTTGTCCATTGCGGCGGAAAGAGCATATGGGCCGTTGAATGCAATGGATGTTCCAGGGGTTTGTACGGGAATGCATTGCCGGCCTTTACCTGGGCCTCCGAAAGCGCTGCGTATTCTTCCCACGTATTGGTCCCATTCGGCAGTCTTCCGGTTGGGCCGACCGGCAGTGGTTTGCCGCGCGACATCGTCGCCTTTGGATCTGCCTTGCAATCCAGATGAAATTGCGATTCAAGGCGCTCGCGGGCCGCCTTGTCTATCGCAGGCCGTTGCTTCTCCATCAGGTCCTTGAATACAGCGAAAGGCTTCCCTAGGTCGGGGCCGCCAAAAGAAGTCGCGCCGCTACCGCCGTAATGGTAGAGGCCGCCAGGAGGGTTGGGTGTTCCTGGAGGTGCTGGGGGATATGGCTTAAGACCACTCCGGTTTTCGCCCTTGCGCCACTCGTCAATATCCTTCGGAGTGTTGGCTCCAGGGGTCTGTTGCAAATAGCCACCTTTGGTCTGCTGCTGCTGCGGCGGTTGCTGTTGTTGCTGCTGCGCGAAACAGGGCACGAGATAAAAAGTGCTAAAGACCACGGTGTTTAACACTGCCATCACCGTATTTCGACTACGCATGGTCGACTCTCCTTGAAAAGACATGGTTCGCATCCGTCCGCTTTTTACGGTGGATTGCATCCGGGGATGCATCGTAAGGCGCTAGATTGGAGTATGTCAATATTTTTCTTAGAGAAATCTAATTAAAATGACAAATACAGACTTTTTGTCTAGCTGCCTTATCCAGCAGGTGTCGATTTGTGTTTTGACATAGAGATATCTCGTAAATAACAGATATTAAAGACATTTCTATGATATCTGTGAGTATTTCGCTATTCCAGTCATGCCTATGGAGTGTTTAAAACAGTAAGGAAAATCTTATATTAATTAAAATATGTAAATCTTGTAGGCGATGTTTATTAGAAACATCAAATATTCGATAGGGGCTGGAAATCCAAAAATGGGCAGATGCGTTGAGAGACGGCTGCGAGAGAAAGCGGTTCAAGCGTGTGAATTGATCGGATAGTGCAGGGCTTTTTGCTTAGTGGAATAGATGGAAGCGTTGGGTCAACTGACCATTCCAAGAAAACGGAGGGCTGCCAACTGTCCACCGTTGGCAGCCCTTCTCTGTTTAGAAACGCGAAAAGCTCACGGCCTCCGGCTTTCCATTGGAGCCATTGGGTTTGATTACCGGTATGGCGTCATGCAGGGCGGTTTGGGGCAGCCCATGTTCACTCCAGAGATCTTGCGACCGGCCTCTGGGTACGAATGGAGCGCCTAAATCGCCATCCGTTACCTTGAAGTAATTCATGAGCTGGAGCAAGGCTTCCGATTGCGAAGCCAACTCTTCCGCTGTGCTGGAGAGTTCTTCTGCTGCCGATGCGTTGCGCTGGGTCACCTGGTCCACTTGTGTCATGGACTTATTGATTTGGACGACACCTGCGGATTGCTCGCGCGAGGCCGCGCTCACTTCCTGCACCCGTTCTGCCGTCCGCTTGATCGAGGGCACTAGCTCGTCCAGCAGTTTGCGGGAGCGCTCGGCTATCTCTACGCTGTTGGTGGCCAGTGAGCTGATCTCCTTGGCCGCAGTCTGGCTGCGCTCGGCGAGCTTGCGGACTTCTGTTGCTACGACGGCGAAGCCCCGGCCGTGTTCGCCGGCCCGGGCCGCCTCGATGGCCGCATTGAGGGCCAGCAGGTTGGTCTGATAGGCAATCTCATCGACGATTTCTATCTTCTGGGTGATGGACTTCATTGCCTCCACAGTCTGGGTCACCGCCTTGCCGCTCTCTTCAGCTTCACTGGCGCCCTTCATGGCCACCTGCTCCATTTGGCGGCTGTTCTCTGAGTTCTGCTGGATCGAGGCGCGCATTTCCTCCAGGCTGTTCGAGGTCTCCTCCGCCGAAGCCGCCTGCTCGCTGGTGCCCTGGGAAAGAGACAAGGACGAAGATGCCACCTGCTGCGAGGCGCTGGCAATCGAATGCGATCCTGAGCGCACGTTGCTGATAATGCCTTCCAACTTCTCGACCAGAGAATTGAAAGCTGCCGCAATCCGGCCAATTTCGTCCGTGCCGCCACCGGGGATGCGCTTGGTCAAGTCTCCACGGCTCAAGTCTTCAAAGCGGGTCACAATCAGATTCACGCGGCTGGTAATGCTCTTAATCAAGGTGACCCCCATGAACACGACGGGCAGGGCAATGAGCAAAGCCATCCCACCGACCCTCCACGAATTCCTATTTACGGAAGACGTCAATAAAGCGGTTTTGGCCTCCGTCTGTTCATTGAGGATGCGATCGATCTCGGTCAGGGCGGACAGCGCCGGCTTGTCATCCACCTTAACTGCTTTGTCAATCTCCTCGATGGTCTTTCCTTCGCGATGCATCTGCTCTACCCTGCTGCCTTGCAGGAAGTAGGTTTCCACGGTCTGCAGGACCACCGACAGTTTGTCCTTTTCCGTATCGGTTGTTCCCCGGGTCAACTGATAATCATTAATGGCCTTGCGCAGAACGCCCACATTCGCGTTGAACTTTTGCAAATAACTGGGATCGTTTTGCCCGCGCATGACGTAGTTTTTGAAATTGTGGATCACCCCGCCATAGCCCAGTTGGGTACGGAGCTCGCGAACGGTTTCGCGCCTGACTTCCACCGTCTGCTGAAAGTCAAACCAGATGTTCTTTGTGGAGTTGAGTCCCAAGAGGGCGGCGGCGGCCAAAGCCACTAGCCCGGCGGAATTAATCAGTACCAATACCACCAGCTTCCGGCTAATCGTCATTTTTCCTTACCTCGTGCCTATTTATTCTGGAAAACAGGCAACCTTCATTTCCGGGCCAAAGCCAGATTCAATTAGAGAATCCTAATTCAACCGACAGTTTTATGTTCTAATTGCGGATCCGATTAGGAAAATCTTATATCTTGAGCTATAGGCCCTAAAATACAATAACTTGTAAATCTGGTTACTTATTCAGTAATTCAATTATGGGAAAGAATCAAGGGAAATTTATTGCGGAGTTCAAACCAAAGTAACAACTAACGAGTTCTGGTTGGACAAATCTAATACATCAAAGATGGTCGCGGACCTGTCACATCCGCGCCCCACATCCATGGAACAGCTCGATAGAAGTAGCCAGCCATCCAGCATTCTTAAAACAGCATACCGAGCACCCACCCGACTGCCACGAAGAAGCCAAACAGCGCTATGGCAAGGGGCCGTGACACTTCCCGCCATAGATATACCGCCGGCACGATGCTGTATGTACCGAGGGTAGTGAGAAACATCATTACATAGCCCGATGGTATGCCTTGATGCTGTAGTTGCGCCGCAAACATGACGTCCAACGCAATCGGCACCGGCATGAATACGGAAAGCAGGCTGGCGGCCGCCATGCGCAACGGAGTTACGGTGGAGAGCAGGGAGTTCAGCGGCACCAGGGCCAGCAGTACGCCGGACAAGACGCTGCCAACCAGCATGAGCGCAACTGTGGGCTTCACCAACATCCAGACATGCTGGCCGTAGGCTTTGCCGAGTTCGCCGAGCACCGTGGTGAAACGCTCATCGCAGTCCCTTCCCGGCGACCGCGTGATGGCGCAGGATTCGCCTGCAACGGCCACCGGCGTGAGCTCTGCGAACGGTTTCTTGCGCTCGAGCCGGTGTAAGAGCGTTGGAACGCCAATGACGATCACAAATAACAGGATGGCGCATTTTGTGAGGGCCATTGACAGTGGCAGCGCTGCAAATGTCATGCTCAGGACTACAAGATTGAAATTAGGTGAGCTGAACAAAAAGCCCAGAGCTACTTCTACCTTGCCTTGGCCGCGTGTTAGACCGCAAGCGACCGGCACCGAGCAGTTGGCGCAGACGCCCGCGGGAATGCCGACGAACGCGCCTTTGATGGCATTGAAGTAAAGATTGTTGCCAAGTTTGAGTGGATAGTAACGCAGCACTGTATGCACCAATGCTCCGAAGAGCACGGCGAAGGTCATGCCGATTCTCATGCCGTCAATCCAGTTGATGGCAATGGCCAGAATTCGTTCCCAAATGGGCGCGCTTGCGTTGACCTGCATCAACGCATGGCTGTAGGTCATGCTGGGCAGGGCCTGTCCTACATGCGCCGCTTTACTGAATAACGCAGGATAACGGGAGCCGAACCAGAATGCGCCAAGCAAAATGGCTGCTCCCAGGCTCAAAATTACCGGCCGCCAGTGGCAACGGACGTTTATCTTTAATCTGCCGAAGGTGGGTAAATGCCAAGAGAGTGTAGAACTACTAAGAAGTGACATAAATTAATCTCCTTAACTTAAATCGTCACTTTCACCAGCTACTTATCTTTGAGCATAGGCTTAGAATTACTGGGATGTCAACTTGATTCATATTAATTTTAACTATCAAAAATTGTCATGTTCCCTAAGATTGATAAAATGTGAATCTTTTAATCTATTTGCATTGGCCTAAAAGGTAATGTCGTAATATAAGCATTATTAACTAAGTAGTATGCAATGGGATCGTCCTGTAACTTCATCGTAGACAGCTACTGCACCAACAAATGTCAGCTCGCGCAGCGCTGCCAATTTGCCATCGCACCTTCTAGTTATGTCTTGGGTCGTGGATATATTGAGGGCAGGGAAAACTTGCATGAAAGTTGCATTTGTCAACTGCGGAGCGTGACTATGGCCAGGATGGAAAAACAGGTTTAGGAGAGAATGAATGAAGGTTCAGCCGTGCTGCAAGATGGGTAATGGATTGGTAACCAGAGAAGGGATTGGTCATCGGGGCATTGAAGGCTTAGAGCTACAGCCGGACAATGCCCCGATGACCATTTTAGCAAATACCAATCTTTCCCTAAGCCACCGGCGCTCTTCTCGAATGCCACTCGGTGGCCTTCTCATAAGCGCTGGCCAGGGCCAGGACCTGGCCTTCGGCGCCGGGCGCTCCCGTGATCTGCAGTCCGATGGGCAGGCCCGATTTAGAGAATGCGCAGGGCAGGGTGAGCGACGGCAGGCCCAGCACATTGAAGGGACGAGTATTGCGCAGCATGATCAGTTCTTTGGGGCGCAACAGATCGGGTTGCGCTTCCAGATCGGCGATAAGGGGCGGCAAAACCGGGCAGGTGGGCGTAACGATCAGGTCCACGCGTTCGAAGACTTCCAGCACAGAGCGGCGCATCTGCAGCAGTTCGCGGTGCTTTTCGATGTAAGCGGGCGCCGTGACATCGGCGCCCGCGCGAATGCGGCGCAGTGTTTCCGGCTGATATTTTTCCGCATCGTGGGCCAGATATCGCTGATGCCAAGTGAAGGCCTCGCAGCTCACCACACTGCGATCATTGGTGAACGGGATGGTTTCGGGACGGGGCCCGGCCGTTAGCTTGGCCAGCACCGCAATCGCAGCCTCGATGGCGGTTTCAACTTCAGGGTCGAGTTCCTGCCAGAAGATCTCGCGCACCATACCCAAGCGCAATGCAGCTACTTTGGTTTCTTCCATGGCCGCGGGGTAATGCACTGCCGGGAATCTCTGGGAGCCTACGTCCTTCGCGTCGTAGCTGGCGATGCCCTGCAGTATGAGTGCGGCGTCGGAGACGCTGCGGGCCAGGGGGCCGGCATGGTCCTGTGTCCACGACAGGGGAATGATGCCGCGGATGCTCACCAGACCATGCGTTGGTTTGAGGCCGACCACGCCGCAATACGATGCCGGCAGGCGGATCGAACCGGCGGTGTCGGTGCCGATGGCGCCATAACAAAGCGCGGCCGCCACCGCCGCCGCCGAGCCCGACGATGATCCGCCGGTGATGTGCTTCGGGTCCCAGGGATTGCGCACGGCGCCGAAGTGGCTGATGATGCCGCTGCCGCCATAGGCGAATTCGTGCAAGTTGAGTTTACCCAGAAGGACGACGCCTGCCCCTTTTAACCGTTGGACGATAGCGGCGTCCGATTGCGGGACGTTTTCCAGCAGCACCGCGCTGGCGGCCGTGGTTTTCACCCCCGCCGTTTCCACCAGGTCTTTGAGCGCCAGCGGAATGCCATGCAGCGGGCCGCGCCAACTGCCGCGTGTGATTTCCTCCTCCGCCCGGCGGGCTTCCTGGCGCGCAGCTTCGGCCGTCACCGTGATGAAGGCGTTCAACTGCGGGTCGATTCTCTCGATGCGGGCCAGACACGCCTCGGTGATTTCTACGGGTGAAACTTTCCGTTTCTGAATTAGGCGGCTGGCTTCCGTTAGCCCCATCCATGCCAACTCATCGGAAGGACGGAGTGGACTGTCATTGAAAGGCGGAGTGCCTGCTGGCGGGTTCATGCGTTGAGCATAGCAAATGCCGTTACCGGCTTCCAGATTGAGCTGCAAATAGGGCGGGCGATGGCGGGAAGTGTGCGTTTTCGAACAGTTGATTTACAGTAACGGACACAGGGATGTGGGAGCGGCGTCTCTGTTGATTCTATGTTGTTGATAATAAAAGGTGATATGGTATAAATACTTTGGCATCCAATGTGCCACAGAAGAGAGCGTATGGATATTGCCCGCGACGAATCGGTGCTACGAAACAAAAAGCGCAACCGGCTGATCATTGCAATTGTAGCTGTAGTGGCGTTGGTTCTAATTACTCTCGGTGTTTCAAGATTGAAGCCGGCCGCGCCGTTCGTCGATCACAGCAGCGTTTGGTCTGACGTCGTGAAGCGTGGCCCGATGCTGCGCCAGGTCCGCGGTTTGGGACTGCTGGTTCCAATTCCTGAAGATGTCCGTTTCATCACTTCGGAAACCGATGTCCGAGTGGAACGTATCCTGGTGCTGCCCGGCACGCTGGTCAAGCCGGATACATACATTCTCGAGCTTTCCGATCCCCGCATCGTGCAGGAAGCCATGGATGCGGACCTGCAATTGAAAGCGGCGCTGGCCGAAATCCAGAACCTGAAAGTCAAACTGGAAGGCGATCTGCTGACCCAAAAGGCGGCGTCGGCTACGGTGAACGCCGATTATCAGGATGCCAAGCGGCTATACGAATCCAACCTGGAACTGGTGAAGATCGGTGTGCTCTCCGATCAGGCATTGAAGACCTCCCAGGGCAAGTCCCAGGAATTGGCCACCCGCAACCAGATCGAAAAGGAACGCATTGCCATGAACAGCAAAGCGATCTCCACCCAACTGGATGTGCAGGTGGCGAAGATCGACCAGATGCGCGCTCTCACCCAGCTTAAGCACAAGCAACTTGCGGCCCTTAAGGTGCAGGCCGGCATCACCGGTGTCCTCCAGGAGTTGCCATTGCAAGTCGGGCAGCGGGCGCCCCAGGGAACCATTCTGGCCAAGGTAGTACAGCCCGAGCACCTGAAGGCAGAACTTAAGATTCCTGAAACCCAAGCCAAAGACATTCAGATCGGGCAGGAAGCTGAAGTGGATACCCATAACGGTGTAGTCAAGGGCACGGTGATGCGTGTCGATCCTGCGGTGCAGGGCGGCACCGTGACCGTTGACGTCAAACTGGAAGGCAATCTGCCCAAGGGCGCTCGTCCCGATCTCAGCGTAGACGGCGTCATTACCCTGGAACGTATGAACGACGTACTGTTTATGGCCCGTCCGGCTTTTGGCCAGGAGAGAACTACTGTCGGGATATTCAAAATGGATCCAGGCGAAAAGACCGCAGTCCGTGTCCAGGTGGAATTAGGGCGCGGGTCAGTATCCAACGTTGAGATCATTCGCGGTCTTCAAGTTGGCGATAAGGTGATTGTTTCTGACATGTCGCGCTGGGACAAGGATGAGCGCATCCGCCTGGAATAGAAATCCGTTACCGAAGGTGAAGAAAATTTAGATACGAGGAGAACAGTATCGTGCCACCAACCGCCGGACAGCCTCTCATCAAACTGAGCAACGTCACCAAAGTCTTCTATACCGATGAAGTCGAGACCCATGCCCTTTCAGGCATCCATCTGGATATCAAGAAGGGTGAGTATCTCTCCATCGCCGGTCCCTCAGGCTGTGGTAAGTCAACCCTGCTCTCCATCATCGGACTCCTGGATTCCCCCACGGACGGCACTTACCTCATCAACAGCAAGGAAGTGCAGGGTCTGGATTTTTCTGAACGCGCCCGTATCCGCAATCAGGAAATCGGCTTCATCTTCCAGAGTTTCAACCTGATCGGCGATCTGAATGTCTACGAAAACGTCGAGCTTCCCTTGACCTATCGCTCGATGTCTTCCGTAGAGCGCAAGAAACGCGTGCAGGATTCCCTGGAAAAAGTCGGCATGGCGCATCGTATGCGGCACTATCCGTCGCAGCTTTCCGGTGGTCAGCAGCAGCGTGTGGCTGTGGCGCGTGCGCTGGCCGGTACTCCGTCCATCCTGCTCGCGGATGAACCGACTGGAAACCTGGATTCCCGCAACGGCGAAGCCGTCATGGATCTGCTCCAGCAGTTGCATCGTGAAGGCGCCACCATTTGCATGGTCACCCACGACGGACGTTTTGCCAAGCATGCTGATCGCACCATCCATCTCTTCGACGGCAAGGTCGTTGAAGAAACGGAGTCCGCGCGGCACACCGCCGAAGCTGTCTGAAAAGCTCCCTTCCTTGGGAATGGATGCACATTCGGTAACTGGGGGCCTCGTTTTAATGTGAGGGCCCCGGTTACCGTTTTTATTTTTTGCTTGCAGCTCTCGTAGATGCAATATTGCTCGTAAATGTGCCAGTCTCCACTGTTCGCTTCCGCACAGCAGAATCTCGTTAATGAACACTTTAGCCGTGCTCTCGATGTGCCTTGCTTATATTTTTCAATCATTTACCCCATCCCGCGCTGCGGCATACGACGTGCATTACTCAACAGTGCTAAGCAACGCGGCATTCGTGCCGAAGCTGAAGAGATTCCCTCCCCCGGGAACTTGCGCAGCAATAACTGGAGCGCCTCTCGCGCGGCGCTCCAGTTTCCTTTTAGTCCAGTCATCTTTCAGCGCAAGACTTTCCCGCTGTCCGCTTCCGACCGGCAGAATCTCGTTAACGAACACCGCGGGGGATGCCTTTGCCGAGCCGGCCGTATATTTTTCAATCGTTTATCGTGGACGCACTCCGGCACTGAGTGTGCATATGAGGTCATCAATGTAACTTGATTATCTCGAATCAGATGTGTACTAGGGTCATTGGATTGGATCATCGGGGAACCGGGAAAACGGGTCGTCGAGCCGCCCGCAGGTTGGTAACTGGCTCCCCGATGATCCAGTCCAATGACCTCTAACCATGACCGTTCGTATTCGAACACTCGATTTCATTAGCGAACAAAATACTTGGCTCGCGGTGCGGCTTGGATCTATAATGCACCTTAGTTTTCAATCGCTTAGGCGATGGTTGTTTTCGGCATCAAAAGTGCCGCTAAGAAACCGGGAACCATGGCACGGCCAAGTTTCGTAGATGTCAACAAGGGTAAGCCGATCGAGGCGAACTTATGCGAAAAATGGAGAAATGGTTGGCAGTCACAACGATGGTGTTTTTTTTCGTTATGACTGGCTTTGCATCCAAGCGGACGGAAGCCCCACCGGCTGGGAACCTCACGGGTGTGTCACGGTATGTGGCGCTGCTGAAAAGCGGCAATCCGCAGCAGAAGGCAGCCGCAGCTTATTGGCTGGGCCGTCAGCGGACCACGGCGGCCGAGGCGATTGTCTCGCTGGCTGCGGTCCTGGGCGACACTACGGAAATCAATCCCGGCCAGTACCGGCCGGCGCACCGCGACCAGAAAGCCACCTTGGGAACTGAAGCTGCGGTGGCCCTGGTGCAGATCGGCCGTCCGGCCATTGATCCGTTGATTCGTGTTCTGAGGACTTCGCCCTCCCCTGAGGCCCGCAAGAACGCTGCCTGGGCGCTCGGAGAGATTCACGATACCAGCGTCGTCGGTGACGCAGCCTAGAATGATCGAAATACAAAACGTCGAAAAGACCGTGAAGAGTCCCGCAGGAACCTTATGGCTGTTGCGCCGGATCAATCTCCACGTAAAGGAAGGCGATTTCGTTACCATCATGGGCCCTTCCGGGGCCGGCAAGACCACGCTACTCAGCATTCTGGGTCTGCTCGACGATGGATGGGCGGGTGAGTACCTGTTCTTCGACCAGGCGGTCCACAAGCTCGACCGCCGCAGACGCGCCGAGTTGAACCGGAAATATATCGGATTCGTTTTTCAGAGCTATCATCTGCTCGATAACTTGACCGTGCAAGAGAATATCGACGTTCCCCTTTCGTACCGCGACATTCCGCGCCTGCAGCGCGCTGCCATGGTCGCCGATATTCTCGACCGTTTTCAAATCGTCGGCAAGAAAGACCTCTTCCCCAATCAGCTTTCCGGCGGGCAGCAGCAACTTGTAGGCGTCGCCCGGGCGGTGGCCGGCAATCCCAAGGTCATCCTCGCCGATGAGCCCACCGGCAATCTGCATTCCGGACAGGCGCTGGAAATCATGGACCTGTTTCGCAAGCTCAACCAGCAGGGAACCACCATCATTCAGGTGACGCATTCGGAAGTCAACGCCTCCTATGGCAACCGTTTGGTCCAGTTGAAGGATGGGTGGATCGCAAACGATTCAGCCGCGGTGGCCGGCAGCGTGACCGTCTGAATTCAACCTTGAGGCCAACCCGGGCCGCGCCCGGAGACGAGGGACCTTTGAGTAAATCAGCCGTGGAAGCGGCAATGCCGGGACCGGCCATCAGCAGCCGGGTGCGGGTATTGATCGCTGACGACCAGGCCGACGTGCGCGAGGCCCTGCGCCTATTGCTTAAAGGCGAAGGATATTACAGTGAGACCGCCAGCAGCCCCGCGGCCGTAGTGCAGGCCGTGCAGTCCAGTGAATTTGACCTGGTGCTGATGGACCTCAACTACCAGCGTGATACCACCTCGGGCCAGGAAGGCATGGACCTGCTTTCACGCATCCAGGCCCTCGACAGCAAGCTGCCGGTGGTGGTGATGACCGCCTGGGGCAGCGTGGAATTGGCGGTGGAAGCCATGCGCCGCGGCGCCCGCGATTTCATGCAGAAGCCCTGGGACAATCAGCGGCTGCTCAGTATTGTCCGCACGCAGGTCGATTTCTACCGTACCGTGCGCCGCGCCGAGCAACTGGAAGCGGAGAACAAGCTGCTGCGCGCGCAGAACCGCCCGGTGTTTATCGCCGAATCCAAGGCCATGCAACCTTTGCTCACCTTGATCAGCCGCATCGGGCCCAGCGACGCCAACGTGCTCATCACCGGTGAACACGGCACCGGCAAGGAAGTGGTCGCCCAGACGCTGCACGCCCTGTCGTCACGGGCCAACAGCCCCATGATCACGGTCAACACCGGCGGGCTGCCCGAGGGCACGTTCGAGAGTGAGCTGTTCGGTCACGTCAAAGGCGCATTCACCGATGCGCGCTCCGACCGCATCGGACGCTTTGAACTGGCTGATCGCGGCACTCTCTTTCTCGATGAAATCGCCAATGTTCCCATGAAGCAGCAGGCCAAACTGCTGCGCGTGCTGGAAACCGGTGAGATGGAGCGTGTGGGGTCGTCGAAGACGCGCAAGGTCGATGTTCACCTGCTCTCCGCCACCAATGCCGACCTGAAGGTGGAGAGCGCCGAAGGGCGTTTTCGCGCCGATCTACTGTTCCGGCTGAACACCGTGGAACTGCACATTCCTCCCTTGCGTGAGCGGAGGGAAGACCTTCCACTGCTGGCCGCGCATTTTCTGAAGCTGTATCGGGAACGCTATCGCAAGCCGCTGACGGGCTTCGATTTGGGCGCCACGCAGAGGATGCTCGAACACCCATGGCCCGGCAACGTCCGCGAACTTGACCACTCCGTCGAACGCGCCGTCCTGATGTCCACCGGCGAGCAGATTCAGGCCAGCGACCTCGGCCTGGAAAGCGACCGGACCAGTTCCGCTAAAATTGAAGACATGGGCCTGGAAGAAGTAGAATCGCTTCTCATCAAGAAGGCGCTGGCGCGCCATACAGGAAACATCAGCCATGCAGCGGAGGCCCTCGGCTTGAGCCGTAGCGCGCTCTATCGCCGCATGGAAAAATATGGCATCTGATCAGCAGGAATCCCAGGTCCCACCCAAGCGCGGCGAGTCTGGCCGCACCAGCATGGATTATGCCAAGCTCATCCTGCTCCTGGCGGCGCTGGGTTCGCTGCCTTCCACCGTGCTCGCCATTCTGCTGTTGTTCAACGGCAACTATTCGGACGAACTCCGGTGGACCTTGCTCGCGCTGCTGGCCTTCGTGTGGCTGATTGGCGCGCCCGTGCTCCACGCCCAGGTCGCACGCCCGCTGCGGACCCTCTCCAATATGATCGCTTCGGTCCGCGAAGACGACTTCTCCTTCCGCGTACGACGCTCCAATCGCAAAGATCCACTTTCCGATCTCACCTATGAACTCAACGCTCTGGCGGACCGGCTGCAGCACGACAAGGTCAGCGCCTTGGAAGCCACGGCCCTGCTCAAGAAGGTCATCACCGAAATCGATGTGGCCGTATTCACCTTTGATCAGCAGCAGAAGTTGAGGATCGTCAACCGCGCCGGCGAGCAGTTGATGGGGCAGATCGCCCCGCGCATGCTGGGGCTGACCGGGGAAGAGCTAAATCTGGGCCGCTTCCTGGATGCATCCAGCCCGCAGACCGTGGAGATGAGTTTCCCGGGTAAGCATGGCCGCTGGGCCGTGAGCCATACAGCTTTCCGTGAAAACGGGGTGCCCCACGAAATGCTGATCATCTCTGATATGAGCCGTGTGCTGCGGGAAGAAGAACGGCAGGCATGGCAGAGGCTGATTCGCGTTCTGGGGCATGAGCTGAATAACTCGCTGGCGCCCATTAAATCCATTGCGGGCACGCTCGCCTCGCTGGCGGCCCGGGCCGACCTGCCGGAAGATCTCAAGCAAGATATGCAACAGGGGTTGCATGTGATTGAAAACAGGGTTGAATCCCTGGGAAGATTTATGCAGGCCTACACCCAGTTGGCGCGTATGCCCGTGCCCTCGCGTGTGCCCACCGAAATCCACCGGCTGGTCCATCGCAGCGCCACCTTGGAAAGACGCCTGCCGGTGAATGTGCTGGAAGGCCCCCGGCGGTCCATCCATGCCGATGCGGACCAGTTGGAACTGGTGCTCATCAACCTCATCCGCAACGCCGTGGATGCCTCGCTGGATCCGTCGCTCGTTGCGCCCGGCCAGGTTTCAATCGGCTGGCGGATGGGACCTTATTCCCTGGAAATCTTTGTGCTCGACGAAGGCCCTGGCCTGTTGAACGGAGACAACCTCTTCGTACCTTTCTTCACTACCAAACTTGGAGGTAGCGGCATCGGCCTGATCCTCAGCCGGCAGATCACCGAAGCCCACGGCGGCACCCTGCAACTGGCAAACCGCAAAGACCGCGCCGGCTGCGAAGCAACGTTGTCGCTTCCGCTAAAAAACATGAGGTAACTTTATAAGGCGTTGGCTTCACGCACAAACAGGGATGCGAAAATCTGCATCCCTGCTCTTCCAGCCACAGGACCTTCTCCTGACCCTGGGGATAGATCGAATCTAAATCAAGCAATCAGTCGGACGTGACATCTCTGAACCCGGCGGGTACTCCCCCTAGCAAAAACAAAATTCTGAATACCAGCCGGGCCCTTATCTGCGATCAGTTATTAGATAGTGTTGGAAATCGGTGATTCGTTACAAACTTTTTTGTGGATTGGGAAAATTGTTTCTTCGTTTTATCTTCGTCTTTAACGCGCTGCCAGCGCGGTCCGGGCCTGGGCAAGCTGAGGGCGTTGGGCCCCCGGCGCTGCAATTCGTAGCAGTTCCGAGTAATAGCGGCGAGAGGCCTCGGGTTGGCCAGCCAGTTCCGCTGCCTTTCCTGCGCCAAAAAGGGAATTGAATCGTCCCGGCGTGGCTTTGAGCGATGCCTCGTAGGCTTCCAGCGCCTCGGCGGGACGGTTGAGTTCGAGCAGCAGGTCGCCCAGTTGTTCCCGCAACGGCAGGAAGAACGCATCAACGCCAAATTCTTCCTCTTCGGCGGCTGCGCGCAGTTTGGCCACCGCCCGTTCACCCCGGCCGCGGATGAAATCCAACCATGCTTCCGCTTCCACCGTCATGGGACTGGTGCGGGGGACCCTGTGGTTTTCCTTGCGAAAATCAGCGTAAGCTTTGCGCAATTGTTTTACCTGCTGCTGCGCCGACTTTCGATCGCCCAAGTGGGCCGCAGCGATGGCCTGTGCCCAATGCAGCCGTAGACGGACAAAACTCACCGTAGGCGGACGGTCATCGAGCTGCTCCGCAAGCTGCCACTGGCGGGTCTCCATGATGTAGAGTGCGCGCATGACCAGGCCTTCGTCCGTAATTTCATCGGGCACGATGGCGGGCACGTCCTTCAGGCTGGTGAAGAGCTTTTGTGCTTCCTCGTCGCGAGCGGTCTGCATGTAGGCATAGTGCAGGTACTGCATCGGATGAATCTGATAGTTGGCCCCGTTGTTTTTGTCACGGCGCGCAGCCTCCGCGGCAGCGGCCGCCGCCACCGCGTTGGAATCGATCATTTCCTGCCACATGCCCAGTTGCGCAAAGATGTGCGAGGGCATGTGCAGCGCATGAGACGATGCGGGCGCAATCAGCGCATAGCGCCGGGCCGCGGGCAGTCCCTGGGCCGCGAACTCCTGTGTGTCGGTGGCATGGATCAGATAGTGGTCCACGCCTGGGTGGTCGGGCGAGTGGGCAAAGAGTTCCTGCAGAATGGCGATTGCCTTCTTGCGCGCGGCCTCTTCATCCGGCTGATACCGCGAAAGCAGCGCCAGAGCGTAGAGCGAGCCGGCTTCCACGTCTTGCGGATAGCTGTGCCAGAGATCGGCCATCTTTTCCGTGTACCGTTGCTGGCGCTCTTCTTTCGCCAGCTTTGACTGCGGACCAAAAAAGGTGGTAGCCGCGTCGATATACATCCGCTCACGCGGAGTAACTGGCCCTGCCGCCCGCGCCCGTTCAATGAACTCGTGTCCCTTGTCCAGCGTTTTGACATCCGGCCAGCCCCAGAGCTGCTGATAGAGGATGATGGCCTTGCCCCACCACGCCATGGCGCACTGCGGCTCTCTTGCTGCGAGGCCATCGAAAACCGGGTGGGCGCTCGGGTATTGGAAGGAATGCATCTGCGCCACAGCCTGCTCCAGCGTGGCCTGCGCTTCCGGTGTACACGAAATTGGCAAGCTGACCTTGCCCAACTTTTCCACCGTCTGCGCCTGTACACCAGCACAGAACAGCAGTAGGAACAGAAAACGCCAGTAGAAAATATTCACAGGATACCCAGAAATTAAAAGTAAAGAATTGTCAGAAACATCGAGCCACCGAATCTGCCCCCATAGTGCTCAGAAAGGAAAGGGCAATGGCAAAAAGCAAAAGGCTAATTGCTAAAGGCTAATTGCCAATTGCTATTTACTGCACAAGCAACCCCATCCGCCATTTCCGACATCCATATAATTATATATAGCGCTTAAGACTTGAGAAGCAGCGAGCGCCACATGGCAGATTTTGCCCCGGCGCGCGTTGGGCGCGATCCTTTATTGGAGGAGAAGATCACAATGAAGCTGCGGTCTGTAGTCTTATCGGGTGTTATTTTCTTACTGGCCTCGCTCACCTGGGCGGATACATTGGAGTTGAAAAACGGCAGTGTGATCAAAGGCGTTTACCTGGGTGGATCGCAGAGTGAGATCCATTTCCGTGTGGGATCGAGCACCCAGCATTATGCCGTCGCCGATGTCGTCACGCTGAGTTTTGAAGACGCAGCCACATC